>Ga0157369_10005208_pt1 | contig 15197 bp, 11 predicted proteins | sample C25metaG_FD_113461 | JGI IMG/M metagenome (GOLD analysis project Ga0157369, IMG submission 113461) | Corn rhizosphere microbial communities from Kellogg Biological Station, Michigan, USA - C2-5 metaG | ecosystem: Host-associated > Plants > Roots > Rhizosphere > Soil | place: USA: Michigan... | reverse complement strand
GCGCTGGAGCGTACAGCGCGCCGCTGGACCCGGATCTCCGGCGTGCCCGAGGCATACGCCCGCACGACCATTGCGAACCTTGCTACCGACCGCTGGCGTCGGCGGTCTGCGCGACCGGCAGAGGTGTTCACTGACCCGCCAGAACACGTCGGCTCCGACTTCGTCGCCGAGCTCGTCATCAGAGACGTCCTGATCCGCGCGCTGAACCAGCTCACTCGTCGCCAACGAGCGGTGCTGGTCTTACGTTACTTCGACGACTTGACCGAGCCGGAGACTGCGGCCGCGCTCGGCATCAGCGTCGGCACCGTCAAAAGCTGTGCCAGCCGTGCGCTCGACCGGCTCCGCCAAACCGCTGGCTTTCAAGACGTGACGAACTTGCCTACTCCCAAGGAGATCGTGCGATGAACGACCGACCTAACGACATCGAAGAACTGCTGCGCAGCGCCATGCGCGCACACACCGAGAGCGCTCATCCGGCCGCTGGACTCGCGCGCAAGGCGTTGCGTGGCGCCGCTCGCGTGCGCCGGGTGCAATACGCCGCGACTGCCGCAGCTTCGGTCGCGGCTGTCGGTGCGGTAACCGCCACTGGCTTCGCGCTGCAAACCAGCCCGCGCGGCGGCTCGACGCCGACGCTCGCAGAGGGGCCACCGTCGCCCTCGGAGAGTTGCTACAACACCGCGAGCGCAGCGCCCTCCGCGAAAACGACCGGCCCAGCCGGGACGGCCGGCTCATCCACCAGGACCAGCTCAGCCACGACAGGCGACTTGGACTCGCCTGCGTCGGGGGCGCCGAGTCAGGAGATCAAGGCCGTCAAGCTCGCCGACCCGGCACCCTTCTATGCGATACGTCGGGGCGACGACGCACTGACTCCGACTGGTTTCGGCGCGTCGTCGACCTACTGGACGGCGACCTACCTGCTAGCGCAAAAGCCGGGCGTTCAGCACACGTTCGCCAAGGGCGGCGTAGAAGTCGACCCGGCCGGGCCTGAGGCAACGGTGCTCGTCATCGACGGCCACCCGTTCGACCTCGACAACCCGACGACGCTCGAAGGGGTGCCGGTCAGCGGCACGACCACGGTTCTCGGGCACCAGGCATGGGTGACGAGTGCTTGCGACCAGACCGACATCGTCTTCTCAACCGGCCGCTTCCAAGTGCTGCTCGCCGGCTTTCCAGGAGGCGGCACCGCTGCGAGCGAAACGAACATCGTCCGCCTGGAGGAAGTCGCGGCCGGGCTCTCTGGATTGCAGTAGGCCGGTCAGTCGACTGACGCGAGGAGCTGTTCAAGACCTTCGCGGTCAAGCAAGTCTGACGGCGAGTAGTCGCCGCCATCTCGCAAGTAGCAGAAAGCCGCGCGCACGCGGCCAACGTCGACTCCGCTCAGATCGGCCCAGGCGAGGCGGTACGCGGCAAGTTGGACGGCGGCCGCGTGCGCGTCGGCGCCAGCCGGTCGTCGTCCGGTCTTCCAGTCAACGACGGTGAAACCGCCGTCAGGGTCGGCGAAAACGGCGTCGATGCGGCCGCGCACGATCGTGTCGCCAACCACGAGCTCGAACGGCACCTCGACCTCGACCGGATCACGCTTCGCCCACGGTGAGGCCAAGAATGCCTGCTGCAACGCAAGAAACTCGGAGTCAGGCGCTGCATCGGGGTCGGCGGAGCCGGGCAGCTCGTCGATGTCGACGAGCCGTGGTGATGAGAACCGCTGCTCGAGCCAGGCGTGGAACGCGGTGCCTCGACGCGCCAGAGGTGCGGGCGCCATCGGCATCGGGCGGCGCAACTGCAACGCCAACTCGGCCGGGTCACGCCGGAGGGTGACCAGCTGACTTACCGACAGCTGGCGAGGCAGCGCGACCTCGAGCCGCTCGCGCTGCTCGCGCATCGCGCGTTCGGCGAGCAGCACTTCGACATCGTGATTCCACTCATCCATCGCTGCCACGATTGCCGGATCGTTGACCTCGACCATGTCGCTGACCAGCTGCGCGGCGGTTTCGATGTCGGGCCGCCGCTCGCCGAGTGGGTCGTACGGCCACGGCAATCTGGTCTTGCCCGCGGCGAGCAACGGGTTGACGTCGGTGTCGTCGGGTTTCGGCGTCCAGCAATCAACAACGCCCGCGCCGTCGTCGCACGCCTCGCGTACCGCAACCAGGAATTCGCTGTCGTCGCGGGCTTTCTGAATGTCGTCCCAGCGATATCCGGTGCACAACAGCATCGATTTCGCCCGCGTCACCGCGACGTAGGCGAGCCTTCGCTCTTCGCGCACGAGGTGCGCCTTCACGGCCTCGCTGAACCGGCCGATCTCGGTGACGGCGTCAGCTTGGTCAGCACTCGTCTCAATCGACGTGGTCGGCAGGCCGTCGCGGTCGCCGCGCATCGGCCACGGCAACGCTCCGCGCTGGGTGAGCCAGCCCCGGACGTCGGCCGGTCGCACGCCCGGGAAAAGGTTGCCGACCATACCCGGCACGACCACGACGTCCCACTCGAGGCCCTTCGATCCGTGCACGGTGAGCAGCTGCACGCGAGCGGCAGATGCTTCGACGCCGACGCGAGACTCGGGCACGGTGGGTTCTTCGTCGGGCCGGTCGAGGCCGCGCTCCTCGACTGCGGCGGCGTCGAGATAGTCGAGAAACGCGGCGAGGCCCACCTGGTGGTCGGAGTCACCGGCTTCGGCGAATTCAGCGGCCACCTCGATGAGCCGGTCGAGATTCGCCCGGCTGCCTGCACCGCTATACGCCCGTACCTCGACGTCGAGACCGGTGGTGCGGACGACGTCGGCCACAAGTTCGGGCAGCGGCTGCGCGAGCCGGCCGCGCAACCCGCGCAGTTCACTGGCCAACATCGCGAGCCGCACGTAACCGTCGTGCGACAACCAGCCTTGCGGCGGCAAGTCGTCGAGTGCGTCGATGATGCTGCTGTCGTCGACGTCGTCGGGCTCTGGCTCGGTTCCGGGTTCCGTGTCGGGCTCGTCGCCGATGAGCAGAACTTCTTGACCAGCAGGGGTTTTCATCAGCTGCCGGGCCCAACGGCCCAAGGCCGCGATGTCGCGGGGGCCGATCCGCCAGCGAGCGCCGGTGAGCAGCCGCATCAACGCATCGCCCCTGCTCGGGTCGGCCAGCACTCGCAGGGTGGCGACGACGTCGACGACGTCAGGTTCCATGAGCAGGCCACCGACGCCGACGATCTCGAGCGGGATTCCGCGGGCCCGCAGGGCAGCCTCGATTCGCGGCAACTGCCGCCACGCGCGCACCAACACCGCGATGCTGCGCGCACCGGTACCGTGCTCGCGCAGTTCGGCATCGGCCTGCCACACGGCCGCCACGTGGTCGGCCACCGCAATGGCTTCGTCGTCGATCGTCGGATAGAGGCCGCAGCGCACGACTCCCTCCGGCGCATCGTCACGCGGACCCAACACCGGAGTCGACACCACGCCCGCTCGCAGTGGTGCGGCGACGTGATTCGCCACGGAGAGCACCCGAGCGGCATTGCGAAAACTCGTGCCCAGGTTGAGCACGGACGCCGGCCGGTCGCCGTCCAAGAACTGCTCGGGAAAGGCGGCGAGCGTGCCCTGGCTCGCGCCGCGCCACCCGTAGATAGCCTGTGACGGATCACCGACGGCGGTGACGAACGGCGCGGCGCCGGCAGTTGCGTGCGTCGAGCCAAGAAGCGCACGCAGGAAGATGAGCTGCGCGTGGCTGGTGTCTTGGTACTCGTCGAGCAGCACCGCGCGATAGGTGGCGCGTTCAGTCGCCGCCACTTCGGCAAACTCGTCGGCAAGCTGTGCGGCGAGCGCCATCTGGTCGGCGAAGTCGAGAACTTCGGCCTTGCGCTTCGCCTTGTTGAACGCATCGACGAGCGGCAGCAGCTGGCACCTCGCCGCGAGCGCGCCGGTGACCTTCTCGACATCGGCATGCAGCGCCTTGGTGCCACGCTGCTTTTCGCCACGCGGCAGCCCGCTCAGCAAGCCTTGCAGTTTCTCGCAGTAGGCCTGCAAGTCTTCGGCTGCGACCTGATGCTGCGCCAGGTCTTCGGCAAGTGCGAGGACGTCAGCGGTGACCGTGCGCGGCTGCACGAGCACGGCGTCCATTTCGCCGTCGTAGCTCTCGACGACGCGCCGCGCGAACTGCCACGCAACCGTTTGGGCGATCAGCCGTTGACCGGGCTCGCGGCCTAGCCGCAGGGCGTGCTCGGCAACGATGCGGCCGGCGTAGGCATCGTAGGTTGAGACGGTCGGCTCGCCCGAGGCCGCGAGCTCTGCATCGAGCAGCCCGTGGTGCGCGAGCTGGTTAAGCCGACGCCGCACCCGTGCTGCGAGTTCGGCGGCCGCCTTGCGGGTGAACGTAAGACCCAGCACCTGCTCAGGCCGCACCAAGTCGTTGGCAACCAGCCACACAACCCGACCTGCCATCGTCTCGGTCTTGCCCGACCCCGCGCCGGCGACGACCAAGCACGACGACGCCGTCGACTCGATGACCGCCGCCTGCTCGGGTGTGGGTGGCGGCTGACCGAGTGCGTTGGCAATGGCAGCAGCGGAGAATCTCACGCCGTCACCTGCCGGCCCTCGCGCTGCACCGGGCACGAGGTGCGCACCGGGCAGACCCGGCACAGCTCATTGTCGACGGCATCGAAGACCGCGCCGGCCATGCCGTCTGCGCAGCGGCGCACCATCTCGTGCGCCCACGAGTCGTCTCCGGCGGTGAGCGGCTCCTGCCGTTGCACGCCCGGAGTCTTTCGGGTGCTGCCAAGCTGAATCAGCTCGGCTCCACCAGTTGCGCGCACGCCGTCGGCGATGTCGTCGAAGGCTCCCTCGACGACGGCCAGCTGATATGCGCCGAGCTGCGCATGTTGCGGCAGATCGTCGGTGCGGGGCGGCGTCTTGCCGGTCTTCAGGTCGACAACCACCAGCCGGCCACCGCCATCGAGCTCGAGCCGGTCGACCTGGCCGCTCAATACGGCCCGCCCGATCGTGATGCGGAAATCGCGTTCAGCAGCAACGAATTCGCGCTTGTTCGCGCGCATCCACACGATGAGCTTGTCGAGCATCTGGGCGGCCCGCTCGCGTTGCCGCACGGCGAACCAGCCAGAACCGACGTCGACGCGCTGCACCACCGCATCGAACCGGGCGCGCAGTTCATCAGAGCTCAGCTTCTCTTCGGCCGCCTGCTGCGCAAGCGCATGGATCATCGTGCCGATGCCTTGCGCCGCCGAATCAGCCGCCGTGCCACCCGAGGATTCGAGCATCCAGCGCAGCCCGCACCGCTCGAAGCTTTCGAGCTTGGACGGCGAAACCCGCACCGGCTCATCGGGACCCGCCAGCGGGCCGTCGTCCGACAACGGCTTGAGGCCGTACCAATCGTTCGGGTCGGCTCCGCGCACACCCGCTTTGGCCAGCCGGGCCAGCTGCGCCGCGGCGGCGCGTCGCCGAACGGCGTCGCCGGTGCCGATAACGACCGACCGCAGCTCGGCCACCACGGAGGCAAGGTCGAGCCCCCGCGAAAGCCGGGTGAGCGGCCGCTCGTCAACCTCAACCGGCAACAATTCGTCGAGAAACCGCGACGGTTGTTCGTCTTCCGCGCGCACGGCGGTGACGATCAGCTGCTGCCGTGCGCGAGTGATGGCCACGTAGAACAACCGCCGCTCTTCAGCGAGCTGCGCAGCAACACTCTCGTGAGTGGGCGGTTCAGCTGAACCACCCAACGCCTCGACCAGCCGTTCGGCACCGAGCAACGAGCCGCGGCCACGCAGGTCGGGCCACACCCCTTCCTGCACACCGGCGACGATGACGACGTCGAACTCCAGCCCCTTGGCCGCATGTGCGGTCATGACCCGGACGCCGTCAGCGGAAGGCGCCTGCGGCGCCAGCGAATCGCTCGGGATCTCCTGGCCGAGCAAGTGATCGAGGAACACGCTGGGACCGGCCTTGGGCAGCCGGTCGGCGAACCGGCCGGCGGCGTCGAACAACGCGACCACCGCATCGAGGTTGCGGTCGGCCGCGGCAGCGCCAGGGCCGGTGCCGAGCGCGGCGGCGCTCCAGCGCTTGGCCAGCCCGGACGCCCGCCAGACCTCCCACAACACTGCCTCGGCGGTGGGGGTTGCACCGGCGAGCGCTTCGCGTGCGGCGTCGATCAATCGGGCAATCCGAACCGCGGGCGCGGCCACCCGAGGCTCGACTACAGCCAGCTCGGCCGGTGATTCGAGGGCCGCCGCGAGCAGGCTTCGCGATGCCCGCCCGCCGCCCGCGGCCAGCTCGATGCGCCGAAGTTCTTGCCGCAGCCGCCGAAGCGCGAGCGGGTCGGCGCCGCCGAGCGGGCCGGTGACCAGCTCATGCGCGAGCTCGGCCCCGACCTCGCCCTGCAGGTCGACTCGGCCGGTTGCAAGCTCCAGCACGCGCAACAGAGCCCGAACGATCGGGATGTCGACCAGCGCCTGCTCATCGGCCCGGGCCGACACCGGCACGCCGCCCGACTGCAGCGCCCGGCGCAACAGGGCCAGCGAGCCCGCTCCGCGCACCAGCACCGCCATGCGCGCCCACGGCACACCGTCGCGCAAGTGGGCCTCGCGCAGCTGGTTGCTGACGAAGCTCGCCTCCGCGCCGACCGACCCGAGAACGTGCACCTCGACGCTGCCCTCAGGCAGGCGCCCCGCAGGGACCAGCCGACGCTGCGAACCAACACCGCCCAGCCGGCCCGCCACCCGCCGCGACGCCGCGAGCAGCTCGCTGCCGGATCGGCGGCTCACGCTCAGCGCGAGCACCTTCGCAGGCGTGCCATCGGGCGCCCTGAACTCGTCGGCGAACCGTCGCATGCCGCTCGGGTCGGCGCCGCGAAACCCGTAGATCGACTGGTCGGGATCGCCGACAACGAGCAACTCGCCAGACCCGGCGATCAACTTGAGCAACTCTTCTTGCGCGGGATCGGTGTCTTGATATTCGTCGACGACGACGAACGCGTGCTGCGCCCGAACCGCCTGCAACGTAAGGGGTTCTTTACGCAGCAGTGCCACCGTTGCCTGGATCAACTCGGCGGGGTCGTAGGACGCGGCCTCTCGCAACGCCGACACCTGGCCGTATTGACGCGCGAAGATCCCGGCTGCCACCCAGTCGTCGCGCTTTTCACGTCGTCCGATCGAAATCAGGTCGGACGCCGAGAGGCCGCGCTCGGTGGCCCGTTGCAGCAAGTCGCGAAGCTCCTGGGCGAAGCCGCGGGTGAGGAGGGCCGGCCGCAACCGCTCGGGCCAGTTCGACGCGCCCGCTTCGACGTCACCACGCAAGAGCTCGCGGACGACGAGGTCTTGCTCGGGCCCGGACAGCAGCCGCGGCGCCGGCTCACCGCGACGCGCCGCCTCGAGGCGCAGCAGCCCGAACGCGTAGGAGTGGAAGGTGCGGGCGATCGGCTCACGAATCGTGCGGCCAAGGCGAGCAGCGATGCGATCACGCAATTCGCCTGCAGCCCGCCGGCTGAACGTAAGCACCAGCGCCTGCTCGGGCGTGATCTCGCCGCGCTCGACTCGCGTTACCACCGCCTCGACGATCGTGGTGGTCTTGCCGGTGCCAGGCCCCGCGAGCAGCTGCAGCGGGCCGCCACGATGCTCGACCGCCTCGCGTTGAGCAGCATCGAGCTGCGGCGGCACGACGCGCTCGGGCGCGCGGCGCACCAGCCGCAAGGCAGTTTGATCGGACGTCGACACGCACCGCATCACACCACGAACCGCCGACACCTGTTGCGCCGTCGGGCGAAACGCTTGTGCATAACGTCCGAACGCGATAGCCAAGGCAGCGTGAATGGGGACGACGACGTTCTCGGGCGACTCTTCGAGCGACGCCTGGTCATGGCCACCGGCCGGCTCGACGGCGCGCTCGCCGACAAGATCACCGCGCAGTTGCTGACGCTCGACGCCGACGGCGACTCCCCGGTCGAGCTGGTGATCGACTGTCCGGAGGCGGAGCTCGATCCGGCGTTCACGCTGCTCGACGTTTGCGAGGCGTTGAACGCCCCGCTCACGATCGTCGTCGCCGGGCGGCTGACCGGGCCGGGTATCGCGTTGCTCACCACCCATCACCGCCGGCTCGGCCGCCCGCACGCGACGCTTCAGGTGTCGGAGCCGCGGTTCGAGCGGACCACCGCGACCGCCGAGTCGGTGGCGCGGTTGGTCGAGGAGCATCGCCGGCGCGTCGGCGTCCTCATTGAAAGACTTTCAGAGCGGACGACGCGACCCGCTCCACTGATCGCCGACGAGATGAGCCGAGGCATCTACCTCACGAGCGAAGAAGCAGTGGCGTACGGCCTGCTCGACGACATCGCGCGCCGCCCGGCATCGGCCTAACGCGAACGCCCCGGCCGAGCACCTTTTAGCCCCTACTGCGCGGCAAGGAAGGCCAACAACTTCGGCCACGCGTCGGCACGGGCCATCTCGTTCGCCGAGACGTCACCCATGCTCAGCTGGTCTCCGCCGGAGTCGGTCGAGACAGAGGTCAGGCCGATGACGTAGGGCTCCAGCCCGCCGACGCCGTGGCCGGCAGTGGGGTACCTGAGCTCCTCGTGTTGGTATGGCGACTGGTGGGCATCGAGCCGCTCGACGATCGCGTTCGCGTAAGGGCACGATGGCCACAACTGATCTTTGCCCGCACAGACCAGAAAGATCGGCCCGTCGATCTTCTCCACCGGGATCACGACGTCGGGAGCATCGGCCGGATCGGGGTTGCCGAGGTCCGCTCGTGACACTGCCGGCAGCGGCTTCCCCCCGAAGGTCCAGGCTGCCTTGCTGATGTCGGGCAGTCCCGGCCCGATGACCGAACTGGGCACCGAAGCGACGACGGCATGGAAGAGGTTCGGGTAGTACGCATCGAGGAGTTCGGCGGCCTCGCTACCTCTCGACGTGCCCCACACGACCAAATGCGCGGGGTCGACGCCGGGCGCGCGAGACAAGACGTTCGCCGCTTTGGCGAAATACTCCAGCGGAATTTCGGTCAACGTCGCGGGTAGCCCGGGCTCGTCGAAGTAGGCGAGCGCCAGAGCGGGGTAGCCATGCGCTGCAAGCAGCGAGGCGATTTCATCGGTGCTGAGCGCACCTTCCGACCCCCCGAACACAAGAACCCCCGGATGCCTTTCCGCCGTGTGCGCAGGCAGGTAAAGGTCGCCGAAGATTCCGCCGTGGGCCGGGCGTAGCTCCTGCTCCGTTACTCCGAGCGCCTCCGGTGACTGGCGCTTCACAGTGACGGTTGCGACAGCGCGGCCGCCGACCGATGCCGTGAGCCGGACGGTGAACCCGTCCGCCGGCAGCCGAAAGAACACGCGTCCTGCCGAGGGCTGAGCCTCGAGGAGCTCAAACAGCCCCATGGGATCGACGCGCGTGTAGCTGCCACCGGTAGGCACCTGCGATAGCGAGACAGTTCCCGAACTCGTAGCGGTGAACTGCGCACTCGAGGAGAACGCGGTGCCATCTGCATCGAGCGCGGTGGCCGACACCGTGGTCTGCGCACCAGCGGGCAGGCCGGTGAGGTTCACCGTCACCGGAGTGTCCATGAGCGCTGCCCTCGGAGTCGCATCGATCTTCACACCGCCGTGCCGGGATCCACCCGACGTCGAATGACCTGCAGCAGGCCTAGCGGGTGAGCAGCCGGTGGCGACGCTTGCAGCCAGAACCGCGGTCGAGAGCAGCAGCCCCCGACAACTCCCTCGTTTCACGATCCGATGATGTCGCCTCGGGCTGGCGAGGTCCAGACCTCTTCAGCGCGAGCCGTGCCAGCGGGCGGCCCGCATGTCGATACGGTCGCCCCGCATCGGCGTGCCGTCGTTACGGAGCAGCCGCAACGCCTCGCCGTCGTGACACGGTGCCGGAGTGCCATCGGCATGGACGACGCGGTGCCAGGGCACTCCCCCGCCCCACGTCGACATCACCTTGCCGACCTGGCGAGGACCGCCCTCACCGAGGAATTCGGCGATGTCGCCGTACGCCATCACCCGGCCGGGCGGAATGGAGTCGACGACGTCGAGCACCCGCTGGGCGAACTCGGGAATGTCGGCTGACCGCACAGCCGAATTATCAGACAGACTCTGGCGGCACGTAGGACCCGAGTCTCGGTCGCAACCGGCCGGCGAGCGCCGTCGGGTCGGGCACCTGCAACACGAGCCGGCGGAACTCCGCACCGGGGTGGCACTCGACCCGCAGCAGCAGCTCCGCCCGCCGCACGTGCCAAAAGCTGCGATCGTCGCCGAAGCCGAACGCGCCGGCGACGAGAACGCCGGGCACTGCGATGCCAGGAAAGTAGAAGCCGATCTGCGGCAACCGATCACGCGGCTGGACGACAACTCCGCGAACATGATCGGCCGGAATCTTCAGCGTGCGCCGAAAGGCGACCAGCATGTCGAGCCCGCGCATCCGCACGACGAGGTTGTCGTCGACGACATCGACCTGAACGGCTGGAGCCAACGGATTCACCCGTCCATAGTCGGACGACGACCGGCGGCCGCTAACACCGCCTGCCCGATATGACCCTTATGGGCCGCCGAAATAGCCCGTCGGCGCTACCGGGGCGCAGGCTCAGTACGACGGCAGCGAGGGATCGACCTGGTTGACCCAGCCGACCACGCCACCGCCGACGTGCACGGCGTCGGCCAGGCCGGCGCCCTTCACGACAGCCAGCGCTTCGGCCGAGCGGATGCCGGTCTTGCAGTACAAGACGACCCGCTTGTCCTGCGGCAATCTCTCCAGCGCAGACCCGTTCAGGAACTCGCCCTTCGGAATCAGCACCGCGCCCGGAATCGACACGATCTCGTACTCGGCCGGCTCGCGGACGTCGACCAGGAAGATGTTCTCCCCGCGGTCGATCCATTCCTTCAGCTCGGTCGGAACGATCGGCGAACCGGCCGCCGCCTCCAAAGCCTCATCGGAAACGACACCACAGAACGACTCGTAGTCGATCAGCTCGGTGATGGTCGGGTTCTTGCCGCAGATCGGGCACTCCGGATCCTTGCGGATCTTGACCTCGCGGTAGGTCATCTCGAGAGCGTCGTAGATCATCAGCCGGCCGACGAGCGGCTCGCCAATACCGGTCAGCAGCTTGATCGCCTCGGTCGCCTGCACCGATCCGATCGACGCGCACAGCACGCCCAGCACGCCACCCTCGGCGCACGACGGCACCATGCCGGGCGGCGGCGGCTCGGGGTAGAGGCAGCGGTAGCACGGGCCGTTCTCGGCCCAGAACACCGACGCCTGCCCGTCGAACCGGTAGATCGAGCCCCAGACGTAAGGCTTGTTCAGCAGCACGCACGCGTCGTTGACCATGTAGCGCGTCGCGAAGTTGTCGGTGCCGTCGACGATCAGGTCGTACTGGCTGAAAATCTCGAAGACGTTGTCGTTCTCGAGCCGCTCCTCGTGCACGATCATGTTGATCAGCGGGTTGATCTCGAGCACCGTTTCGCGAGCCGACTGCGCCTTCGACTTACCGATATCGCTTTGCCCGTGGATGATCTGCCGCTGCAGGTTCGACTCGTCAACCGTGTCGAAGTCGATGACGCCAAGCGTGCCGACACCGGCCGCCGCGAGGTACATCAATGTCGGCGATCCGAGCCCGCCCGCGCCGATCGCGAGCACCTTGGAGTTCTTCAGCCGCTTCTGCCCGGCCATCGCGACGTCGGGAATGATCAGGTGCCGCGAATAGCGCCGCACCTCGTCGATGCTCAGGCTTTCTGCGGGCTCGACCAGCGGCGGGTAAGACACTTCGAGACTCCAAATCAGGGCGGACGTCGATCAGCCGGCGCGCTGGTTACGTGCGCGTCACCGATCTCAACGGTCCCATGGCGCCCGGCCATTCCCCGATCCAGGGTCTGGCCGTCACCTTCGAGGAAGGCGCGCAGCACCATCGCAACGCGGTCCGGAAACTCAAGATGCGCAACATGACCGGCCTCGGCCATCATCACCCGGTGCGCGCTTGGAAAAGTCGCCACGGCACGGCGGGCCATCCGTGGATCGACGAGTTTGTCGCGCCCGCCGTAGATCAGCAAAGTCGGGACGCCGATCAGCTTGGCCTGCCGCCACAGGCGGCGTCGTCCGAACTGAACGTAGGCCGAGACCAGCGCGCGCAACGACGCTCGGTAGGCCATGCCGCTGTGCGCCAACTCGGCGCGGCGGCGGGCGGCGGCAACGACCTCGGAACGCCGCCGGTCGGTGACCGCATTCGGGTCGCCGTAGCAGAGCCAGAAGACGCGCTGCGCCATGCGCTCGGGATCGCCACGCAGTGCGAAGTCGACGATGTGGGTGCCGATGCCGGGGATCAGCACGACGAGCAACTGCCAGGTCCACAGGCGCGGGCGCAGGTCGGGAAGTGCGGGCGAGACGAGGGTGAGGGTTTTGGCGAGCTCGGGGTGCTCGGCGGCCACCCGCGTCGCGATCGAGCCGCCGAGCGAGTTGCCGATCAGATGGACGGGACCGCGGTCTATGGCCCGAATGACCTCGACGACGGCACGGGCATGGCCGTCGATCGACAGGTCGCCGTAGGCCGGTGGCGGCGATTCTCCGAAGCCGGGGAGGTCGAGCGCCCATCCGTCGAGGCGGTCGGCGAGCAGACCCACGACGTCCGCCCAATCGAGCGACTCGCCGCCGAGCCCGTGCACGAACAGCGCCGGCTCGCGACCCCGGCTCTCGACGTCGTCGAGTGGAGACTTCGCGTCGTGGAGACCGGCTGCTGCGCTACCCGAACTCTCCACTGGGCGAACCGGCGGTTGCGGATCGTGCCGGACGAAGATCTCGCCGCATCGCGTCGCGACCAGCGAGCCGGGCCAATCCATGCGTTCGGCCTACCCGCTAGAGCGCGACGACCGACCGCAGCACCTCGCCGCGATGCATCTTTTCGAACGCCGCCTCCACGGCGTCGAGCGAGATCGTCTCCGACACGAAGGCGTCGAGATCGAGCCGGCCCTGCAGGTAGAGATCGACGAGCATCGGGAAATCCCGAGAGGGCAAGCAATCGCCATACCACGACGCCTTCAGCGCTCCCCCGCGACCGAACACGTCGAGCAGCGGCAGGTCGAGCCGCATGTCAGGGCGAGGAACACCGACCAGGACGACGACGCCGGCCAAATCGCGCGCGTAGAACGCCTGCTCGTAGGTAGCCGGATGGCCGACCGCCTCGATAGCAACGTCGACGCCGAAGCCGTCGGTGATCGCGCGAATCGCCTCGACGGCGTCGGCGTTCTTCGAGTTCACGGTGTGGGTCGCGCCCATCCGCTTCGCCCATTCGAGCTTGCGGTCGTCGACGTCGACACCGACGATCGTGCGCGCGCCGGCCAGCCGGGCACCCGCGATCGCCGCATCACCGACACCACCGCAGCCGAAGACCGCGACTGTGTCGCCACGGGTAACACCACCGGTGTTGAGCGCCGCGCCGAGTCCGGCCATCACGCCGCAGCCGAGCAAACCGGCGGCCGCGGGCGATGCCTTCGCATCGACCTTCGTGCACTGACCCGAGTGCACGAGCGTCTTCTCGACGAACGCTCCGATACCGAGCGCCGGCGACAAAGGCGTCCCGTCTTCGAGCGTCATCTTCTGCGCAGCGTTGTGGGTGTTGAAGCAGTACCAAGGACGGCCGCGCAGACATGCACGGCACTGACCGCAAACCGCCCGCCAGTTCAGAATCACGAAGTCGCCAGGCTCGACATTGGTGACGCCTTCGCCAACCGTCTCGACGATCCCGGCAGCCTCATGACCCAGCAAGAACGGGAAGTCGTTGTTGATGCCGCCCTCGCGGTAATGCAGGTCGGTGTGGCAGACCCCGCAGGTCTGCACCCGCACGATCGCCTCACCGGGGCCGGGGTCAGGCACCAGCACCGTCGTCAACTCAACCGATGCGTTCTTCGTCCGAGCAATGACCCCGCGCACGTCCTGCATAGCCGCGATCGTAGATCGCAGCCGTGAACGAGGAAACTTCCAGCTCCAGAACAGCGAATTGTTACCGCGCCGATGGCCAGCGCGGCCGGTGCGACGCAGCCTCAGCTGACCATGTGCTCGACGCGGCGATTCAGCGCGTCGAGGGTGGCGCGGATGGCGGCTTGCCGCACGTCTTCGCGCACGTTCGCGGCACCGGTGAGCTTCTCGCTGCCGCCGGCGCTGAGCATCGTCACAGCAACCAGCACCGCACGCTCGCGGCCGGTGGGGGTGAGTTCGACCAGGTCGAGCTCGAAGCGGGCCTTGCCGCCGAGCAGGTCTTCGACCGCGCGCAGGGTGGCCGTTGCCACGGCCCGCTGCACGCCGCTTTGGGTCGCGGTGCCTTCGGCGCGGCCGAGCGCGCTGCGCTCGCCCACGGCGAGCGTCACCTCGGCGGCAACCTGCAGACCGGAGGAGATGATGTGCATGCGCCGGATCGCCGGCCGGAACCGGTCGACGTCCTCGTCTTCGTCTTCTTCGATATCGGGATCATCGAGGTCGGCCTGCATATCTTCAACCAGTTGCACACGCTCGGCGTCGACCCCCAAGCCGAACCGCTCGCGCAGCAACCGGCCGACGGCACTTGCCACCTCGACCTCGTCGACACCCGGGGCAAGGCCCAGCCGTAGGAGACCCAGACCTTCGTCGCCGTCCGGCTCGACATCTGCTTCGGCGACGCCCGGCACCTCGCGCAACGCCGCGACGATGTCGCGGTGGTCGCTGATGCTCACGGCTCGATCCCCTGACGAAGTGGCGCCGAAGCGGCACGGGCGTGCTGCTCCTCTTCCGTCAGGTCGGCGTATCGATGCAGTTGCTTAAGCCTTACGCCGGATTGTGACCCGATGCGCAAGCAGGTCAGGCCGATCGGCGGGTAGCGCTGGTCTTCTTGGCGGTCTTCTTGGCCGGCGCCGCCGCCTTCGAGGCCGATTTCTTCGCCGCCGGAGCCGCCTTCTTGGCCGCGGTCTTCTTCGCCGGCTGGGCGGCAGCCTTCTTCGCCGCCGTCTTCTTCGGGGCCGGCACCTTCGTCACCGAGGCATCGGACGCCGCCCCGCCGGTGCGGCCGCGCTTCGCGGCGTCGATGCTGGCCTGCAGCGCAGCGACCAGGTCGACGACCTTGCCGCCGCCCGGTACCTCGGCGGTGTCGGGCGCGGGCACCAGGTCGCGGCCTTCGACCTTGGCGTCGATGAGTGAGTCGAGCGCTTCGCGGTACTGGTCGGTGTACTCGCTCGGGTCGAAGTCACCCGAAAGCGAGTCGACGAGAGAGGCGGCCATCGCCAGCTCCT
>Ga0157369_10005207_pt1 | contig 15199 bp, 13 predicted proteins | sample C25metaG_FD_113461 | JGI IMG/M metagenome (GOLD analysis project Ga0157369, IMG submission 113461) | Corn rhizosphere microbial communities from Kellogg Biological Station, Michigan, USA - C2-5 metaG | ecosystem: Host-associated > Plants > Roots > Rhizosphere > Soil | place: USA: Michigan... | reverse complement strand
TCGCCGCGCGCCGCCGCAATTTCGAGTTCTACACCGCCGCCCTGCGCGACATGCCCGGCATCGAGTTCATGCCGGAAGCGTCCTGGGGAACCCACACCCGCTGGCTCACCACCGCGATCATCACGCCCGCAGAGTTCGGAATCGACCGCGATGAGTTGCGCCAACGCCTCGATGCAGCGAATATCGAAGCACGGCCGGTGTGGAAGCCCATGCACTTGCAGCCGGTGTATCGCGAATGCGCCGCCTTGGGCGGCTCGGTCGCGGAGGACCTGTTCCGCCGAGGTTTGTGTTTTCCGTCCGGTTCGAACATGACCGCGGACGACCTCGAGCGAGTCGTGTCCGTAGTGCGCGAAGCAGCCCGTCAGCCGATGCTTACCCGGGCGGTATCCTGAGCGCACACGCGGGCTTGGCCGGCGGCTGATCGACGACCCAGCGAGACCAGATGTCCGATCTACTCCCAAGCGGCACGCCGCACGGTTCTGCCCTCACGCCGGGCACAGCAGCGAGCACGCCCCCCACGGCGACGCGTCCAGCGGACGACGTCGAGGGCGGCGGGGAGTCCATCGACATCAAGGAGTCGCTGGCCACGCTGCGCCGGCACGTGTGGTTGATCCTGGGCATCACCGCGGCGGCGATCGCGTTCACCGCCTACCGCGTCAGCAAACAAGCCCTCGAGTACCAGGCCACCGCCGTCATCCGCCTGGTCGATGCCCGCCGCGAGCTCGCCGGCAATCTCGACGACAACGCAGGGCAGGGCATGATGGGCGGCTACTGGACCGACCCCATCACGTCCCAGATGCAGGTGCTGCGCAGCCGCGGTGTCGCGGCCGCGGTGGTCGACTCGCAGGCGTTAGGCCTTCGCATCCAGAGCCGTGGCTTTCCGGCGTCCGTGCTGCGCAACGTCTCGCTTGCGTCGGAGGCCAGCGGCGACACGGTCCACCTCGAGTTCATGCCTAACGGTGTGAACGTCGTGTCCGCCGGCTCGACGAAGCTCGTGCCCTACGACACGAGCGTGCGCGCCGGCGGCATCGTGTTCACCGTCCACGCGCGTCCCGCCAACGCGCAGAGGGGCGCGCTCTACACCGTCTCGCGCACCGCCGCCATCGACATGGTGCTCGGCGGCTTGAACGCGCGACAGCGCGATCGCACCGACGTCGTCGACGTCTCGTTCACCGCGCAGGATCCGTACGTCGCCCAACAGATCGTGAATACCGTGGTCGACGTCTTCCAGGTGCAGAACGCCGCCACCGCGCAGCAGCAGTCGCGCCGCCGGCGCATCTTCGTCGAAGCGCAGCTGCACCAGACCGACTCGCTGCTGCAGATCGCGCAGAGCCGCTTGAGCGACTACCGCACGAACAAGCAGGTGTACGGTTCGTCCGACGCCGTCGTGACCGCCGAGCAAACGGGCCTGCTCAACCTCGACGTCCAGCGCTCGCAGCTTGTCGCGGACCGCAGTACGTATCAATCGCTGCTCAACGAGCTGGCCAAGGATGACTCGGGTCCCGCGCGACAGAAAACCTTGAGCGCGCTGGTCGCGTCGCCGGGCATCGCCGACAATCCGGTGGTCCAGGCGATTTACACGCAGCTCGTCGGCTACCAGGCGGCGCTCGATTCGATCTCCGTCGGCAAGTGGGGCAGCGCACAGAGCAACCCCGATGTCCAACGGCTGCACGCGCTCGTGGGCACAGGCCAGGATCAGTTGGCAGACGCCGTCGGCAGCCAGATCACATCGCTCGATGCGCGCGTCGCCGCGTTGGACGAGCTCCGCCAGCGCAGCACAGACGCACTCAAAACGCTGCCCGCCACGCAGGCCGGCGAAGCGCGCCTCATGGAGCAGGTTGAGTCCGCGCGCAACATGGCCGACGAGCTGCGCGACGAATACCAAAAGGCGCGCATCGCCGAGGCCGTCGAGGCGGGGCAGGTCGAGATCGTGGACCTCGCCACGTCGCCGTACGCGCCCATCGGCACGAGCCGCCGCACCAAGCTCCTCACCGGCATCATCGTCGGACTTCTGTTAGGCACCGGCGCCGCGTTCCTCGTCGAGCGGCTCAACACCGCCATCCGCCGCCGCGAAGAGATCGAGAGCATGCTGCAGATCCCCGGCCTCGCGATCATTCCGCAGATCGCGAGCCATAGCGCCGTGCGCCGGCTCAAGATGGGCAACATGTCGCTCCGGCTGCCCACCCCGCGCGCCTCGTGGGGGGTCGGCAACGGCGCGACTAACGGAGAATCGCTCGTCACCGTCTCGGATGTCCGGTCGAGCAGCGCGGAAGCGTTCCGCACCCTGCGCACCAACCTGATCTTCTCGCAGGCCGTGCAGTCGCTGCGCACCATCGTCATCACCAGCCCGTCGCCGCAGGACGGCAAGACCACCACCGCGGCAAACCTCGCCGTCACGTTCGCGCAGCAAGGCATGCGCGTGCTCATCGTCGATTGCGATCTCCGCCGCGCGCGCCTGCACAAGCTCTTCCGCTCTCCGCGCGAGCCGGGCCTCACCCAGCTCATGCTCGGCAACGCAACGCAGGAGCAGGTGGTGCAGAGCACGATGGTCGACAACCTGTCCTTCCTGCCCGCCGGCGCCCATCCGCCTAACCCGTCGGAGCTGCTCGGCGGCCCGCAGATGCGCGCGACGCTCGCGCGGTTGGGCCGCGAGTACGACATTCTCATTCTCGACACGCCGCCCATCCACGCGGCCGCCGACGCGCTCATCCTCGGCGCGCAGGCCGATGGCGTGATCCTCGTCCTGCGCGCCGGACACACCGACCGCCAGGTGGCGCAGGATGCCGTGCAGCGTCTGTCTTCGTTAGGCGTGCGCGTGGTGGGCGCCGTGCTCAACGACCCGGATCACAAGGTGCCGCAGTACGGCGGCTACTACTACTATGACTACTACGACAGCGTCGAGGCGTGACCGCGCCGCGGCGCCCGCTCGTGTCTGATCATGCCCGCGCGTCCGCGCGACGGGTCCTGCCGGTCGCCCTCACCTCTCTTCACGTGGTAGCTCAGACCATGCGCTCACTTCTCCTCGCCGTGCTGTGCTGCACTGCCATCGCGCTTCCGTCGCTGGCGCAGGATGCGCCGCCGCCGATCGACACGAACACCGTGCTGCACCCCGGCGACCTCGTCCGTGTCACCGTGTGGCGCAACGTGGAAATGAGCGGCGACTTCGCCGTCGGACAAAACGGTGCGCTGCTGCATCCGTTGTATCAGGCGGTTCCGATCGCAGGCGTCCCCCTGCAGGAAGTCAATCGGCGGTTACGGCAATTCCTCACCAAGTACGAGTCCGATCCGCAGATCGTCGTGATCCCGCTGCTCCACATCACCATCGCCGGTGAGGTCAGCAAGCCGAGCCTCTACAACCTGCCGCGTGAAACGAGCATCGGTGAGGCCATTGCGACCGCCGGCGGCCCAACGGAATTCGGCAACCTCGGCAAGGTGCTGCTCTTCCGCGGCGGGAAGGAATACAAGATCGATCTCCGCAGCCCGCTCAACGCGTGGGCCACGAGACCCATCGAGTCCGGCGATCAGATCATCCTCACGCGCCGCGGCTCGTTCTGGAAAGACATCTTCTTCCCCGTCATCGGCCTCGCCGGCTCGGCGGCCGCGATCATCAATTTGACTCGGACCCATTAGCGCCTAACGGCAGAGTCGGGGCGCTGCGCGGTTGCACCGTGGGCGCAGCAATGCAACTGATCGTGGCCGCGTGTCGTCGCGCGCTGGGCAATGACCCGGGCGACGACATCGCGGCCCTTGTGTCCTCTGTAACCGATTGGCCCGAGCTCGTTCGCTGCGTCGACGCGCACGCCGTCGCGCCGCTCGTCTATGCGCCGCTCGCGCAAACCGGCTGCGTCCCCGCCGAGCCGCTCGCCCAACTGCGCGCCGCAGTGGATGAGAATGCCCTGCGATCGATCACCCTCACGCGCACGTTGCGTGAGATCATGGTGCGGCTCGAGGATGAGCAGATTCCTGTCATCCCGATCAAGGGACCGCTGCTCGCGCGCGCTGCGTACGGTGACCTCGCGAGTCGCCGCTTCGCCGACCTCGATCTGGTGGTCCACCGGCGCGACCTCGATCGCGCGCGCGCCATCCTGGCCCAACGCGGATTCCAAGCAGCGATTGCCCTCCCGCGCGATGCCGAGTCAACGCTCCTCGGAGCCGACTATCACATTGCGCTGGTCGATCAAGAGCACGGCATCGTGGTCGAACTACACTGGGCGCTCATCCGTGCCGGCCTCGCCGCTCTGCGCGACGAAACGTGGGCCTGGACACACGCCTGTGACACCACATCGCTCGGCAGCCCGATGCGTACGCTCACGACCGACGCGACGTTCGTCTATTTGTGTGTGCATGGATCGAAGCACCTCTGGTCGCAGCTCGGATGGCTCTGCGATGTGGCTGCGCTCGCGCGCAACGACCGCGCGCCGTCGTGGCCCGCGGTGCGTGAGCTGGCCGCGTCCATCGGAGCGACCCGTATGGTGGCACTCGGCTGCGCGCTCGCGTCGGAGATCCTCGGCGCCCGTGAGTGCGATGGCTTCGGCTCCGCCGATGCGCACGTTCGTCATCTCGTATCGGAGGTCCGCGCGAGACTGTTCGACAATGCCCCGACCATGTCGCTGCCTTCGTTCCAGCTCCGCGTGCGCACACGCCTCGGCGACCGCATCGCGTATCTCGCCGGAATCGCGGCATCGCCGCACGCAGCGGACGTCCAGTTCGCCGCGCTGCCGCGCCGCGCACGCGCTCTCTACTATGTTCTGCGACCCGCCCGCCTCGTCGTCAAACACGGTCGCCGCGCATTAAGACGGACAAGGCCGGACAGAGCCTGACACAGCCGGACATAAGACGGACAAATCCGGCTTTGTCGCTCTTGTCCGTCTTACGAGAGACGCCAGAATGAGTCACGGTGCTCGGGTAGCGTACCGAGCGGTCGGAGACACGGCGACATATCGACTAGCGTGTGGTTAGGCAACCCGCGCCGGTAGTCGTCGAGTGTTGTCGGGTGAAGTACGCCGTGCTCGCCCGCCGCGCGCGACTGTTCCTTGCCGTCCATGCGCTCTTGCAAGTACACGGCGCGGGCCGCGGGCGCGATGTAGCTGAGGTAGTTCGCGACGACGCCGGGCTCCATCTCCTGAAAGCTGACAGCGTTCCAGAACAAATCGACGCGTCGCTCGCGGACCAACGGGAAGAGCCACGTGCCGCAGATCGCGACGGTGCCGGCCGGGAAGTCCGGCAGCGTACGATACGACCGGGTCGTCTCGTATCCGGCTAGTGCGTCCGGAAAGATCGTGGACAGAAACTGGTTGCACACGTAGAGCTGTGGCGGGATGTCGAACGCGAGGATGCGAGTCCGCGGATGCAGCTTCCGAATGATCTCGATCTGCCGTCCCATACCGGAGCCAAGCTCGACCATCAGATCGATCTGTTCGAAATCCACGAACTGGCAGCAATAGGCGTAGCGGAGATAGTAGTAGAGGGCGCGCATCGTGTAGGGCCGCCCTGCGATCTCGAACACATCCTCCGGGTTGCCGGCACACGACAATTCGATGGAGTCGAGCGGCCGGGCGCCCGCATGTTCGCCGTAGAGCTGCGTTAGGCGAAAGGCCGACTCCTGCAGCTCGCGCAGTCCGCACTCGTACACATCGAGTCGGACGGGCGACAACCCGTCGCGATTGAACAGGTCGCTCATGCGAGCCAGCAGGCGCTTCCAACCCGGAAGGTGCTGGGTCACGCGGTTGCCGAACACACGGCTTCGGCTCAAATCCAGATAGGCGCCGCGAGGCCGATGATCCGACGCACCGAAGCTGGTCAGCACCGTCCCTCGGCGTCGTCGAAAGTCGACGAGCCCCCGGTTCGTGAGCTCCGGCACGAACCGCTGCTCGTACACCGACCAATAATTCGTTGGCCTGAACGCAGCGGGCGCCGACGCGAGATCGTCGAGCATCAGTTTCAGCAAGTCCGGCCTGTCGGGCACTTGAACCGGCGTGGCCATTGCGAACGCTCGACTGATGCGGTGGATTCAGCCCCGTGCTCCACGCAGTATGAGCGTCACCGTCCCGTGAGACAAACGCAACCGTAAGCGCGTCTTCCTGTTCGGCTCGCCAATCGGCGATATTGTCGTCCCAGGCAGAGGAATACATGTCAGACCCGGTATTCGATATCAGTGATCGCGTCGTCGTGCTCACCGGTGCGAGCGGTCTCATCGGTCGCTCGCTCGCACGCGCGTTTCATGAGCGCGGGGCCCGCCTCGCGCTCGTGGACATTCCCGCCGCCAAGCCCGCCGGCCTCGCCCAATCGTTAGGCGAGCCGGCCCGCGCCTTCGAGTGCGATGTCTCGCGCCCCGAGCAGGTTGCCGCATTGCGCGATGCCGTGCTTGCGCACTTTGGCCGCGCCGATGTGCTCATCAACAATCACCAGTTCAAGCCACAGGGCTTCACCGAAGCCCGAGCGGAAACGTTCCCGCAAGAGCTCTGGGACGCGATCATCTCCGTCAATCTCACCGGCACGTTTCTCACGTGTCGCGACTTCGGCGCCGTCATGCTGCAGCAAGGGAAGGGCAGCATCATCAACGTCGCATCCACCTATGGTGTCGTCTCCTCCAACCCGGACCTCTACGAGGGCAACAGCCTCGGAAATCCGGTCGCGTACACAGCCAGCAAGGGTGGCGTGATCATGCTCACGCGGTACCTGGGCGCCTACTGGGCCGAGCGCGGCGTGCGAGTGAACTGCGTCACGCCGCACGGCGTCGCGAACAATCACGAGCCTGCGTTCGTCGAGCGATTCCGCAAGAAGTCGCCGATGCGCAGACTCATGACCGCCGACGAAGTGCTCGGTGCCGTGCTCTTCCTCGCGTCGGATGCATCGTCCTACGCCACCGGGAGCAACGTGCTCATCGAAGGCGGATGGACGGCGTGGTAAGCCGTCTCGCCGTGCACGGCACCGTGTATCGCGCTGCGCTCCGCTTCCTCGGTGACTGGTACGACTCCGTTCGCGCGCAATCGGATGCCGACTTCGACGTGTGGATCAGTCTCGACGACGTCTCCGAGCGCGAGGTATTCGAGATCATCGGCGAGCCGTCCCACGTGACCTGGCGCGTCGCACCGCCTAACGCCACGCCGTCGGCGGTGCGGCAGGACGCGCTCGCCGCCATGGTCGACGCGTACGACGGCATCGTTGCCGCCGACATCGACGACGTGATGCTCCCATCCCGCGTCGCCGCCTCACGCGCTGGGATTGATGACGCCGACATCACCGCCTGCGCCCTCGATGTCATCGACGAATCCGGCCGGGACCTCGGAATCGTGTTCGTGCCGCCCCAGGACCTGCGTCTCGACACGATGCTGCCGCGCTGGAACGTGTTCGGCTTCTCGAACGTCGTCTGGCGCACGGACATGCTGCGCCGCTGCCTGCCGATTCCGGCCGCGTGCCGGCTCTTCGACTGGCTGCTCACGACCCGCGCCTGGTCGTTAGGCGCGCGGCTCGCCTTCGACCGCACGCCGCGCATGCGCTACCGCCAATACGGCTCCAACACGGCGGCGGTGCTCCCGCCGTTCACCGACGAGCAGGTGCGCGTCGCGACATCGCGCGTCCTCGGCCACTACGACTGCGTGCTCGACAGCCCGTGGACGCTCGCCGAACCCTATCGCACACAGGTCGCCGATGCCCGCGACCGCTGCCGCATATTTGCCGCCGCCGTTGGCTCACCCGAACGCCTCGCGTCGTACGTGCGCGCGCTCAACAGTCTTCCCCCGCGCTACATCTGGTGGTGGAGCGTGGCCAACCCGGAGCTCGAGAATCTATGGAAAAGCTGAACATCGCCGGCCGGTTCGTCGGTCCCGGCGAGCCGCCCTATATCGTTGCCGAGATTGGCGCCAACCACAACGGCGACATGAAGCTGTGTCGCACGATGATCGATGCCGCGCGCGAGTGCGGCGTCGACGCGGTCAAGTTCCAGTCGTGGAGCAAGTCGTCGCTCATCTCCCGCGCCGAGTACGATCGCAACACCGCCTACGTGAGCAAGGAGCGCAACCAGCCCACGCTCGAGGAATCGGTCGAGCAATATCAGTTGTCGCGCGCTCAGCACGAAGAGATCTCCGCCTACTGCCGCGACACCGGCATCACCTTCTTCTCCAGCTGCTTTTCGGATGTCGAAGTCGACATGCTCGAGGCGCTCGACGTGCCGGCGTACAAGGTCGCGTCGATGGACGTGAACCACCTGCCGCTGCTCGAGTACGTGGCCGCCACCCACAAGCCGGTGATCATCTCGGCCGGCATGGCGACGTTAGGCGAAGTCGAGCGCGCCATCGCGACGCTGCGCGGCGCGGGCTCGGGCCCCGTCGCCATCCTGCACTGTCTCTCGATCTATCCGTCGCCGCCCGCGCAGGTGAATCTGCGCACCATGGACACCTGGCGCGCGGCGTTCGACGTGCCGGTGGGCTACAGCGACCACACGCTCGGCTCCGCCGTCCCGATCGCCGCTATTGCGTTAGGCGCGTGCATGATCGAGAAGCACTTCACCACCGACAAGACCTTGCCGGGCTGGGACCACGCCATCTCCGCCGACCCGCCCGAGCTCCGGGCGATCGTCGACGGCGGCCGCGAGGCGTTCGCCGCGTTAGGCAGCGCCGAGCGCCGCGTGAACGCCGACGAGGTCGCGAAGCGGAAGGTGTTCCGCCGCCGCATGGTCGCGCGCCGCGACATGCGCAAGGGCGACCGCCTCGCCGCCGCCGACGTCGACTTCAAGCGCCCCGGCACCGGCATCCAACCTGACGAGCTGCGCTACGTCATCGGACGCGCCATCACCCGCGACGTGCACGCCGAGGACGAGCTCGACTGGTCGGACCTCGCATGACGGACGCGGGCGGCCTCCGCATCGCCATCTACGGCGACGGCCAGTGGGCTGCCGATACGCTCACCCGCCTCGCCGACGCGGGACACCGCATCGTCGCGGTCGTCCTGCGCGCGTCGCCCAGCGACTCGACGTTAGGCGACGCCGCGGCTCGTCTGCACGCGCCGGTCCTGTGTCCGGCGAAGATCAACGCGCCGGAGGCCGTGGCCCAGATCGCCGCGCTCCGGCCGGAGTTAGGCATCTCCGTCGCGTACAACCAGATTCTCCGCCCACCCGTGCGTGAGGCGCACGCGCGCGGCGTGGTCAACTTCCACGCCGGGAAGCTGCCGTTCTATCGCGGCCGCAACATCATCAACTGGGCGATCATCAACGGCGAATCCGAAATCGGCCTCACCGCGCACTACGTCGATGACGGCATCGACACCGGCGACATCATCAATCAGCTCACGCTGCCCATCGGATGGACCGATGGCTACGGCGACGTGCTGCGGCGCGTCGTCGACCGCTTGCCGTCGCTCGTCGTCGAGACCGTGCGTGACATCGCCGCCGGAACTGCTCAACGTCGCCGCCAAGCCGACCACCCCGGCACGTACTTCGGCGGCCGCGGTGAAGGCGATGAATGGATCGACTGGAGCGCCTCGAGTCGCACGATCCACAATTTCATCCGCGCCATCTCCGCCCCGGGCCCCGGTGCGCGAACGACACTCGGCGACGATCCCATTGTCGTGTGGCGCGCGTTTTACGACCCTGCTTGGCCTAACTACACGGCAACGCCGGGCCAGGTGGTCGGCCGCCACCACTCAGGCGCGCTCGTGAAGACCGGCGACTCGACCATCCTCGTTCAATCGGTGGAGGGTTTCTCGGGTCCCGAGCAGCCGAAATGGCCAATCGGCTCGCGCCTTGGCTGGAACTGGCGCATGTGCACGCATACCCCGCCCGTTGCGCGTCCGCCACGGTAGACTGTTGCCCTAAGGCGATTCCCCCGAGTTTCGCAGGCGCTCGCCACACGCAACATCCCTCGGAATTGCCGGTCATCAGCATGCAGCAAAACAACTTGCGCGACGTTACCCAACCGAATCTTGGGCACGTCCGGGTCGGCGCGCTTACTGCTAATCCCGTCTGCCACCAACGCCTATGACCCCTTCCGATTTCATCCCGGATGGGGCATCGTCTTCTTCAGAAGATGAGAGATCCTTAATCATGCTTCAGGCCCTAGCGGCATCTCCCGTCATTCCTTCACCGGGGAACATCTACGTGCTTCCCGACGATCGGATGGAGCAGCGACTGATGGACGCCATCGTCGCGCCGGGTACGCCGCTGACGGATGCGCTCAAACGCCTCGATGCGAACGGCATGGGCGTGTTGCTCCTGGCGAATGGGGATCGACGCCTCGTCGGCATCATCACCGACGGCGATGTCCGCCGGCATATCCTGTCGGGTGCGTCGCTCACGGTGTCGTGTGAGAGCATAGCCTCGCGCCATCCGCGTGTCGCCAACCGCGGCATGACGACGTCCGAGCTGCTCGATCTCATGGGCGGCTCGCGCGACGACACGGTGGACCATCTCCCGGTCCTAACGGACGACGGCATCGTGGTTGGTCTCGTGTTGCGGCGCGATCTCGTCGCCGCCGACGACACCTTTACCGCAGTCATCATGGCCGGCGGCTACGGCAAGCGCCTCATGCCGCTGACGACGGACACGCCCAAGCCGCTCCTGCCGGTGGGCGACCGTCCGCTCATGGAGCGCACGATCGAGCGACTCCGCCGCGCCGGCATCCGGCGCGTGAACGTCGCCACGCACTACCTGAGCGACAAGATCAGCAACCATTTCGGCGACGGCCGCGAGTTCGGCGTCGAGATGCGCTACGTCACCGAGGACCGCCCGTTAGGCACCGCCGGCGCCCTGCGCCTCATGGAGCCGCCCACCGGACCGCTCCTCGTCGTCAACGGCGACATCCTGACCGGCGTGAACTACCAGGACATGCTCGCCTACCATCGGGAAAACGGCGCGATCGCGACCGTCGGCGTGCGCAAGTACGACGTCGAGGTGCCGTACGGCGTGATCGACTGCTCCGGCGTCGCCGTCTCCGCGCTGCGCGAAAAGCCCGTGCAGCAGTTCCTGGTGAATGCCGGGATGTATCTGCTCGACCCCGCTGCCGTCGCGTACATCCCCGAAGGGGAACGCTTCGACATGACGGATCTCATTCAACGATTGCTGGCCGAGGGGCGGAAGGTGGTCGCCTTCCCGGTGGTGGAATACTGGTTGGACATCGGAAAGCCGGCAGACTACGAGCGTGCCCAGCAGGACGTGCTTCAGGTGAGGGCGTGATGAAGGTTCTTGTGACTGGTGGTGCAGGTTACGTCGGATCGACATTGGTTCCCGAACTGCTTGCGGCCGGACACTCGGTTCGCGTGCTGGATAGCCTGCTCCACGGTGGGCAGGCGCTGCTCCCGGTGTGGACACACCCGCGGTTCGAGTTCGTGCGCGGCGACATGCGCGACGATCCGATCGTTAGGCAGGCGGTGGCGGGCATGGAAGCCGTGGTCCACCTGGCCGCCATCGTCGGCGACCCCGCATGCGCGCGGCAGCCCGACACCGCGCGCGACGTGAATCAGGTCGCATCGCTCGCGCTCCTCGACGCGGCGCGCCGCGCCGGCGTGGGCCGCTTCCTCTTCGCATCCACGTGCAGCAACTATGGCAAGATGGCCGAGTCCGATGGATACGTGGACGAATCATCGGACCTGCGTCCGGTGTCGCTCTACGCGGAGACCAAAGTCGCCGTCGAGCGCGCCATGCTCGCCGACGGCATCGACGTGACGGCGATGACGCCGCTGCGCTTCGCCACGGTATTCGGCGTGTCGCCCCGCATGCGCTTCGACCTCACCGTGAACGAATTCACAATGGAGATGGTGCTCCGCGAAAAGTTGGTCGTGTTCGGTGAGCAGTTCTGGCGGCCGTACGTGCACGTCCGCGATGCGGCGCGTGCGATCGCCGCCGTGCTGCAGGCGCCCGAGAAGCAGGTGCGCGGCCAGGTCTTCAACGTCGGCTCCACCACCGAGAACTACCAGAAGCAGCAGATCGTCGATCGCATCCGGCCGATCGCGCCTAACGCGGTGGTCGAATTCGTCAAGCGCACGGAAGACCCGCGCGACTATCGCGTCTCGTTCGCGCGCATCAACAAGACGTTGGGCTTCGAGGTCTCGCGCACCCTCGACGACGGCATCCGCGAAGTCGCCCGGCTCGTCCGCGACGGCGTTGTCGGCGACGCATCGCACCCGAGCTACCGCAACTGATGACCACCGTGACACAGGACGCTCCCTCGTCGGAGCGCACGCCGGCCGTGGTGTCTCCGATTCCGCTCTGCGTGCCGGAGATCCGCGGGAACGAATGGGCGTACGTCAAAGAGTGCCTCGACACGAATTGGGTATCGTCGGTCGGCGAGTACGTCGACCGATTCGAGCGCGCGCTCGCTCACGCGTCCGGCGCGCGCTACGGCGTGGCGACATCGAGCGGCACGTCGGCGCTGCACACGGCGCTCATGGTCGCCGGCGTCGAGGCCGACGATGAAGTGCTCGTCTCGACGCTCACGTTCATCGCGCCAGTCAACGCCATCCGCTACGTCGGCGCGTGGCCGGTGTTCATCGACGCCGAGCCTGACTACTGGCAGATGGATACGGCGCGCGTCGCGCAGTTCCTCGAGACGAACTGCGAGCCCCGTGGATCCGCGCTCTACGATCGCGCGACGAATCGCCGCGTGCGCGCGCTGCTGCCCGTGCACGTCATGGGTCACCCGGTCGACATGGCGCCGTTGCTCGAGCTTGCGCGTCGTTACGACCTCATTGTCATCGAAGACGCAACTGAAAGTTTGGGAGCCCGCTATCGCGGCACGCCGGTTGGTCACATGGGCGATGTGGCCTGCTTCAGCTTCAACGGCAACAAGCTGATCACCACTGGCGGCGGCGGAATGCTCGTGACCGATCGCGACGATTGGGCACGCCGCGCGAAGTACCTGACCACGCAGGCCAAGGACGATCCCGTCGAATTCGAGCACGGCGCCGTCGGCTACAACTATCGCCTGACCAACATTCAGGCGGCCATGGGCGTCGCACAGATGGAGCAGCTCGACGACTACCTCGCAGCCAAGCGGCGCATCGCAGAACGCTACGCCGCCGCGCTCGCGGACGTTCCCGGCCTAACGGTAATGCGCCAGGCACCCTGGGCGCAGAGCGCGTGGTGGTTGTACACGGTGCTCGTCGATGCCGTGGAATTCGGGATGGATGCCCGCGCACTCATGCGTCACCTTGGCGCACGACACATTCAGACGCGACCGCTCTGGCAGCCCATCCACCAGTCGAAGCCGTACCGGGACACGACGCCGGCGCTTGGATGCCCGGTGAGCGAGCGTCTACACTCGCAGGCGTTGAGCCTGCCGTGTTCGGTCGGGCTTCAAGCGGAGCAGCAGGCGCGCGTCATCGACGCGATCGTCGCTGCTCGCGAGGAGGTGGGCGCGCGTGAACACGGCAAAACGGCAGGACGCTGAACAGCATCGATTGTGGCTCGATGAGAGCCAACTGCGATACCACGTTGACCAGTTCGAGCGCCCGTATCGCAGTACGGTACATCTCGGCCGCTTCCTCGCGAGCCTTCCGCTCCATGGCGGCGAGGCGCTCGACATCGCGTGCGGCGCCGGGTCGAACATCTACTATCTCAGCCATGTCATGCCCGGTTTTCATTGGACCGGCGTCGATCTCGCGGGCGACATGCTCTTCCCGATTGCCCGCGAAAAATTCGCCGACGCCAACCTCGACGTCACCCTCGTGTCCGGCGATCTCTACGAGCTGGACCGGCTGCTGGCGCGCCAACGCTTCGATCTCGTCATCTCGACGCAGACGCTCTCCTGGCTCCCCGACCATGAGCGCGCACTCTGTCAGGCGCTGTGCGTCACACGCGGATGGTTGGTCATGAGCTCGCTGTTTAGCGAGGCGGACGTCGACACCGAGTGCCTGGTCTACGATCACACGATCGTGCCCGAGCTGCCGCCGTATCACATGAACGTGTACAGCCTCAATCGCATGCGTGCCTTCTGCGAAGGCCACGGCTGTCACGAATTCCGGAGCGAACCGTTCGACATCGACATCGATTTGCCGCGCCCGGCGTCGGGCGGACTGGGGAGCTACACGGAGCGTTTGGCCGACGGACGCCGCCTCCAGTTCACTGGTCCCGTGCACCTGCCGTGGAGATTCATCGCGGCGCGGATGGGAGACTGACGTGATGGCGCACGATCACCAGACGGCGGCGCGACTCCGCGTCGCGGCGGCGCAGATGGATGTCCGGTTAGGCGATCTCGACGCGAACCTCGAGCGCGCGCGCCGTCTCATCGCCGACGCGCGCGAGCAGGGCGCCGAACTGGTGCTGCTGCCCGAGCTCTGGTCCACGGGCTACGATCTCGAGCACGCGCCCGCGCACGCCGCGCGGAACCAGAGCGTCGTGCTGCCCGCGCTCGCGAGCCTCGCCGAGCGCCACGGCATCCACATCGCGGGATCGCTCTTGTTAGGCGATGGTCTCGGACGCGTGCGCAACACCGCGGTCGTGCATGGACCGGATGGTGCCGTCATCGGCGAATACGCGAAGATCCACCTCTTCGCGCTGATGGCCGAGAACCGCTACCTCGCGGCCGGCGACGCGACGCCGACGTTCTCGTTGCCCGGCTGCACTGCCGCCTCGGCCATCTGCTACGATCTCCGGTTCCCCGAGCTCTTCCGCTCCTACGCGCTCGAGGGTGCGCGCGTGGTCCTGCTGCCGGCCGAGTGGCCGGCGGTCCGTGTGGCGCACTGGCGCACGCTCGTGTGCGCGCGCGCCATCGAAAACCAATTCTTCGTCGTCGCCTGCAATCGTGCCGGCACGTCCGGTTCCACGACGTTCGCGGGTCATTCGATCATCGTCGATCCGTGGGGCAAGGTGCTGGCCGAAGCCGGCGACGGTGAAAGCCTCCTCGTCGAGACGCTCGAGTTAGGCCGCGTCGACGAGGCCCGTTCGCAGATCGACATTTTGGGTGACCGCCGCGCCGACCTGTACGGCGCGAACTTTCAACTCGCCAATCATCGATGACACACGCTATGACCGAGGCGCCGCAAACGGCGCCCGAGCCGTCTGGTCCCATTCGCGATTTTCAGAAGGGCGACGCGATCAACGAGCACTTCCACGAGATCGTGCCTGCCGCCACACACACGTACAGCAAGGGCGAAGACCAGTTTCCCCAGCGCTCGCCCAAGCTGATCGCGCGCGCGCTTGGCGCCTACTGCTGGGACGTCGACGGCAACCGCTTCATCGACTGGGCGATGGGCAACCGCGTCATGGTGC
>Ga0157369_10005206_pt1 | contig 15200 bp, 18 predicted proteins | sample C25metaG_FD_113461 | JGI IMG/M metagenome (GOLD analysis project Ga0157369, IMG submission 113461) | Corn rhizosphere microbial communities from Kellogg Biological Station, Michigan, USA - C2-5 metaG | ecosystem: Host-associated > Plants > Roots > Rhizosphere > Soil | place: USA: Michigan... | reverse complement strand
TCATCGCTCGCCGAATCTGTAGCCGACGCCGCGCACGGTGAGGATGTACTCGGGCGAGCGCGGCTCGACCTCGAGCTTCTCGCGGAGATGGCGGACGTGGACGTCGATCGTCCGCGGGTCGCGATAGTCGGCGCTCCGCCAGAGCGCCTCGAGGAGCATGCGGCGGCTGAAGACGCGCCCCGGGGCTGCGGCGAGCGTGCGCAGCAACTCAAATTCGACATACGTGAGTTGAACAGCGTCGCCGCGCACCGTTACCGCGCGGCGCGGGACGTCGATCACGAGGCCGTCGCGCTCGATCAGCTCCCCGTCGACCGGGGCGGAGCTCTGACGCGTCCGGCGTAGCAGCGCGCGCACACGCGAGCGGAACTCGCGGATCGAGAACGGCTTCGTGATGTAGTCGTCCGCGCCGAGCTCGAGCCCGATCACCTTGTCGAGCTCGTCGTCGCGGGCGGTGAGCATGATGATCGGCACCTGGCTCGTCGAGCGCAGCCGCTTGCACACCTCGAGCCCGTCGAGACGCGGCAGCATGATGTCGAGCACGACGAGGTCGACGTCATGCTCCGCGAATCTCGCGAGGGCCTCTTCGCCGTCGGCCGCCTGGACGACCTCGTAGCCGTCCTTCTCCAGCGGGAACGCCAGCAGGCGCCGCACCGCGTCCTCGTCGTCGACAAGCAGGATCGTGGGGGAGGAATCCGACATCGCCATCGCTGCCCGCAAATACCGGCCCGCCTGCTCGCTCCTACTATAGCCCTGCATGTCTGCGACACGGCCTTCCCGCCAGCGTCCGCGACGCGGGTCCCTGGAACGGCCGCTCAACGCGCGTCTGTATCGCGGGGCGTTCCTGCTGCTGTCGCTGCCGCTGCTCGTCCTCGCATTCAGCGTCGGCCGCGTGGGGTCGTTGGCCGCGCCGCAGCTTCCGCCGTCGTTCGACGGGCAGGGCGCGCGGCAGCTCGCGGTCGAGCTGGCGACGCGCTACCCCGACCGCGTCCCGGGCACGGTTGGCGCGCAGCAGGCGGCGCAGTGGTTCCGCTCGCAGATCGCCCCGTACGGCCTGCCTGTCACAACCGACAAATGGACCGAGTCTGTTGTCGGCCTGGGCAACGTGCAGCTGGAGAACCTCTGGGCGGTCGCGGCGGGCCAGTCGCCGGACGCGATCGTGGTGATGGCGCATCGTGACGACTCGGGCGGCGGGCCCGGCGCGAACGACAACGCATCCGGAACGGCGGCGCTCGTCGAGCTCGCGCGCAGTTACGCGCAGCCGGACACGCTGACGGGACAGCGCGTGCGCACCGAGCACACGCTCGTCTTCCTTTCGACGGACGGCGGCGCGTTTGGCGCAGTCGGAGCTGCGCGCTTCGTGAAGAAGCTGCCGTTCCACGTCCTCGCGGCGATCAACCTCGACGCGATCGCCGGCGCGGGCGCACCACGCATCGTCATCACCGGCGACGCGCCGCGGTCGCCTGCGGCCGTGCTCGTGCAGACGGCAGCGCAACGCGTGCTCGAGCAGTCACATGTCCTCGTGCGCCGAGACAGCTTCTTCTCGCAGCTCGTCGACCTCGCGTTTCCATTCACCTTGTACGAGCAGGGACCACTCGTCGCGAAAGGCATCCCTGCGGTCACGATCACCACATCCGGCGACCGCCCGCAGCCGCCGTTCTCCGATCGGCCCGGCCTGCTCGACCGCACGCGCCTGACGACGCTCGGGCGTTCGGCGCAGGAGATTCTCGGCTCGCTCGACCAGGGCCTCGAGCTCGCTCAGGGCACGACGAGCTTCGTGTGGGCAGGCAGTCGGATCGTGCGCGGGTGGGCGATCGAGCTGCTCTACACGGCGTTGCTGCTTCCGTTCTTCGTCGTTGTCGTCGACCTCTTCGCGCACTGCCGGCGCCGCGGCATCCGCATCACGCCCGCGGCGCGGTCGCTGCGCAGCCGGCTCTTCTTCTGGATCTTCGTCGGCCTCGCGTTCGGCGCGTTTCGCCTGCTCGGTGCGTGGCCGAGAGGCGGCGCGCGCCCGCCCGGCCCGAGCCTTCCCTCGACCGGCCACTGGCCGACGTGGGGTCTCGGCGGCCTCGCCGTCGTGCTCCTGATCGGGTGGTTCGTCGGGCGGCACCGTCTCGTACCGCGGCGGCCGGTTACCGACGAAGAGCAGCTCGCCGGCGAGGCCGCGGCATTGCTCGGGCTGGGCGTCGTGTCGTTGCTCGTCTTGGCAACAAACCCCTTCGCGCTGCTGTTCGTGCTGCCGGCGGTGCACCTCTGGCTGTGGTTGCCGCAGGTTCGCCGCGGCGCGCCGCCGGCCCGCTGGATCGTCCTCGTCGCGGGCTTGGCCGGGCCGCTGATCGTCCCGCTGTCACTGGCGCTGCGTTTCCACTTCGGCTTCGACGCGCCGTGGTACCTGCTGCAACTCGCGTCGGTCGGCTACGTCCCCGGCGCGACGGCCTTCATCGTGCTGGCCGGCGGCGCGTGCATCGCGCAGCTCACCGCCGTGTCGGCCGGCCGCTACGCGCCGTACCCGGCGCGGCACGAACGGCCGGAGCGCGGGCCGATCCGCGAGCTGGTTCGCGCCCTCGTGCTTGCAGATCGCAGACGCCGCGTAACCCGGGACGAGCGGCGCGCGTTCGGCCCTTAGACCTAGACCGGCAAGTAACTCACGTGGTCGCCTGCATGGAGCGAACCTTCACCGCGAGGAATAAACGCGAGCGCATTCGCCGCGGCCGCGCGCACGATCATGTGCGACTCCTGTCCGCCGACCGGGGTGACGAGACCGGCCTGCACGCCGGCGCGCACGAGCTCGTCACGCTGTGCGTTCCGTTGGAGCGGGGTGGCCAGCCGGCCCGGGGCAAACCGCGGCTGAGGATCTGCTTCACCCTCGCAGGCGCGCAGCGCGGTGCGAACGAAGAGCTCGAAACCGACGAGCGTCGACACCGGATTGCCCGGCAGGCCGAACACGAGCGTGCGGTCCCTGACACCGAAGAACAACGGCTTACCCGGGCGCACCGCGACACCCCAGAACACGCGCTGCACGCCGAGCTCGTCGAACAGACGCTTCAGCAGGTCGTGCGGGCCGACGGACACGCCACCCGACGTCAGCAACACGTCGGCCTGCAGCCCCCGCTCCAAGGCGGCGCGAAGCGCAGCTTCGTCGTCCGGGACGGCCCCCAGCACGTCCGGCGATTCGATTCCCGCCGACCGCAGCTGCGCGGCCAGCAGCAGGCTGTTCGACTCGTAGATCTGGCCGGGCGCGAGAGGGGTGCCGGGCGGGCGCAGCTCGCTTCCGGTCGAGAGCACCGCGACCCGCGGCCGCTCGAAGCTGGACACACGCGCGACGCCTGCCGCTGCGAGCGCGCCGACGTGCGACGGCCCAAGCCGCGTTCCCGCCTGCGCGACAACGGTGCCCGCGGCGACGTCTCCGCCGCGCAGGCGGATGTTCGCGCGCTCGGCGACGCGCTCCACGACGACGGCGTCGCCCTTTTCTTGCACGCGTTCGACTTCGATCACCGCGTCGGCGCCGTCGGGAACGACCGCCCCTGTCGAGATGTTGACGGCATCGCCGCCGTGCAACTCGATCTGCGCCGGGTGGCCGGCGGCAGAGTGGCCAACGACCTTGAGCTCGCCCGGCGAGTCGGCGGAGCGAACCGCGTACCCGTCCATCGCCGAGCTGTCGAACGGCGGCAGGTCGACGGCCGCGCGCGCGTCGAGGGCCAGCACGCGGCCGAAGGCGCGATCGATCTCGACGTCGTGCGTGCCGCGCGGCGCCGCATGCTCGACGACCGCCGCGATCGCTTGTTCAACCGTCAACAGTTCGCTCATCGCTCGAAGACGATAATTCAGTGATGGCCGGAGACGTGATCGCGGGGCGCTACCGCCTGATCGAGCCGCTCGGCCGCGGGGCGATGAGCTCCGTGTGGCTCGCCGAGGATCCGGAGCTGCAGCGGCAGGTCGCCGTGAAGATGCTCGCGCCGACCGCCGACCGCGCGCGCTTCGAACGCGAGGCTCGCGCCGTTGCCGCCTTGTCGGATCCGCACATCGGCGGCCTCTACGACTACGGCTCGCACGAGGACCGGCCGTTCATGGTGCTCGAGTACCTGAGCGGCGGCTCGCTCGAGGAGCGGTTGAAGAGCGGACGCTCGCTGCCCGACTCCGAGACGCGCACGATCGCGAACGAGCTCGCAACCGGCCTTGCGCACGCGCACGAGCGCGGGCTCGTGCATCGCGACCTCAAGCCGGCGAACGTGCTGTTCGACTCGGAAGGCCGCGCGAAGATCGTCGATTTCGGAATCGCAAGCATGGGCAACGCCGGCACGCTCACCGAAGCGGGCACCGTGCTCGGCACTGCGGCGTACATCTCGCCGGAACAGGCTTCGGGCCGGACGGCGACGCCGGCGAGCGACATCTACTCGTTCGGGGTCATCCTGTTCCGCATGCTCACTGGGCGGCTGCCGTTCGTCGCCGAGAACGCGATGGAGCTCGTGCGCCTGAACCGCGACGAGCGCCCGCCGGCGGTCGCAGACATTCGGCGCGATGCGCCTTCGAGGCTCGCCTGGACCGCCGATGCCGCGCTTGCGAAGGATCCGTCGGCGCGGCCGCACGACGGCGCTGCGCTCGTCGCGGCCCTGGCCGACGATGCGACGGCGGAGACGCTGGCCGCAACCGCTTCGACTTCGGTGACGCGCGCGATGCCTGCGACACCTCCGCGTCGCCGCGCGCGCCGCAGCTCGAGCGTCCTGTTGCCCGCGCTTGCAGTCGCGCTCGTGCTGCTCGCGGGCGGCGCAGCGCTCGCACTCGCACTGACGCACAACGGCAACAGCTCGAACAACAACAGCGGCTCGCTCCCGAGCCTCAGCGTGCCGAGCGTGCCGACCACTCATTCGACGACCGCACAACCGACGACAGCGCCGGCCACGAGCGCGTCGACGCCGACGGCAACCGCAACGTCGACCACGGCGCCGACCACCACGCAGCAGACGACCACGCAGCGGACGACCGCGCAGCGGACGACGGCGCAGCAGACAACGGCGCCCTCGACGACGACTCCGCCACCGCCGCCGGCGACGACGGCATCGACCACCGACACGAGCACGACAACGGCGGTGACCAGCACCACCGGCTCGACGACGACCGGCCCCTAGCTACGGCGTCGGCGTCGTCGTCTCGGTTGTCGTCGTCTCGGTTGTGGTCGCGGGCGGCGGCGGTTCGGTCGTCGTCGACTCGGTCGTGGTCGTCGTCTGAACCGTCGTCGTCGTCGCCACCGGCAGCGGAATCGTCGTCGTCACGCGGCGCGTGACCGTGCGCTGATGCGTCGTCGGCGGCGGCGGCGTGGTGGTGGTCGTGGTCGTCGCTGTCGCCACGGCACCGAGATAGCCGTAGACGCCGTGGATGTAGTAGCGCCATGTCGGGTAGCTGCTCGGCGTCCCGAACTGCACCGCCGGCTGATTCTTGAGCGCGGCCGCCATGTACTCGTGCCAGATCGGCACCGGGAACGTCGCGCCGGCCACTTCGACGCCGTGCACGTCGAGCATCGGGATCTCTCCGCTCGGGTAGCCCATCCAAACGACCGTCGAGAGCTGGCGCGTGTAGCCGTCGAACCACGCGTCGGCATGGTTGTCCGTGGTGCCCGTCTTGCCCGCGTTCGGGTGGCTGCCGTCGCCCGAGCCGGCGCCGGTTCCGTACAGCGCGTTCTCACCGAGGATCTGATTGACCTTCCACGCGACGCCCTGCGAAAGCACGCGATGGGTCTCGGCCTTGCCCCACGCCGAGTCGACGCGCCCGTCGGGCAGCACGACCTTCGTGATCGCGCGCGGCTTCGCGTAGACGCCCATCGCCGAGAACGTCGCGTACGCGGCCGCCATATCGAGAGGCGACACGGCGAGCGAGCCGAGCCCGATCGAAGCGACCGGCTTATCGGGTGCCATGTGCACGCCGAGCCTGTGTGCCATCTTCCACACGTACGTCGGCCCGACGTCGAGCGTCAACTGCGCGTACACCGTGTTGTCGGAGGCAAGCGTCGCCTGCGTCACCGACACGCTGCCGAGATACGAGTTCGAGTACGTGTGCACGTTCCACGGGTCGAGCGTCGAGCACCACGGCGAGGCGGTGCACGTGAACGGCGCCGACGTGTAGTAGCTCGCGTCGGGATCGATGCCGAGCTCGATCGCGGACGCGAGCACGAAGGTCTTGAAGGTCGAGCCCGCCTGCCTGCCCGATTGCGCGACGAGGTTGAACTGGTTCGCGCGGTTGCGCGACAGCGCGGCCATCGCGCGGATCTCACCGGTGCCTGGCACCACCGAGACGATCGCCGCGGCCGGGTCGGTCTTGTACGGGAGGATGTCGCGCATCGCCTTCGTCGCCAGGTACTGCAGCTTCGGGTCGATCGTCGTGTAGACCTTGAGCCCGCCCTCGCGCACGGTGTTCGCGCCGTACTGCTGCTCGAGCTGGTCGGTGACGTACGAGAAGAAGTAGGGCTCCTTGATGCTCGTGTAGATGCGGCCGGCCTTCAGGCCGAGGTCGCGCGACTGCACGCTCCGGTCGTACTCCTGCTGCGTGATGTCGCCGCTTCTGAACATCGCGAGCAGCACCTCGTTGCGTCGCGCGAGCGCGCCGCTCGGGTTGTGGAACGGGTCGTAGTCGGACGGCGCCTGCGGCAGACCCGCGAGCAGGGCCGCCTGCGGCAGCGTCAACTCACTCGCGTGCTCGGAGAAGTACGTCTGCGCAGCGGCTTCGATGCCGTACGCGTGATTGCCGTAGTACACGGTGTTCTCGTACTCGTTGAGGATCTTCTGCTTCGACCACTTGTCGGAAAGCTTGATCGCGAGACATGCCTCTTTGATCTTGCGGCTGAAGGTGCGCTCCGAGCCCGTGTAGAGGTTGCGCACGAGCTGCTGCGTGATCGTCGAACCGCCTTGCACGACCTTGCCGGCGGTGAGGTCGCTCCACGCCGCACGCGCGATGCCGACGTAGTCGACGCCGCCGTGCTGGTAGAAGCGACGGTCCTCGATCGCGACGGTCGCCTCCGGCAGGTAGGGCGCGATCTGGTCGTCGGCGACCGGCTCGCGGTTTCGATCGGCTGGGATCGAGCCGAGCAGCGTGCCGTCGGACGCGTAGACGAACGTGTTCGCGCCGATGTCGACCGGCCGGAGCGAGCTGAGGCTGCACGTCGCGGACAACGCTTCACTCGCGCCGAAGAACACGAAGACGATGACACCGGTGAGGATCACCCCGGCGGTGACGAGAGCGGTGCCTTTCGTCTTGCGGCCGCCACGCCGCCGCCGCCGCCGCAACACACGGCGAAGCAGGAAGGCGTCGTCGCGGCGATGGCTACTCAATGTTGTCTCAAGGCTGCGGTCACTCCCAGTCGATCGGCTCGCGACCGGCGAATCCGGTGTCCAAATGGTGCCACCAGGAGACGGCGTCTTCGCCCACGTGCCAGCACAGCAGCACGGGCTCGCCGTTTCTCCGCGACGGAAAGTCGAGCAGGCCGACGTCGACGTCCTTCACCTGGACGCCCAATTCGTCGAGGGCGACCAGGCATTCGGCGACCGACGAAGCGAGCGACGAGAGCTCCGAGTTGAGCACGCGCAAATCGCCCGCGGCGTAACCGCCGCCGTTCGAGCCGATGCTCCCCGCGAGGCCTTGCCGCGTCTCTTCGATCTCGCGCATGCGCGTTCGCAGCGCGACAAGGCGCTCGGCGACGTCGCGCACCTGGGGAAGGGCGCTGTTAGCCTCGGCTGGAGTGAACGAGCGTTCGGACACCGCGCCCGCCCATGGTAGGGACGATGTGCGCCGGCTCGTACTCTGGCTCTTGCTGATCGCGATCCTGGTCGCGCTGGGCTACGCCGCCCGCGGCTCGAGCGATTCCGACTCGCAGCTGCTCTACCACTGGTCGACGGCAATCGGCGCGATCGTCCAGGACGGGATCATCCTCGCCCTCGTGCTCGCGATCGCCGGCCAAAGACGCGACCTGCTCGCGCTGCGCCGTCCGGCCGCGCTCGCGCAGGCGGGTTGGATCCTCGTAGGCGCAATCGTCACCGTGTACGTGTTCGAAGGCATCTACAGCGCGCTCACGCACCCCGGCAACGAGCAGGGGCTCACCCCGTCGCACTGGGAGCCGCACCGCGCGGCGCAGTACGTCGCCAACGCGATCGTCATCTGCACGTTCGTGCCCTTCGTCGAAGAGCTGACGTACCGCGGGCTCGGCTTCAGTGTGCTCGCGCGGTTCGGCAAGTGGCCGGCGATCCTCGGTGTCGGCGTGCTCTTCGGGCTCGCCCACGGACTGCTGCTGTCGCTGCCGATCCTGATCGCCTTCGGCTGCGTCCTTGCCTGGATTCGCGCGACGACGCGCAGCGTCGTTCCCGGGATGGTCCTGCACGGGACGTTCAACCTGATCGCGCTGATCGCCGCGGTGACCCTCCACCGCTAAAGTCGGGCGATGGAAGACGACCCTGTCGTGCGTGACGCACGCGAGCAGATCACCGCGGTCGACCGCGCGATCTTCGAGGCGGTCAACCGCCGCATCGAGCTCGTTCGCGAGTTGCGGCGCTACAAGGAGACGAAGGGGTACGACTTCGTCGACTCCGGCCGCGAGCAGCGCATGGTGGACGAGCAACTGGCCGAGAACGACGGCCCGCTGTCCGAAGAGGGGCTGCGCGCGTTCTACGCCGAGCTGCTCGCGCTCACGAAGCGCGAGCTCGGCTAGCTACTCCTCTTCTTCCTCTTCGTCCGGCGGCTCCGCCTCGCCGGGGTCCACTTCAACCTCGGCGAAATCCTCGGCGGAGACGTGCTCGAGGAAGCTGCGGAACTCGCTGACGATCTCTTCCTCGTTGACCTCGTCGCCTTCCATCTCGATCGCCGATTCCTCGATCACGTCGTCGGCCGCGAAGATCGGCGCATGCGCGCGAACCGCGACGGCGATCGCGTCGGACGAGCGCGAGTCGATCTCGATCTCGGTGCCGTTCTGCGTCACGGTGATCGACGCGTGGAACGTGTTGTCGCGCAACTCGGTGACGGTGACGCGCACGACGTCGACGTCGAGCTCCCCGAGAATGTTGACGAGCAAGTCGTGCGTGAGCGGACGCGGCGCGTCGGCGCCCTGCAGCTTCATCAAGATCGCAGCCGCCTCAGGATGACCGATCCAGATCGGCAGGTAGCGGTTTCCGTCCGCCGTCTTCAACAACACGATCGGCTGTTTGCCAACGAGGTCGAAGGAGACCCCGTAGATCGACATCTCGACCACGCTTCTAGATTACCCCTGGGTCCCCGGCTGACACGGGGCTACAATCGCGCGGCGCGGGCGATTAGCTCAGTTGGTTAGAGCGCCGCTCTGATAAGGCGGAGGTCCCTGGTTCGAATCCAGGATCGCCCATCTACCGCGCGGGGCGGCGCACCTGCGTCGCGGCGATCGCGTCACGCTCCTGCCGCATCCGCAGCCGCGCTTTCGCCACCGCCACGCGCATCTCGCGCAGGCAGCGCTGCAACTCGCCGTCGAGCGTCGCCATCTCGGCGTTCAGCGTCTCGGCGCGCATGTCGTCGCCCTCGTGCACCGCGCCGCCGAGCTCGTATTGCAGCTTTGCGCGCTTCCGCGCGATCAGCTTCGCCTCCATGCGGCGGCGGGCGACCTCGCGGCCCGCCTTCGTCCACGCGAACACGGTCACGCCGGTAAAGCCCGCATATGCGCGCGAGTTGTCGATCGCCGAGATGGCGACGTGGTCGAGGTGGGTCGACGGACGATGCCGCGCCTGCTCGAGGAACACGAACCCGAGCAGGAGCCCCGCGACGAGCAGCAGGACGCCGACTGCGAGCGAGCCGGTGGCGAGCAGCACGATCCCTGCGAGCACGGCGGCCCCGCCGAGCGCCGCAACGAGCGCAGGGGGCGTCATGCCGAAGTAATGCGGCTCGGCGCGTTCGTACTCGGGCGGTGTCTCGAGCTCTTCAGGCTCCATCAGTGCAAAGCGCGGGTCGCCAAGATGTACGTCTCCACGGAGCGCAAAAACGAATCGTCGGCCGCAAGCTCGGCGATCCGCGCCTTGGTTTCCTCGTCGAGCTCTTCGGTGCGCTCGATCTCGGTGAGAAACGGGTGGAGGCGTCCGCGCCGTGACATACGCGCCAGGCGCAGACAAACTGCGCGCGACACGGGGTCGCGCGAGACCGCCTCCAGGGACTCCAGGTCCACGGAGTCTTGAACGGGCCCGCCGCCGCTTCGGTTACGGGCGCTGGAGAGCTCGCTCGAGCGCTTCCGCCAGCTCCTCGAGCTGCGCTTCGCTCTCGACCGGCAGCATCACGCCTGCGCGCCCGACCTTGGCGTCGATACCCGTCAGCCGCTTCAACGCGTCCTTCACGCGCGATGCGAGCAGCGGGTCGACCGACGTCGCCTTGCGCTCCTTCGTCTTCGCCCCCGCCCAGCGGGCCGCACGCTCGGCCGCGCGCACAGACAGCCCCTCGCTGACGATGCGCTTCGCCAGGCGGCGGCGCTCCTGGTCGTCGGGCACCGAGAGCACCGCGCGTGCGTGACCTTCGGTCAGCTCGTTGCGCGCGATCATCGCGAGCACGTCGTCGGGTAGCTCGAGCAGGCGAATGCGATTCGACACGGTCGGCTTGGCCTTCCCGACGCGCTCCGCAACCTCGCCGAGCGAAAGGCCGAACTCGTCGATCAGCATCGCGTACGCGCGCGCTTCGTCGACGGGTGAGAGATCTTCGCGCGCGACGTTCTCGACGAGACCGAGCAGGAGCGAGTCGCGGTCGTCGGTCTCGCGCACCACCGCGGGCACCGTCGCGATGCCGGCTTCGCGCGCGGCGCGCCAGCGGCGCTCGCCGGCGATCAGCTCGTAGCCGCCCGCGAGCCGGGGCCGCACGACGACAGGCTGGATCAGCCCCTGCGCGCGGAGCGAATCGGCGAGCCCCGCGACCGACGCGTGGTCGAACTGCTTGCGCGGCTGGTTCGGGTTCGCGTGGATCTGGTCGACGGCGAGGTGTACGAGCTCGGGCTGCGAGCCGCCGATCAGGACCTCGAAGCCGCGGCCGAGGCCTCTTCTCGGATTAGCGCCGCTCGACAAGCTCCATCGCCACCTTCCAGTAGGCATCCGCTCCGCGCGACGCCCGGTCGTAGTGCGTTACGGGGAGGCCGTGGCTCGGCGCTTCGGCCACGCGCACCGAACGCGGGACCACCGTGCGAAAGACGAGGTCGCCGAAGTGCTTGCGCACTTCCGCCTCGACGTCCGCCGAAAGCCGCGTGCGCGAGTCGGTCATCGTGAGGATGACGCCGGCGATCTCGAGCCTCGGATTGAGACGCGTCTTCACGAGGTTGATCGACTGCACGAGCTGCGCAAGTCCTTCGAGCGCGAAGTACTCGGCCTGCACCGGAACGATCACGCGATCGGCTGCAGCGAGCGCGTTCACGGTGAGCGGGCCGAGCGACGGCGGACAGTCGATGAGCACGAAGTCGTAACCGTCTGCCTGCGACAGCGCCTGAGCGAGGTAGCGCTCGCCGTCCGGATGATTCGACAGCTCCACTGCAGCGCCGGCCAGCTCCGGCCGTGACGGCACGAGCGAGAGGTTCGCGAACTTCGTCGGCTTCGCGAGTTCTGCGAGCGGCGCGCCGTCGAGCAGGTCGTAGGTCGAGGTGCCGTTCGCGCGCATCCCGAGACCGGACGTCGCATTGGCCTGAGGGTCGAGGTCGACGACCAGAGCGCGCTCGCCCGCCTCGGCGAGGCAGGCGGCGAGATTCACCGCGGTCGTCGTCTTGCCGACGCCGCCTTTCTGGTTCGCAAACGCGTAGATCCGAGGCGGCACGACCAAACCAATCTAGCTAGGCCAACGGACGCTTCTTGGCCACCCCGGCACGCCGCGGAAAACCCGCTGGAGTCGGCCCGATTTTGCGAATGACGGCCAGGCCGGGAGCGCTTTCGGCGAGCTCACCCGCAAGCCGGGAAGCCACACGCGCGAGCGCCTCGAGATCGGCCGTCTCGCCGACCCACAGCACCGCCGCGCCGCCCTCGCGGACCAGCGGCAGGCACCACTCGAGCGCGGTCGGGGGCCGCGCGAGCGCCTTCGCGACCGCAACGCCCGCCCAGTCCGTCTCCTGCTCCTCAGCGCGTCCCCACACCACGCGCGCGTTCGGCGGCGCCCACTGCTCGAGGAACTCGCACTTGCGGCGCTCCGCTTCGAGCAGCACCACCTCGCGCTCCGGCAACGCATGCGCCAGCGGGATCCCCGGCGCGCCGCCGCCCGAACCGACGTCGACGATCGCGCCGCCGAACTGCGACACGACAGCGACTCCACGCAGCGAGTCGTCGAGCAGTACTGCTCGCGCGCTAGCTACATCCCGAAGAGCGGTCAGCCCCGGCGTCGCGACGACGGCCGCGAGCCAGTCGTCAAGCGTCGGGGGCAACGGTGACGTACCGATATGGCTCGGTGCCGGAGCTCGACGTGCGGACGCCTTCGCGTTCCTTCAAGCGCTCGTGCACGACCTTGCGCTCGACGGGAGTCATCGGCTCGAGCGCCACGGTCTCGCCGGCCAGCGCGCGCTCCGCGCTGCGGTCTGCCATCTCCTCGAGAATCGCGCGTCGCCGGTCGCGATAACCGGCCGCGTCGATCGTCACCGGCTTCTCGCCGCCCGATCGCCACACGATCGCGTTCACGACGTGCTGCAGCGCATCGATCGTCTGACCGTGCCGGCCGATCAGCAAGCCGACATCTCCGCCTTCGCACGTGACGAGGAGCTCCTCGTCGTTCTCCTCGACGTCCACGTGCGCCCCGACACCGATCGCACCGACGACGCGCTCGACGATCTGGCGCACACGCGTCGCCAGCTCGCTTTCGCCGTCACGCGCGACCGGCTCGGCGGCAAGCGCGTCGACTTCGACCGTCGCGACGACACGTGCCGGCGTGTACCCCACGCCGAGCAAGCCGCGCTCGCCTTCCGACACGACCTGGAACCGGACGCTGCCCTTGTCGATCGCCAGCGCGCGGCGTTCGAGCTCGCGCAGCGCCTTCCACTTCGCCTCGCCGACAGTCTCGCCCGTCGCTTCGACCGAGACGGTCTCCATCAGCGGCGCGAGCCGCCCTTCTTCTTCCGCCGCACGCGGCGCGGCTGCTGCGGCTGGCGCGGCTTCTCGGGCTCAGGCGACGCGGCGGCGGGGGCGGGCGCGGCGGAAGGCTTCGGCTTGGCTTGCGGCTTTCGCCCCAGCCCCGGCGCAGGCGTGCTCGGAGCGAGCCGGCGCGTGATCAATCCCTGGCCGACCGTCCACAGGTTCGTCGTCATCCAGTACAGCGTGAGGCCGGTCGGAAAGCGTGCGATCACCGTGATGAAGAAGAGCGGGACGACCATCATGATGTTGCGTTGCGTCTTGTCCATCGTCGTGCCCATGAAGTACGTCGACGCGATCTGCGAGCCCGCGTACACGGCGAGCAGCAAGTAGCCCGACCAATGCGACGTCGCGTGCTGGTCGAGGTGCACGATCGACAGCCACGAACCGGTGATGTGATGCGAGAAGTGCTTGAGCGTGAGGTACAACGCGAAGAACACCGGAAGCTGCGCGACGAGCGGGAGGCATGACGCCGCCGGGTTGATGTGGTTCTCCTTGTAGAACTTCATCAGCTCTTCGTTGAGCTTCTGGCGGTCGCCCTTGTACTTGCGCTGGATCTCCTTCATCTCCGGCGCATGGCGCTGCAGCGCCTGCATCGAGTGGATCTGCCGCACCATGAGCGGCACGAGCGCGATGCGCACGACGATCGTCACCGCGATGATCGACCATCCCCACGGCAGGCCGACGGTGCCGTGGAAGAAGTCGAGAATCGACTTCATCACGTGTTCGAGCGTCCCGAAGCCGGGGACCGCGACGGCGAACATCATGGAAAGTCGACCCCTCCGTGCGACCACGGGTTGCAGCGGAGCAGGCGCCAGCCCGCCAGCCCGGCTCCTTTGAAGACGCCGTGCTTGCGAATCGCGAGCGCCGCGTACTCGGAGCAGCTCGGGTGGTACTTGCACGTGTTCGCTGGCAACAGACGCGAGATCGTCAGCTGGTAGAGGCGGATCGGGAAGATCGCGACCGTCCTCATGCGAGCACCCCTGCCTTTGCGAGCACCTCGTCGAGGCGCTCCTCGAGCCACGGCGAGCCGTTGGCGGCGGCGGCCTCGGGCAAGCCCTTGCGCACCTTCAAGACGTAGTCGTTCGTGGCCGGCACGCGCTCGATCCGCGCGGAGAAGAGCTCGCGCAGCTGGCGCTTCGTCCGGTTGCGCGTTACCGCGTTGCCAACCTCCCGGGGAATTGCCAGGCCGAGCCGCGGGTCGCCGATCGTCTCGGCGCGGTCGAACCAGTAGAGCGTGAGGAAGCGGGTCGAAACGGACCGCCCGCGCCGGTAGACCTCGTCGAAGTCGCGAGAGCGGGAGAGCCTGTTGCGCTTCTGCACCGTTACGCCGAGAGGCGCTTCCGGCCCTTGGTGCGGCGGCGCTTCAGAATTGCGCGACCGGCGCGCGTCGCCATGCGGGCGCGGAAGCCGTGCTTCTTCGCGCGGCGGCGTACGTTGGGCTGGTAGGTGCGTTTCATCTCGACCGATAAGAAGAAGTAGCCGACATTGCGTCGGCCGCGCGCCAGTATAGACGGACCTTTTCGACGCTCGGTTGTCCACAGGTGTGGGTGACCGAAAAGCCGTGGAAAGGGCCTACGGCGAGGGTCGCCGCCGGCGAGTTTCCACAGCTGTGGAGACTTGTGTGGGAGGTGGTAATTTCCCTGCAAATCAGCGCAATCCACAGATGTGGACAGGGCGGGAAATCCTCATTGAGAGGTCGCGGACACGCTGCTATGCTCGCGCTCCTTCAAGGGTCGAGACGGGGGCTGGTAGGCAAAAGTGGAGCGGCAAATCGAGCTGACGGCGGAAAGCCTCTGGAATGACGTCGCAGCTCGTTTGCGCGGAGCCCTGAACGAAGACACGTACCGGACCTGGTTCGCGCGGGTCGGCGGTGTCGAGCTCGACGGCGAGACCTTCTCGGTCTCCGTCCCTGACGATTTCACGCGCAACTGGATCGAGGGCCACTTCCTCGACCTGATCCGCGCCGCAGTCCGCGACGTCGGCGGCCAGAGCCTCCGCGTCCGCTTCCACGTCGCCGAGGTCCCTGCCGCCGTCGCGCCCTCGGTGGCGGCGCCGGCCGGCCAGACCGCCCCGAGCGCCGTGCGGCCCCTGCCGGTCGAGCCGGCGACCAAGGCCGAGCTCGCGGGG
>Ga0157369_10005205_pt1 | contig 15201 bp, 26 predicted proteins | sample C25metaG_FD_113461 | JGI IMG/M metagenome (GOLD analysis project Ga0157369, IMG submission 113461) | Corn rhizosphere microbial communities from Kellogg Biological Station, Michigan, USA - C2-5 metaG | ecosystem: Host-associated > Plants > Roots > Rhizosphere > Soil | place: USA: Michigan... | reverse complement strand
TCAAATTCTGTAACGGCTCGTGTTGCTGCATCGTTACAATCTTTAGCTACTACATCATAGCCCTCAGACTGCACACGATACTTCCAGCCGTCGTAGAAGTAGTTAAACGCCATAGCGTGCATATCTTGCCTACTGGCTATCAGTTTATCAATTGTCTTGGTATCGCTCATGGATGAAAACCTTTAATGTCCGTTCGTTATCTTGTAGTTCAACATCAACACTAACGCCTTTATCATGTACCACAACAGTACGACCAAGCATACCAGTACCACCGCACCCGATACATTGTTGTTGTTTTGGTTCATCGCTCTCCTTCTTGCCGGGGACTGCTACCCAGCATTCACCCTCGCACTCTGGGCACGGTCGGTGATCGATTATCTCAAATCGAGTTACTTTACTAGTATTCACGGAGTCGTTCATATTCTGCATCCTCATCTATTCTGTCTTCCTCCGGTGAGCCCTCTAGAACTTCACCGCAGTCGGGGTCGGCACATACGTACCCAAGACTTTCGGTTTGATAATGACCTTGGAATCCCATGTGGTCGGTAGTAAACTCCTCAACCTCACGTTCATCATGTTCACAGTAGAAGGAATCTCCCTCTAAAATCCATGTACAATTTGGTATTTCGACTACGTTTATCTTCATGCCTTAATTATACAGCACGTTTTTAAATTAGTCAACCTTTATTTTTGTTACTTTTGGCTTCTTACCTTCTGGTAATTGTTTAATAATTTCTTGGGCAATAAGAAGACCATTGTAGCTGCCGAAACGAAACCACTTAACTAGCCGTGGATCGGCGTGATCGATATTCATTTTCTTAACGTCAACTACTCGTAGTGCCGCTAATATATTATCTTTGTCTTTGGCTGTAATCATTCATTGTCCTTAATGTAAGGCCAGATCATGTCGGGGGTTAACTCGTCAACCCTTTCAGCAATCTGTCCGGCTTCTAGGGCGATTTCAACCGCTTCATGTGGTAGTACAAATATACCTGAGCTGGTTGTGAAACCGTGGATCCTGTCGCCTGTAAAACTTAGTTTATTACCTAATGTGGCGATTTGACCATAATCATGGCCTTCTACAACCTCGCCGTTTTGAAACATTATTGCTGCTCTAATTATGACCATAGTAACCCCCTACCTATAATTATACAGGAAAAGGGGGCTCTTGACAAGTACTTTTATTCGAGTTCGTAAATATAGTTAAACTCAGATGCGTCGGCAACTCTTGTGCGGGTCGAGTATAGTCCTGCGTAGTTCATTTCCGAAATAGTAATCGTTCTACTATCTAATGAAACGCCTTCAACGTATACAACGTGACCAAGCCAGCCACGAGTGCTTGTACCAACTGCACCCTTTTTAGGGCTAGAGCCTACATTCCAACCCATACCTGCTGCCCGTGAGTACCAGGTGTTTGCGTTTCCGAGGGAGTTAGGTAGATCGGGGCGACGTGATTTCGCATACCAAGTACAGTTACCTGGAGCATAAGTATTACCAGAAGAATCATCGGCAAAACGACTAACATGAACAAACATCTTCTTAATCTCTGCCAAGCGTTTAGCTTCTGCTTCGGCTGCTGCACGTTTCTCCTCTAGCTTTCCTTTAAGTTCTTCAATTGTCTTTGATTCGGTTTCGAGCTTCTGTGCCAGCTCGATTTTCTTTTGTGATAGACTTTCTAGCTCTTGGGTAGTGTTTAATAAGAGCCCAGTCTTCTTCTCAACCTCTTGAGATTGTTGCTGAATTAACTGCTGGTTCTCGCTAAGTGGACGAACGTCCTGGGCGTGAGCTGTCCCTGTTACGGTCAGGGCTACCAATAGACTCAATAAGGCGGTCTTGAATATTCTCATATCCTACCACCAACCGTTCGCAATCCAGAACTGGTAAGCACCAGCCCATCCACCATATTTATTTGCGTAATTTGTAAACCATGCGTTTTGGCAAGCGTAATCGTAACCACATGGTCCAATAACCTTACTTGCTGGGCAAGCCTGTCCGATCCCGTCACAGCCTGAGCCGTTAGGGTTGTGGGTTCTACAGCCACTTTCGTGCATATAGATGTAGTTAGCGTAAAAGTTATCTCCACATCCGGCTACAGGTCCAGTATCAACTGGTGCAGAATATGAAACAGTACGAACAGGTACTGCGACAGCCTCCTGTGCGGCTTTAGCTGCTTCGGCTGCTTTAGCTTCTGCGGCTTTTTTATCTGCGATCTGTTGCTTTAACTCGGCTATCTTGGCTTTCTCTGCCTCTAGCTGGTCAGCTAGGGCTTTCTTCTTCTCTTGTAGCGTCTGCACCTCTTGTGAGGTACTTTCCAGAGTGTTTGTCTTCTGGTCTACCTGTTGGCTTTGCTGTAATATGAATTGCTCGTTCTGGCTCAGAGGACGTACCTCTATAAGCGACTGAGCGTGTGCTGTGCCCCCAAATAAAATAACACTGGCGAATAATACGCTCAGTGTCGCAAGGGGTGCACTTAATAAACGTTTAGAACGTGTCATTAGTTTGCTCCTAGTTCTGCTTCGAGTTTTTGACGCTCAGAAACAGTGTCAGCAGTCTGTTGATCGAGTTGCTGAACTTCTTGTTTAGTTTGTTCTTTTACTTCTTGGGTGGTCTGAAGTTTCTTGTCTAGTTGTTCACTAGTCGTCTTGAGTTCGACGATTTGAGTGTTCTGCTTCTGTAAAGTATCTGTAACTTTCACAGCATCTTGCGTGGCATACCAGCCGAAAGGTACGACCGTAACCAACGCCAAGACTGTAGTAAATAGTTTGCTACTCATAGGCCAGTTGTCTTATTCGCACGAAGCGAGTGAGTGGACAACCATTTGTTCTCCATTGTATTATTTATAGATTTTATAGAATGCGATTAGAAGGATAGTTGCTGCGAAAACGACCTGTGGGGTCAGTGCGACAACCATTGCTGTGCCGTCTACAAAGAGAACGGTCATATAGGTACTGTAGGCGATACTCACAACCACAAACAATAGTCCTATACCGATTATACCACGAATCTTCTGTTGGCGTGCTAATTTTTTGGCGGTTTTGGTTGTTTTCTTGGTCTTTTTACTCTTAATACCGAGGCGTTTCTTGATGTTGTCAAATTTGCCACGAACAGCTTTTTTGACGTTATCCAAACGTTGCTTCAACGAAACCTTTGGTTTGGCTGGTGCTTTACGCTTAACGGTGCTCGTAGTATTAGTTTTTACTGTTGCCTTAGTCGTCTTCTTCGGTGTTGCTTTACTCACGTGTTTGAACTCCATTTCTTCGTACTTTAACTTAACTTTACCTAATATATTTCCAGGCTTATTTGTTTTCATCTTCTAATTCTACACCAGCACAATTGATTTGTCAAGTGCATTCTGTCTTTGCTTTGGCTGACCCTTGGTGTGAATAGGGGTAAAGATCGCTTCCGGAACTGACCAGCCCATCTTGAGTCTGCCTCTTATAACGCTAGGCTCAACGCCGGATACCCTGCCCCATTCGGCTGCTGTTCTCTTAACGCCATCATGTTCAAGTATGAAATTGTTTTTTCTGTTATTATTCTGTTCGGTAGCAGTTGCCCAGCGACAGTTCTCTGGCGAATAAGGACCATCATTGTCCATCCGGTCAATACTAGTGCCTACTGGTTTCTCTCCCATATCTTCGACAAAGTTCTCGAACCCATCTTCTAGGTTATCCCATCTTTCGCACACATAGATTCCCCTACCACCGTAGAGTGGGTAGCTTGTACAGCTCTCGATATTACAACGAGCACGCATACCAGACCATGTGATGTACAGTGGGTGGCTGGTTCTTCCAGGCGGCCTTACATAATTGGCATCACCATACAGTTTTACTTTCCTGTAGTGGTTGACACAGTATCCCAGAGAGCTGTGTATCGTATTGGTGCAGTCGTCTACCTTGCAGATAACTGACCAGTCAACTCTTTCTGCTTCATAATATGGATCATTCCACCTATATGACTTACCATAGTGGGTGCGACACATGCCCTTACATCCGTCTGGTAACACCTTATTATCACACTCTTTTATAGAGCATACGTCATCTTCACTGATATAATTACGTTTACCCGTTGTGAGGATCGTCTTTCTGAATTTTCCAGCAGTTGGATCCCCGTATCGCCAATACCTCATGTAGTGCTGGCGGCAATAATCTTTTTTTCCTATTCGTTGTTCTTCACAGTCTTGTACTAAGCAAATTTTCTTCATGCTTCTAATTATACACATCAAAAGTTGAACAGTCAAGTATAATAATAGTATGTATGTTAAAAAGGGCGGGAAGCTCGTCAAAGTAACCAAGAAATCGATCGGGGCTGTATCACCGTCATTATTAAAGATAAAAAGAGATGCGTTCGAGCGGAAAAAGAAAACTGCTGCATTCAAACGCTGGCGTACCTATCAGTACAGGGTAATACAAAAAGGCCGCTGCTACTATTGTAGGCGACCTATTGTGGGGGTTTGGGTAACGGATCACATCATTCCCCTGTTCAGGGGCGGTACAAGTGCTTATACGAATCTATGTGTAACTTGCTGGCGTTGTAATGAACGTAAGGGTATTAAGTTAGTAACTGCTCGTAAATCTCGTGTGCAACATTCGCCATCATCACAGGCGGTACGCTCATCCCCATTACGTAAAAAGGTTTTAGCCCGCAAAAATTATAGTCCTCCGGCCAAGACGATACCTTCAACTGCTCTTTCAGTGTGAGCTCTCTAGGATACTTTGGGTGGTAGTTAACGTGAGAGGCTGTAGCTGTACGGGGTACGTTATCGTAGCTTAACTTGCGTCGTGCTGCGAATTTACCAACTGGTTGCTCTAAAGCGGCTTCTTTCCAGTATTTCTGGTAGGTTGGCGTAAGAGTGCCCGTCTTTATCTCTTCATCACTGATTTCCCGCAGAGTAACGTGCTTCTCGTTGAAACTAAGGTTGATCTTCTTTCCCATCTTATTGGCTATGAAGAAAGCCCTACGACGACGTTGAGGAATGCCCATATCGGCTGAGTTAAGCACAAATACCTGTACTGTATAGCCCAGAGCCTTCAATTGCTTGACAATTTCTCTAGTATATTCCATAGCTTTGCCTTGGGTGATGCGTTCTACGTTTTCACCGACAAATACTTTAGGTTGCATCTTCTCTACCAGTTTAATCGTCTCAAAGAACAGGTCGTCAAGTATCTGAACCTTCTGTCCTTCTTTATATTTCTTCTCTACGCCCCAGTCCTTTGTCCACGTTCCGGCTATGCTGAAACTTGTGCAAGGGGGTGAAGCGTCTAATAAATCGATCTCAGGGAGGTCATCTCGGTCTAAAATGTTACGAATATCATCTAAGATGTATTGATCGGGGTGGTGATTTGCTTCATACACCATCTGCATCTTAGGGTCAATGTCGTTTGCGGCAACCACATCATAGCCAGCTAACTTATAGCCCATAGAGGATCCACCACCACACGCAAAGGTAGAGAACACCTTGGTGCCGTGGTATTTTATTCCTTTAGCTGGGTAGCCATCAGATAATTTCCATGTATAATCAAACTTTGGCATTGGTTCTCCTCGTTAAAAGTTCTATAAGTACAGTGACTGCGGAAAAGCCTAATCCATAGCCCAGCCATTCAAAAACGTCGTTTGAGACACTGAGAGCCCCTACAAGCCCTATCCAGACTGAAACACAGTACATACACGATATTAGGTCGAAAAGCCCGCCAGAACGCTTCTGTGTGCGTGCAAAACGTGCCCTCAGCCGTGCAAAGACCATTAGTGGACCATTTTCCTTAACAATCATATAGGAAAGTCGCCAGATTGCTAGACTAGCGACTATGAAAGTAAGGGGGGTCATCTCTTCGGCATTCTCAGGTAGTTCGGGTCATCTGCGGCAATAACTGCCAAGCGAGTTACTAAGTAGAGTAATGACCATACCACGTAGAGAGTTAGAACGATATTCCATATTAAGCCTTCAGTGAGCTGGAACATCACGACCGCAAACATAATGTGCAGTATAGTGAACTCGCTGTCTATCCAGTACTTTAGCTTTTCCATTTCTGTTAGCTTGCTCATGATACGCCGACTTCTTCCATTTCAATCTCTTCGTCATCCTCGTTGTAATCAGGATCGTTGAGTTTCTCCATGCGGTCTTTGTGCTGGGCAATACGGCTTTCGTAGCTGTTGATACGAGCCTGGTGGAACGTAAGCTCAACTTCTTTCTTGTTGATGCCGTTCTGTCCTTCTTTAAGAATAGCCTCTAGTTCTTCATAGCTGTCTGCCATGAATGTGATAGGTTGCACACCTTTAGCCGGAGAGCTAATCATTGCGGCATACTTAACTTTGCCTGGGGCATCGACGTTTGAAACTGAAAACTGTACGGTATAGTCTAGTGTATTATTCTTAAGAGACTTGCGTAAGATCTTCTTTACGTGCTTTTCGAGCGTTAGCAATTGCTCTTTTACGCTGTTGGGGGCTTTTGGCATTTTTATTCCTTATCTTTTTAATTCTATGCGTTGCTTTAGTGTACCACGGATCATTGATCGGCTTTCTACGACGTTCAGCCCTATTCGGGTTGTAGTCTTTTTGCAATTTTCTTAATGCATCTGATTCATCGGGGACCATACTATTATTGTACTCCTAAATTTTTTGTTTGTCAACTACTTAATGTCTTGCTCTATAAACGATGTACGGGCTGAAGTGTATATTATACCCTTCTTTATGTAATCGCTCTACGAAATGAAAGTCCTCATTCGGCTCTTCGAGGAATGGGTTTCTCAGTGCCACATCTCTTTTAACCGAGAATGAGATACCTATCTGTCCTTGGTGCACCACTGGTGCTTGCCAGATGAAGTGGTCTGGGTACTTTGCCCCCTCTGCGTCCATGAGCTCACCGATAAAATACTCACGGAAAACCACGACATCTGCATATGGGTTCTTCTCTAACTCTTCTTCTAGACGTTCTACATAGTCATCTGTGACTGTATCATCGTCATCTAGGAATGACACCCATTCGGTATCTGCTAACTTTATCAACCCATTACGGATTGCTGATGCACCTATCTTATTTTTGTCTATCTCGACGAGGTAGCTGGCTCCCGTCTTGTTGACACTATCGATCGCTCTCTGTAATTCGGGGCGATTTATACTTGGTATGACGAACGTTGTAATGTCCTTCATCTTTAATTTTAATCCTTTTTTACCTTTTTGTCAAGTATGAAATCAGTTCTCTCGTTAGAAAACTTAAAACGAGCACATATACCAGCGTTAACAAATTTCTTAGTACGACTCTTTTCTGTTATATTTTCAGGCAAGTACATGCAGTCCAAAACTTTCTTCCATGCCTCGTCTGTGTCTTTACTGAAATCGTCTTCGCCGACAAATATCTCATTATTATCATTATACAACTCAGGTAGGATACGCATAAGAATTGCCATGTCTTTGAGTGCGTAAAACCCAGCATCAGGATGGTCTGACGTAAGTAGCTTATCGAGCTCCTGCACCCAGCGTTCAACAGATACATCGAAGATACGGTCTGCTAACTGACGAGCTTTACCGATGAAGTTAGGATCGATCTTAAAGTCATACCTTGCGGCAAAACGTGCAGCACGCAGAATACGAAGTGGATCTTCCATGATTCGGTCTTTAGGCAAGCCAACCGTCTTAATTTGTTTAGCGTAGATGTCAAGCTTCCCGCCATAAGGATCGTAGATAGTACCGTCAGAGCGTAGCACCATAGCATTAAACGTGAAGTCACGACGAGCCAAGTCCTCATCTAATGATGGAACAAATTTAACTTCTGGCTTACGAGACTTATTGGTGTAGACCTCAGAACGGAACGTTGTAACTTCAACATATTCGAACTTAGCGTATGGGGTCGGGCTGTTCTCGACTTCCCCCTGAACGGGAACCTTGAACCCAATCGTACCGAACTTCTCTCCGATTGTGTAGACACGGCGACCTGCGGCTTTGACCTTTTCTACCATATCTTCGGGTAACATCGATGTCGTAAAATCATAGTCTTTAGGGGTATTACCCATAACTAGATCACGAACTGAGCCACCAACAAGGTATACCTCGTCTGTGCCGAGGATTTCAATAACCTGTTTCTGTATTGCTAATGCTTTATCCATTATATTACCCTCTTGTAGCGACCCTTCATTTTAGGCGAGTCATACCTGCTTGTAGTGCTGTCTTCACGAATTGCGAGTAACTTATCTACAAGCTTGAGGTCTTCTTCTGTTACTTCTAATTGTTGTGTCTTTGCACGAGCCGGAGGAATACCTACTGAGAACCATACGTGGGTTCCATCTCCTAGTTCTTCTTTTAAGAATGCGTTGAAAGTTTCTGGGATCCCGTCTTCATGACGATACTTTGATAAGTACGTCCAAGCGTACACTTTAACTGGCTTGTCACGCTTTACAAGTTTAGTCTCTGCACGAGAACCCCACCATGAATTATTTTGTACCTCTTCTGTGACTTCTTCCATCGTATCCCATACTTCGCCGAAACAAACATCGGTCTGGGTAATGGTCTGGTAAACACCACCAGCTTCCCATTTCTTAGTCTTCTTAGCTTTCTTCATAGCTTCTTTGTGAGCCATATCTGCGGTAGCTTCTGCATACGCTTCCATATCTTTGTGAATGAAGCCGGGCTGACCGCTCTGACGAGCGAACATCACCTTTTGCTGTACTGTACCATCTTTAATGTCTGAGTGACGGATAAGATCGGCGAGAATACCGTCATTGACACCAACGATAAACTCTACGCCGTCTTTCTCAACTTTACACTTCCAAAACGATAGACGACCACCCTGTGATGATCCACCCGCTGAGTCTAGAATAGTTACGGTAAATCCATCATTATCCCACTCGTATACTTTAGGCTCGTGAACGATTGTCTCTTTTTCGTTATCCCAGCGATTATCATAGCGACGTGCCCATTCTATAGCACTTTCTCTAGACTTCTCATCATTGGCATCGAAGATGAAACCATCAAACTGTTCTTTGCCACGCCATGTCTCTGGCTTCTCTGAGCATATGGCAACCCCAACCTTATTCATCAGCTTCCAGTATTTATAGGCCATGCTTCATCCTTATCTCGAATAGTAGCTCGTTTAATCGTTCGTGATCAGGTTCGTCCGGTAGAACTGACTTAACGCTCTTCATCTCGGTATCTTGCCGCATAAACTCTTCTACTACTTCGTCTACTGACTTTTCGCCCATTGCGAATAGATACTCACGTTGCTCTGGCGTAACTTTGACATTAAGTGTTCCGGTCTCTAGTAATTGTCGTGCTTGCATTAAGAGGCGGAAACAGTGTCTCGTATGTTTAGCAAAACGGTTCTTAAGGGCACTGTCGTAACCGTCAAGCCCCTGCTGTGTGCGGTTGTTGAGGCGTTGTGCCTGAGAGAAAGCGTAACCGCTATATGCATTTGTTACAGCTTTAGTTGACAGAAACGCATCACGATTATCTATCAGTAGCTGTCCAACAGGGGTCAGAATCGTGTATTCATCTAGGAATAGAAGCTCAGTAACCGTCGGGTTGCCAGCCATAACGAGTTTCATGAACTTACCTACCTCATGGTAAACCCAGTCTGGGTCGGTGTGGTCTTTAGTAGTTTTCTGCGGATCAAAACCAATCTCTACGATCTTCTGAGTCGGCAACAAATAAACACCCTTGATGTCTACATCAGAGTTCTCGGTAGCGAGGCCGTAAGCGGTTGAACCAGTTACGCCCTCTAGGATTATATTGTCGGGTTTCAAGATAGACTCTCACTTATTTCCCTAAATTTTCTAACTTCAATTTTTGTAGCGTCTAGCTGTGGAAGTGCATTTGCTACAGAAGCCCAAGCTTTAGCTTCGCTGGTGTAGGCACGAATCGCACGCTGTCTGCTATTTCTGCTGTCGTTTGACCAGAACTTTCCGGTATCTTTATCTATAAGCACATAAATGTATTTCATTTAACCAACCTCTTTAACTTTCTGAAGAACCAGAAGTTCTCCTCGATGGCTGTACCATTCTTAATCTTTACCTTGTCTTGTGTGAATCCGAATCGATCTTTACGCTTAACTGTAACGTACCCACCGAATAACGGGAATGCTTCAAAGATAGAACGCTTTTCCTCATCATCGTAGTCGATAGGCTCTACAGCCAATGCAGTTACTTGGTATGGTTGTTTCTTCTCGCTTAACTCGTCAATGTAGTAACTGGCGAAAATACCAGCACCTTGACAATATTCGAGCAGGTTTTTGAGCGTGTCACCATTTTCGGCTTCAAGTACAATTACTGTACGCTTGTAACCTGCTACGAATAATCCATCATAGTTGCCTTCCAGCAACATGGCGGCGTGAACCGCTTGAGCTGCCCCTTTACCTGGGCTCATTTGAAGCTCTCCATTTAGAACAATATATAGTACTGGGTTTTCTTCTTTACTAGTCATGCTCTAATTTTACACCTGTTGAGCTGATTTGTCAACTAGAATTTGTAGTTTGTATCGCCGAATTGTGCAACGTTTATTCCGTAGACATCTCGCAGCATTGTGCTAACTCTCTGGCGGTCGTCGAACCATATCAAGATATTATATTTACCAATGATATGTTCTTCAATCATTCGAGCCTTGATGACTTCATCTGACTCGTTATTACCTTCCGGTCGCATTGCCAGCAGGTCGTATTCAATATCGTGGCGTTCTAACCACTCTTGTGTCTGGGGGCGACAGATTCCATCACGCCCACTGAATATAAATACCTTACAGTAGTTTATGACTCTAATTCCATCTAGCACGTGAGACATACCTAAGTTTATCTCATCATTACCCACTTTTAGCCATTCATATGGCGATCGATCTTTTGGTCCCTTGGTTAGTGTGCCGTCTAGGTCACAGATTACTACAAAGGGCAGGTTAGGATCGTATTTAAGAAACGTAGGCATCTTACCCACTTGGGTATGAAACATCTTACGAATTACTTGTTCTCCGACAGAATCTTCTCGCTTCTGGTCTCGTTCGATCAATGTCTTAATCGGTACGTCTAAGAAGCTCTTGATTTCTACGGTAGCTCGATTTTGTTTAGCTATATTAGTTAGCTGTGTAATGTGCTTTTGTACGAGGTTGGTGTCAGATGAGATGACACTCTTACCATCGTTAAAAGCTTTTCTGATGAGTCGGTCTCGTTCTTTCAGAACGATTCCTTCATCACCTCGTTTGTGAATGTACTCGCCTCCTTCAAAGAGACTGGTGTCTTTCCGGATTTGGTCTTTCTCTATTTTCACAAAGTTCGGATTCTCTGCGATGTATTCATCAGCCCAAGATGATTTACCCGAAGCGGGCAACCCCTTGGTGATGATCAGTTTAAGTTCTTGCATTTTGTTTTTCCATTAGTTTATTTTACTTTCTTCTTCTAGGTCGAGACCACCTTCTTCAAGGTTCTCGTTTTCCTTACGGTTGAAGGTTTCAGACTTACACTTAAGCGTGTATGGTGAACGTCCTTCAGTACGAATTACAACACCCTCATCACAAGGTGAGTCGTCTGACAATGGTACTGCCTGTGGGTAGCCATCTTCTTTGTACTTGTGCAGCGTTGGGTGGCCGGGGAAGTCTACCCAATCTTCCGGCTTAAAGTCCTTGTACTTACCACGCCATAGTAAAGGTACGACCTTAATACTACGATTAGGAGCATCTTCATCATTAGGATCGATAGGAGCCTTGCACCATGCAACCATTTGGTCGTAGGTTAAGTCCTGCAAGATTCCCTCTGGGTTGATGTGAGCTACACGATAGACGTATAGTTCTGCCTGTGGGTGTGGTACGCCATAGGTGAAGTTCTTTTGAATCAATCCACCTTCAGGCTGCCAGCCGACGATTTCGCCGAAAACAAGGTAGCCCTGTGGAATCTGATCCATAATCTTAGCACCCTCAATAGACCAGATGTCTGAGTCGTAGAAGTGTACGTGGCGTGGGTTGTTCGCATCCTTAAGAGCATTGCGAGAACCATATACCACATCGTATTCAGTTTCCTGAACCTTAACACCAAGCTTCTTAGCCAGCTTTTCAAGCGGCTTCAACTTACGATCTACGATAGTGTGGGCGATACGAACTGATGTACCGTGTAACTTCTGCGTAACAGTAACGTCAGCCTCTTCAGGAATAACGTGCATGTTCTTGAAGTACGAGTCAGTATCGTAGTGCTTAGGGAACATCTTGCCATCTACACGAGAGTAGACCTTAGAGTTCTTCTCAAGCTGGCGTTCCTTATAAGTCTTTTTGTACTGGTACTTTTGGCAGATTTCATAATCGCCGATCGTATCAAAAGTATCACCCTCATTAAACTGGGTGATGTCTAATCTCTTAATGTATGACAGAGCATCTAAGCGAAGCACCAAAGCGTTAGAGGTATTACCCTTAAGCTTAATTGAGCGAACGTGGCGGTTGTCTTCTAAGTAACCAGTCTGAGACTGATCCTCATTTTTGTCTGAGTGACGGTGTAAGTTATTCTTACGAGCAAATTCCTCAGATAGTTGTGTACCAGCGGTAAAGACGAGAGCCAAGTCACCATAGTCGGTGTCCTTTGCCACGAGAGCCTGAGAGTCGAAGATTTGTAAACCAACAAGGTTATCTAGACCCTCTAGCTTAACTGGGTCTGGTAGCTTAACAACGTAAGCTGCGTATTCTTTGTTCTTTGGTTCTAATAGTTTCATTTCTTCTCTCCGAATAGATCGTCTAATTCTGGTTTATTTTCGTCATACCACATTAACGCAAATGCGTTCCAGGCTACTGCTGCAAGGTGATCCTCTGACCGATCCCCCTCTCGCCACGCCATTACATGTCTAAAAAGTGATGCATATACCCTAGAGTAAGGTTGACCCTTCTGCCAGTTATTGTCGTCGTATTTTTCTGCACCTCTAGCATATAAGTCTGCTAGTCTATGCAATCCTTCTGGCGGTATCAAATCATACCGAGGTTTGCCATCTTGTGTATCCCGTACCATGCCCGTGTCAAACTCTTGTCGCTTGCCACTATCTTTAGTTATGAAATCTTTTTTAGCCATACTCTAATTATATGTCAAGAAGATCGAATTGTCAAGGAGTTTATTGTCGCCAAATAGTGCCACGGCCAAGCGTGAGCGTAACGACCCTAGATTCACTGGTTGCTGGGATCTCAATCTCTTGATTCATGCGGTTGCCCAAGTGCGTAACAGGGATAGCCCAGTTGATGTAATTTTTATAACCTTGCTGACGCAGGTACAAACCTAAGTTAACGTCAGGACCTAACCCGTTTTTGGTATCAAATTGGTGTTTTCGGTACTCATCTGCCCTAATTAGAGCACAATATAACCCACATCCGTCTATTTCTTCAATAATATAATTGGGTGCTTTGTTTTCCATAGACCATATTTTCATTGGTTCGTCAACATTATCTACCTGCCAGGCACCAACATACGGGATTCCCCAGCGGCCAAGCTCAACGCCCGTCACCATTCCGAGGTCTGAATGTTCTTTCTGGACTCTCAGGAGCTCTTCTAAGGCGTTTTCGGGTAGTATGCCGTCATCTTCTACACTAAATACCCAATCACAGTCTCCTAGAAGCTCTCTGATTTGATTGTGGATACCAACAATATGCCAGCGTCGCTCGGCAATTGTAAAAGCCTGTCTGCTACTGGGCGTAGAGACAACGAGCTTATTTTCAATGTATAGCTCAGATATTTTATTTCTTACTTGCAGAAACTCACTATCGGGTCCATCGAATACGACGATTAAGTTTTCTATTTCTACGGTTTGGTTGAGTAGCGAGTCAAGAACTCTATCAAGATACTTGATCCTCGACACCGGAAGTATCGTTGTTATTTTCATTTTGTATTGCTTCTAACGTAAATATATTAAATTCTTTTCCATCGACAATCTCAAGTAGGGACTTGTCGCCGATGAAGTTGTTGTTTTGATCTTGTGAGAACGTGTCGATACACCACACATTAGGTGCGGGGTTCCAAATAGTTTCGCTAGGGTTGTGACCAATTACTTGCGGAATGTCCTTATATGTTGTTTGACCGCCAAATTTAGCCGGACGAGCCCAGATAGGTGAGTTGTCGTTCCATAAAGATTCGACATCTTCTTTACCATTCCACTCATTAGTAACACCAGCGTGTGAGAATGTAACGCCATCCAATTCTAAAGTGACCGGAAGCGAAAGCAACCAGTCTCTAATCTTTTTGTTTTCAGGTGTTCTCAGTAATGTATATGTCACCGGATTCCAGCCGCTTGAACGACCAGCAATCTCATCGTGAATATAGGCGTAGTCGTGATTTCCAATAACTGCGTGAACTTTATCTGGGTTAGCTTTCATCATCTGGCGAATCAACCGCCATGTGCTCATTGAATGAGTTGGGGGCGTGTTCCAGTTGTCGGCATAGTCACCAACGAAAACAACCCTATCATATAGATCGATAAATTCTGCTATCTCATAAATCATCCACGTTTTGCTGTGGACATCACCGATTGCTAATATTTTGGACATTTACTCTTCTTCACGTTGCAACAATCGCAGCAACCCTTATGTTCTTCTTGTTCTCTTAACTCTCGGACAATCTCAACACCCATACGGTGCAGGACATCCATCTCAGCATCATATGGAGCCCAGTCTACTGCGACTCTCGCCATAGATAGTTGCTTTCCATTAACTACTGTGCGAACCTCATAACAGTTAGTTCCATTACCAAACGGTCGCATCTCAATTGTATATGATCTTATCTTCCCCATCTAAATGCCTTTCTATATTGTCTTGCAAACCTAGACCAGTTCCACCATCTAGGCACTAAGCCACACGGTTCGTCACTGCTCATATCATCATGTTCAATGATACATTTCCAACTTCGTTTGAAGTTACGTGTACACTTCATTATATTATTATACTCCTAATTTCTCCATAAGTAAAGCCCATTTTTTAGAAACTGCCTGGCTTGAGTATTCTTCTTCGGCGATCTTTCTCGCTCGAATCTTTCTCACTATGTCTTCGCCCTCATTATCGGTAGCCCACTCAGTCAACCTATCTGCGAGCTCTTGTATATTACTTTCATATACGGTTATCATGATTCTCGCCATGAACTCAGTTTTCTTACTGGCACTCACCAACCATTCTTTAGGAAGAATCTTATTGTTTGGGTCTACGTCAGTCATAATCACAGGAAGCCCGGCGGCTAGGGCTTCATTCATCGGAAGACAAGCACCACCATACCTGCGTGGCATA
>Ga0157369_10005203_pt1 | contig 15202 bp, 8 predicted proteins | sample C25metaG_FD_113461 | JGI IMG/M metagenome (GOLD analysis project Ga0157369, IMG submission 113461) | Corn rhizosphere microbial communities from Kellogg Biological Station, Michigan, USA - C2-5 metaG | ecosystem: Host-associated > Plants > Roots > Rhizosphere > Soil | place: USA: Michigan... | reverse complement strand
GCGACCCCGAGATCCGCTGGCTTGCGGGCTTCGGCGAGGACGCAGAGATTATTACCCAAGCGATTCAAGCGGTGATCTCCGGCGGGGGTGGTCCGTCGCTCCACCGGCGCTGCGGGGACGCGCGAGTACACTAAACTGAATCTTGATGCATTCGATCCGGCTCGCGGTGTGCTTATTGCTGATCGTTGCGGCGAGCGCGTTTGCCGATACCGCCGCGGTTTTGCCATTTGCCAACCGGACCTCAGTCACCGATCCCGCGCAAGCGTCGCTCGATTGGATCGGCGAAAGCATCGCCGAAACCGTACGCGACGCCATTGGCTCGCGAGGGGCGGTGACGCCATCCCGCGCGGAAACCGAAGAGGCTTATCGCCAGTTGAATTTGCGCCCGCTGAGCATCCTCACCGAAGCCTCCATGCTGAAGATCGGCGAAGCGCTGGACGCCGAACAAGTGGTCTACGGCTCGTTCGAATTTCTGGCGGATCCGGCCGCTCCCCATGGCATCGCGGACGGCTCGCTGAAGATCACGGCGCGCATTTTCGACCGCCGCCGCTTCAAGCAGAGTTCCGAGTTCATCGAAAGCGGGAATCTGGAGGACCTGCCGGCGCTCGAAGCGCATCTGGCATGGCGTGCGCTGGTGTTGCTGACGCCCCGGCTGGCTCCGGCGGAAGCCGATTTCCGCAGCTTGCGGCCGCCGGTTCGCCTGGATGCGGAAGAGAATTACGTGCGCGGCCTGCTGGCCCGCACGCCGGAACAGCAGGAGCGGTTCTTCCTGCAAGCGGCTCATTTGGACGCGCGCTTCGGCCATCCGGATTACGAGTTGGGACGGCTGCACTACCAGCGCAAGGAATACCGGCAGGCGGCGGACTGGCTGCAAAAGATCGCTCCCGACGATGTCCATTTTCGCGAGGCCAGCTTTCTGCTAGGGCTGGCGCTGTTTCAATCCGGCGATTTCGCGGGAGCGCAGAAGGCGTTCCAAACGGTGGCCGATGTGGTGCCGTTGAGCGAGGTCTATAACGATCTGGGCGCCGCGCAGAACCGTCGCAATCTGCCGCAGGCGGTGGATTCTTTTCGCAAGGCTCTGGAGGGCGATCCCAACGATCCGGTGTACATTTTCAATCTGGGCTACGCGCTATGGAAGAAAGGCGACTTCGCCGCGGCCGCCGACCGCTTTCGCGCGGTGCTCGACCGGCAGCCGGATGACGACATGGCAACCTTGATGCTGGGCCTCAGCCTGAAGAAGCAAAACACGCGGCTCAACGACGCCCGCCTGGAAACCCTGGAGCGGCTGAAGAACAATTACGAAGAGCGCGCCTACCTGCAGTTGAAGGCGCTGGTGAATCCGGTCAAGCCGTGAGCTGTACGCGTTGAGCGTACGCCGCGAGTTTGCAGTCGGCTGATACGGCGGTTTGCATTGCGGCCTTTCGGGCTATGTATAATTCGGTAAGCCTATGGTTGGTTTAATTCGGTGAGGGAATGATCGAGTCATTCGGAGTTTCGGACCCTGGTTGCGTCCGCACCAACAATGAGGACTGCTTCCTGCTTCTGCCTTCCGCCGGATTGTATGTGGTGGCCGACGGCATGGGCGGGGCGCAGGCGGGAGAACACGCGTCGCGGCTGGCGGTGGAAACCGTTCGCCATACGCTCGAAGCCGCCGCGCCTCCCACCTCGCCCGACGATCTTCTGGACGCTTTCGCCAAAGCCAATCAGCGGGTGATGAAGGAAGCCGACGCCGATCAGGCGATGGAGGGCATGGGCACGACCTTGGTGGCCGCTGTCGAAAATGACAGCGACCTGTTTATCGCCAGCGTGGGCGACAGCCGGGCTTACCTGTTTGAGAATGGCAAGCGACGCCCGATCACCGACGACCAGACCTGGGTGAACGAGGTCGGGCGGCGGCTGGGACTGGACGAGGAGGCGCTCAAGATTCATCCGATGCGCCACGTGCTGACGATGGCGATCGGGGTTTCCGGGCAACTGCGGGTGAACCACTATAGCGTGCGTCCGTCGCCCGGCGCGCAGATCCTGCTGTGCAGCGACGGGCTGCATGGCGTGGCTCCCGACGAACGCATCGGCGAGGTTCTGGCGGGAGACGATTCGCTCGAAACCAAGTGCCAGAAGCTAGTGGCGCTGGCGCGCGAGTTCGGCGGCCCGGATAACATCACCGCGGTCTTGCTCAAGGCGAGCTGAACCCTTCAGCTGGATTATTTTTTGGAACGGGCAGCCGGGGATGGCTTCGCGGCCTTGTCCGCTGCCTCGACCGCATCGACTTTAACGCCTTCACGCGCGTTGTCGTCGGGATTGGCGATGATGCGATCGCCGATCTGAAGACCCTGCAGCACTTCCAACCGGTCGCCGTAGTCGCGGCCGATCACGATCTTCTGCAGATGGACGGTAGAATCCGGACCGACCACCGCGATCTGCGTGCCCTCGGCGCGAACCATCAGCGCTTCGGCGGGAACCAGCAGCGGGGCATTCGCGCGCGAGTTGCTGAAGTCGACTTGCGCGTACATGCCGGGCATCAGCGCGCCGTCCGGGTTCGGCACTTGCACTTCCACCAGCAAAGTGCGGCTGCTGGGATCGAGAGAATTCGCGGTGCGGGCAACCGTGCCCGTGAAGGTGCGGCCCGGAAGATTGGTAACGCTAACCAAGGCTTTCTGACCGGCGTGAATGGAACTCGAGTTGGCCTGCGGCACATTGACGTAAGTGCGCAGGGTCCCAGTCTGCGCAATGCGGTAAAGCATGGTGCTGCCGGAGGTGACCAGTGCGCCTACATCCACGTTGCGCAAGGTGATCACTCCCGCGAAGGGCGCCTTCACGATGCGATAGCCTTGCATTTCATTCAGGCGCGCCAGATTGGCTTCGGCGGCCGCGATGTTGGCCCGCTGCGCGAGGATGGCCTTCTCGAGCGCATTCACGCCGGCAATCTGGGATTGATACTGGGCCTGGTACTGATCGTTATCCTGCTTGGAGACTACGCCCGCCGCTACCAGGCTGCCCCAACGCTGCGCGGTAACGCGGGCGAGTTCGAGATTGGACTTGCCCTGCTGCTCATTGGCGACGGCTTGATCGAGCGCCGCCTGGGCCTGTTGCACATTGGCCTTGGCCTGGAGAACCTGCTGGTCGAGTTCGGGCGCCTCGATTTCGGCCAAGGGCTGGCCCGCGGTGACATGATCGCCGATATCCACCAAGCGGCGGCGGATGTAACCGTCGGCTCTCGCCAGAATGGGAGCTTCGGTCACGGCTTCAATGTTGCCGGGGAGTTGCAATTCGCTGACTTTCGAGGAGGCTCCGACCTCGATCACCTCGACGCGAGGAAGAGCCTGGTCGTATTCCTGCGCGAGTGAGTTGATCACGGCGTTGCGCTTCTGCAACGGAATGTAGCCGGCGAAAAACGCCACGACGATGATGACGATCACGCCCAGGAAGAGCGCCCAGATGGTCATGGCGGACGGATTCCAGGGCTTTGCCGGCGGATGCGCCGTCGAGCCATGTGGCGCGCCATGCGGGGCGCTCTGCCCATGCTGTTCGCGGAGTTGCCGCTTTAGATCTTCTACTTCCCGGCGCAACTGTTCTTCCGTGCTTCCAGGCGCGGTGATTTCTTCGGGCTGATTTGGCTCGGTATATCGCATCAGATGCTTAAGTACGGTTTCGTCGAATTCCACTCGGAATCGATGGAGTCGTTCCGCTCCTCTTCTTCTAGCGCGCGTTCATGGTCCACCGGAGGCTTCGTGCGCAAATAACTATAAACGATCGGGACCACGAAAAGGGTAGTGACCGTGGCGAACAACAGCCCGCCGATCACCGCTCGTCCCAGCGGGGCATTCTGCTCCCCGCCTTCCCCAAAACCCAGCGCCATGGGAAGCATCCCCAGCATCATGGCGGTCGCCGTCATCAGTACCGGGCGCACGCGGGCGTAGCCGGCGGAAAGCATGGCTTCCCGCGCGGAAGGCACCAGAGCCCGCTCGTCGTTGGCAAACGTCACCATCAGAATGCTGTTGGCAGTGGCCACGCCGATGCACATGATCGCGCCCATCAGGGAGGGAACATTGAGAGTAGTTCCGGTAACGAAGAGCATCCACAAAATGCCCGCCATCGCTCCCGGTAACGCCGTGAGAATGATGAAAGGATCCAGCCACGACTGGAAATTCACGCACATCAGCAGGTACACCAACACGACCGCCACCAGCATTCCCAACCCCAAGCGGAGGAAGGACGATTGCATGGTCTCGTATTGGCCGCGCAAATCGAGCGTAGTTCCGCGCGGCAGATGGGCGCTTTCCTGGTCTACGATCTTTTCCACCGCCGAGCCCACTCCGCCCAAATCCCGCCGGTCGACGTTGGCATACACATCAAACACCGGCCAGACATTATAGTGATTGACAATCACGGGACTGACGCCGCGGGTGAAAGTAACCAGGTTCGAGAGAAGCTGCGTGTTGCCCGCAATGGCTCCAGGGTTTCCGTAGGCCTGCGACGCGCCGCTGGGAGACGCGCCTACCGAGTTATTCCCCGCCCCCGCCGAGCCGGCCTGCGATCCGGCGGTGTTGGAATTGACGGCGATGTTTCCCCCGGTAACCGGCGTCCGCAACAGGGCGTCCAAGCTGTTCACCTTGTACTGGGGCGTCTGCACCGCGACGTAGTAGTTGACTCCGTTGGCCCAGTTCACCCAGAAGTTCGGCGCCACCGTGCCGCTGCCGCTGAGCGAGATCAGCATATTGCCGCTGACATCGCGCTCGGTCAAGCCCAATTGTCCGGCCTTAACGCGGTCCACGTTCATGCGTATATCGGGCTGATCCACCACCTGATGCACGTGTACGTCGACCGCGCCGGGAATTCGCGCGATCTTGCCGGCGAGTGCCGCGGCGATTTTATAACCGGCAGCTGCGTCGCGGCCCACCACCTGTAGGTCAATCGGCGCGGGCAGTCCAAAGTTCAAAATCTGGTTGGTGATGTTGGCCGGCTGGAAGAAGAACGTCGTATCCGGGAACTTCTCATTGAGGCGTTTCCGCAGCAGCACTTCATAATCCCGCGTGGAGCCGTGTTTCTCTTTGGTCAATGAGATCAGGATCTCGCCATCGGCGGGGGATATAGTCGGAATATCGCCCTGGGCCAGACTCGTAAAGCTATTGGGTATTCCGATGTTGTCGATGATGGAGTCCATCTCATTGGAAGGAATCTGCTGGCGAATTTCGCGATCGATTTGGGAAAAGCGCGCCTCCGTTTCTTCGAGCCGCGTGCCGGCCGGCGCCCGAGCATGCAGACGCATCTGGCCGGAATCGACCGAGGGGAAGAAATCCTCACCCACCAGAAAAACCAGGCCCATCGAAACGGCAAAGACCACACCGAAAGCGGCGAGAACCCGCCCCCGATGGCGCAGTGACCAATCCAGCAAGCCGATATACCGGAAGCGGAGCCGCTCAAACAGCCCGTTGAACCAATGATGAACGGTCCAGAAGAGGCCCTTCCCTCCCACGCCCTCGCCATCGACGCCGAGCTGGTACATCGACATTTCGGCGCGGAGCAGAAAATGCGCCATGGTAGGAACCAGTGTGCGCGAGAGCAGGTAGGAAGCCAGCATGGCGAAGACCACCGCCATGGCCATGGGTGTGAATAAATATTTTGCCGTTCCCGTGAGCAGCAGCACCGGGACGAACACGATGCAGATGGCGAGCGTCGAGACAAACGTCGGAATCGCAATCTGCGCGGCGCCATCAATCACGGCCCTTACCAGAGATTTGCGCATGCCAATATTACGATGCGTGTTCTCGATTGCGACGGTGGCGTCGTCCACCAATATGCCGACCGCCAGGGCCAGGCCACCGAGCGTCATCACGTTAATGGTTTGCCCGAAAAGGCTCAACACACAAAGTGACGCCAGGATGGAAAGCGGAATCGAAATACAGACGATCAATGTGCTGCGCCAGCTCCCCAGAAACAGCAGGATCATCATGCCGGTGAGGGCGGCCGCGATCAGGGCTTCGCGCACTACTCCCGCAATCGTGGCGCGCACGAAGACTGACTGATCCCCGAGCGTCACCACCTTCAGCTCCGGCGTCACGGTGGCGAGAATCCGCGGAAGCGCCGCCTTAACGGCAGCGACAATCGCCAGCGTGGAGGCCTTGCCGTTACGGGTAACGGTCATAAGAACGCCGCGCTTCCCATTGGTTCGAACGATGTTTTGCTGAACCGTAAAGCCGTCCCGGACCTGCGCCACGTCCTTCATGAAGACCGTAGCTCCGTTCACCGTCTTGATGGGGATGTTATTGAAATCCGCAATCGCCAGCGGGCTGCTATTGACCTTGATCTGATACTCGGTGCCGGCAAGTTTCGCGGTGCCCGCCGGGAGAATCAGGTTCTGCAAGTTCAGGGCGTTCGATACATCGATGGGCGCTAATTGCTTGGCGTACAACTCATCCAGGTTCAGATCCACCATCACGGCCCGCGCTTTGCCGCCGAAGGGATAGGAAAGAGTCGCGCCCTGCACGGTTGCCAGCGGCGTGCGGATGAAATTTTGGCCCAGGTCGAAGATTTCCTGCTCGCTCAGGGTTTTGCTCGAAAGCCCCAATTGCAGAATGGGAACGCTGGCGGCGTCGAACTTGAGAACATTGCCGGGCTGCATGCCCGGAGGCATCTGGCGAGTGGCGATCTGCATGGTGGCGGTGGTCTGCGCCACAGCCATATCCACCTGGACGTTGGGATGAAAGTAGATTCTAATTACCGCGATCCCGTTGTAGGATTGCGACTCGATATGCTCGATGTCGTTAACATTGCCAGTGAGCATCCGCTCAAAATTCGTAACGACGCGCTTTTCCATTTCATCCGGCTGGAGTCCGCCGTAAGTCAACACCACGCTGACGATGGGAATGTCGATATAGGGGAATATATCGACGGGCATGGTGACGATCGCCGCTCCGCCCAGGATGGCAATCAGCACGGCCATGACGACAAAGGTATAAGGGCGGCGAAGAGCTAGCCGGACAATCCACATAGTGTCTGTTTCGGTGGGGACGAACGAAGGCCCACAATCCTATACTATTATGCGTCCCGCGGCACTTGTTGGACCTTGCCGTTTGGCAGGGTGAGGGGCCGTCAGATACCGAATTCGCGTACGCTTTAGGCGTTGAGGTATCTATCCGTCATTGAGGTGCCCCCCGGGTCGTCCTCGGCGATCCCAGTTTGATCAAAAATGAGACGCCTTCCGGGGCCCGGGCTGCCATCTCAAATTTACGGCTTGATCTGGCCCACTTTATTGCCGTTCACCGGCAGAAACGAATGCGTCTGAACCCAGTCGGCTGTGTTCACCCCAAGTGTTTGTCCGTCGTTCGTCGCGGTACGAAAATGAATGCCCGCAAAGACACGCGCATTCTTTACCTCGTCGGTGGCCGCCGTGATACTCGCAAAGTAGCGCGTCACACCGGGCATCACATCCGAAGTCACGCTGAACGAATTCTGGTCGCCAAAGTAGGACAAAAGAATTCGGCCCGCCGCGCCGCTTACGCAGGAATGGCCGGACGGATACTCCGGATGGGCCGGCGTCGCGAATAGTGGCGCCCAGGTCAGATCCGGTAACGTGGCGGGATTGATCGTGGCGTCAGTCGGCTCCTGGATAGCTGTAATCGGCCGCCAGAACAAATAGTGAGCCTTCGCTTCCCAGCAGCCAATCGCGGCGTCGGCCATCGCGACATTTGTCAAAGCCAAGAGCCGCGAGTTTTCCGACAAAGTCAGGTTGTTCGCCGTGCCGAGTTCAATCGCGACCTGATCCCAGTAATATGGCGCTGTGCTTGCGTTCCAAAACAAACTATATAGCGTCTCGTCAGCGGAGCGAATCGCACTGGTATTACTCCCCCAGGTTTTGGTTTCGTTAAAGTCCGTCGCGTATTGTGCGCTGTTCAATGCCGGAGGCCCAGCCGGCCGGAATTGGCCGGGCGAGTTGATAGCCCACGGGGTCATAGAAGAAAACTGCAGCCCCGAGAATGCCAAAAATCCCGGCGGCGTTGCGCGCCAGATCCCAATCGCGGCCACTCCAAAAAATGGGGCGGGCGCAGAGTTGAAGCCATCAGTACTGCGCCACGCCCAAATTGCGGCGGCCGCCTGATCGCCCCATTCAATCCCCCGTTCGATCGATTCACTGTGTTCAGCCGCCGCCCCGCTTGCGATCCCGGCGAGGGAGATGGCACGCTGCGCATCGAGCATGGACTGCTGAGTCGGAAAGAGCAGGAGAAGACTGGCATAAGCAGCTTGTACGGCTGCCGCCCGTTGCGAGGCTCCGCGTGGCGCGTCGGCTGTAACGTGGATGGGCGTGTAGCGCCGTTCGATCCCGTTCACGGCATCGAAAACTGCGGCTTGCACGATCGCCGTCACGCGAGTGGTAACCAGCGGATTGGTATTCGCCGTATGCGCCGCCTGGAACAAGATGCCGTTCCAGTCCGTGACTTCGTCCGCCCATATAATCCCCGACCCGAGATTCGCTCCGATGAGTAGAACCAGCGAAAACCTAATAATCCTCTTCATAATCTCCCTTTCCTGATGGCCTGGATGCCCTGCGCGGCGCATAGTACAATCAGTCGCATCTCGGCGCAGGTGGAAGCATGGCGGAGATTGGCTTAAATGTCATTACTGTCTACGGATAATTTTCGGAAAAAATTCTGATTGTGCCGTATGTCCCCAGAATTAAAGGATGTCTTCGAGTTCGGTCCCTATCGAATCGATCTGGAACAAAGACTTCTCAAGAGAGGAAATGATGTGATTCCTCTGGCCCCCAAGGTTTTGGAGACACTCATTGTTCTTCTCGAAAACGGAGGCCGGGTTCTCGAGAAGGAATATCTGCTCAAAAGGATCTGGCCGGATACGTTCGTCGAAGACGGCAGCCTGACGCGAAACATCTCCACTCTGCGGAAGGCTTTGGGCCACGGTCCCGATGACGAGAACTACATCGCGACGGTTCCCAAGCGCGGCTATCGGTTCAGCGCGACGATCACCAAGGTCCGTGATAATGATGCCGGTCACCGCGAGGCAGCCCAGTGGCGCCCAACTTTTCCCGCCACCCCGGAGCCAAATGCCAGCCCGCCGCAGCGGCGGTTAGCGCCGTGGCTGATTGCTGCCTTCACGACGCTCCTGGCTATTGTGTTCGCGGCCCTGTATTTTCGGGAAGGCCAACCAGGAGCATCCAGCGAGCGTTCCACGCGCTTTCTTGTTTCACTCCCGGAAAATGTTAGGCCGGGTCGCGCCTCCCCGGCGGTATCTCCGGATGGAGAGAAAGTGGTTTTCGGGGGTATCGACCCCGACGGCAAAACGCGGCTCTGGTTCCGTCCGCTTGCCTCCGTCACGGCGGAACCAATCGAGGGGAGCGATGGTGCTGTTTCCGCATTCTGGTCTCCCGACAGCCGCTCGGTCGGGTTCTTCGCCGGTGGAAAACTCAAAAGGAACGACCTAAACCGCAGTCCTGCCCAAGTCCTGTGCGACGCATCCGAGGCCCTCCGGCCTGTTGGCACATGGAATCGAGACGGCGTGATCTTGTTCAACAGCGAAGATCGCGATGGCCTGTATCGAGTACCGGCGACTGGAGGAACGGCTGTCCAGGTGACCGCCCTCGACGCCTCCCGTCAGGAAAACCTCCACGCCTGGCCTCAATTCCTGCCCGACGGCCGGCACTATATTTACTTGGTGCAGAGTGACAAACCGGAGAACACTGGAATCTACGCCAGTTCCATGGATTCCAGGCTAAGAAAACGCGTGGCAAATGTCAGCACCAATCCTACGTACGCTGAATCACCTTCTGGCACCGGCTATCTGCTCTTTATGCAGGCGTCCACTTTGATGGCTCAGCGCTTCGACGCCGGGAAGCTGGAATTGGCGGGTGAGGCGCTTCCCGTGGCCGATCAGGTATCGTTGCCGCCGTCTCCTGCTCCAGGATTCGCAGCGTTTTCGGCATCCTGGAACGGAGTGCTCGCTTACCAGACCTTGATCCCGGCGACCAACGAACTGGTGTGGTTTGATCGGCAGGGGCGGCGCCTGGGGACCGTTGGAGAGCCTGGTAATTATTCCCTTCCGGCGTTATCCCCGGACGAAAAACGGCTGGTTGTCACTAGGATGGATACGCAGATCGGGACCCGTGACCTATGGATGTTCGATCTAACGCGCGGTACGCGTTCGCGGTTTACTTTCGATCCAGCCGATGAGACCAATCCAGCCTGGTCGCCCGACGGCGCCCGGATCGCCTTCAGCTTCTTCGGAAAGGGCAACATAGATCTCTACCAGAAGGCGGCGACAGGCGCTGGCAACGCCGAACCAATCATCGCATCCAGCGAGGTCAAACTGATTCAGAGTTGGACTCCGGATGGGAGGTTCATCCTCTATGGTTCTGGGGGCAAACTTTGGGTGCTGACAGTGAAAGGCGACCGAAAACAGGCCGTTCTCTCCACGCCGAGCGGTGAGAGTCAAGCGAATGTCTCTCCCAATATGAGATGGGTAGCTTACCGCTCGACTGAGTCAGGGCGAACGGAGGTTTACGTTCAGAGTTTCCCGTCTCCGGGCAGCCAACGGCAGATCTCAACTGCAGGCGGTGAGGAGCCCTATTGGCGTCGCGACGGTAAGGAGCTGTTCTACATCGAAGGCAAACGGCTGATGGCTGTGGACGTCAAAACCGACGGCCAGATTTTCGAATCCGGAGTGCCCAAACCTCTGTTCGACGTGTCGCTGGAGGTTGAGGGCCGGAGAACTCACTACCAAGTCACCGGCAACGGTCAAAAGTTCCTGCTCGTTGTGCCCCTTGGATTAAAGCAGGCCCCTCCTATTACGGTGGTGACGAATTGGGCTGCGGGATTGAAGCGATGACGAACCCGCTGGAGTGCGAGCAGCCAACGCGCGGCGCTTCTGGCGCGAGCCGATTGGTCCACAGACGAAAACCGATAGACACAGATAGCTAAGCTTTCAGAGCGACCGGCAAGGTTTAGTTTTTCTTATCCGTGTTCATCGGTTTTCATCTGTGGGCCAATTGTTTTCGACATGTGCAATCACATCCCATCGCTTACCTCGATCTGGCCTGTACTCAACGACATCGCACATCAGACTCTGCGCATTCACCGTCCACTCGCACATAATCCAACCGTAGTTCGAGCCTGCGCAGGCCGATCGTTGTCGTTTGGTGAAATCCGCGCCCGTGCAGTAAGCGGGCTTGCCGCCCCGGAAACATTGAGAAAAGGGCGGGACACGGAAGAGAATCGATTCTCTGGTTGATACGAGCGTCGCGAGAGCGGCGTGAGGTGACCGCGAAAGAAAATAGGAGAGCGCAATTGACGGTTGATTCGGAACTTTTTCAAGATCTTTTCCAAGACCGCCAGCCGCCTGTTTCCTTCACCCCCGGTGGGTTGCTTACGTAAGCAGCCCGCCGCGAGACGATCGAAAAAAGTCAAAATCACAGGGCCGAAGTATGTCCACCGGGGGCGAACGGGCGTTTCGCCAACCCTGCGCTATCATATAATGCGTGCAACCGGACGCAGCGCTTCAGCTCGCCACCCAACAACTGAATCGGGTGCGCGAGGAGATCGGAAAAGTGATCGTTGGCCAGCAGGAAGTGGTGGATGGAGTTCTCATCTGCCTGCTGGCGGGAGGACACGTCCTGCTGGAGGGCGTACCGGGACTCGGCAAAACCACCCTGCTGCGAACCCTGTCGCGCGTCCTGCATCTGAAGTATTCGCGCATCCAGTTCACGCCCGATCTGATGCCCGGCGACATTGTGGGCAGCATGATCATTGATACGGAAGGCGGCGCCAAATCCCTGCGCTTCCAACCCGGTCCCATCTTCGCGCACCTGGTTCTGGCCGACGAAATCAATCGCGCGACGCCCAAGACGCAATCGGCACTGCTCGAAGCCATGCAGGAACACACCGTTACCAGCGGCACCACCACGCACGAACTGGAAGCGCCGTTTCTGGTGATGGCCACGCAGAATCCCATTGAAATGGAGGGCACCTATCCATTACCTGAGGCGCAACTGGACCGGTTCCTGATGAAGATCCTGGTGCGCTATCCGTCCCGCGAGGACTTGAGCACTATCGTCACGCGCACCACGCAGAAGGAAGAAGCCGAACTGCGGACCATCTTAAATCGCGAAGAAATCATGGAGCTGCGCCGCGTGTGCCGCCACGTTCTAGTCGCCCCGCACGTGCAAAGTTACGCCATTGATCTGGTGATGGCGACGCAGCCGGATACCTCCGAATCGCATCCACTATCGAGAAAATTCATCCGCTTCGGCAGTTCGCCGCGCGGGGCGCAGGCGCTGGTGGAATGCGGTCAAGTGCTGGCATTGATGCGCGGGCGGCTGCATTTGTCGATCGAAGACGTGCAGACGGTGGCGGCCGCGGTGCTGCGGCATCGTATTATTTTGAATTTCGACGCGCACGCCGAAGGGCAAACCACGGAGACGATCCTCGATAAGATCATCCCCAGCGTGATGGCAACGCAGGCGGGCGCCAAGGTATAAGCAGTGCCGGAAAACGGGCCGCTGATCGACACTCCTCTGCTCGAAAAACTGGAGCGCCTTGCGATCCAGTGGCAAAAATCCCTGCCCGGCGCGGTGGGCGGTCACAACACTTCACGCTTCGCCGGCGGCGGCCAAGAGTTCCTGGATCATCGCCAGTTCTACGATGGCGACGACCTGCGCGCGGTCAATTGGCGTGCCTACCTGCGTCTGGAAAAGATGTTCCTCAAGATGTTTCAACTGGAGCCGCGCATTCCGGTGCGGGTGCTGGTGGACATCAGCAAGTCCATGTTGACTGGTGGGCTCACGGGGGGCGCCATAGACTCCGCCGGCCGCAAGGGCGCTCTTTCGAAATTCGACTATGGGCGCAAACTCGCGGCGGCGCTGTGCTACGTATCCCTAGTGCGCCTGGATTCCATCTACCTGCAACCCTTCGCCGAAAAGCTGGGAGATCCGCTGCGGCTGGGCGGGGGGCGGCAGCGTTTCCAGCCGGTGGCGAACTACCTGCAAGCATTGAAGCCCGGCGGCGCGACGCATTTCATCGATGTCACGCGCGATTTCATTTCCCGTTATCCGCAGCGCGGGCTGGTGATCGTGATCTCAGATTTTCTGGATGACGGCGGCTGCGAAAAGCCCCTGCAATACCTTGCCGATTTCGGCCACGAGATGATTCTGATCCACCTATGGGCGGATGAAGATCGGGAGCCGCCATGGGATGGAGAACTGGATCTGGAAGACGCCGAAACCGGCTCGCGCGTGCAATTGGCGTTCGACGATAACGCGCGCGCGGCCTACACCGCGGCCTTCGACGACTACGCCCTGCAACTGCGCAATGTGGCGCTGCGCAACGGAGGGCGGTATGTTGGATTACCGACTTCGATTCCCATCGAAGAAGCGATTTTTGGACCGATTGTACGCGCCGGCGCGATTGCGTAGGCCATGAATTTTCTGAACCTCAGTTTCGGGGAGTTGCTGGGGCTGGCGGGGCTCGTCTCCGCGGGCATCGTCGCGCTGTACTTGCTGGATCGGACCAAGCGCAGGCAAGTCGTGGCGACACTGCGCTTCTGGACCGCGGGAAAGATGCCGGAGGAACTGCAGCACAAGCGGCGCATTCATCAGCCGTGGAGCATGCTGTTGCAGTTGATCAGCATGCTGCTACTGCTGCTGGCGATTGCCGCGCCGAGGATCGGAGATTTAGGTGCGGCACACGACCACGTGCTGCTGCTGGACACTTCGGCGTGGATGGGCGCGCGTGCGCGGCAGGGCATCTTGCTCGATCAGGCCAAGAACGCGGCGTTGGTTTACGTCCGGTCTCTGCCCTTGCTGGATCGGGTGATGCTGGTGCGCGCAGACGCCCTGGCGACGCCAGTCACTCAATTCGATTCCGATAAGAACGCGGTGGCGGACGCCATTCGCCGCTCGCGTCCGAGCACGTCCGCGCTGAATCTGGAACAGGCACTCGAATTCGCACAGCAAGCGCAGCGGCTGCAATCGCAAAAGGCCGGCGAGATCGTGTTCGTAGGCGCAGGCCGGATCGCGAAACAAGATACTGAGCTGGCCGTGCCGCCCAACTTGCGCGTGATCTCAATTCCTTCGAACGGCGAAAATGTGGGTTTGCGCAAGCTGAGCGTCCGGCGCGCGACTTCGACGATAGCAGGGACCACCGCCGGCGCGGACACCTGGGAAGCCTTCGTCGAATTGCGCAATGACGGATCGCTGCCCCGGGAGATCACGCTGCTGCTGCAATTCGCGGGCGCAGCGGCGGGCAGCAAGACCATGACGCTGGCGGCGGGATCGACCACCCAAGCGACGTTTTTGTTTCACGCCAAGGCGGCCGGCTTTCTGGAGGCGCGGGTTACTTCGACCAACGGCCGCGGCGATTCGTTTCCACAGGATGACGCCGCGGTGATCGAAGTGCCCGTCGGCAAGACGCTGCGCGTAGCCGTGTACTCCCCCGAACCGAATTTGTTGAAGCCGCTGCTGACTGGAAACCCATTGGTCCAGGCGACGTTTGATCTTCCGGCGAAGTACGATCCGCGGACTCCCGCGGACATCCTCGTGTTCGACCGCTTCGCTCCCAAGGACGCGCCCACGAATGTGGCGTCGGTTTGGATCGAGCCGCCGGCCGGGTCGCCGTTCGCGTTGCGCTCCACCGCGAGCAAAGTGAAATTGGATCGCTGGCATCAGGATACGGCGCTCGGCGCGGGACTCTATACAAAGGATGTGGAGCTGGCTTCGACCGAAGTCTTCAACCTCGCGGCCGGGGACCAGGCTGTGGCAGAGACGGCGCAGGGCCCGGTGGTGGTGCAGCGGCAGGGAGCGGTAAAGATGGCGGCGCTGGGCTTCGATCCGGTGCGCTCGACCATGAAATACGATCTGGCGACGCCGCTGTTGATCGCAAATCTGCTGCGCTGGATGGCTCCCGAGGTGTTCCGCCGCTCGGACGTGCAGGCGGGAACCGTGGGCACGGTGAATGTGACGCTGGACAAAGGCGTGAACCCCGCGAGCGTCAAGGTTCTAGGCGACGATCAACGGCCGCTGCCCTTCACCATCGAAGGCAATCGTCTGCAATTCTTCGCAGGTGCGGCGGGTAATGTCCGCGTGGTCACCGGCGATCGTGAAACGGTTTTCTCGTTGACTTTGCCGGATGTCGGCGACGTCACCTGGCGTCCGCCGGCGGATGTGGCGCGCGGTGTGCGCCGCGGCTTAGTGGAATCGTCGTCG
>Ga0157369_10005202_pt1 | contig 15202 bp, 12 predicted proteins | sample C25metaG_FD_113461 | JGI IMG/M metagenome (GOLD analysis project Ga0157369, IMG submission 113461) | Corn rhizosphere microbial communities from Kellogg Biological Station, Michigan, USA - C2-5 metaG | ecosystem: Host-associated > Plants > Roots > Rhizosphere > Soil | place: USA: Michigan... | reverse complement strand
GCTGCTGGCGCGGGAGCATCCGGTGGAGGCGGATGTTGTCGTACCGGTTCCCGACTCCGGAGTCGCTGCGGCGATTGGCTATTCGGCAGAATCCGGGATACCTTACCGGCAAGCGCTGATCCGCAATCATTATGTGGGACGGACCTTCATTGAGCCTTCCCAGGCGATCCGCGATTTCGGTGTGAAGTTGAAGTTGAATCCAGTGCGCCATTTACTCGAAGGAAAGCGCGTGATTCTGGTGGACGATTCGATTGTGCGCGGCACGACCAGCCGGAAGATCGTGCGCATGGTTCGCAACGCCGGGGCTCGCGAAGTGCATCTTCGGATTTCATGCCCGCCGACTGTGTCGCCGTGCTACTACGGGGTGGATACGCCCGTACAACAGGAATTGATCGCGTTTCGGCTCAGTATTAAGGAGATCGAAGAATTTGTGGAGGCCGATTCGCTGGCCTATCTTTCGCTCGATTCCTTGAGCGATTCAGTGCGCGATGCGGACCAGCGTTTTTGTTATGCCTGCTATACGGGGCACTATCCGACACTGGTCCAGATTGAGGAAATTGCTCTCGCGAAGACAGGCTGTTGCTAGTCATTTCAGCTCTTCAAGAATCAGGCCGCGTACTTGATCAGTAAGTGCGCCTCTCTCTTTTAACGACATTTGCGACGTTTCTATTGGTTTGAGGATGCGCAGGGTTACATCGCCGGAAACTACGACGCCCGCTCCATAGGGTAGTAGCTTGCGTGTTCCGATTAATACGAGGGGCACAACCGGGACGCCCGCGCGGATGGCGATGTATGCGCCGCCTTCCTTAAACGGCCGCATCTGGCCGTCGTGAGAGCGGCCGCCTTCCGGAAAGATCAGTAGTGAAATTTTCTTCTCCTGGATCACTTCCGCGGCGCGCTGCATTACTTTGACAGCGGCGCGCGGATCTTCGCGAGGGACGGGGATGTGCCCTGCGCGGCTGAGGTGCGTGCCGAGGAATGGAATCTGGAATAAGCCGCGCTTGGCTAAGAAACGGAATTGTACTGGGATATTGGCGAGCGCGACAGGCGTGTCCATGTAGCTTCGATGGTTGGCTATAAAAACGTAGCTCCCGGTTGGATCGATGTGTTCTAGACCCTCCACGCGGACGCGCGCGCCGCTAACGGAAAGTAGAGTCCTTGCCCAGCGGCGAGCAACGCGAATCTGCAGCGTGCCTGTCGAGTCAAAAAAAGAGACAACGAGGCTGATAGCGCCGAAAAAAACAGTTGCGAGAATGATTGCAGGATCGGCAAATAATATGCCGCGCAGCCTTTGCATGCATGCCCATTCTACGAGACCGATTCACTTCTCTTGACGAGCAAGGCGCGCGCTTCGCCGACCAGAAATAGCGACCCGGTGAAAAAAACGATGGCGTTTGGGGGAGCGGTGTGCGCCATTTCGATAGCTTCGGCAATCGTGGGGGTGATGTGTACGTTGGGATGGCCGTCGATCTCGAGGATGGCTTCGGGCCGGAGGGCTCTGGAAAAGTTCGGTGCGGTGAGGATCAGGTGGGTCGCGAGCGGAAATAACTGCTCGGTCACTTCGTCGATTGCCTTGTCGCGCATGGCGCCGTAGACCAGCCAGACGGGCCGATCCCCACAAAATTCGCGAATGTAGGAGGCAAGCGCGGCCGCGGCGGCCGGGTTGTGCGCGCCGTCCAGAACGAAATCCGGATTGTGCGCAACGAATTCGAGGCGGCCCGGCCAGACGACCGTATCCAGTCCAGCTTGGATGCTGTGTTCCGGGACGTTCAACCGCCGTGACGCGAGAATGGCAGTTCGCGCGTTGTCGATTTGATGCCGTCCCGGCAAGACACAGCGGTAGGTCCGGCCGGACAGACGAAACTCCGATCCACCAGGGCTAGATCGAATGTCAGAAATAGGATGATCGGCGGTCCTGATGACTTCGCAGCCCAGGTCACAAGCGCGAGCGGCTATGACAGCTTCCGCGGCCGCTAATTGAGGACTCAAAAGGACAGGAACGCGCGGCTTCAGGATCCCCGCTTTCTCGGAGGCGATCGATTCGAGCGTATTGCCAAGAAATGCTTCGTGATCGTAGGCAACTGGCGTAATGACACAGAGATCCGGAGTTACTATGTTGGTCGCATCGAGCCGTCCACCCAGGCCCACTTCGAGCACGGCGATGTTGCAACTCTCGCGAAAGAGCAGGAGCGCCATTGCGGTAACCGTTTCGAAGTAAGAAGGATGGATGGCCAACTCTTCGGTTGCGAGAAGTTGTTCGGCGGCGGCATGTACCGTTTCAAAGGCAGTGGCAAACTGCGCGCGGGTAATCGCGCGACCATCGATTTCGATACGCTCAGTCGGCTCGATCAAGTGCGGCGACGTGTAGAGGCCGGCGCGAAACCCTGCCTCGCGGAGGATGCTCGAGATGGTTGCGCAGGTGGAGCCTTTACCATTGGTGCCGGCGACGTGAATGAACCGTTGGCCGCTTTCCGGATTGCCCAGCCCGGAGAGGAGCTTACGCATCGGTTCAAGACCGAACTTCGCGCCGGGCTTGAGCTCATTGCCCAGCGAATAAAGATATTTGACGGTGTCTGGGTAACTCACTTTACGTGCCCCACGGAGACTCCGGGCCGGTAATGTTGATAACATCGGCGCGCCAATAGGAACAAAAGCAGGCAACCGCCGATCAGCTTTGCTTCAAACATCCATGTGGAGCGCACGTCGCTTGTGGGTATGAATGAGAATACGATGGCGATGGTAGAGACAAACAAACCGCAGAATGCGGCTAACTTGCGGCCGAATTTCCAGGCGGCGGCGAACATGTACACGAACGGGATAAAGAGTGAGATGACCGTAAAATCGACGGTGACCTGGTAGGCGCCGCGAAACGTTTCGCCGAGTTGGCTGACCAGGAGAAGCAACGCGGCACCTGCACCCAATAACAGAATGGACACATGAGGAGTACCGTACTTAGGATGCAATTTCGCAAAGGCCGGAGGAAGTAAGTTCCCTATGCCCAGGACGAAGGGCAATCGCGCGCATGCACCGACGTAGGTCCCAAGCTGGCCGCCGACGCTCAACAGAATCGCCACGGCTATGCTAAGCGGCACCCAGCGCCAACCGAGCAAGCTCGAAGCCTGTTGGCCTGCCTGCGCGAGGCCGATCACGGGGCTGACCTGGTCCGGTTTCAGAAGAACCAGAATCGAGCTGGTGGAAAAGACATAGAACAGAACGACCAACACGGCGCTGATCCAGGTAGCACGTACAATCGCGCGCCGCGGGTTACGCACTTCGCCTGAAAGAATTGGACTGAGTTCGAGACCGGTCATAGCCATTGCCAATTGCGACCAGAAGTTGAGCTTGTCGAGATCCCAGTTCGGCATAGCATGGAATTTCGTGGCCGAACCTTTGAACAGCAGAGCGGCGCCAGCCGAGATGACTAAGATCGCAGCGATGGAGTACGCACCAATGCCGCCGAAATTGTCGACCCATTTAGCCACTCTCAACCCCACATAATTGGCGGCCAAGGTTCCGATCAGGAGTACGAAAGCGCAGGGGAGCACATACCAGGGGTTCTCAGCCAACTTTCCCCAGCGTGGGTTGAACGCATAAGTGATCATGCCCACCATGGAGATCAATACACCCGGAATCCAGAAAACGTTGTTCAAATAGTAGAACCAGCCACAGGCAAACCCCTGCCACTCGCCAAACGCTTCGCGAGTCCAAATATATAGGCCGCCTTCTTGCGGGAAGCGATGGGACAGATCGGCAACCACGAAGGCGCAGGGCACCAGGAAGAGGGCGGCCGCGAGGAGCCAGAGAACGAGAGTGCCTGGACCGACGTGTGCCGCGACGCCGATCCAACGAGTACTGACGATGGCGGCGACGTTGAAGAGTACCAGGTCACGCAGGCTGAGCTCCCTGCGAAGCGCCGGTTCGGGACTGGTCATAGAGTGCGTGTCAGCGTTGGCCGAATCAGATCGAAGACATCCTTTGCGATGATCTCGTTTCCCTTGCCGTTCGGATGAATACCATCGGGCTGCATCAAATTCTTGTCGCGATAGATATGGACCAGCAGAAAAGGCATGAGCGTCAGCTTATATTTTTTCGCCAGGGAGGGGAACATAGCGGTGAACGGCGCGACGTACTCCGGCCCATAGTTGGGCGGCAGAGTGATGCCGAGGAGGATGACCGGAATTTGTGCCGCTTTCAGTTTTTCGATCATCTCTTCGAGGTTCTTGCGAGTCGCTTCGACAGGGATACCACGTAAGCCGTCGTTACCGCCGAATTCGAGGAGAACGAGCGCGGGATGGGCGGCAATCACGTTATCGATGCGAGCTAGACCGTCGGTGGTAGTATCGCCGCTGACTCCCTGGTTATCGATGCGGTAGTGATAGCCATTTCCATCGAGCAGGCGCTGTAGAGCGTCGGGATAGTTGGCTGGTACTACGCCGGCGGTGAGGCTGTCGCCGAAGGTGACGATAATTGGTCGGCGATCTTCGACGGTGGCGGGCTTGGCGGAACTTTGCTCCGCCGGAGCGCGTTCTTCCTGATTGGGAGACCGCGACTTGGAGCCGCAGGCGGCGAGGAGGAGAGAGGCTGCCAGAATGAGAGTAGATCGCCGCGTTTCCACATAACTAAATTGACATGCCTGCTATTGAGGTGCGCCATCTCTCAAAAACCATCGAAAACCCTGCAAGTCGGGTAGAGATCCTGCGCGATGTGAGTTTCAACGTGCCGCGCGGGCAGTTTCTCGCCATCATGGGGGCGTCAGGGAGCGGCAAGAGCACGCTGCTGGGCTTGCTGGCGGGCCTGGACACAGCCACATCGGGCACCATCGTGCTAGACGGAATCGATATTACGCATTTGAAAGAAGACGCCCTAGCGCGTTTGCGCGGACAGAAAATTGGCTTCGTTTTTCAGTCATATCAGCTTGTCCCTACGTTGACGGCTGAGGAGAATGTGCTTCTACCCGCGGAGTTGAGCGGATTCAATGGGCAGCCGAGGGAGCGTTCGCGAGCACTGCTCGAGCGTGTCGGGCTAGCGGACCGGATGGGACATTATCCCGTGCAACTTTCAGGCGGCGAGCAGCAGCGGGTGGCCTTGGCGCGCGCTTTCATGACACGTCCACCGATTTTGATGGCTGACGAGCCGACCGGAAATTTAGACAGCGCTAACGGGCGGCATGTTCTGGAACTGTTAGTAGAACTTAACCGCGAGGAGAAGACAACGCTTGTGCTGGTGACACACGATCGCAAACTGGCCGAGCATGCCGACCGGATTCTGACGTTGAGCGACGGTCGCGTGCTGAGCGATGAATTGGCCGAGCGCGCCGTGGAAGCGTAGATATGTTCGCGCGGACGGCCGCTAAGATTGCCAGGCGCGAACTGCGCGCATCGCCGCAAAAGTTTTTATTCGTCGTTTTGGCCGTGGCTGTCGGCGTAGCCGCCCTAAGCGGCGTGAAGGGCTTCGGCTATGCGTTCCAAGGTATGCTGCTTCGGAACGCGAGGCAATTGATCGCGGCGGACCTGCAGGCGCAGACCTGGACGGACCCTTCGGCCGAGCAACTCAGGAAAATGGCAGCGATCGGTGAGCGCTACGGAGCAGTGACGCGGGTGACAGAGACGGTCTCGATGGCCGCTTCCACGCGCGGCCGATTTCCACAGATGGTGGCCGTGAAGGGCGTGGACCCGGAAGCATATCCATATTACGGCAAGTTAACTGTAAAGCCGGCTGAACCGCTTGCTTCGCTGCTGAGGGACGATTCCGCGATCCTCGTCACTCCCGAGTTGCTGATGCGATTCAAAGTTTCACGAGGCGGCACGATGCGGCTGGGCGGAAAGGAATTTCATATAGCCGGAACCGTCGAAGCGGAGCCAGACCGGCTCGCCTCGGGATTTGGTCCTGGGATGCGCGTGATGATGAGCCGCGCGGGGCTCGAGCGCACAGGTCTGGTGCAATTTGGAAGCAGAGCAGCACAGCGGTTCTTGTTTAAATTGCGGCCGGGTGTGAACTTAGCGGCTATCAAACACGATGTGGAATCAACGATACCGCGAGTTTTCATCAGTGATTATCGCGAGGGAAGCCCGGTCGTAGGAAGAATTGTAGATCGGACTTCGACATTCCTCAGTCTTGTGAGCCTGATCGCTTTGATCGTCGGATCGCTGGGAGTGGCGATGGCAATGTACTCGCACCTGCAGCAGCGCATGGACACCATCGCGGTGATGAAGGCGATAGGCGCGCGCGCAGGCCAGATCATGCAGATTTATTTGATTCAGACTCTCTGGCTGGGATTGGCGGGTGCCGCCATCGGCGTCGCACTGGGCGCGGCAGTTCAGAAATCGTTTCCATGGTTGATCCAGCGTGTGTTTGCGCTGCTGCCAGAGGTGGCGTGGGATTGGTCTTTCAGTCTGCAAGGAATGAGTTTGGGCGTGCTGGCGACGCTGCTTTTTACGGTGCCGCCGTTACTCGGGATACGAACGGTGCGGCCGAGCCTGGTGTTCCGTCGCAATATGGAGGATGCGACCGAGGAGAGCCGTAGGCACTGGCGCGACAAACTGCCACCCTGGCTGGGTGCCTCCGCAATCGTCATCGGCTTTTGCCTGGTCGCGATCTGGTTGAGCGGTTCGTCGAAGATAGGACTCTATTTCGCAGCGGGATTGGCCGCCAGTATTCTCCTGTTGGCTGGAGTCGCGGCGTTGCTGCTACGAGCGATTCGCTTGCTAGTGAGGGTGTGGCACAGGCAACTGCCGGCGGCGTTCCGGCACGGATTCGCGAATCTGTACCGGCCCGGCAATCAGGCACGATCCGTGCTTGTTGCCCTCGGGATTGGCGTGATGTTTACTCTGACTACCTATCTGCTGCAGCGGACCGTGCTGCGTCAAGTCGAGAGCGAGGGACATGGCCGGGAAGGAAACCTGTTTATGCTCGACATTCGTAACGCAGCCGAGGTCAGCCGACTGGTTGAGTCACAACCTGGCGTTACGGGCAAGGTGCAACTCGTCGGCTATATCGTCTCGCGGATGCTCGAGCGCAACGGCGTGCCGGTGGACCGGCTGGAACTGAGCAGGGCACGGAAAGACGAGCTGCAGACCGTCCGGATTACGAGTGCGAAGGCTTTGCCGGATGGTCTGGAGATCCGTGATGGTTACTGGTGGGAGGCGGAAAGCACGCGCCCGCAACTGGCCATATCGGAGCGAGCGCAGCGCGATTTTCATTTGCGCCTGGGCGACCGGGTGGTGTTTCAAATTGCCGGGCGTAAAGTGGAGGCGGCAGTGGTGGCTGTATTCCGGCGCGAGCAACGCGCCCCGGTGCGCTTCGAACTGGTATTTCCATTACACGCGCTCGAAGGCATGCCGGTCGTTTACTATGGCGCTGCGCATGTGGATCCGCCGCGCATTCCCGCCGTCGAGGCGGCGATATTCGAAAATTTCCCAACCGTGACCGTGATGAATCTGGCCGACATCCTGACGCGAATTCAAGAAGCGATCGATCAGGTTGCTCTGGTGGTGCGGTTTCTGGCACTGTTTGCGATCGCCGCGGGCGTGATTATCTTGTGCTCAAGCGTAGCGGGTACGCGCTACCGGCGGATTCGTGAGGTAGCTATTCTCAAAACGCTTGGAGGGACCCGTCGCCGCATCAAGAGCATCTTTGCTATTGAGTTTTCCGTTTTGGGCGCGGTTGGCGGGCTGGTCGGTGGCGTGCTTGCAAATTTGTTCACGCGCATCGTTGCCGATAAATTCATTGAATCGGCGTTTGAGTTCGATTGGCGTTCGTTATTGATTGCGATGGTCGGGACGGCGGTGCTGGCGAACTTTGCAGGTTGGGTGGCGAGCGCAGGAATTTTGAATCAACGACCGCTGGAAGTGCTGCGCGGTGAATAGGCGATCACAATTTTGGCGTGAAAACAACAAACGTATATAAATAACTAATAATCAGCTATTTACAGCCTATTTGTGAAGTAATGGATGGATGTAATCTCTTAGTCGATATGTCTATCCTCGGGCGTGAACAAGCAGGAACTCGCACGGCTGCTCGCGCGGCAGTCGCATCGTTCGTGCGCCCAGGCGGCGGACTATGTAGACACGCTGGTACATAGACTGATTAAAGGCGCTAAGCATCCGCCGGAAAAACCGCCGGCAGAGCGCTCGGCCGCAGCCGGCGCTTCCACTCCCAAGGCCAAGACGTGAAACGACGTTTAGAGGGCAGGGCACTGCTGCGCCTGGTCGATCGCTGTCTGCGGGAAGGCGCCTCAATTGAAATCGATGGTATGGGCTCATTCCGCCTCAATACGGAGGAACGAGTAGTGTTTGAGCCAAGCAGCCGGGGGCGTATCTTCCTTGCGTATGCCGAAGAGGACCGGGCCGAAGTGCGCAAACTCTATAGTGCGCTGCAGCGGGCCGGGTTTGAACCGTGGATGGACCAGGAGAAACTCCTGCCGGGTCAGAACTGGCCGCGCGCCATTGACCGCGCAATCGATCTGTCGGATTTCTTCGTGGGATGCTTCTCGCACCGGTCGACGGGGAAGCGTGGGCAGTTTCAGCGCGAATTAGGCTATGCACTGGATGTGGCGGCGAGCATTCCGTCGGAGGACATCTTCTTCATTCCGGTGCGGCTGGACGCTTGCGATCTGCCACGGCAAATCCTGAAGACCGTTCAATACGTTGATTTGTTTCCCGATTGGGAGCGAGGAGTGCGGGCGCTGGTCAAATCTCTTAGGCGGCACTGGGCGGAGAGAACGAAGAAGCCGGCGAGCTAAAGCTTGTGCTTGGCTTCGTGCGCCAGTTTCGAGTCGGGAGCCAAGTCAATCACTTTTTGAAAAGCAACTTTTGCGGCGTCCTTATGCTTTAGCTTTTCTTCCGCTTCACCAACTTTGAAGAAGGCTTCCGGAGAGCTGGGATTGTAGCGTGTAGCGTCCTGATACCGCGCTAGTGCGGCGCGATAATTTCCCTTTGACCAGTAGTAGTTGCCGACTCTGATGTTTCGCTCAGACTCGAGCGGATTCAATACATATTTCTTAGGAGCAACGGACTCGTCCTCTTCGGGAGGGTTTGCCTCATCCGGAGGCTGCGCGAGGCTTCGAATCGGTGACGCCAAGAACACTAGCAATAGTACTATCAGCAGCGGCGTACGTGCCACAATTGAATTATAGCTGCCGATGGAACTTCGTGAGAAAGTAGCGCAGCTTCCTACCGAGCCGGGCGTTTACCTTTATAAAGACGGGCAAGGAAAGGTCATTTACGTCGGCAAAGCGAAGAATATTCGCAGCCGCGTAAGGAGCTATTTTAACGACGACCGTCTGGCGGAAGCTAAGACAGGCGGTCTGATTGCCGAAGCCCGAGACCTGGATTTCATCCAGGTAGACAACAACAAGGAAGCACTGGCGCTTGAAAACAACCTCATCAAGCAGTACAAGCCGCGTTTCAACGTGTTGCTGCGAGACGACAAAACGTTTCCCTACGTAAAGCTCACAAATGAAAGATATCCCCGCGTTTATGTGACCCGCCGCATTTTGAAGGATGGCGCGAGCTACTATGGGCCGTTCTTCCCTGGGAACCTCGCGCATCGACTAGCGCACTTCATTCACAGACACTTTAAAGTCCCTTCCTGCAAGATCGATTTTTCGAGGCGGCATACGCATCCTTGCCTGCAGTACCACATCCACCGCTGCCTTGGGCCATGCGTAGATGGGCTGACGACCGACGAGGCGTACAGCGCGGCGGTGCGGGACGTTCGATTGTTTCTCGAAGGGCGGCATCACGACCTGGCGCATGAACTCGACAAGCGGATGCAGGCGGCCTCGGAGGAAATGCGTTTTGAGGAGGCTGCCGGTCTGCGGAATCTGGCGAGTACAGTACGCGAGATGGAGCAGAAGCAGAAGATGGCGGCGGTGGAGGGCGAGGACACCGATATCCTGGCTTGCCATGGGGAGTCACCGCTGCTCGCGGTCAATCTGTTTCATTTACGGAATGGCAAGATCGTGGACCGGCGGGAGTTTTTCTGGGAAGATCAGGAACCGTTTCACGAGGCGGAATTTTTTGAGGCCCTGTTGAAGCAGCTCTACGTCGGAAGCGCATACGTACCGGCGCACATTCACATTCCGGTGGACTTTGACGGGCGGGAGGAACTCGAGGAATTTCTCTCGGAGGCGCGCGGCCGGAAAGTCGAGATCGCGATACCGCAGCGAGGATCGAAGAAAGCTTTGATTGCCCTGGTGGAGACGAACGCCAAGCATAGCTTCGATCAACGGTTTCGGGTATTGAAACCGTCGTCCAAGGCGATACAAGGGGCGGTGCAGGAGGCACTGAACCTGCCGGAGGCACCGCGGCGGATCGAATGCTTCGACATCTCGCACATTCAAGGAACTGACAAAGTGGCGAGCATGGTCGTCTGGGAAGACGGGCGCATGAAGAAGTCTGATTACCGGAAGTTCATTATTCGCACGGTGGAGGGGAACGACGATTTTGCGTCGATGCGCGAAGTGATCACGCGGCGTTACTCAAAACTGCAGCAAGAGAGGCAGCGTTTCCCTGGCCTGGTAGTCGTAGATGGCGGCCTGGGACAGTTGCACGCGGCTGCCGAGGCGCTCGAGACGATCGGCATTACGGATCAGCCTCTTGCGTCGATTGCCAAACGGGAGGAATGGATTTACGTTTACGGACAGGAAGACGAGCCGCTGATTCTGGACAAGTTTTCGCCCATTTTACATTTGGTACAGACAATCCGTGACGAGGCCCATCGATTCGCGATCACATTTCATCGCACCCGCCGCAATGCGCAACTGTTGACGTCGGAATTACACGAAGTCCATGGTGTCGGAGCGAAAACCGTGGAGAAGCTGTTGCGGACTTTCGGCAGCCTGGAACGCGTGCGGCAGGCGTCAGAGCAGGAACTGGCGCAAGTTGTCGGGACGGCGGCAACGAAGCGGCTGTCGGCGTATTTCGCTTCGAATGGCAAACTCGATCTGGTGCAGCTAAAACCCGTGGAAGAGCCGGAGCCCGAGCACGCCGGGTAAGCCAGCGCTGTCGATTTCGGCGGCCGTTTTTTCGACCGGATATTCAGCGCGGCAAAGGGTGACGAGATTTTGCTCGGAATCAAAGAATGCGTATGCGGCACGGGGGTCGCCATCGCGCGGTTGGCCTACAGAGCCGGAATTCACGAGATAGAGGGCATCCGGTTCGAGTTCGATTACGTGCTCCTGATCGCTCGGTCGCACGCGAGAAAGCGAGCCGACCCGTCCGTGCTTTGAAAAGAAGCCTCCCTGTACATGCGTATGGCCAAAAAAAGCCAAGGGCAGATCGAAATGCGCAAAGGATGGTGCGGCTTCGCGGGGCGCGGTTACATATTCGTCTTCATCGGCGGGAGATCCGTGCCAGATGTGAAAGTGGTCGAGTTTGGCGGGCCCTTCCGGGAGGTTGCGCAAATAGGCTAGATCCGATTCTTCGAGCTGCCGCATTGTCCAGCGCGCGGCGGCCTGCGCGACATCGTTAAACCATTCCAAATCATCTATTCCAGCCACGACTTTGTCGTGGTTCCCGCGTACGGTAGTAGCACAATTTGCCCGGACCCAGTCGATAATTTGTGCGGGGTGAGGATTGTATCCGACCAGGTCGCCGCAGCAAACCACCTGCTCATATCGACCTTGCGCGGCGCCAAGGACCGCTTCAAGGGCGTACCAATTGGCGTGAAGATCGCTTAGGACGAGGTATCGCACAGGCGAATCAGTGTGATCTCAGGAGGCGCCCCGATCCGCACGGGAACACCTATCGTCCCGAGGCCGGAGTTGACATATAGCGATGAGGCGGCAAGCGCATAAGAGCCTTTGGTGTACGGAGTGGCCAGATCCGCAACGTTGAGATTTGCGCCTGCAACCGGGAGATTGATTTGTCCTCCGTGCGTGTGACCGGCCAGTGTCAGAGCAAAGCCCTTGCGTGCAGCAACCGGGAAGACGTCGGGATTGTGCGAGAGCAGCAGGTTGAAGACATCGGGAGTCACGAGTTCCTCCACGCGTTCGAGATACGGCCGCATGCGGCGTTGGTGATCGACCCCCACGAGATTGATGCGGCTTTGGCCGAATGTGAGAGGCATAGCCCGATGACGCAGGAAACGGATGTCTAACTCAAGGGCCTTGGCTGTGGTGTAGTTTTCGACGCGGGCGTGCATTTCGTGATTGCCAAGGCAACCCCAAACTCCGGAGGAGGCCCGCAACTTGGCAAGCTCTCGCAGGCAGGCGTCCAGTGGATCCCATTTCGTGGTGATGAGATCTCCGGTCACAAAAGCGAGATCCGCGCGCAACTCGTTGGCGGCTCCGATGGCGCGAGCCAGATCGGCAGCTGAAAAAAAATCACCCATATGGATATCGCTAATCTGCACGAGACGTAAGCCGCGGAGATCCTTTGGGAGATTCTTAAATTTCAAGTCGACTTCTCTGACTTCGAAATTCTTGCGTGTAAGGATGCCGGCGCAAAGTGCGGCGGCGGGCGCAGCACACAGGGCGGTGGCCGAAGCCGTCAGCCAAGCACGACGCTCGGGCTGAAAGCGTGGTTTGGAAAGTCTGTCTTTGAGCCACAGGGCGGCTGCAGTGCCCGTCAATAACCAGCACCAGAGGATCAGGACGCCAGCCGCGACCACTAGGGTGTAGTCCCAGGGGAAAAGAGGTCGGACGTAGTGGAAGACACTCTCTTGGCCGATCGCGTAGAGAAGAGCCTCGCAAACCAGCAGGACAACGTTGAGGATTTGGCTGATGCGGAAGCGACGAAACAGATAGATTTGCGAGACAATTCCCGCAGCGACAAAGATAAGAGTAGGAAGTGCGCGCAGATAGGCGCTTTCGAATCCCAACCTTTATTGTATCGGTACAATGCAATACGATGTCACTTGTTGTAGTTGGGTCCGTGGCGTACGATGCTATCGAAACGCCGCACGGTAAGCGGGAACGAACGCTCGGCGGCTCGTGTACGTACATTGCATTAAGCGCGAGCTATTTTACGAAGACCGGGATCGTCGGGGTGGTGGGCGACGACTTCGCTGCCGAAGATCGGTCGCTATTGGCGGAAAAGTCGGTTGGCCTGGAGGGGTTGGAGCAGGTGACAGGCAAGACGTTCTTCTGGTCGGGTGTTTATTCGGCAGACATGAACGATCGCACGACGCTCGACACGCAACTGAATGTTTTTGCGGATTTTCAGCCGAAACTTCCTTCAGCGTATGTGAAACGGCCTTATCTGTTCCTGGGAAACATTCAGCCCACACTGCAAGGGGACGTGCAGCGACAAATGCCCGACGCGCGCTTCGTGGGCGGCGATACGATGAATTTCTGGATCAATCACGCGCGCGAAGAATTACTCAGGACCATTGCGCAATGGGATTTTCTACTGATCAATGACAGCGAAGTGCGGCTGCTGGCCGGGGAGAGTAACCTTCGCAAGGCCGCCAAGAAAATTTTGGATCTGGGGCCTAAAACGCTCGTTATTAAACGGGGTGAATATGGCGCCATGTTATTCCGCAAAGATACTCTCTTTGTAGCGCCTGGCTACTTACTCGAGGATATTTTCGATCCGACAGGCGCCGGGGACTGCTTCGCGGGGGGATTCGTGGGGTATCTTGCCGAGCGAGGGTTTGATTTGCACAACGGTAATTTCAGTGTAGAAGAGCTCCATCGCGCTGTAATTTACGGTTCGGTGATGGGTAGCTTCTGCTGCGAGCAGTTCGGTGTGGAACGGTTTCGAACGCTGACGCGCGCAGAGATTGATCAAAGGTTTGACGAATTCCGGCGATTCACGGCGTTCTAGCCTCAAAGCCGGGATTGTTATCGTACTGCTTTCCCCGCTCATGGCAGTCACGGCGGCATGGGCTCACCGGCACGACTACATCCTCTATTGGGGAGATGCGCAAGCGCATTTGAACGCTGGCCGCAGCCTCATCGATTCACGTACACCCGGATACGACCAGTTAGGAACCGTATGGTTACCGGTGCTGCATGTTCTCTGTCTTCCGCTAGTGGGGAACGATTCACTTTGGAGTAACGGCTTGGCGGGAACGATTCCCGTCGCGCTCTGTTTCATAACAGCCGGCGTGTTTCTTTACTTCGCGGCGTGGGAAGCGTATCAGAATTCGATCAGCGCGGCGATTGTTCTGGCGTGCTTTGCTTTGAATCCCAACGTACTATACCTGGCCGTGATTCCGATGACCGAGATTGTGTTCCTGGTTGGACTGTTCGCGATGCTGTGGTGCCTGCTTCGTTTTCGAGCCACACAAGGGCGCCGCTACCTGCTCGCCGGGATCGTGGCCTCCTGGTGGATGAGCTTGACGCGCTACGATGGCTGGTTTTTGATTCCGTTTGCAGGTTTGAGCTTCGCATGGCTGGCAAAAAAGCAACGCTGGTGGATTTTGTTATGTTTCGGTTTGGCGGCCAGCCTTGCTCCTCTATATTGGATCGCGCATAACTGGTGGGAGACTTCGAATCCCCTCGACTTCTATAACGGTCCCTATTCTGCAGCTGCGATCCAGGGGAGCCGAGACTATCCGGGTTATCATCACTGGACAACTGCGGCGCGTTATTACTTTGAAGCGTCCCGATTATGCTCGGGTTGGTGTTTGATGCTCTTGGGTGCGATCGGCATCGTATGCGCCATTGTCAGGCGGATCGTTTTCCCCAGTTTCTTTCTGTTGCTCACACCGGCTTTTTATGTGTGGAGTGTTCACAGTTCAAAACTACCGATTCACGTTCCCACACTGTGGCCATATTCCTACTACAACAACCGGTACGGAATCGCAGTATTGGTGCTGGTCGCCTTCGCGTCCGGCGCCATCGCACTAGTGCTGCCTGCGCGCGTTCGATTGTTGGGGCTCGCCGCTCCGGCGTTGTGCCTCGCGACATGGGCGTGGCACGCTTCACCGGAGAATTGGATTTGCTGGAAAGAATCGGAGGTGAACTCCGTTTCGAGAAGAGCCTGGACGAGCGCAGCGGCCAATTTTCTAACCCAGCACTACCGGTCGGAAGAAGGTATCCTCACGGGAACAGGCGATCTGCCAGGCATTTTCTGTCGGGCCCGCGTGCCGCTCTGCGAAACGTTGAATATCGGCAATGGTCCGGCCTGGCTTGCGGCGACATCGCGCCCGAATTTGGTTCATCGCGAGCGTTGGGCGCTCGTGCAAGCCAATGACTTCGTATGGCGCGCGCTGCAGCGGAGCAAGTCTCCCTACCGCCTAGTACGAAAAATTG
>Ga0157369_10005201_pt1 | contig 15203 bp, 7 predicted proteins | sample C25metaG_FD_113461 | JGI IMG/M metagenome (GOLD analysis project Ga0157369, IMG submission 113461) | Corn rhizosphere microbial communities from Kellogg Biological Station, Michigan, USA - C2-5 metaG | ecosystem: Host-associated > Plants > Roots > Rhizosphere > Soil | place: USA: Michigan... | reverse complement strand
TTTCAGGTCGTTCATCCGGCCCTGTCCGCTCCGCCCGCTCTTTGACCGGTCGAGATACAAGGAGGGCCAGCCACTCATTGGAGTGACTGGCCCCCGGGTCCTGCTACGAAGTACCAGGTACCTGCTACTTCAGTTGTAGTTCACGATCACCTTACGGGCACCGCGCCAAAGCCACCGGGCACCGCTCCGGATCCGGCGCGGGTGCGCTGCTGCCTCCACCCGGCCCACCGTACGAGTACACCGGCCGCCGCAGCACGCCGAGCTCGCGGCCCGGGATCGGGAGCTGCACGAACGAATCCTGCGGGAGCGTCTGCCAGCCGCGTGCGTCGAAATACGCTGTCACGCCATCCATTCCCAGCAGCTCGATTCCCTTCTCGTAGCGCAGCGCATCCCACAGGCTGCCGCACTGGCCGTTCATCTTCCGCGGCACGCAGCCCGGCTCGTCCGGCGGGCCATCCACCGTCACCGCCGGCAGCTTGCCATTCGCCACGCGGGTCAGGTTGATCAGCGGCACCGCTTCCGAGGCGCGATTCAGGCGGATCAATGCTTCCGCCTTCAGCAGGTTCATCTCCGTCACCGTCAGCGCCGGCGAGGGTGCATCCTGCCAGCTCGAGCCCGTGCCGTACCGCTTGAAGTAGTAGTACGACCAGCGGTAGGTACCACGCGACACCTGGAAGATCGTCGACTTGTTGTAGCCGACGTACGTGCCCGCGGCGCTCGGGCCCGACGCGGCCTGGATGCGACGGTCCTTCGTCACGATCTGGAACGGCTGCCGGTCCGACACCGGCGTCGCTGCCCAGTTCACGAACCCGTTCGTCGAATCCGCCGGCCCGAGCAGCCAGTAGCTCGGCCGACCGAAATCGCTCGGCGGACCCGTGCGCACGCGCGCGATGAGGCGCTTCCAGTCATCCCACAGGATGTCCGGCTGCGCCACCGGCGCAAAGTCCTGCGTGATACCCGCATCGACCCGCTGGATCACCTTTGCCCAGTCCACCGCGTCACGCTCGGCGCGCGTGCGCGGCGTGTATGCCAGCACCCGTGCCGCGTACGAGTTCGCGAGCTTGATGAAGTCGGCGCGTGACATCGCCTGGAAGAACCAGTTGTCACCCGGCAGGCTGAAATCCGGTCCCGCCTGCGCCACGGTGATTGCCGCGTCGAGCTGCGAGAGCGCTGCGGCCGACACGTCCTTGTAGCCCTTGAACTGCGGCTTGGTGATCGTGTCGAGCGCCAGCTTCTCGTCCGCCACTACCGCGGAGTCATAGTAGAACGCGAGGTAGGCGTGCGAGACTCCCTGCATGAACTTGCCCACGGCGTGGGTGCGCGCCGTGCGCGACGCGTCCACGACGACGAGGCCGGAGTCGATCGCGATCAACGCGTCGTTCACCGACGAGATGGTGCGATAGAGTCCGTACCACGGAGTCTCGGCGACGTTGGCGCGCGCGTTCACCGGGCTGTTGTTCCAGGCGATCCGCGGCTCGGCGCTCACCTCGAGCTGGCCGAAGTCGGCGAAGCCCGACGTGATCTCACGCGCCATCGTGGAGAATGCCCACGAGGGGTAGTCGTCGTGACCGGCCACCGGCCAGAAGGTACGGAAGGAAGTGGCGACGAACGACTCCGCCGACACCGGCTGCTTCGTCGCGCGGTCGCGGTCAGGCTCATTCGGGTTGGTGACCGACAGGTCCTGGCAGGCCATCGCCGCCAGGAGCAGGCCGGCACCGACCCACGGCTTCACGGTGTGCATCATGTGGTTTGTCATGGGTCAGAACTCGATCTGGACGGTGCCGGTGATCGTGCGATAGCGCGGATAGCCGAAGCTGTCCAGCTTGATCGTCGAGGGGAAATCGGAGTCGCTCACTTCGGGATCGTAGCCCTTGTAGTTGGTCCACGTGAACAGGTTGCGGCCGACGAGGCCGAGGGTGATCCCCTGTACGCCCGTCCGGTTGAGCGCACCGAGAAGCTTCGGCGCCACCTTGTAGCGCACCGACAGCTCGCGGAGCTTCACGTAGCCGCCGGGCTGCACGAAGTAGTCGGTCGGATCCGCCGCCGAGTAGAGTGCGACGTAGTAGTCCACCGGCTTCTTCAGCTCCTGCGGCTTGCCCGCCTGGTCCACTTCGGCGCTGCGGCCGTACTGGAACATGCGCTGCATGGTCTGGTTGAAGACCTGGCCGCCCTTCTGCACGTCCACGAGGCCGTAGAAGCTGAAGTTGTTCCACGAGACGTTGTTCGAGACGCCGAAGTGGAAATCCGGCGTGCCTTCACCGATGTGCACCACCGCCGGCGCGCCCGTCGCGTCCTTCAGCGTGATCGGCATTCCCCAGTTGTACGTCGTGCCGCCGACGACGCCGCTCGTGCCCCAGAGCTTCTTCGTCTCGCCCTCGGTGTACGCGTTGCCCGCGCCCGTCCACACGAGCAGCCCTTCGTCGTTGCGCTGGAACTGGGCGGCGCTCGCCTGCGCGCTCGCTGGCAGCTCGCTCGCATCCTTGATGAAGCGGAAGCCGTACATCGCACCGAGCGAGACACCAGCGCAGCGATAGCCGATCTCGTTCGTCTGGAAGCACGACCGGTTGAATTCCGTGATCTTGTTGCGCGACCGATCGGCCACGATGCCCATGCGCCAGCTCACGGACTTGTTGCGCACCATCTGCGCTTCGAACGTGCCTTCCACGGTGTTGCCCTCCACCGTGCCGGCGTTCTGCCACTGCGCGGTGTAGCCGTAGAAGCCGGCCAGCGGCACGAGCACGAGCTGGTCGATGACGCGGTTCTTCGCGTAGGAGAGCTGCAGCGAGTAGCGCTGCTTCACGATCATGTCGACGCCGAGCTCCGTCTCCGTCGCCTGCTCCGGCTTCAGGAAGCGGTTGCCCAGCGTGTTCTTGCGCAGGCCGCCGCCAGCGAGGAACTCCAGCGTCTCGTACTGGTCGTCGAAGTCGGGGCGCCCGCCCGCGGTGCCCTGCGACGCGCGCAGCTTGAACTCGTTCACCGCGGCGAACGGCCACCACGATTCCTGCGACATCCGATACGCGCCGCTGAACCGGTGGTAGACCTTGTACCGCTCCTCGGGGCCGAACAGCGAGCTGCCGTCGCGGCGCACGAGCGCGTCCACGATGTACTTGCCCTGGTAGTCGGCGCCCACCGAACCGATGGTGCCGGTGGAGCGGATCTCCTCGAGCGAGGAGCTGGAGAGCCGGTTCTGCAGGTTGCTCAGGCTCGGCACGCCAGGCGTGATCAGCCCCGTCCCCGACGCCGAGGTGACCTCGTTCTTCTCGCGCTCCATCAGGCCGCGCAGCGTGCCGCGCAGCGTGAAGTCGTTGAACTTGCCGATCAGGTTCGCGCCGACCGCGGCATTCAGCGCGTTCGTCGTGCCCAGGCTCTGCGACATCTCGCCCGGCCCGCCATTCGGTCCGCCGAAGCCTTCCGTCTTGTAGCCGGCATCGAGGAAGTAGTTCGTGCGTCGATCGGAGCGGTCGTAGCTCACGTTGCCGTCGAAGTTCAGCCAGTCGAACGGCGCAAAGCGGCTCTCGATGCTTCCCTGCGTGCGCGTGCGCTGCCGCGTGCGATCCTCGGTGGAGATCACGTACAGCGGATTCTCCTCACGCCCTTCCGGGTCGCCTTGGAACAGGTACGGCGTGCCGTCCGGATCGGGCACCAGCAGGTTCACGTCCGGCGCCTGGTTGATCAGGTCGAAGAACGTGTCGCCGTAGATGTTCTGCCGGTCGGAGCGGCTGTGATACCCGCTGAACGAGAGCCGCAAGTTCTCGCGCAGCTGGTGATCGAGGTTGAGCCGCACGTCGTTCTGGTCGTAGGCGCCGCTGTTCAGCACCACGCCGCCCTGCTTCGAGTTGACGAACGACAGCAGCCAGTTCGTCTTGCCCGCGTTCTGCGACACGGTCGCCGAGTTCTTGTAGAACTGGCCTGGGTGGAAGAAGCGATCCACCTGGTCGTAGATCGGATCCTTGTACGGCGTGTCCTGGAAGCGCTCGTACGCCGGCTTGGCCACACGCTGTGCCCGCGGCACCACGGCGCCAGCCGCGTTCACGTAGTTGCCGGCGGCGTCCGTCATGTAGTAGTGGTACTGCGCCCAGTCGATCTTGCCGGCGAGCGAGTTGTCGCCCACCTCGGAGCGCACGACGATCTTCGTCGCGCCTGCCTCGAGATCGTTGCCACGCTTCGTGCGGATCTGGATCACGCCGGCCGATGCACGCGAGCCGTAGAGCGACGCGGCCGCCGCGCCCTTCACGATCTCGACGCTCTCGATGTCCATCGACTCGAGATCCGCCGTCGATGCGTCGAACGACTGGCTCAGGATCACGCCGTCCACCACGATCAGCGGCGACGTGGACTTGCTGATGCTCGTCGGCGAGCGGAGCAGGATGTTCGTGCCGCTGCCCGGCTGGCCGGTGGGCGTGATGGAGACGCCGGCCACCTTGCCCTGGATGCTCTCCACGGCGTTCGACGCCGGCACGGGCAGCTCTTCCGAGCTCACGCGGCCGACGGTGAACGGCACGCGCGTTCCACTCGTCGGGTCCACCACGCCGGTGGTGATCACCGCCTCGAGGGTGAGCGCGATCGTGGACGTGCGGATGGTGACGTCAGTCGTGCCACCGGCCGTGACGGCGACGTTCGGCAACCGAGTGGAGCGGTAGCCGACGCGGCGCGTCTCGAGCGTGCGCGCGCCGACGGGAACGTTGTTGATGGTGAACCGGCCATTCTCGGCGGTCGAGACGCCAAGGGTGGTACCGGTGACGAACACCTGCACCGAGCCGAGTGGCTGGCTCGACGCGGAGTCGAGCACGACTCCGGTGATCCGGCCCGTCGCTGGCGCCTGCGCGCGCGCGACGAACGGAGGTGCGGAGATGGCGGCCACAAAAACGGCCGCGAGGACGCGGACAAGGCGGGGCATCGAGCCTCTGGTGGGGAGAGGGGATGTGCGGGGCCTGCGGCCCCCGGAAGGAACTACCCGAATCTACGTGGTCGGGCCGACTTGTGTTGCAACGGATCGTGAAACGTGAGACGCGAATCGTGAAACGGCACCGGGTCCGAAGTCACGTCTCACGCCTGACGCCTCACTTCTGACGTCTCACGCCCGACGTCTCGCGTCTCACCCGTCGTTCGTCGCCGGCAGCACCAGCGTGAAGCTGCTTCCCTCGTCGACCGTGCTCTCCGCCTCCAGCCGGCCTCCCATCCCGATCGCGAGGTCGCGGCTGATCGACAGTCCCAACCCCACCCCCTGCTGGCTGCTCGGCGTGAGGTGGCGGTCCACCTGCACGAAGGGGTCGAACACGCGCTCGAGCTGATCGGCGGGAATCCCACGTCCCGTGTCGCGGACCGTCATCCGCACCGACTGGCCATCGCACTCGCAGGCGAGCGACACCTCGCCGCCCGGCTCCGTGAACTTCACGGCGTTCGCGAGGAGGTTGAGCAGGATCTGACGCACCTTCTCCGGGTCCACGTGCACCTTGGGGTCGTCGGCGCAGCCGGTGTAGCGATACTGCAGCCCCTTGGAGTCCACCTGCGGCATGATCAGATCCGCCAGCCCTTCGAGCAGCGGCGTCAGCTCCACCTCCTCCAGCCGGAACTCCACCTGGCCCGATTCCAGCTTGGCGAAGTTCAGGATGTCGTTGATCAGGCCGAGGAGGTACTGGCCGCTGCGCTTGATGCGCTGGACGTCCTCGCGCTGTCCGTCGGACAGCTCGCCACGCACGCCGATCAGCAACAGGTCCGAGTAGCCGGTCACCGCATTGAGCGGCGTGCGCAGCTCGTGGCTCATCATCGTGAGGAAGCTGCTCTTCGCCTGGTTCGCTTCCTCGGCTTCACGTCGCGCGTCTTCGGCGAACTCGCGGGCCATCTCGATGTCGAGCCGCGCGCGCACCTGCTCCGTGACGTCGTATGCCACGCTCGCGACGGCGTACACCGAGCCCGACGCATCGCGCAGCGGCTGGTAGCCGATGTTGAAGAAGTACTCCTCCGGCGTGCTGTCCTCGTCGCGATCGAGCAGCACCCGCTGCTCCATCGCCGTGTACGGAATGCCCGTCTGGAACACGCGGTCGATCCGCTCCACGAACCCCTGACCGACGAGCTCGGGGAACACCTCGCGAATCGAGCGGCCGATGAGCTGGCGCGCGCCAGCGGTGGACTCCGCGTAGCGCGGACTCACCAGCGTGTAGATGTGCTCCGGCCCCGTGAGCACGGCCACCGGCATCGGTGCCTGCTCGAACAGGTTGCGCCACCGCTCCTCGCTCGAGCGGAGATCGGCCGTGCTGCGCTGCAGCTCCGCGTTCACCCGCTCGAGCTCGCGCAGCGCGAGCGTGTGCTCGGTGACGTCGTGTCCGTGCGCCACCACGCCTACCGCGTTCCCCTCGCCATCGGTGAGCGGCTGGTACACGAAGTCGAGAAAGCGCTCCTCCACCTCGCCCGCCCCGCGCTGCAGTGCGACGGCGATCTCGCGTCCCACGAACGGCTGGCCCGTACGCACCACGGTCTCGAGCAACTGCACGAATCCCTGGTCCATCACCTCGGGCAGCGCCTCTGCCACTGTGCGCCCGATGAGCGGGCGGTCGCCGACGAGCTGGTAGTACGCGTCGTTCGCCAGCTCGAACCGCCAGTCGGGAGCGCGCAGCACGGCAAGGAACGCGGGCGCCTGCTTGAACACCGCCTCCAGGCGGGTGCGCTCCACGTCCAGCTCGCGCCCGAGTCGCGCCCGCTCCGCTTCGATCGCCTGCGCCTGCACGCGCGACGTCGTCTCGAACATCGTGACGAGCGCGCCGCCGATCGTGCCGTCGTCGGTGCGCACCGGGCTGTACGAGATCGTGAGGTACACGTCCTCCATCGCGCCGTCACGCCGCGCGAGTGGGTAGAGCGCATCCTCGTTCGTCACCGTCTCGCCGGCCATCACGCGCGCGTAGATGGGACCGTTGATGTTCCACACCTCGGGCCAGATCTCCTCATTGCCATGGCCGAGCGCGGCCGGATGCTTCACGCCGATGATCGGGACGTAGGCGTCGTTGTAGATCTGGATCAGCTCCGGTCCCCAGAGCACGATGTTGGGGAAGGCAGAGGCGAGGATCGTGTCCACGGTGCTGCGCAGCGCCAGCGGCCAGCGCTCGATCGGACCGAGCGGTGTGGACGCCCAGTCAAACTCGCGCACTCGGTGCCGCATCTCTCCCTCGCCCGGAAAGAAAGGCTCGGTACGCGATGCACGCCTTGTCGGTGGAGATTCGGTGGTCGATGGCTTCACGGCACACAGAGAGTGGGTGACCCTGGTTACAAGGGCAAGTTGCGGGCAACGATCGTCACCCCTCTCCGATGGCGGCCGATCGCCGCATATCTCCGCGCGCTACAACGTCTTCAAGTACTCCACGAGATCGGTACGCTGCTGCGCGGTGAGACCGAGCGTGAGCAGCTGATCGTAGTGCACCACGACATCGGCGAGGGTCTTCGCGCTTCCATCATGGAAGTAGGGCGCGTGACCGAGCAGGCCACGCAGCGGCGTCGTGCGGTACTTCCCGGTGGCACTCCGTGCGGCGAACTGCGCGTCCGCGCCGATCTCGGCTGCCGAATGCAGCACACCCTGGTTGACGTCGGTGAGGAGCGCTCCCGAGTGGCAGCGGGCACAGGTGGCCGCGCCCGCGAACAGTGCTTGCCCGCGCGCCGCGGCCGCAGCGTCGATCGTGGAAGCGGCGGGTCGTGGTACCGCCAGACTGAACTGATACTGCCTCAATGCTGGCAGCAGAGGAGTGACCACATCAGGCGACTTGACGATGTTGATGCCGAGTCGCTGATCCTGAAACGAGCCTTGGCCGTGCATCTGGGTCACGGCAACGTAGGCGTTCCAGTACGACACCGGGCCATCGCCCGTGTAGATCTCCTTTGCCACGCCGTTGAGGCCGTAGGCGGGCGGGATGACGGCGGGGATACTCTTCCCGTCGAAGTTGAACCGGGCGTCGTACATCCCCGGCCCCCAGCTGTTGTAGATCGCTTTCGCCGACGCGGGAATGGCCGGCGAGAGGGCGATGATCGCGCCGACGTTGAGGTCGTGGTTCGGCTGGCCGTCCACCCGCTTGCCGATCCCGGGCGCGAAGGAGTTGTCTACAGTGGAGTGGCAGAGGGCGCAGGTAATGCCGAGCCGCGTCAGGGTGTCCTTGCCGGCTGCGGTCTGGGTGACCGTCCCCTTGAGGCCGACCACCGAGTTGAGCTTGAGCAGGGTGACGGTGGTGGCCGGATCGTTCAGGTCCACCTGTCCGGCTACGATGGCGTCCTTCACCGCCTGCGGCAGTGCGTCGACGTCCACCTTGAGTCCGACCTGGAGGGCGAGCGCCGGGCTGACGGCAGACTCCACTACCTCGTGCATCCGCGCCGTATCGGTCCAGAAGCGTTCGTCGTCGAAGGTCTCGAAGCGGAAGATCTGCTGCCCCTGCGCGACGAGCGTCGGATCGAGCGGTTCCGGCTGGACCGGCGGCGGGGTAGTCGGCCCGTTGTCGCAGGCGGCGAACGCGGTCGCGCATCCGAGGCCGACGAGGATCAGGACCGCGATCCCCCACACCGAGCTGGGCGTGTGAGGGGTGGAGCGTGGTGGGAACGACGGCTCCCGCGAGCCGTGGGACGGCTGCCTGGACTGCGACATCGCGACCTCCTCCGATTTCCGGGCGCCGGGAACACGGCGCCGATCGGAGACGGTACGATGGTTTACTAGTTAAGTCAAGATTTTATTTGCGTAATGTACGCGCCTGCCTGTGTTACTTCAGATCCTGCAGGATCTCCGCTCCGCGCGGAGTCTCTCCACCACAGCCCCAAAGCTCCCCAATTTCCCTGGAACGGCTCCCGTCGGGATGGCGCCTCACGCCGGCAGCGCTTCCTCGCTCCCGCGCATCGCGCACAGGACGTCGAGCGCCGTGATGCCGAGGACCATCGCGGTCGCCACCGCCACGCCGATCTTCCGGTCGCTCTTCCGCGCGGCGACGGCGAGGAGGGCGAGGTCCATCGCGTCGCCCGCGACTCGTGACCACACGCCGGGCGTCTTGTTGTCCTGCGACAGGATCGCGACGCCGGCTGCCATCTCGCGCGCGCCCAGCGCTCCCATCAGCTTCGGGCGATTCTCGAGTCCCATCTGACGCGAGAGGAATCCAGGGGCCGCGATCTCCGCGGCACCGAGGGCGAGCGAGGTATAGCCGAGCGTCTGCGCCAGCTGCTGATTCGTCATCGTGCTGCTCCATGAGTCGGGGTGAGTCGGACTCCCGAACAGGCAACGCGCGTGCCGACTTCCGCCCCGCGGCAACGGGACCTCTCGACAAACGCGACGCCGGCGATTGATTCGCCACCGACCTGATGAGGACTCACATCGTGCTTCGCCTACGCGCCCTCGCTTCCGTCGTCACGCTCGCGCTCGCCGCACCGCTGATCCCGGCGCACGCACAGCGCTTCACCCCCGAGCCGCGCGTCGACCGGCTCTTCGCACCGTGGGACAAGTCCGACTCGCCGGGCTGCGCCGTCGGCGTGCTGCGCAACGGCCACTTCATATATGAACGCGGCTACGGCATGGCGAACCTGGACTACGACGTCCCCATCACGCCGCACACGGTGTTCTACGTCGGCTCGGTGACGAAGCAGTTCACCGCCGCCCTCGCCGCCATGCTCGCCCTCGACGGCAAGCTCTCGCTCGACGCCGACATCCGCACCTACCTCCCCGGGATGCCGGACTACGCGAAGACGTACGGCGTGCCGGTCACGGTGAACGACCTCATTCACCACACGAGCGGCATTCGCGACATCTATGGGCTCATGGAGCTGGCGGGATGGCGGCTCGAAGATGTGACACCTGACGACTCCGCGTTCGCCCTCATCGCACGACAGAAGGAGCTCAACTTCAAGCCGGGCACCGAATACCTCTACAGCAACTCGGGCTACTGGCTGCTCGGCAAGATCCTCGAGCGCGTGAGTGGCAAGCCGCTGCGCGTCCTCGCCGACGAGCGGATCTTCACGCCACTCGGGATGACGCACACGCACTTCCACGACGATCTCGGGCACGTGATGAAGAATCGGGCGATGAGCTACGAGCCCGATGGTCATGGCGGCTTCCGCATCAGCTACCTGCAGAACTTCGACAAGATCGGCGCCGGCGGCCTCTACTCCACCGTCGAGGATCTCGCGAAGTGGGACGCCAACTTCTACTCGCATCGCGTGGGCGGCGACGCGCTGCAGGGGCTCATTCACACGCGCGGCGTGCTGGCCAACGGCGACACGCTCATCTACGCGTTCGGCAACGAGGTGTCGACGTATCGCGGCCTGCGCACCGACGAGCACTCGGGTAGCATGATGGGCTACAAGGCCCACCTGCTGCGCTTTCCCGACCAGCACCTCAGCGTGATCGAGACGTGCAACCTCGGCTCGATCGACCCCGGCCCCATCGCGCGACAGATTGCGGAGATCTATCTCGGTGCCCGCATGACGCCGGCGACGATGCCGCCGGTGCGCCAGGGTGCACCTCCGGCACCGATCATCTCCCTCGCCGTCGCCGACATGAATCGCGTCACCGGCACCTTCACGAGCGATGAGCTCGGCGCAACGTACCGCGTGCTCATGCGCAATGGGCAGCTGATGATCCGTCGTCCCACCGTGCCCGACGCCGCGCTGCTGCCGAAGAGCCGCAACAGCTTCGGTGTCGCCGACGGGAGCGGTCTCCAGCTCCACTTCGACAGCACGGGCTCCGCCCCGCCGCAGTCGTTCACCATCCAGGCGGGCCGCGTCACCAACATCCGCTTCTCCCGGCCGCGCATGCAGGCCGACTGGGCGAACCTGCAACGCTACAACGCCGCCGACATGCAGCTCACGTCTTCCACTGCGACGACGAACGATCGCGTCGTCTTCTTCGGCAACTCCATCACCGAAGCGTGGGCGCCGTACTTCGCGACGATGTTTCCCGGCAAGCCGTACGTCGGCCGAGGGATCAGCGGCCAGACGACGCCGCAGATGCTCGTGCGCTTCCGGCAGGACGTGATCGACCTGAAACCCGCAGTGGTGGTGATCCTCGCCGGCACGAACGACATTGCCGGCAACACGGGCCCGTCCACGCTCGAGATGATCGAGGACAACCTGAAATCCATGACGGAGCTCGCGCAGAAGAACGGGATCAAGGTCGTGCTCTCGTCGGTGCTGCCAGTCTACGACTACCCGTGGAAGCCCGGCCTCGAGCCCGCACCGAAGATCGTCGCGCTCAACGACTGGATGAGGCGCTACGCGCAGTCCGTGGGCGCCGTGTACCTCGACTACTGGACCGCCCTCGCCGACGCTCGGCAGGGAATGCGCGCCGAGTACTCGGCGGACGGCGTGCACCCGAACGAGGCCGGCTATCGCGTGATGGCGCCGCTGGCGCAGCAGGCGATCGCCGAGGCGATGCGGCGGTAGTCGCCGTGGCACCGGATCTCGCGGCCACCGTGTGACGGGCGCCGCAATGCGCAGGTAGGACAGGCGAGCACGGTCGCCACCATCCACCCGCGAGATCCGATGCGTTCGACACGCCACATGAGCCGAGCGGCCTTGAGTGCCGCGCTGGGGTTGGTGCTTGCCTGCACCGGCACGACCGAACCCTTGCCGGGCTCACAGGCCAAGGCGCTGGAGTCGCTGCCTCGCCCGCTCACGAGCGGGGAGCGCACGGTTGCCGATGCGGCGAATGACTTCTCCTTCGTCCTCTTCCGGCAGTTGAGCGCCGTGCAGCGCGATTCCAACGTCTTCACCTCGCCGCTCAGCGCCTCGATGGCGCTCGGCATGGCGATGAATGGCGCCGTGGGCGCGACGTACGACCAGATGCGCACCGCCCTCACGTTCGGCAGCGCGAACGAGGGCGACATCGACGGCGGTTACAAAGGGCTCATCGACCTGCTGCGCGGGCTCGATCCCAGCGTCGATGTCCGGATCGCCAACTCGATCTGGTACCGCGAGGGATTCCCGATCGAGCCCGGCTTTCTCGATGCCGGCACCCGCTGGTTCGACGCGAAGGTGAGCGGCATCGACTTCGCCGACCCTGCGTCAGTGAACATGATCAACCAGTGGGTGAGCACGGCGACAGCGGGGAAGATCCCGGCGATCGTCGATCGCATCGACGACTCGAACGTGATGTTCCTGATCAACGCGATCTACTTCAAGGGAAGCTGGCGCGACCGCTTCCAGCCGGCACAGACGCTGGACGCCACCTTTCACGCGAGGGCGGGAGACCAGCCGGCGAAGCTGATGCATCGTACCGGCGACATGCACTACCTTGCCACCCCGACGTTCGATGCGGTGGACCTGCCCTACGGCAACGCGGCGTTCAGCATGACGGTGCTGCTGCCGCACGAGGGAACGAGCGTCGAGGATCTTGCGGCGTCGCTCGAAGGGAAGGTCTGGTCGTCGTGGATGAGCCAGTTCCACGACGCCGACGTGGACCTCTACCTGCCGCGCTTCCGGCTGGAGTGGGAGCGCCACCTCAACGACGACCTGCAGGCCCTCGGCCTGCACGACGCATTCGTCGCCAACGTCGCCGACTTCACGCGCATGTCGTCGCGCGGACGCGACCTGTTCATCTCGGACGTCCTGCAGAAGACGTACGTGGACGTGAACGAGGAGGGCACCGAGGCGGCGGCGGCCACCAGCGTCGGTGTCAGCGTCACCTCCGCCCGGCAGGTGGTGCCGGTGCGCGTGGACCGGCCCTTCGTATTCGTCATTCGCGAACGGCTCTCGGGGACCATCCTGTTCATGGGGAAGATCGTCGCGCTGCCCCCCACCTGACGAAACGTTCGTTTTCCGAGTATCGTGGGGCCGGCCATCGCCGGCCCCGCTTTCGTTTCACCCCGACATTCCCATGAATCGCGTCCGTTACCTCGCCGCTGTGCTGGCCTTCCTCGCGCCCGTCGCGCTCCCCGCCCAGACTCGCATGCTCCGCAGTCCGAGTGTCAGTGCGCGGAACATCGCCTTTGCCTACGCCGGCAACATCTGGATCGTCGATCGTGCCGGCGGCAATGCGCGGCGGCTCACCAGCTCGCCGGGTGAGAGCAGCAACCCGAAGATCTCACCCGATGGGAAGCTCGTCGCGTTCACGGCGCAGTATGCGGGGAACGCCGACGTGTACGTCGTCCCGGTGGAAGGCGGAGAGCCGAAGCGGCTCACCTGGCATCCGGGCGCCGATATGGTGCAGGGATGGACGCCCGACGGAAAGCAGGTGGTGTTTGCCAGCGGCCGCGCGACGAATGCACCGAGCGGGGTGCCGCGCTTCTATCTCGTCGGGCTCGACGGTGCAGCGGCGACGGCGATGCCGATGCCGCGCGCGTACCAGGGGAAGATCAGCCCCGACGGCAAGCGCATCGCCTATCGCATGAACAACTCGTGGGACGAGGAGCGCCGCAACTATCGCGGCGGTCAGAATCGTCCCATCTGGATCGAGGATCTCGCGACGCACGACGTCGTGACGCCGCCATGGCAGGATTCCAAGGAGATGGATCCCGCCTGGATCGGTGACGTCGTGTACTTCCTCAGCGATCGCGACGGTGTCTCCAACGTCTGGAAGTACGACACGAAGTCGAAGCAGCTCGACGAGGTGACGAAGTTCCGCGACTTCGACGTGAAGACGCTCGACGCGTCGACGTCGGCCAACGCGGTGGTGTTCGAGCAGGCGGGCTACATCCACGAGCTCGATCCGGCCACCGGACGCGAGCACGTCGTCACCATCGCGGCCAACGGCGACTTCCCGTGGATGATGCCGCAGTGGAAGGACGTGTCGAGCCGCATCACGTCGCTCGCGCTCTCGCCCACGGGCAAGCGCGCCGCCGTGGAAGCGCGCGGCGAGATCTTCACCATCCCCGCCGAGAAGGGCGATGCGCGCAACCTCACCAACTCCAGTGGCGCGGCGGACCGCGATCCGGCGTGGTCTCCCGACGGCCGGTGGGTGTCGTACTTCAGCGACGCGAGTGGCGAGTACAAGCTCGTCATCGCCTCGCCCGACGGCACGATGAAGCGCGAGATCGCGCTCACGGAGCCGAGCCACTACTACACGCCGCAGTGGAGCAGCGACGCGAAGCACATCCTGTATCACGACACCGGGCTGCGCCTCTGGGTGCTCGACGTCGCCACCGGGAAGCAGACGGTGGTGGACACCGATCCGTACATGATGCCCGATCGCTCGCTCGCGCCGCGCTTCAGCCCGGATGGGAGGTGGATCGCGTACTCGCGCCGGCTGCCGTCGATGTTCCGCGCGATCTTCGTCTATGACGTGGAGACGGGTCAGAAGACGCAGCTCACCGACGGCCTCGCCGACGCCACGTCGCCGGCGTGGGACGCGAGCGGCAAGTATCTCTGGTTCCTCGCCAGCACCAACTTCGGGCCGGCGAGCGGCTGGCTCGACATGACGAGCTACGATCACCCGGTCACGTCGGCGCTGTACCTGACCGTGCTGAAGAAGGGCGAGCCGAGCCCGCTCCTGCCGGAGAGCGATGAAGAGAAGGCGATCGCTGCGGCAATGATGCCGAGTGCGCCGCCGCGCGACAGCACGGATGTCACCCCGCAGGAGCGTGCGCAGGTATCATCCCGCAGTCGTGAAGCGACTATCGGGACCTCGCGTCCCCGCGTCGTGATCGACTTCGATGGCATCGCCCAGCGCACCGTCCCCGTCACCGGCGTCGCCCAGCGCGCATACGGCGCACTCCAGGCCGGCCCCGCCGGCACCGTCTACTGGGTCGAGGACGTCCCCGCCACCGGCACCGCCGAAAGCAACGCGCCGCGCGGCGGCGTGCTGCATCGCTACCAGATCAAGGAGCGCAAGGCCGTCCCCTTCGCCAGCAACGTCGTGGACTTCGACGTCAGCGCGGACGGAAAGAAGCTGCTCTATCGCACGCCCGGCGCGCAGGGCGGCCTCTACATCGTGGACGCCGACAAGGCCGTGCCCGCGCCGAACGTCGGCCGGCTCGCCGTGCAGCTGCGCACGCTGGTGGATCCGCGTGCCGAGTTCGCGCAGATCTTCAATGAAGGATGGCGCAACCAGCGCGACTACCTGTACGTGAAGAACATGCACGGCAGCGACTGGCCGGCGATGAAGAAGATGTATGGCGCGCTCCTCCCGAGCGTGAATCATCGCGCCGACCTGAACTACCTGCTGGACATGATGGGCGCCGAGATCGCCATCGGGCATTCGTTCGTGCGCGGCGGCGACATTCCCGAAGTCGCGCGCACCACCGCCGGCCTGCTCG
>Ga0157369_10005200_pt1 | contig 15206 bp, 8 predicted proteins | sample C25metaG_FD_113461 | JGI IMG/M metagenome (GOLD analysis project Ga0157369, IMG submission 113461) | Corn rhizosphere microbial communities from Kellogg Biological Station, Michigan, USA - C2-5 metaG | ecosystem: Host-associated > Plants > Roots > Rhizosphere > Soil | place: USA: Michigan... | reverse complement strand
GGCATCGCGGGCACCTACCCGGCGTCCCGGACCCGCGATGCGGAGGTGGCGTCATGCGGCGGTTCACGTTCCCGGTCAGCGCACTCACCCTCGCCTGCGCCACCATGCTGGCCGCCACCGCGCTACCCGGCACCGCGCTGGCCGGCCCGGTACTGGCCAGCACCGCGGCGGCGGTGCCGTCCGGAGCAGTGCCGTCCGGAACAGTGCCGCCCGGCCGCTCGACGCTGTCGGTGAGCTCGCGGCTTGACCTTCGCCGGTACGCGGCAGCCGGTGACCGCGCCTACGAGCTCGGCACCGAAGATGGCCGGTACCCGGCGATGGGCTTCCACACCCGCGGCGAGATGGGCGGCATCTGGACGCCGCCGATCAAGTTGCTCGATGGCCTGTGGCTCGGCATCAACGGCCGGTGGATCGGCCCGGCGACGCGGTTCACCTCCGGCTTCGGCTACGTCCAGATGGCGCTGCCGGCCACCGGCGGGGTGCGGCTGCTCCGCACGGACTTCGCGCCTGACGGCCGCCGCGCGGTGGAGATCGGCCTGACGCTGTCGGCCGGATCGCGGGCCGCCCGGGTAAGCCTCAGCGTCGACGCCCACTCCGAGCTGATGAGCGCCTACCCGTGGGGCTTCACCACGCCCGACCAGACCATGTTCAACACGCCCGACGCGGCGTCGTTCAACGGCCGCCAGCTCGTGTTCACCGATGCCGGGGCCCCGCCCGTCGCCGGCGCCCGGCCCCACGACTGGGCCGCCGTCGTCGGCGCGGCCGGCCTCACCCCGGCCTCGGGGACGACCGGCGCGGGCTTCCGCGGCCCGCAGGGCCCGCCGGTCACCTGCCCCGTCGGCACGCAGCCGGACAAGTTCCGCTGCGACGACACCGCCTACGGCAAGGGCGCGGGCGGCGAGCTGACCTACCCGGTCACCGTGCCCGCAGGCGGGAGCCGGACGATCTGGCTCACGGTGGCCGGATCGGACCAGGGGCTGGCCAGCGCCCAGGCGCAGTTCCGGGCGGCCAGCGCCCGGCCGACGGCCGAGCTGGCCGCGAAGGTCGCCGCGCGAGCGCGCCTGAACAGCCAGACGCGGGTGTCGCTGCCCGGCGACCCCGCCCTGGCGAAGGCCGTGACCTGGAGCAAGCAGGACCTGGCCGACCTGACCCAGCAGGCGGACAACCTCACGATCCGCGACACCGAGCAGGGCACCGTTTACCCGGCGCCGCTGGCCACCGTGCCCAGCATCCGGTTCGAGGGCGCGGGATTCCCCGACTATCCCTGGATGTTCGCGACCGATCAGGAGTACACGGTGTTCGCCCTGCTCGCCGCGGGGCAGTTCGCCACCGCCGAGGCCGGCCTGCGCTCCCTGGCCCAGGTGAGCGTCATCGCCAATCACGACTCGGGCAAGGTGGTGCACGAGACCGTCACCGACGGCTCGGTGTACTTCGGCCTGAACGACGAGCCCGGCGACATCGACGAGACGGCCAAGTTCCCCGACGCGGTGGCGATGGTCTGGCGCTGGACCGGCGACAACGCCTTCCGGGACCAGATGTACGCGTTCACCACGAAGAACCTGCGGTACATGGTCGGCCTGGCCGGCGGGGACGACGACCCGTGGCCGAAGGGCTCGGGCAACGTGGAGTCCAGCGTGCTGGGCGACAAGGCGGTCGACGTGGCCGCCTACACCATCCGCGGCCTGTACGACCTGGCCGACATGGCCGCCAGCAAGGGCGACACCGCCACCCGGCAGTGGGCCGACAGCCACACCGCGGCGATGCTCCAGCGCTTCTCGGCCGCCTGGTGGATGCCAGCCATCCCGCAGTTCGCCGACTCACTCGCCGACCCCGGCAACGCCCAGCTCATGCAGCGCTGGTGGACCGGCGTCACCCCGATGGAGGCCCAGCTGTACCCGGGCGGGACCGCCCAGCCGGGCCTGGTGCCGCCAGCGGAGGCAGCCGCGGCCCTGAAGCTGCGCGAGACGTCCTGTTACTCCGGCACCTACGGCCTGTACGTCGAGGGCGCTCCCGGCTGCGACTCGGGCACCTACCCGGGCCACACCCGGCAGGCCTACACCCTCAACACCGGCGTCATGGCCGTCGGCCTCGGCAACTACGGCCTGCTCGGCCCGGGCGACCAGCAGCGGTACACCGATGCCCTGGCCACGCTGCAGCTCGGCAGCGTCGCCGAGCAGCCCGGCGCGATGCCGGAGATCGGCCCCTCCCCCGACTTCGCCGCCAACGTCAGCCAGCCCTTCAACGAGCGGTCCTCACTGGACCAGGCGTGGGGAACCTACGGCGTGCTCTGGCCGGTCGTGAACCAGCAGCTTGGCGTGCACCCCCAGCTGGGCGCCGGCCTGCTCGAGGTGGCACCCGACGTGCCCCCCGGCCAGTCGTCGGTCAGCGGGAGCGGCATCCGGGTGGGCGCGGGCGCCATCGACGTCGCCGCCACCCGCCACGGGAGCACCTATACGACCACCGTCACCGCCCGCGCCGTCACCGCGGGCCCCGCCTGCACCCTGCGCGTCGGCGCCACGCTGCCCGCCGGCGCGCGGATCCGGCAGGTGGCCCTCAACGGCGCCCCGGCCCGCTACGCGGTCCGGGACACCAGCGCGGGCCGGCAGGTGCTCGTGCCCGCCGCGTGCGGCGGCCGCACCTGGCAGGTCCGCGTCGCCGCCGCCTAGCCCAGGGGCCTAGCCGCTGACCTCGATGCCCTGGGTGGTGCCCAAGTCGATGCCGAATTCCATGCCCTCCCCTGCCTTTCCTCGCTCAGCGACCCTGATAGGTGAAGGCCGCCCATGCCTCGGCGTCGGCCAGCCAGGTCCCGGACCGGAACGCTGACAGCCTGGCGGCCTGCCGCCTGAGCGGTTGCGGCCAGGTCGCGGGTACTTCCCGGGCCGGGTCCAGCATCCACAGCTGAGCCTCCCGCAGGGCGCCGGCTGGATCCCCGCTCCCCGCGTTGAGGAACCGGTGCAACGCCGCCATGAACACCAGCGTCGCCTCGTCGGGCACAGCCCACCGGGCGGCGACCACCCCGGTAAAGTGGGCCGCGACCCGGTCGCTGCCTTGGGCGGACCGGTTCACCCCGTTCGCGAGCACGATGCGCGTGGCATCGGCCACTGCTCGCGCGACCGCCGGGTCGCCAGGAGGCAGACGGTCGAGCAGCGCAGCGATCTCATCCAGCTGCTCGTCCTGGTCATCGACCGGCTCGCCGGTTACCGCCGCCGCCGGCTAGTCCCCCGGGGGTACGCGGGATGCGATAATGATGCATCAAATGGCCGCATTATCGCCCGTGGCCTTCCCTTCCCGGCGGCGGCGCCATCGCGAGATTTCTGGTCGGCGAATTCTGAATGTCCGGTGACTCTCCATGGAATGGGATGAGACACGATGGGCCGGTTCCCCCGATAGCCCTCAACTGCTTCCTTTTCGCTTCCCAACGCCACGTGGCGTCGGCGCCTACTGCTGCTCGCTCCAGCGGAATCCGTAGCCGAGACCCGGGCGCATGTCGCGAAAGCTCGCGTGGGCCTCGCCGAACCGGTCAGGGGCGATCGTCTGCGTGGCGGGATCCCGCTGATAGATCACGGCCGTCGGCGCGTCACGCAGCAGCCATACCCGGCGTGGCGGTCGCCGCGGGTCGAACCGGACCAGCAGGTCGAAGTGATCACTGCGGCGGAACGGGACGTGCAGGAAGTGCGAGGCCATCCGCTGGCCGGGCGGGATCCGCAGCCGGATCGAGTACTCGTGGCGCTCACCCTGGCGCAGCGGCCGGGGCAGCACGATCACGTTGGTGAAGAAGCTGTCGTAGCGCTGCTCGCGCAACTGGAGCGACCCGCCGTACAGCAGTTCTGACTCCAGGCCGACCGGCTGGTCCAGGGCGTCCGGCCGACGCGGGACGTTCACTGACGCTGCGATCTCGCGGACGTCGTCGACGCTGGCGACGATCGTCTTGCGCTCGATGACCTCGACCGGCTCGGTATCGACGCGGACCAGCGCGCTGAACGACTCGACGAACCAGTCCTCAGCGGCATGTCCGGCGCGCGCGGGCCGCCCCGGCGGCTCCGCCGGGGCGGGCACCGCGTCCAGCCATGGCGGCCCGGCCGGCCCGCTGGCCCGCTCGGGCGCGCTGGCGTCGAGCGCCCGGCTCACGCGCGTCCAGTACTCCCGCCACGCCTGCTGGTCGCCTCCGCACGCGGCCACGAACGCCAGCGTCACGCGCAGCGTGGGCAGCCGCCGTCCGTCCGCCGCCGCTTGCATCGTGCTCGTGGCGAAATGCGCCTGGCTGGCGAGTCGCTCGTAAGTGAGCCCGGAGCGGCGGCGCAGGTCACGGAGCCAGAAAGCGAATTCGCGCAGCGGCGAGCCGTCCCGGTCCAAGGACTCCTCAGGGCGTCCCATGCTCCCCCACTTCCACTGCTGTCCCTTCAGGTTCTCGGTTGACAGTTCGTCCGTATCGCGCGGCATTTTCCGGATATTACCGGCTCAACCCAGCTGAAGTGCGGTCCGCGGCCCGGCAATTTTCCGGTTTGCGGTATTTCCTCCATGAAACCGGCGAACGCCTTGCCCGCGCCCGCTAACCGGGTCTAAAACCTGAACCGCAGACCCGGGTGGGGCGGCGGTGAGAAGTGCCGGGGAACGGGACTCTAAATGGTTTCTTACAGCAGTGCGATGCCAGCACCGCCGCTCTAGGCCCGTCGTGCCAGAAACGCGACCGGAGGGGAGATAGCGGCGTGGCATTGGAGACCCAGTCAATTGGCAATCCCGTACCTGGCGGGGGCGAGGTGGCGGCCGAGGAGAGGGAGCGGCCGCGCGAGGAGGACCCGGCGGGCGAGCCGGGCACCGGGATCCCCGGCGCCGGGGATACCGCCGAGGCCGAGCCGCCCGCCGGGCCTGGCTCCGCCGTCCCCGCCGCGCCGACGGCGGAGCGGCTGCTTCGCGAGATCTCCGCGACCGTGCGGGAGGTCGCGGACCTGTCGCAGCGCTACCACGCCCGGGCCGAGCAGCGCGAGGGCGTGCTCGGCTTCCTGCGATCCGAGCTTGAGGTGCTCCGCCGCGGTGAGCGGCGCGGGTTGCTGCGGCCGGTGCTCGCGGACCTGTGCCGGCTACGCGGCGACATGCTCTCCCAGGCGGGTGCCTTGCCCGCTGACTTCGACGCGGCCCGGGCAGCCGGCCTGCTGCGCTCCTACGCCGAGACCATCGAGCTGACGCTGGAGAGCCACGGCGTCATCACCTACGTGCCCGGCGGCGATGACCGGTTCGATCCTCGGCTGCACCGCCGGGTCGGCGGCGAGCCGACCGCCGATCCCGCACTGGCCGGGCACATCGCCGCGGTCCGGCGAGACGGCTACCTGGACATCGAGGCGAACAGCCCCATCGCGCCCGCTGAAGTCACCGTCTTCGCGCCGGCGAAGGCCACGGAAGGAGAGCAGTGAGCGAGCCACCGCACGGCATCTACGGCATCGACTTGGGCACCACGTACTCGGTGGTGGGCTACATCGACGAGACCGGCCGGCCCGCCGTCAGCCGCAACAGCGACGGCCACGACACCACGCCGTCGGTGGTGTACTTCGAGACCGCGGACAACATCGTGGTCGGGCGGGTCGCCAAGGAGGCCGCGGGCATGTTCCCCGACCAGGTCGTGTCGCTCATCAAGCGGGAGATGGGCGACAAGGACTGGCGCCGGGACTTCTTCGGCTCGCAGTACGCGCCGCCGTCCATCTCGGCGCTGATCCTGAGCGCCCTGGCCCGGGACGCGCAGTCCGATACCGGCCGGCCGGTCAGCGAGGTGGTTATCACCGTTCCGGCCTACTTCGGCCTGCTGGAGAAGGACGCGACCCGGTCGGCCGGGGAGATCGCGGGGCTTAAGGTCATCGGGATCGTCCCCGAGCCCGTCGCGGCGGCGCTGCACTACGGGGTCAGCGGGTCCGCGGATGGCACCACGTTCCTGGTCTACGACCTCGGCGGCGGGACGTTCGACATCAGCCTGATCACGATGACCGACACCTCGGTGGAGGTACTGGCGGTGGGCGGCAACCACCGGCTCGGCGGCGCCGACTGGGACGAGAAGCTCTTCGGCTACCTGCTTGACCAGCTCACCGGGCAATGGGGGGACGACTCGGCCCGCGACGACGAGCAGGAGCTGCAGGAGCTGCGCGCCATCACCGAGCAGGTCAAGAAGGACCTGTCCCGGGCCGAGAGCAAGAAGGTCATCAGGCGCTACGGCGGCACGTCCGCGTCAGTCACCGTGACCCGCCAGCAGTTCGAGGAGATGACCGCTGAGCTGCTGGACGAGACGATCCGGATCACCCGGCAGACGCTGGACGAGGCCGACCAGCGCCACCCCGGCATCCGTGAGCGGATCAGCGAGCTGCTGCTCGTCGGCGGGTCCTCCCGGATGCCGGCCGTCGCCGAGAGGCTGCGGAAGGAATTCCGCTGGGAGCCGCGGCTGACCGACCCGGACCTCGCGGTCGCCAAGGGCGCGGCGCTGTACGCGGCCGGCCAGACCGTCCGGTTCACCGAAGCGGCCGCCGCGGCGGCGGGCACCGGCACCGAGCCGGGCACGGCCCGGCCAGGCGCGGGCCTTGGCTACCCGGGCGAGCTGACCGACGAGGCCGTGCAGGAGGTGGCCAGCCGGACCGGCATCGATGAGGACAAGGTCCGGGCAATCGCCGGGCGCACCGTCGTCAACGTGCTGCCGAAGGCGATCGGGGTCAAGCTCCTGGACACCGCCAAGGCGGGGTGGGAAGACGATCCCGAGGGCGCGTCCTACATCGAGCACCTGATCGACGCGCAGACGCAGCTTCCCGTTGACCCGCCGCGGACGCTGGAGGCCAACACCGTGCTGGCCAACCAGCCGGGCGTCAAGATCGAGATCTGGGAGCAGGCCGGCGCCGTGCCAGACCCCGATCTGTCGGCTAACCACCGGGTAGACAACGCGGGGCTGATCGAGGGTCTCGCGCCGTTCCGGCTGCCCGCCGGCTCACCGGTCATCATCGCGATCGGCGTCGACGCCGAGGGCACCGTCACGCTGAAGGCCGTCGAGCCCGCCAGCGGCAAGGAACTGGTGATGAACGTGCGGATCAGCGTGCTGTCCGCCGAGCAGGTGGACGAGGCCAAGGTGAACCATCGTGGCCTGACCATCGGCACGTCGTAGCGGCCATGGGCTTCGACGAGGCGAAGTACCGTGAGGAGTTCCTCAAGAAGCACCGGGGGGCGCGCGGTGCCCCCGGTGACGTGCTGACGCGGTACGCGATCACGCTGCCAGCCACCGATATGGCCATCGCCGAGCAGGTCAAGGCGGTGCGCGCCTACTGGAACAAGGTCTACAACAGCCCTACCAGCTATGGTCAGGTGGCCAAGCTGTGCCGGGCCGAGGACGAGCGGCTCAAGGCCGATTACGGCGCGCAGATGCTGACCCGCGACTGGTGGCAGGCACGCCAGTCCGACGCGCAGCAGGCCGCCGAGGGGTCGATCGCCGTCATGTCCGACGACCTGCGGCGGCGATTCGGAACCCTGGGCGTTGTCACGTCCGCCGTGCTCGCCCAGTTCGCCAGCCGGCTGAGCCTCACGCCGGAGCAAGCGGGCCAGGCCGCGCAGCGGGCGGCCCTGGCCGTCATCGACGGGGTGAGCCTCCCGGCGACCGCGCCCATCGGCAACTTCCAGGCCCTGGCCAAGGCGATGGCCGAGTGCGCCGTCCCCTCGGTGCCAGAGCTAGTGCACCCGGGCAGCGGCCCGTTCCGCCTCATCGAGCGGTACGAGTGCCTTAGCGACGCGCGCAAGCGGCTCGACGCCGTCGCGGTGGCGGCGCAGCGGGCGGCGGCCGAGAAGCTGCGCGTCTCGGCGACCGACGACGCGCGGCGCAAGGCGCTGACCATCGTGAGCCACGCGCTGCGAGCCGGGGTGGACCTCCGCGAGGTCGCCTTGTACCAGATGGTGGCGATCGCCCGGGGCTCGGCGGGCGTGTCGGTCGACCTCGCGGCGAAGGAGCTGCGCGAGACGGGCCTCGAAGCCCGCGACGCCGCCGTCGTCGCGGTGCTGATCGCCGAGCAAGGCGGCCAGGGCGGCCCGGCGAACCAGGTCCCCGAGCTGCTCGCCACCGGGCAGCTGCGCGAGGCGCGCGCCGCCGCGATGTCCTTGCCGGCCGACGCCGGCTCGCGCGTCGAGGCGATGCAGCAGATCGAGGCCGCCCAGCAGCAGCTAGACCGGCTGATGGCGGCGGCCAGGGCGGCGCTGGCGGGCGCTGACGAAACGCGGGCCGAGGCGCTGCTCAAGGACGCGGCGCGGATCAGCGCCGAGGATGCCGCCACCGAGCTGGCCGCGGTCCCGCTGCCGCCGCCGGCGGACCTGCGCGCGACGGTCGAGGACGGCGCGGTCCGGCTGTCCTGGCGGCGGGCGTCCGGGCACGACGCGGACACGGTGTACGCCGTCCGGCGGGGCCCGCAGGGGCGACCGCCCGCGGCGCCCTCCCAGGGCGAGCCGGTCTCCCGTGACCGCGGCGACTCGTGCGCGGACCCCCGCGCCCCGGTCGCGCGGCCGGTCCACTACGCCGTCTTCGCGCTCGGCGACGACCGGCCGAGCTCGCGCCCGGCGACGATATCGATCACCCCGCTTCCCCCGGTCTCCGGCCTGGCCGCCGAGGTCGGGACCGCCACCGTGTCGCTGCGCTGGTCGGCCCATCCCGATGCGGAGGTCCGGGTGACCAGGACCGGGCCGGACGGCACGCCGGTGGCCGTGCGGGCGACCGCGAGCGGCTGCCAGGTCGCCGGCCTGCCCGAGGGACACAAGCAGCGCTTCGAGGTCACGGCGGTCTACCGCGGGCCGGACGGCCGCGAGCTGCGCGCGCCCCCTGAGCAGGTCACGGCCACTCCCCGGGCACAAGCGCGGCCGGTCTCCACGCTGCGCGCGCGCCCGGTGGGCACCGATGGCGCGATCCGGGTGCGGGTGACCTGGGTTCCCGTCGACAACTGCGACGTGAAGGTCGTCCGGGCCGAGCGGGACCCCGCGCTTCCGCCGGGGAGGGTCGTCTCGGTCGAACAGATGCACGCCGTCGGCACCGAGGTGACCGGCGTCCCGGTAACGGGCGGCAAGCAGACCGGCTTCGAGACGAGCCTGCCGCCCGGCGTGCACCGCCTGGTGCCGTTCTCGGTCGGCGGGTCGGGGATCGTCGTCGGCAAGGTCGCGACGGTCGCGGTAACCGACCCGGTCCGGCACCTCACCGTGACCCCGTTCGCCGACTACGCCACGGTGTCCTGGGAGTGGCCCGCGAACGCGCAGGTCGCCGAGGTGAGCTGGCGACTCGACGGCGAAGAGGACGTCAGGCAGGTCGACCAGGGGCAGTACCGGTCGGCGGGAGGCTTCCGGGTCCCGCTGGGCACCGGGCCGTGCCATCTCGAAGTGCGCGCCGTGATCAATGTCGGCGGGAAGGCATTCACGTCACCGCCGGTGTCCGCGGAGATCACCCACGTGGTGGAGGCGCCGATCCGATACGACGTGGCGAACGTCGGGCCAGCGATGGGGCCGCTCGGCGGGCGGAAGAAGAAGGTGGTGTTCACCGTCGACCGGCCGTGCCCGGGCGTGCGGGTGGTGATGATCGCCCGCCACGGCCGCGTGATGCCGGCCAGCGTGTCCGATGGCCAGCCGATCCTCGAAACGGTGCTGCCGCACTCGAGTGGCCCGCTGGAGCTCCGGGCCACCATCCCCGGCTCGATCAGGAAGCCGTTCTGGGTCCGGTGCTTCGTCGTCGCCGGGAAGGCGCGGCTGGTTGACCCGCCTATCGCGCACCTCAAGGAGACATAGTGGCCTCGTTCGCCGTCTGCCCGTTCTGCTTCCACCGGATTGACGTCGCCCGGCTGTGGTACCAGTGCCTCGGCCGGGGCTCTGTCGAGTGCAAGAAGGAGGCGGACAAGGCACGCCGGGAGCTGACCAAGTCCACGCTGGAGACCTATTGCTCGTTCCCGCCCCCCGAGGGGGCCAAGGGGCCGGCTTACTGCCCGACGTGCGGCGGCAAGACGAACCTGCGCGCGTGCCCGAAGTGCCATACCGCGCTGCCGTCGGACTTCGCCGAGTCCGCCAGTCCCATGATCGGCTTGGTCGGGGCGAAGGGCAGCGGCAAGACCGTGCTGATGACCGTGCTGGTCAAGCATCTGCGCGACACCATCGGCAAGCGGTACGACGCGGACATCTCACTGGCCACCGACAACCCCGACGGCCACCAGGGCGTGAGCGATTACCAGGCCAACCGGGAGGCCCCGCTGTTCAAGGGCGGGTCGCTGCCGCCTCCCACCAGCGCGCTCGGCTCCGGTGCCCGGCAGCATTCCTCGCCGGTCTTGCTGCGCTGGCGCCAGGAGGCCAGCCGCTGGGGGCGTACCTCGATCGATTCGACCATGCTCTCGCTCGTCGACACCGCGGGCGAGGACCTGAACGACGTGTCGACCGCGTTCACGCTTCAGTACCTGTCGGTCTGCGACGGGCTGGTTGTCTTGCTCGATCCGTTCGCCCTGCCCGGCGCGCGGGCCACGCTCAACCTGCCGGACGCGGCGATCAACGTGGATGAGGACACCCCGCTGCGCGTGGTGACCAACATCACCGAGATGCTCCGGATCGAGCACGACCTGAAGAAGGGCAAGAAGATAGCGATCCCCGTCGCGGTCGTGTTCACCAAGGTCGACGCGTTCTTCCCCACGCTGGACCGCGGTAACCCGCTGATGACGACCGCGCCCGGGGTCCCGGCCTACGTCAACGCCGACGGGCAGGCCGTCCATGAGCACGTGCTGGCCCTGCTGCACCAGTGGAACGCGCAGGACGTCGACACGCACCTGCGGCTGAACTACAAGGACTTCCGGTACTTCGGCGTCTCCGCGCTCGGCGCCGAGCCGGACTACGAGAACTCCAGGGTCGCCGTCGGAGGGGTGCGCCCGCACCGGGTCGAGGATCCGGTGCTCTGGCTGCTGTCCAAGGCAGGGACCGTGCGGACGGCATGACCGCCGACGCCTTCGACCGGCTGCTCTACACCGATTGCCTGCCAGGCACTGGTCGCGGGGCGGGCAGCGGCTTCCAGGTGCAATCTCAGTCACCCGGGGTCGACGCGGGACAGTCGGCCCTGGCGGTCCGCTGGCTGCTGTACGAAGTGCAGGTCGCCTGGCTCAGCGAGAAGCGGCCCGTCGCGGAGTTCCCGATGGGGCTCGCGCACGCCAGCGACGAGGGGTACGGCACGGCGCAAAGCTGCTACCTGGGCAAGACCGCGGCGGGCGGGCGTGATGGCAATCACCTCACCGACTCCTTGCTCGCCAGGGATGGCGACCTGTACGGCGCGGTCCGGCCCGCCCAGCTGTGGCGCTCGCCGTTGTGGCGGGACTCGCCGTTCCCGGGAAAGGAATGCGCGCCGCTGGATGCCGCCGAACTCGAGGCGGGGCCGCTGACGTCGCAGGCGGTCGCGGACTGGGCGCGCGCCCGCCCGGGACGCGTGACCATCCTCGCCCGGCTGCTCACCTTGCTGGAAGACCCGGATGGCAGGCGCGCGGTGATCGTCTCCGACAGTCCCGACGAGGCCATGACCTGGATCGCGGCGGCCACGCTCCTGCTGCCGTCGCGGCACGCGCTCAAGGCGTCGTTCAAGGTGTTCAGCTCGATACCACTGCGGGCCGAGCACCGGATCGTCGCCGCGCCGGCCGCGCTGTTCCCGCAGCTGGCCCCGGGGCGCGGGGGGTCGGTCTTCGTCCTGGACGCCAGGACGGGCACCGCGGACGAGGAGCCGGTGAGCGAGCGGGCGGCGTTCTTCACGGCGAAGCTCGCCGGGGACGGGGACTCCTACGACGTGCTCGACGCAGTCGAACTGGCCGAGGTGCTCGGCGATCCGCGACCGCACCTGGGTGGCCGTGACGCCATGCTCACCGCGTGGGCGCTGACCCGGCCGGACGAGGCGCTGCCGGAGCCGGCCGCGTTGTTCCGCTGGATATCCGGCGCCCGCCAGGAACTGCTCGCCGAGTACGGCCCGCAGGTGGCGGCGCTGATCCTCGACTCCGCGCCGACCGCCGACGCGCTGCGCTGGCTCGATCGCGCCGTCGCGGGCAAGCGCCTGGACATCGATCCGGTGGGGGTGCGCGTGCGGCTGCTCTCCGCCGAGCTCGCGCAGATCCGCAACGGCCTCGGACTCGCGCCGGTCCTGGATGTGCTCCCCCCGGCGCCGCTGGACCCCGGCACCGCCAGGGACGCGGAAAGCGAGCTGTCCTCGGCCATCTTGCTGGGCTCCAACGAGCAGGCCGACCGGCTGCTGGGCCTGGCCCGGCGGCACGGCATCACCCCAGAGCTCGCGGCTCCGTTGCACCAGCGACTCCGCGACTTCGCACGCGGCTGGATCGACCATCCCGCTGGATATCAGCCGGACAACTGGGCGCTGCACGAGCAGGTCCTGGACTGCGCGCACGATGAACTGCGGCACCGGGCCGCCACCAGCGGCATCCAGTCCGTCGCGGGGAACATCCGCCGGCTGAACCAGTACTTCGCCAGCCGCGCGGACCTGAGTGACCCGCTCGACTGCCACATCCAGGCGTCGCTGATCGCCGCGGACCGGGCCGGGCGGGTGGCGCGGCTGCGCGAGCTCCTCGGCCGCATCGTGCGCAGCACCGAGTCGCCGGCCGCGGCGTCGACCGGGCTGCAGCGGGCGCTCATCGACTGGCGGGCCGTCACCGGGGAAGTGGCCGTCATCGTGCTCACCGAGTTGCCCGACTCCTTTGACGTCGAGTACGCGATTTCCGCGCGCGCCGCCGAGGAGCTCACGCTGATGTCGAAGAAGCCCACGCGGGCGCTCCTGGACCTGCTGGACCGGCTCGACCGGCGCGGCAAGGCACCCGCGGCGGACGGCCTCACGCGCATTCTCGAGGAGGACAAGCGCGTGCGGGCGTTCATCGACCGGGCGGGCGCGGACCGGCTGCGGACCGACGCGGCCTACCTTGAGGACACGGTCGCGGCGCTCCGCAAGGCGGACCCGGCCGTGGTCGAGGCGCGGCTGGACGAGGTGCTGGCCGCCTGCCTCCACGCGAGCCACCCCTACCTCGGCGCCGTCGTCTTGGCCGAGCTCAAGTCGCCGCTCCCCCGGCTGCTCGTGCAGCGGTGGGGCCAGACGCTCGGCACACGGGACCTCATCAGCGACGGCCGATGGTGCGTGACCTGCCTGGACTTCGAGGACTTGCCCGGTAAGCGCCAAGATCAGCTGGCGGCCATCGTCCGCGACTTCGCCGCGGCACTCTCCCCGGCCGAGTTCGACGCGTGGTATGACGAGGTGGCTCGCCAGGTCGGGCCGGGCAAGCGCGACCTCTGGGAGTCCGTGTTTCCGCAGGACGCGCCGCGCGCGCGGCGCACCTTGTGGCGGACACGGGATGGCGGGCGATCGTGAGCGATGCTCTCCGACGAGGAGCCGTCGACCGCCGCGATCGACGACGTCGCGGACCTGGCCGAGGCCGGGCGGATCACTGCCGGATCACTGGAGGCGGCGCAGGACCTGGACGCTCCTGGCGGTGACGGCGACCTTGGCGCCGGCCCGGTGCGTCCTCCGCCGGGACGGGGCGGCGGCGGTATCGGCCGAGTCGATGTCGGCCGCCCACTGCCGCCCGAACGCGCGGCCGGGGAGCGCGAAGGTGACGTCGTCGTGGTGGGCGTTGAACAGCATGAGGAAGGAGTCATCGGTGACCCGCCGGCCGCGCCGGTCCGGATCGGGCAGCGCGCCGCCGTTGAGGAAGACGGCCACCGACTTGGCGAACCCGGCGTTCCAGTCCTCCGGTGACATCTGCTCGCCGTCCGGCCGGAACCAGCCGATGTCGGCGTCGGACTGCCGGGTGCCGGCGAAGGGCTCGCCCTCGAAGAAGCGCCGCCGCCGGAAGACGGGGTGCTGGCGGCGGAACTCGATGAGCCCCGCGCAGAAGCCGAGGAAGTCAGTGTCGGCCCGCTCCCAGTCCAGCCAGGAGATCTCGTTGTCCTGGCAGTAGGCGTTGTTGTTGCCCTGCTGGGTGTGGCCGATCTCGTCGCCGTGCCGGATCATCGGGACGCCCTGGCTGAGCAGCAGCGTGGTCATCAGCGCCCGCCGGCGACGCCGGCGGGTCTCCAGGATGGCGGGGTCGTCGGCGGGGCCTTCCGCGCCGCTGTTCCAGGACCGGTTGTCGTCGGTGCCGTCCCGGTTGCCCTCGCCGTTCGCCTCGTTGTGCTTGTGGTCGTAGGAGACCAGGTCGGTGAGGGTGAACCCGTCGTGCGCGGTGATGAAGTTGACGCTGGCGTGCGGGTGCCGCCCGGCGTTGCCGTACAGGTCCGAGCTGCCGGCCAGCCGGTAGCCGAAGTCGGCCAGCGTGCGGTCGGTGCCCCGCCAGTAGTCCCGGACGGTGTCGCGGTAGCGGCCATTCCACTCCGACCACAGGGTGGGGAAGTTGCCGACCTGGTACCCGCCCTCGCCGAGGTCCCAGGGCTCGGCGATGAGCTTGACCTGGCTGACGACCGGGTCGACCTGGATCAGGTCGAAGAACGCCGACAGCCGGTCGACCTCGTGGAACTGCCGGGCGAGGCTGGCGGCGAGGTCGAACCGGAACCCGTCCACGTGCATCTCCGTCACCCAGTAGCGCAGTGAGTCGATGATCAGCTGCAGCACGTGCGGGTGCCGCATGTTCAGCGTGTTCCCGGTGCCGGTGGTATCGAAGTAGTACCGGTAATCCTCGGCCAGCCGGTAGTACGAGGGGTTGTCGATGCCCTTGAACGACAGCAGCGGCCCCAGGTGGTTGCCCTCGGCGGTGTGGTTGTAGACGACGTCCAGGATCACCTCGATCCCGGCCGCGTGCATCGTCTTCACCAGGTACCGGAACTCCGAGGTCACCTGCTCCACTCCCCACGCCGAGTACCCGGCGTCGGGGGCGAGGAAGCCGATGGAGTTGTAGCCCCAGTAGTTCCGCAGGCCCTGATCGGTCAGGTAGTGGTCGTGCAGGAAGTGGTGCACCGGCATCAGCTCCACCGCGGTGACCCCCAGCCGGGTCAGGTGCTCGACCACGGCGGGGTGGGCCAGGCCGGCGTAGGTGCCGCGCAGGTTTTCCGGCACCTCGGGATGGCGCATGGTCATGCCCTTGACGTGGGCCTCGTACACCACCGTCTCATGCCACGGGATCCGCAGCGGGCGGTCGTCCCCCCACTCGAACCACGGGTTGGCCACAACGGCCTTCGGCATGAACGCGGCGCTGTCGCCGTCATCGCGCTTGCGG
>Ga0157369_10005199_pt1 | contig 15208 bp, 8 predicted proteins | sample C25metaG_FD_113461 | JGI IMG/M metagenome (GOLD analysis project Ga0157369, IMG submission 113461) | Corn rhizosphere microbial communities from Kellogg Biological Station, Michigan, USA - C2-5 metaG | ecosystem: Host-associated > Plants > Roots > Rhizosphere > Soil | place: USA: Michigan... | reverse complement strand
CATCGTGATCTACGTGATAGACCGTACCTGCAGTCAGATACGTTGTGCCGGTGAAGGCAAACAGACCGTTGTCGATGTTGTCGGTGGCATGGCCGCTGCCCGTCAGATAGGTGAGGGTATCGCCATTTGTTCCGCCGTTGGTCAGGAACCCAGTCAGACCGTTGTCAGTGGATGAGAAAAAATTGAAGAGCGCGGGGCCGGAGGGATTGCTAATCGTGAAAGTAGCGGAAGCGCTACCCGTCGACGGAAATGGGTTCGTTCCAGCAGCGCTGCCAGGAATGTAACCCTGAGGAACTGGGGCAGGAGAGTTTGTGCAGGTAGTCGTGCAGGGAACGATGTTAGAAACGGTGGAATTCCAGAAGTAGCCCATGACGGAATCGGCGTGAGCGACGGGCGCAAAAGTTAACAGGGCTGCGCAGGACAGGAGCGACAAAATGCGGTTCGAGAGATTCATTGGCCAACCTTGGTTTCAGTTTTACTGTTTTTGGGCCGTGCGCCCATCGATTTTAGTGCATTTGGAGGGCCAGTCTGGAACCACTTCGGTGGCCTACTAAGTACCATTGAATGAATACAATACTGCGGAAGAACCCGAATGGCGGATTTGATAATATCGCAAACCGTTGCACAGTATGGACAATAAATTCTTCAAATTAGGCAACCGTTTAAGTGGCCTGTGGAAATCTAGTCTAAGTCGCGCCCGGTGGAGTGGGATTCGCAATCTCCCGCGCATACACCTGGTAGGAGATTCGCGGGGACTCGGAATCCTGGTGCAATGCCCAGACCTGTTGACGAACTCGTTCATCTGCGGCGGTGACGCGTTCGCGGGAACGCCGGTAATCCAGCCACGAGTCCATGATGAAGGTCTCGTTCAAACGGGTCGGGTTTGTGGCGTCCCGATAGATACCCCACCGCAATGCACCGCCGCGCAGTCGTACACGCCGTAGCTTGTGGATGGCACGGGTGAACTCGGCATAATTTTCTACCGGTACACGATACTCAATCGAGATCCGGACCGGACCGGCCTGTTCTGGGTTGCTCGATGCCGCGTCATCCTCGGGCAGTGTGACCAGTTCCGGAGGCTGACGCTTCCACTCGTGCGGTGTCGTGTCGGGGATGCCTCCCTTCAGGATGCAGAAGCGCCGGACGAACGGATAGCTCAGGGCGAAGCCGCCAGACGCGCATAGGAGCGCGATCGGGGTGCTTGTGTGGTCGGCAATGGATCCCCAGAGGATGGAGCCCAGTGCCATGCCCCCTTGGAAAGTCATCAGATATGTCCCCAGAGCGCGGGCCTGGACCCAGGCAGGTACGCTGATCTGGATGGACGTATTCAGCGAAGCCATCGTGCTGGTCCAACAGAAACCTGAAACTACCAGCGTGGGGATCACAATCGCAGGCCGATGCACCAGCCCCAGCACCGCGAGCGTGACGACATCGTATGCCGTAGAGAGGGCGATGATCTGGTCTGCCGACAACCGGCGCCGCACCCGCGCCAAGGTGAAGGCCGCGATGACCGCACCGAGGCCAAGGGAGCCATTCAGAATGCCGTAACCGAGTGCGCCCTGGTGCATATCGTCGCGCGCGACCACCGCCAACAGAGACCAGATGGCCGATACGAAAAATGTGAAAGTAAATGCCCGTACCAGCGAGGCGCGCAGGCTTGGCGCGTACATCACGTAGCGAAGCCCAGTGCGGATGGACGCAGGCACCCGCTCGGACGGAAGGGCACTCTTAAACAGCGGAACTCGCTTCCAGTTCACAAGCACCCAGATAACGCCGGCAAACGATAGCGAATTCAGCGCAAAGACCCAGGCGCTCCCGGTGGCCACCCGGCTGAATGCTGCGACCATCAGGCCGCCGAGTGCCGGTCCCACTGCCCGCGCCAGGTTGTTAGAACCTGCATTCAGAGAGACGCTGTCCGGGATCAATTCGCGGGGTACCAGCTCCGGCACGATGGCCTGCCAGGCAGGATTGTTCATGGCCGAACCGACGTTCAGCAGGAACGTGAACGCCAGGAGCGACCAGGGCGAAATGTGCCCCAGAAACGTCAGTACCGCCAGCACGGCAACGGAGCCGAGCATCCACGCCTGCCAGAAGATCAACAGGCGCCGACGGTCGTAGAGGTCGGCGGTCGCGCCTGCCAGCAATCCCAGAACAAGGACAGGGAGGCTCGCCGCGGTTTGCATGAGCGCGATCAGTAGAGGCGACGCGGTCAGGGTGGTCATCAGCCAGGTACCGGCTGTGTCCTGCATCCAAGTGCCAATGCTCGAGACGGTAGAGGCGATCCAGCGGTCACGGAACAAGGGAATGCGCAGCGGCCCGAACCCACTGACGGGCATCGATGGGACCTCTCTGCGCGACGCGAATGGAGTCTCGAGCGGCACTGTCTCTAGTCTATCGATGCAGGAAGCGACCCCGACCGCGGCGACCTGGCCAGCTGATTCGCGACTGGACGACACCAGAATCCGCAATCTCCCCTAATTACGCTTTAGAGGATTGATATTTACTGCATTGGGAGGGAGAGACTTTGGACGCTGGCACGAATTTTTTGGATTAAGTGGCAACACCGACTGCGGCAATCATGCGTCCGGCAAAACCGTGCTCCCCTCGGTGCGAAAAGTACTTGAGCGCACCGCCTTTGACACGGGTGCAGGCTGTGCATTCGCCGATAACGCCAACCTTTTTCGCTTTTAGACCTGCGTCCAGCAACTGCCGCCGGTTCGCCTCCCAGAGATCGAGGTGAATCTGCGGCCCGATGTTTGAGTGGCCGGGGGCACGAGCGGTCAGGAAAAGCAGTGGGTACTTCTCCTTCACCGGGTCGGAGTCGAAGACATCACTAAACAGTTCGCTCCAGTAGGCAAACTGGCTCTCAAACTCGTGCTTCACCTCTTCGCCAACCGAATAGCAGCAGGGTCCTATCGACGGGCCTATGACGGCAATCAGGTCTTCCGGCCGGGAGCCATACCGCAGCCGCATGCGGCCTACTCCCCGCTCGACGATCCGCTTCAAGGTACCCCGCCAGCCAGCGTGGAAGGCGGCCACGGCTTTACGCTTCGGATCGGCTATTAGGACCGGAACGCAGTCGGCTACCTGCACTCCGAGCAACAGGCCGGCGACGTCTGTCATAACAGCATCACCTCGAAGAACTGCTTTGCCTTCAGGTGTTTCGAGCGGCGAATCTCCAGCCTCGATGATCCGCACGAGCCCCGTATGCGTCTGGCGGAGAGTCACCAGAGGAGTTTCGCTTCCTCCGCTAACTGCCTTTACGAACCGCCGCCGGTTTTCAAAAACTTTCCCGGGGTCGTCCTGCTTCGTCCAGCCGAGGTTCAGCGAACCGGTCCCATAGATATCGGAGATACCTCCAGGGCGGGTGCTAAACCCGTGTCGCAGCCACGCGTGTCGATCCCAGCCGGGTGCCCGGACGATGCCAAGCCTTCGTCCTGCAGGGCGGCCCCCGGAACCGGTGAGCTCTTTCACCCGATCGCCTCCCTGCCAGGTTCCGGCCAGGGTCTCACGCCGTCCATGGACCAGCCCTACGGAAGCCAGCAGTTCGTCTATCTTCTCAATGGCTTCTTTACTTTCGACGCACCTCATTGGAACACACCTGAAATCAATGATATAGTGCTATGTCAGGCCGATTATCGACCGCAGACGAGCGACCTTTCACCTGGCGCGGCGTCTACTGTCTATTCAGACTGGTGAGGCAGCGCACGACGCGCTGGTTTGCCTGCTTAAACCTAGTAGTTGCCGGAATTTCCGTGAAATTTGCATCCTGACCGGCTGCTCTGTAAGATACGCGATTGCGTCTATGAGATCGAATGTGCCTACTTTAGCTCCTCAGTTGCTCCGCTCTCGATTGTCCAAGATATGTGTCGCGATCATCGGCTCCACGCCTGCGGAGATGATCGAGAAGGCTTCGGCGGTCCAAAAAGAGAACTCTTTTCTCGAATTCCGCCTGGATTACCTTGACAAGCCGCTGACCGCGTTGCCGAAGCTCAAGCAGTTTCTTGAAGAGAATACTGCCGTGACTGCGATCGCGACCTGTCGACGGAAGGAGGGCGGCGGCAAATTCTCCGGGCCTGTCGCAGCCGAACTGGAAATTCTCATTAAGGCAGCCGAAGCTGGATTCCACCTGGTGGATCTGGAGCTCGAAGCAGCAGAGGCCCTCAAGAAGGGCGGACTGCAGAAGCTTCGCGATACGGGCGTTGCGATCATCATCAGCCATCACGACTTCGCCGCGACGAAGGACCTGGACGGCATCTATCAGCGCATCGAGTTCTTTGCACCGGACTTCGTCAAAATCGTTCCCACAGCCAAGGCGCTGGTCGACAACGTCACGCTCATCCGGTTCCTGGAGCGCATGAGTGACCGCACGAACATCATCGGCCTCTGCATGGGTGACGCCGGAGTTATCTCGCGTGTGCTTGGAGTACGCGCCGGATCGGCATTCACGTTTGCTGCCGCGACGCAGGGAGAAGAGACGGCGCCTGGCCAGATCGCTGCACGCACGCTGATCGAGACATACCGCATAGATCAGGTGGATGCAGCGACGAAGATCTACGGCGTCGCCGGTAATCCGATCAGGTCTTCCCTTTCGCCCATCATGATGAATACGGCTTTCCGGCGGGAGACGGTCAATGCGGTCTATCTGGCGCTGCAGACTACGAGGATGGCCGATCTGCTGAAGCTTGTGCACGAGATTCCCATTCAAGGAGTCTCGATCACAATGCCGCTGAAACAGGATATTATCCAGCATCTTGAACAGACAGACCCGCTCTCGGCAAAGATAGGAGCGGTCAACACGATTCGCCTGCTCGACGGGAAGCTGTACGGGTTCAACACTGATGTTGCCGGAATCGTCGGGCCGCTCGAGAAGAGAATGCAGATTCGCGGCGCGAAGGTGCTGGTGCTCGGCGCCGGCGGTGCTGCCCGCGCAGCGGTGTTCGGCCTGAAGGACAGGGGCGCTGAGGTCTTCGTAATGAATCGCACGCCAGAGACGGCTCAGAAGCTTGCACGCCAGGCGGGAGCGAAGACCTGCAAGAAGGAATCGGTGGCGAAGAGCTCCTTCGACGTGATCATCAACGCAACTCCGGTCGGTATGGCGGGAAATAAAGCATCAACTATCATCGATGGCGAGCTGAATGCCAAGCTCGTGTTCGACCTCGTCTACAACCCGCTGGAGACGCCGTTGATTCACCAGGCCCGCAAGCAGGGCATCCCATTCATCACCGGCATTGAGATGTTCATCCAGCAGGGCGCTCGACAGTTCGAGATCTTTACCGGCAAGCCTGCGCCAGAGGAAGAGATGTTCCGCGTGGTGCTGCATGCGCTGAAGCAGCAGTCCGAGAGTGCGGCTGGAACCGAAACACCGGAGCCTGCGCCACGGGCGAAGAAGTCTGCGGAGACCGAGCAGTCGCAGCCGCCACGGGCGAAGTCCGCAAGCGTAAAGGCGGTCAAGAAGTCTGCACGCAGTAAGTAAGCAGAAATGGAGGTCCAGCGAGACGGACGCACAGCGCGGGTGTGTCTGACGTGAAGCGTTCTGCTTCTGCTAGGCGGGAACCCGCTTCAGCAACTTGCTTGCGCTGCGAAACCACGGACGCTCGCGCCGCTTCAGATATCTAGGCATCGCGATTTTTTTGTCCAGTACCTTCTGGGCCCATTCGCGTGCCTCGGCGGTCTTTCCTTCTGAGGCCAGCAGGTCCGCGAAGTTCAGATATGTCTCCGATAGAACCGACCTGGCGGTGACCTGCCGGAACAACGCCTCTGCTCGTTGTTTTTGTCCGGAGAGCGCATACGCACGGGCCAGCAGGCCGCCTGCCCGGTAGAAATCGTAGCTTGGTTCTTTGGCGACGACACGCTCGAGATCGGCTATAGCGGCGGCGGTATCGCCCAGTTCCAACGCACAAATTCCGCGGCGATAGAACACGTCGAGCGAGTCTCCGCGAGCGGCAATCGAGCGGTCGAATGCGGCGCGCGCCTTTTCCGGCTTGCCGTCATCCAGGTACAGATCGCCAAGCTCCTCGAAGTTACCCGCCGACGGATTGGCCTGAACCAAACCTTCGAGTTCGCGTATGCGCTTCCTGCGCGGGAACACCTTCAGCGAGCCGCGCAGCAAGCTGAAATCCGGCAACGCCTCCGCGATCAGGTATACCGCTGCACCGACTGGTCCCAGGAAAAGAATGATGTAGAGCCAATAGGTGTCTGGGCGGCGCTTGATGAAGTGCAGAATCGCCACTGCCTGCAGCAGCAGACCCCAGGGATAGAAGATTCCTGTTAGATATCCCATCCAGTTCGATTCCTCGCGCCAGATTACACGCACATCGGTTTTGACGGAATCAAATTCTTCCGCGCACGTAGCCGGTGGCCGATCTAGCGTCCAAACCGCATCACCGGCAGCAGGCTGGAATAGTCATCTGTCCACAAACGCAGATTGGGCCTGCGCTGAATCGGATTAGCGGCCGCATGCACGGCCGGATTGGCAAAGAAGGCGGCGTTCGCGCTGACCAGCACCCAGGTTGCCCGATAGGTGCCTTCCGCCGGCACAGCAAAGCTCTCCACGACACCTGCCTGCATGTCCTGGTCCTCCGCGACTCGAGCAATTTCTGGCGCAAGGTCCACGTAGGAGTTCGATACGTGGAAAGCAATTACTCCGCCGGGCGCGAGCTGGCTGCGATATACCTGCATCGCCTGGCGCGTGAGCAGGTGTAGCGGGATGGCATCTCCCGTGAACGCGTCGACCACCAGGACGTCGAAGCTTTGCTTGCGTTCACGCTCGAGTGCCAGCCGGCCATCGCCGGTGACGACAGTCAGGTTTCCCGGCGCTTCTCGCAGATAGGTAAACAGGTTTCGCGCGATTGGTTCTACCAACGGATTGATCTCGTAGAAGCGCACCACGTCGCCAGGGTGGGCGTACGCGGCGAGAGTCCCTATCCCGAGGCCTACAACTCCGATACGCTTCGACCGCCCAGCACAGCAGTTGCGCAGGGTAATGCCAACGCCGGAGTCCTCCCCATAGTAGGTGGTAGGGCTCTTCCTGTGCGCAGCGTCCGTCATCATCTGCATCCCGTGGCGGATTCGCCCGTTCATCAGCACGCGGACGGGACCCGTCGCCGATGCATCGGCCTTCTCATCGCCGCCGTCGTCATAATCCGCCGCCGTAACGCGCAGCGAGCCATAGAAGTTTCGCGTTCGCAGCAGTGCATTCCTGCTGAACTGGATGTGTAGGGCCACGGCTGTACCCAAAAGCAATACACTCGCCGTGATCCACAATGCTCGCTGCGACCAGCCTTCATCCCACAGCACGAGCGCACCCAGCATCGCCGAGGTGAGAAATGCCAGCGCCAGGTCATAGTTCGCGCGAAGCACCAGCGGACTCGCAATGGCTATAAGAAACGTGCCCGCAACGCCGCCCCCTGCAATCGTCAGGTAAAATTCCGTGCTGCGCGCTGGGTTGGCAGGGCGAAGGCGATACGTCTCGGCATGGCAGAACCAGCAGCTAACAAATATTTCCAGCATGTAGAACATCACGGCGAGTCCAACCGGCAGGCGCGTATCCACGCGAGACAGCGCATAACCAAGGCTCGCCAGCAGAACGATCATCAACCGCGAGACCAGGCTGCGCCGATAGAGGCTCGGAAATTCAAAAGCTACGATAAACGTCAGCAGATAAACGCCGAGCGGCAGCACCCACAACAGCGGAATCGCTGCAATGTCCTGGCTCAGATGGCTGGTCACTGCAGCCAGCTGCATCGACGCGCCCATGGGCAGCAGGAACCACATCCATCGCTGCTTTACCGTCGTGTGTTCGACCGCGTCATCGGCTGACGATCTCGTATCGTTTGCAGCTGAGACCAGTGGCGCGCTTTTTAAAACCCTTTCGCCCAGCCAGCCCGATGCGGCCGCAAACACCACGAATGCCGCGCACCAGCAGTTCCGCTGGACAGCAAGAGCCATGTGCGGCTCAATCAGCGACGGGTACATCGCCAGCGCCAGTAGAGAACCGGCATTCGACACCGCAAACAACCGGTAAGGCACCGCCTCTGCCGTGTGCCGTGTCCACCACACCTGCAGCAGAGGACTTGTCGAACTGAGAAGCACAAATGGAATGCCGATACTCGCACCCAGGATACTGAAGATCGTGACCACCGGATGCGCAGACACGTCCCAGTTCATTTCGAGTCCCACCCCCATCCCGCCCAGGGCCGCGCGCAGCACCGCTGGGCCGAGCAGCACGATAACGGAGGCTACCGCCAGGCAGGCATGCACCCAAATCCGTGTCTGACGCGCCAGCCAATGCGCATACAGATAACCCACAAGGAGCACAGCCTGGAAGAATACAAGACAGGTTACCCAGACAGCGGAGGAGCCCCCGAGCAGCGGCAGCAGCTGCTTGGCAGCCATCGGTTCCATCACAAACAGCAGGAATGCCGAGAGGAACACGAGACCGCCGTACACAACGCGCATGGAACCCATAAGGAAGTGCAAACAGAATAGCTGCACATCCGGCAGCACAGCGGAAATTCAAGGGCTCAATGCATTGTTCAATCTCCGGTACAATTTCGGCGGAGCCCTACCCCCAATGATCCGATCGATACTTGCCGTCCTCCTGCTCGTCAGCTCTGCAGCTGCTGCGCAGGCGCCTGCTGTACCAGCCTCACCTGCGACGAATCCGCACCCCTACACGATGCTGTATGTGTTCGGCGACAGCTACTCCGATTCCGGGTCGGGCTATGTCGACGGCAATGGTCCCACGGCGGTCGTTTACCTGGCACAGCGCCTCGGCATCCCGTTCACCTGGTACGGCGATCCCAACAGCACCGGCAAGGGACTAAACTTCGCAGTCAGCGGCGCGCAGTCCGGCGCCGGAGCCGGCCGCCGCTATCCCACGGGAGAGATGCTCAGTTTCGGGATGAAGAATCAGGTCGACAACTTCGTCCAGTTCACGAGACTCGGCTTCATTCCCAAAATCGATCCCGAGAACACAATGTTCTTCTTCGCCGGTGGCTTGAACGATCGCGGTAAACCCGAGGGCTTTACGAGGACGAACCTTGAGTTTGAGATCGATACGCTTTACGAGCTGGGCGCGCGTCGCTTCACAGTCGCCTTACTTCCGCTAAAGATTCCGCAGTTTGCCACCGCCGGTGCGGCCTTCAACCCAGAGCTCTCGAAGATTCCCGACGAGGAGCGCGCCAGGCACCCGGACATTCGCGTCAGCCTCAGCCACTGGGGCCTGTTCATGGACGACATCATCACACACCCTGAGAAATATGGCATCACCGATACTACGCACGCATGCGCGGGCCGCTTCATCCACCACGAAGACACAACGCCGTGTCCCGATCCTGACGCCCACTTCTTCTATCACGGAGGACACCCTTCAACTGCCGTTCACCGGCTTGTAGGTGACATGCTGTATCAGGAAGCCATTACGCAAGCTCCATAGTCGCGCGGACCGCGACCATGCTGGCCTGCGGCACTTTTCGCCAGGAGATTCTGACGGCCAGATCGCCGCGCTTGCGCATCCCTAACCCGTCGGCGGCATCGATGAAAATTCGCACCGATTCAGATCGGGGCGCTTCCCGATTGGCGAGCAATGATTCCGACTCTGCCGCATGGGCTTGCCACGTGAATCTAAAAAGAAATCCCGCCTCCCGGATGGGGAGGCGGGACATTGATACTGATGCACAATCGATACTGCCGAACTTCTTAGAAGCTCACCTTCACGGCGCCCTGGAAGATTCTCGGCGAACCGATGGTTCCGGTTGTGGTGGCCGAGATCTGCCCGAAGGTCGCATTCTTTGAAGACGCGGTGCCCGGATTGCTGGCGCTGGGATTCGCGAAGTTGGGATGATTGAGAACGTTGAACGCCTCGAGTCGGAGGTTAAGCGTTAGTCGTTCGTGGATCGGAAACAACCGGGAAATCTGGGCGTCGAACTGGTACTGTGGCAGTCCTCGGAACTGGTTCCGGCTGATATTGCCGAACCCACCTGCAACAGCATTGTTCACGAATGCCGCCTGATTCAGATATCCGCGGTTCGTTTCTCCACTTCCCTGTCGAATCGGTGTATGCAGGTAAATCGGTACACCAGGAACGAGGTTCGGCCGATCATTGCCGTTCGCGGTCAGCGACTGATCCGACCCCTGGGTGACATTGAATGGAGCGCCACTCTGGACGTGAAGCAGCGGAGCGAACTCCCAGTCGTTCAACAGCACCTTTTCTAACCGGTTACCAAAGCCGAAATTGCTCCTGGCAACCAGAACCACATTCTCAATGTGCCGGTAGTCGGATCCGCACGGGCCGTAGTCCCGGTCGATATTTTTAGGATCGGAAATGTTTGTGCCGGCCAGATCACCCTGCGCATCCGCGACGTTCAAGCACTTGGAATACGTGTGATTCGCCAATAGACTGAAGCTGTTCGACAAACGGTGCTGAAGCGTTGTGATGAGTCCGTTGTAATTGGCGGACCCGAAGTCGCCGGTCAGTGGAACGCCGCCGCCACCGCCATTGAATAAATAACCTTGGGATGGATTCGCTATGGTCAGCGCGTACCTTGAAGCCGCATTCGCGGTTGTCGAGCACGGGGTTCCCGCAGCTCCCGGCTTCACAGCCGACGGCCCGGTCTTCACAATCGGGTCGCAGCCTGTGCCGCTCGCGCCCCACACGCCAGGAATGTAGACAGCGTTGTTCAGCGGGAAGCCGATGGGCGCGTGATAGGTATGGTTTCCGATGTACTGGAGCTGGAGTTGCCACCCATGCGGGAAGTCATGCTGCACGCTCGCTGTCCACTGCGCCGTACGGGAGGCGTGGAATTGGGGTGTGATGAAGATGTACTGGCTCTGTGGCGGGAAGATGGCCGTGGCAGGAGTTGGGATCTGCGGTGTCGGATAAGGGCTTATGTCTTTTGCTCCTGTCTGATTGCAACCGTATCCGCCGGTGCCAACTAACCAAGGCTGGCTGAAGCAGATCATTGCAGTCGAGGTCGGCCTGCTCGCAGTTGCATTGGGCGGATTCTGCTCATTACGTTGAGCAGTAAAGAAATTCACCTGGTCGAATGCCAACTCGAAACCACCGCGCAGCACTGTCTTACCGCTGCCCGTGGGATCAACTGACATACCTATATTCGGCGAGAATTGCCAGGGAGAGCTCTTGGTGAACGATTTCGAAACGCCTGGGTCCCCATAGAAAAAAACTCCCGCGGGGGCATTCGTGTACACAGTACTTACTTTGTTTGCGAGGAAGGCCGAGTAATCGAAGACCGAACCGCGATGAAAATAGTCGTGTGGGAAGAATTCCGGCACCCACCTGACGCCGGCAATTACCGTGACGCGGTTTGTGGCATGGAAAGTGTCTTGGACGTATAAGCTCGGGATCGGTGCGCGCAACGCATTCTGTTGCTGCTTGCTCTGCTCGAACGCGCTCTCCGCTCCTGACAGGAAGTCCAGGTTCGCGTCGCCGGCCGCGCATTGGGCACCACTGCATGCCCCGGTTCCAGTCGGTCCGTTGGAGCTATAGAATCCGTTGAAGGTCCCGGTACCATTCGATTCGTATCCGTTCGAGATGTTCAGTTGGTTGCGAAGGAGCTCGCCCCCCATCACGAATTGGTGCTTGCCTTTCACCCAGGTCAGATCATCACTGATTGAGAAGGCATTGTCATTGAAGTGCGCAACCGAATTGGTACCGCCGCCGATCGTGAATCCGTGGTTTTTGCTGGCCGTTGAAACAGTGAGTTGCAGGCCATTCGGAATCAACTGAAACACCTTCACACCGAGCGTGGCCAGGTTAATATCGTTGGCATTGTAGCCACGATTATTTACACGCCGGCTCACCGTCGCATGAATTGTATTCACGAGCTTGGAAGAAATTGACCAGTTTTCGCCGATCGTAATGGACTGGACCCGCTGAATATTACCCGACTGCGTTGTCACCAGGATGTTGTCCGGAAAGTACGGCGCTGGAGCTTGGTATCCGTCCAGGAAATATCGGCCATATAGGTTGTGCTTCTGGTTTATCGTGTAATCGATGCGAGTCACGAATTGCTTGTCATTGATAAGGTTTGGAATGGCGTAGGCCACACGTCCGCATTGATCTGATCCATCCGGCAGCGGTTGAACCTTCGGCAAATAGGCCAGTAGTTTCAGCGCCGCCGCATTCCACTGAGGTGGTGAGGGATACTTATTTCCGGGCAGAATAGCACCGGTTAACGGATCGTACAGTTGTTGAACACCGCCGCAGAGGTTGGATTTGCCCGTGCCGCCGCTACTCGTTGGCGCAGGATCCGTGATGGAGAAGTCTCCGGCCAAGTTCGCCGCCGTCGGGACATAGGCACTTGAGGTCGCGCTCTTTGATGTCGTCCTCTGGAACTGATAGCCCGTGAAGAAGAAGAGCTTGTCATGTCCGTTGTACATGTGAGGCAGCCATACCGGACCGCCAAAAGTAAAGCCATACTGGTTCTGGTGCAGTCTGTCCTTGGCGGAGCAGGTCGTAGCCGGAGGAGTCGGCGTACATGTCGAGAAGAAGTTTGTCGCGTTGATGATGTCGTTGCGGATGAATTCGAAACCTGAGCCATGGAACGTATTGGCACCGGACCGGGTGACAACGTTTACAAGTCCACCCGAGTGAGAGCCCGATTGCGCACCTAAAGCAGTCGACTCGACACTGAACTGCGTGACAGCATCCGGGAATGGGAACGGGAGATTTACATTCGCCATCCAATCGTTGTTGTCACCGCCATCCAGCCGCCACTCAGTCGTATTACCGCTGCCACCGGCGATCGAGACCGAAATGGCCGCATACGAGTACTTGCTGCCGGTGAAGTCCCCGCCAGGCGCGGGCGATGAGCCGCCCGAAAGCGTAATCAGGCCCGTCATCTGACGGCCATTCAGCGGCATCTCTGTTACGGCATTCTGATCAATGGTCTGCTTGAACGAGGCATCTTCCGTCTGGAGTGCGAGGCCTTCCGACTGCACTTCGATCCTCACGTCAGCCGCGCCGACTTTCATCGGAACATTGATGGAGGTGTTGCTGCCAACCTCGAGCACGATGCCAGTCTGCGAATAGGTCTGAAACCCCGCTGCCGCCACTGTCATGTTGTAGGTGCCGATATCGATGTTGGGGAAGCTATAGAGGCCGCTTGAGTCGGTGGTCGCGGTCCGCTGAACCTGCGTAGCTGTATTCGTCAAAACGATCGTTGCATTCGGCAACACCGCGCCCGACGGGTCCGCAACCGATCCTTTGATACTTGCCGTACCTGCGACTTGCGCATGGGCAGGCAGCACGCCCACAAGCAACAGGGTGAGCACGAGAAGGGTGGAACATGCGGCTATCCGCCGCAGAACCGACTGCACGCGATCCATAACGCCTCCAAAAGATGACTTTCCAAGTGAAAAGTTTCAGTTCGACGGATTTATCCGTTCTGAACCGCGCAGAATCAGAACAAAGTGGGATTGCCTGTGTCAACCGATTTATTGGTGGGGCGTAAACCTGGTTCGACCATTTACTGACGAAACATCGCGCGTTCCGCGGGTTTGCTGCGCGCAAGAGATGTGGAAAACTCGACGATGCGAATTATGAAATTGAGATGCAATGAAGGTTTTTCTTTGAAACTTTCCGCACAGTCAACCGTCGTTTGGCTGAGCGTCGGGCACACCGACGCGCTGTAGCAAAGTCAATGCATTGACTTCAACTTGCATGAATTCTGCCAAAGGAGAAGGGCTCACGGCGGCACTCAAAACCTACACAGCGATCGTGAACGTGTCCTCGCTCCGCGTCACCGCCCGGTACATCGTGTCCCGCTCAAACGGAACGCGACCAGCCTCAGTGATCAGCCGGACCAGGTCCGACCGCCGCATTCCCTGCGGAGTGGTCGCACCGGCATCGTGATAGATCTTCTCTTCAATCACGGTTCCGTCTATGTCGTCCGCACCGAAGCGGAGAGAGATCTGCGCCATTTCCGGCGATACCATCTGCCAGTAACTCTTGATATGAGGGAAGTTACCCAGCAGCAATCTGCCGATGGCAATCTGTTTCAGGTCCATGATTCCAGTGGTTTTCGGAATATGCGCCAGTGCCGTGTTATCGGGGTGAAATGCCAATGGAATAAACGTCTGGAACCCGCCGGTCTCGTCCTGAAGCTTGCGGAGGCGCAGCATGTGATCCACGCGGTCCTCGTCGTTCTCGACGTGGCCATACAGCATGGTAGCGTTCGATTTCAGCCCGATTTTATGCGCCAGCCGAGCCGTCTCCAGCCATTCGCCGCCGTCGATCTTGTGATCGCAGATGATGTGCCGCACACGATCGGCGAAGATTTCGGCTCCACCTCCCGGGCATGAATCGACGCCTGCTTCCTTCATCCGCCGTAGCGTCTCTTCGATAGTCATCTTGCCCCGCTTAGCCAAAAAGGCCACCTCGACCATCGTGAACGCCTTGATGTGAACCTTCGGATACCGCTCCTTCAGTCCACGCACCAGATCCATGAAGTACTCAAAGGCCAGGTCCGGGTGCAGGCCGCCAACTATGTGGAACTCCGTTACCGCTTCGGTCAGTCCCTTGCCTGCGGTCTCCCAGGCCTCTTCCAGGGCCATGGTGTACGTACCGCGGTCGCCCTTCTTCTTTCCGAACGCGCAGAGCCTGCAGCTTGCAACGCAGACATTCGTCGGATTGATATGGCGGTTCACGTTGAAGTACGCGATATCTCCGTGTAACCGCTCCCGTACAGCATTTGCCATCCAGCCAATCGCCAGAATGTCGCCACTGCGATAGAGTGCCAACCCGTCATCAAACGTCAGCCGCTCTCCGGCTTGTACCTTCGCGCCAATATTGCGAAGAGCCGGGTCATCGGTCTTAAAGCTGTGGCGCGGGCGCATCTCCGCACCCGCGCCACGCACACCCGACTCCGACAGTAGAGAACTCATGCTTCCATTCTAATCGGCTTACTGTCCCGTCAACTGCGCGGAATCCACCATCTTCGGCTGGACGATCATGCCATCAAACATGGTCGCCGCAGCAAAGTGGTCCGCCACCGGTCGAAGCAGCCGAAGCTTCCAGCCGGTGTCCCACGCACGTACTTTCATTGTGGGCAGTTCAACCGCGAATGCCTCGGTCGCACGGCCGCCAGTAGTCAGCAGCATGCGGCTTCCCTGCTCGTCGAAGTAGAGGTTATTGATGTTGCGGGCATAGAGATCCTTGGGCATCGTCCACGTACTGCCCTGATCT
>Ga0157369_10005197_pt1 | contig 15208 bp, 14 predicted proteins | sample C25metaG_FD_113461 | JGI IMG/M metagenome (GOLD analysis project Ga0157369, IMG submission 113461) | Corn rhizosphere microbial communities from Kellogg Biological Station, Michigan, USA - C2-5 metaG | ecosystem: Host-associated > Plants > Roots > Rhizosphere > Soil | place: USA: Michigan... | reverse complement strand
GCGTGTTTCGGCTTCCTGTGGTGGAACGCGTCACCGGCACGGATCTTCATGGGCGACACCGGATCGCTGGCGCTCGGCGGCGCGCTCGCCGGCATCGCGATGACGACGCGCACCGAGTTGCTGCTGATCGTGCTCGGCGGGCTGTTCGTGGTCGAGACCGTCTCGGTCATCCTGCAGGTCGCGTTCTTCCGCGGATTCAAACGGCGGCTGTTCAACATGGCGCCGGTGCATCACCACTTCGAACTCGCCGGCTGGAACGAGAACACCGTCATCGTCCGGTTCTGGATCATCGCCGGTCTTGCGGTCGCGTTCGGTCTCGGTGTCTTTTACGCCGAGTTCCTCTCGCAAGGCTCGCTGAAGTGAGCGGCGGCGACGTCGCGAGCGGTCGCGTCGTCGTCGCGGGCGTCGGGGTCACGGGCCGCGCGGTCGCGCGGGTGTTGCGCGAGCGCGGTGCTGACGTCGTCGTCGTGGACACCGCCGACGCCGAGCGCCAGCAGGCCGCCGCGGCCGTCCTCGTAGCCGAGGGTGTCGAGGTGCGGCTCGGCGCAACGGCGGCGGACATGACGAGCGCGGATCTCGTCGTCGCGTCGCCCGGCTGGCGGCTCGATCAACCGCTGCTCGCCGCCGCGCGCGACCGCGGCATCGACGTCATCGGCGAGCCAGAGTTGGCCTGGCGGCTTCGCGATCCGCGGGTGCCATGGCTCGGCGTCACCGGCACCAACGGCAAGACCACGACCGTCGGGATGCTCGAGGCGATTTTGCTCGCCGACGGCCGCCGTACCGTCGCCGCCGGCAACGTCGGCCTCCCGCTGGTCGACGCGGTCACCACGACGCCGCCGTACGACGTGCTCGCGGTCGAGGTGTCGAGCCAGCAGCTCGCGTGGTCGCCGTCGCTGCGCTTCCACGCCGGCGCGCTGCTCAACCTCGCGCCGGATCACCTCGACTGGCACGACACGATGGAGGCGTATGTCGCGGCGAAGACGCAGATCTGGAGCGGCGCGACCGCGATTGCCGTCGTCGACGATGCGCGCGTCGCCGCCCTCGCGCCGCCCGACGCCGTCACGGTGTCGCTGACGGATCGTGGGGCTGACTACACGGCCGCCGATGGCGTGCTGACCGCCGGGGGGGAGGCGGTGCTGCGGACCGACGAGCTGCGCGTCGCCGGCCCGCACAACGTCGGCAACGCGCTCGTCGCGCTCGCCCTCGCGCGCAGCGTCGACGTACCGCTCGACGCAGCCGCGCAGGCCCTGCGCGAGTTCGCGCCGGGACGGCACCGCAACGAGACGGTCGCGATGGTCGGCGGCGTGCGGTACGTCGATGACAGCAAGGCCACCAACGCGCACGCGGCCGCGGCCAGCCTCGCGGCGTATCCGTCGGTCGTGTGGATCGCGGGCGGCCTGCTGAAGGGCGCCGACGTGGACGAAGCGGTCGCCGCCAACGCGGGCCGGCTGCGCGGCGTCGTGCTGCTCGGTCGCGACCGCGACGTCGTTGCCGACGCGCTCGCGCGACACGCGCCCGATGTGCCGGTCAGCGTCGTCACGACCACCGACACTGGAGCCATGTCCGAGGTCGTCCGCCGTGCCACCGAGATGGCCCGGCCCGGCGACACCGTGCTGCTCGCGCCGGCCGCGGCCAGCTGGGACATGTTCCGCGACTACGCCGAGCGCGGCGACCTGTTCGCCGCCGCCGCGCGCGCACTCGGCGAAGTGGCGGGCGGGTGACGTCGACCACCGTCGGCGCGGCGGCTCGCCGGCCGCGCCAGCGCACCGCGAGCTCTGCGTTGCACGACTGGCTCGAACGGCCGCTCACGTCCTACTACCTGCTGCTCGGCAGTACCGGCCTGCTCGTCGCGCTCGGTCTCGTCATGGTGCTCAGCGCGTCGAGCGTCACGTCGTACGCGTCGTCGGGATCGTCGTTCACCATCGCGGAGAAACAGGCGATGTGGCTCGCGATCGGGCTGCCCGCGATGTGGGTCGCGATGCGGCTGCCGCTGCGCTTCTACCGCTTCCTCGGCTACCCACTGCTGTTCGGCGCGCTCGGCCTGCTCGTGCTGGTGCTTGTGCCGCACGTCGGGGTCCGCGTCGCCGGCGCGACCCGGTGGATCGCGTTGCCGGCCGGGCTGCAGGTGCAGCCGTCGGAGTTCGCCAAGCTCGCGCTCGTGCTGTGGGGCGCGGATCTGTTGGCACGCAAGGACAAACGGCTCACCGAGGTACGCCACCTGCTCATCCCGCTGGTGCCGGTCGCCTTGCTCATGGCGTTGCTCGTGATGATGCAGCCGGACATGGGGACGACGATCGTCCTCGTCCTCACGATGCTCGCCATGCTGTGGTCGGCCGGCTCGCCGATCTCGGTGTTCGGTGCGACCGGACTGCTGCTCGGCGGCGGGCTCGGGCTGCTCGCGGTGACCGAGCCGTACCGGCTCGCGCGGCTCACCGGCTTCGCCAACCCGTGCGCCGCGGCGCAGGCGCAGAAGGCCGGCTACCAGGCCTGCCAAGGACTGATCGCGCTGTCCTCCGGCGGCTGGTTCGGGCTCGGGCTCGGCGCGTCGCGGGAGAAGTTCGGCTACCTGCCCAACCAGTACACCGACTACATCTTCGCGATCATCGGCGAGGAGCTCGGCCTGCTCGGCACCTTCATCGTGCTCGTGCTGTTCGGCGTCCTCGGCTACGCCGGCATCCGCATCGCGCAGCGGTGCACCGACCGGTTCAGCCAGCTCGCCGCGGCGGGCGTGACCGCGTGGCTGCTCGGCCAGGCTCTCGTCAACATGGGCGCCGTCGTCGGCCTGCTGCCGATTACCGGCATCCCGCTGCCGATGGTGTCGTTCGGTGGCTCGGCCCTCGTGCCCACGCTGTTCGCGGTCGGGATGCTGGCGTCGTTCGCGCGCCGCGAGCCGGGAGCGGCGGAGGCTCTCGCGGCGCGCCGGGCCGGCCGGCGCCAGGCGATGCGCCGGCGCCTGCGGAGCGTCTAGTGCAAGCCGCGTTGACTGCGACGTTGTGTGTCGATGGAACCCCGCCGACTGACACACAACGTCACAGTCAATGGCGGAAGGGACCGCCGGGCGCGGAGAAGGGGCACTAGTGCGCGTGCTGCTGGCCGGCGGCGGGACCGCGGGCCACGTGTCGCCGCTGCTGGCACTCGCCGACCGCCTCGTCGCCGACGACCCCGCGACGCAGATCCTCGCGCTCGGTACGGCCACCGGCCTTGAGGCCCGGCTGGTGCCGGCCCGCGGCTACGAGCTGCACGAGGTGCCGCGGGTGCCGCTCCCGCGCAGCCTCGGCCCGGACACCGTGCGGCTGCCGGCCCGGCTCGGCGCCGCCGTGAAGGCCGCCCGTACGGCGATCGCCCGGGTCGACGCCGACGTCGTCGTCGGCTTCGGCGGCTACGTCGCCGCCCCCGCCTATCTCGCCGCCCGCCGGGCCAAGGTGCCGATCGTCGTCCACGAGCAGAACAGCCGGCCCGGGTTCGCCAACCGGCTCGGCGCGCGGCTCACCCGCTTCGTCGCGGTGAGCTTCCCGGGCACGCCGCTGCGGCATGCCGTCCGCACCGGCCTGCCGCTGCGGCCGGAGATCGTCGGGCTCGACCGGGCCGCGACCCGGGATCGCGCGTGCGAGTCGCTCGGCCTGCGGCCGGACCTGCGCACGGTGCTCGTCGTCGGCGGCTCGCTCGGCGCGCTGCGCCTCAACGAGGTCGTGCCGACGATCGCCGCCGACCTCACCGGCCGCGGCGTCCAGGTGCTGCACGTGAGCGGCCTCGGCAAGGACGTCGACGTACCAAGGGTCGACACGCCGTACGTCGTCGTGCCGTACGTCGAGGCGATGGAGCTCGCGTACGCCGCGGCGGACATCGTCGTCGGCCGGGCCGGCGCCAACACGGTCAGCGAGATCACGGCGCTCGGCCTGCCGGCGGTCTACGTGCCGCTTCCGATCGGCAACGGCGAGCAGGCGCTCAACGCCGCGCCCGTCGCCCGCGCCGGCGGCGGGCTGCTGGTCGAGGACAAGGCGTTCGACACCGCCTGGCTGCGGGCCAACCTGTTGCCGTTGCTCGACAATCCCGACCGGCTCGCGGCGATGGGGAAGGCCGCGGCGGGCTTCGGCGTACTCGATGCGGACCGCCGGCTCGCCGATCTCGTGCGCACGGCGGTGGCGGCGCGATGAGCTTCGTCGAGGACGTCGGTCCGGTGCCGCCCGCCGAGGAGCTCGGCCGGGTGCACTTCGTCGGCATCGGCGGCGCCGGGATGAGCGGCATCGCGCGGATCCTGCTGGCCCGTGGCGTGCCGGTCTCCGGCTGCGACGCCAAGGAGTCGCGCGCGCTGACCGCGTTGCGCGCGCTCGGCGCCAACGTGTCCGTCGGTCACGATCCGGCCCACGTCGCGACCGCGGACACGCTGGTGACGTCCAGCGCGATCCGGCCGGGCAACGCCGAGGTGCAGGCGGCCCGCGACGCCGGCCTGCGGGTGCTGCCGCGGGCCGCGGTGCTCGCGTCGGTGATGGCCGGCTCGCGCGGCATCGCGATCGCGGGTACGGCGGGCAAGACCACGACGACGTCGATGCTCGCGGTCGCCTTGCAGGCCTGCGGCCGCGACCCGAGCTATGCCATCGGCGGCGACCTCAACGAGCCGGGCTCCAACGCGCACGCTGGGACCGGCGAGTTCTTCGTCGCCGAGGCCGACGAGAGCGACAAGTCGTTCCTGCTGCTCGACCCCGAGGCCGCGATCCTCACCAACGTCGAGCCGGACCACCTCGACAACTACGGCAGCGCCGAGGCGGTCTACGACGCCTTCCGCGCGTTCCTCGGCCGGATCCGCGACGGCGGCATCGCGGTCCTCGGCGCCGACAACGAGGGGTCGCGGGCGCTGGTCCCGGCCGCGGTCGAGCGCGGTCTCTCGGTCACGACGTTCGGGCTCGCCGAGGACGCCGGGGTGCGGATCGACGGCCTGAAGCTGTCGGCGGCGGGCTCGGAGTTCGAGCTGGTCGCCGGCGGGCGCCGGCTCGGCCCGCTGAGCCTGGCCGTCCCGGGCGAGCACAACGCGGTCAACGCTGCCGGGGTCGTCGCGCTCGGCCTCGCGCTCGGCCTGCCGTACGCCGACATGGCCCGCGGCCTGGCCGGGTTCTCCGGCGCGCGCCGCCGGTTCGAGCCGAAGGGGGAGGCCCGCGGGGTGCGGGTGTACGACGACTACGCCCACCACCCGACGAAGCTGCGGGCGGCGCTGGCGGCGGCCCGGCACGTCGCGGCCGGCGGCCGGGTGGTCGCGGTGTTCCAGCCCCACCTCTACAGCCGAACCCACGACTTCGCCGCCGACTTCGGCGCCGCGCTCGGCGCCGCGGACGTCGTCGTCGTCATGGACGTGTTCGCCGCCCGCGAGAACCCGATGCCCGGCGTGACCGGGATGCTCGTCGCCCAGGCGGTGCCGCTGCCGCCGGAGTCGGTGCGCTACGAGCCGTCCTGGTCCTCGGTCCCGGCCGTCGTCGCGTCGCTGGTGCGGCCCGGCGACCTGGTGCTGACGATCGGGGCCGGGGACGTGACCATGCTCGGGCCGGAGATTCTGGCGGCGCTCGAGGCGGCCGGGTGACGGCGGTGCTGCGCGCCGAGCGCATGTTCCGCGACCGGCGCCGGGCCCGCCGGCAGCAGGCCCTCCGCCGCCGCGTGCTCCGGCCGGCGGTCGTGCTCGCGGTTTCCGTCACCCTCGGCGGCGGGGCCGTCTGGGCCGCCTGGTCGTCGCCGCTGCTGGCGGTCGAGACCGTGACCGTCAAGGGGACGTCGAGACTTTCGCCGGCCGACGTGCTGGCCGCCGCGCGAGTCCCGATCGGCCGCTCGCTGCTGCAGCTCGACCCCGGCCGGATCCGGGCGCGGGTGGAGGCGCTGCCGGCCGTGCGCACGGTCACCGTCGACCGCGACTGGCCGCACCGGCTGGTCATCACCGTCACCGAGCGGACGCCGGTCGCGGCGGTCGCGACCACCGCGGGGGTGGAGCTGGTCGACGCCGGGGGCGTCGCGTTCGCGACCGCGGACCAACCGCCCACCGGCCTGCTCCCGCTGGAGCTCGGCGCCGCCGTACCCGGCCCCGGCGACGAGGACGCCCGGGCTGCCCTCGCCGTGTGGGCCGAGCTCCCGCAGCCGTTGCGCCGCGCGGTTTCCGGCATCTCCGCGCCCAGCCCCGTCGACGTGACACTTCACCTCGCCGGCCGCCGTACCGTCGTCTGGGGCGACCCGGGGGAGCCGGTCCGCAAGCTCGCCGTGCTGCGGGCGCTGATGGTGACCAAAGCCTCGACGTACGACGTCAGCACCCCTGACGTTCCGGTGACGAAACCCTGAGCCGTCGGAGTTTTTTCGCCGCCGACACGCCGGGATCCGGCGCACCTCGCTTGACCACCCCGGACGATCCGCCCTACTGTCCGGTCCAGCCCTCAAGTTGACATAATGTTAAAGGTCTACCTGAGGGTGAGAGTCGACACCGGTGGCGGCTTCCCTTGGTCACCGAGCTGCGCGACCTTCCCCGCCCGACCCGCTCGGTGACGCCTGAGCGTCCCCGGGCCGAACCTGCCGAAGAGGGGCATCGCACGTGGCCGCACCACAGAACTACCTGGCCGTCATCAAGGTCGTAGGGATCGGCGGAGGCGGCGTCAACGCCGTCAACCGGATGATCGAGGTGGGCCTCAAGGGGGTCGAGTTCATCGCGGTGAACACCGACGCCCAGGCGCTGCTCATGAGCGACGCGGACGTCAAGCTCGACGTCGGCCGCGAGCTCACCCGGGGTCTCGGCGCGGGCGCCGACCCGGGGATCGGCCGGCAGGCGGCCGACGACCACGCCGAGGAGATCGAGGAGGTCCTCAAGGGGGCCGACATGGTCTTCGTCACGGCGGGCGAAGGCGGCGGCACCGGCACCGGCGGCGCGCCGGTCGTCGCGAAGATCGCCCGCTCGCTCGGCGCGCTGACGATCGGTGTCGTGACCCGGCCGTTCACGTTCGAGGGCAAGCGCCGCGCCGAACAGGCCGAGGCCGGCATCGCCGCGCTGCGCGACGAGGTCGACACCCTCATCGTGATCCCCAACGACCGGCTGCTGTCGATCAGCGATCGGCAGGTCAGCGTCCTCGACGCGTTCCACTCGGCCGACCAGGTCCTGCTCTCCGGTGTCCAGGGCATCACCGACCTGATCACGACGCCCGGCCTGATCAACCTCGACTTCGCCGACGTGAAGTCGGTCATGTCCGGCGCCGGCTCCGCGCTCATGGGCATCGGCTCCGCCCGCGGCGACGACCGCGCGATCGCGGCCGCCGAGATGGCGATCTCCAGCCCGCTGCTCGAGGCCTCGATCGACGGCGCCCACGGCGTCCTGATGAACATCTCCGGCGGCAGCGACCTCGGCCTGTTCGAGATCAACGAGGCGGCGCAGCTCGTCGCCGACGCCGCGCACGCCGACGCCAACATCATCTTCGGCGCGGTCATCGACGACGCCCTCGGCGACGAGGTGCGCGTCACCGTCATCGCGGCCGGCTTCGACGGCGGCGCGCCGCGGCCGCGGGCCCGCACCGAGGTCCGCCGTACGCCGGTGCCGCAGGTCCAGGAGACCGTGGACGAGGACGACATCGACCTCGAGGACGAGTACGACGACGAGGTCGACCTCACCGCGGTCGAGGAGCCGGTGCACGTCCGGGTGCAGGAGACGGCCCGCCCGGCAGCCCCGTCCCGGCCGCAGCCGCCGCGCCGCACGATCGTCTTCGACGACAACGACGACCTCGACGTACCGGACTTCCTGAAGTAGGTGCGCGCGCGCGTCCTCGTCACCACACGGGCGGGTGGCCGCAGCGCGCCGCCGTACGACGAGAACAACCTCGCCCTGCACGTCGGCGACGACCCGGCGGCGGTCCAGGCCAACCGGCGGCGCCTCGCCGGGCAGCTCGGCGTCGACCGGGTGCGGTTCATGCAGCAGGTGCACGGCGCCGACGTAGCCGTGGTCGACCCCGAACGCGAGGGTGACGTCGCGGGCGTCGACGCGCTCGTGACCGACCGGCCCGGGCTCGCGATCGCCGTCCTCGTCGCGGACTGCGTCCCGGTCGCGGTCGTGGGCGCGGCTGCGGTCGCGGTCGTGCACGCGGGCCGGCGCGGCGTCGCGGGCGGCGTGGTCGCGGCCGCCGTCGACGCGCTGCGGCGCCTCGACAGCGGGCCGCTGGTGGCGACGGTCGGGCCGGCGATCTGCGGCCGCTGCTACGAGGTACCGGCGGCGATGCAGGCCGAGGTCCTCGCGGTCGCGCCCGCGGCCGAGGCCACGACCCGCGCGGGCACGCCCGGCCTCGACCTGCCCGCCGCCGTGCGCAGCCAGCTCGCCGCGGCCGGGGTCGAGGTACCCGACCACCCGGCGATCTGCACCCGCGAGGACCCGCGCTTCTACTCGCACCGCCGCGACGGCGTCACCGGGCGGTTCGCGATGGTCGCCATGCTGTCCCCGTGACCGAACCGCCGAGCACGCCGGGCACGTCGAGCACGTCGAGCCGGCGCGACGAACTCGCCGCCAACCTCGCCGTGGTCCGGACCCGGCTCGCGGCGGCCGCCCGTGCCGCCGGCCGCGACCCCGCCGAGCTCACCCTCGTGGCGATCACCAAGACGTTCCCGGCGTCCGACGTCGCGCTGCTCGCCGGGCTCGGCGTCGCCGACGTGGGGGAGAACCGCGCGCAGGAGGCGGCGGCGAAATACGCCGAGGTCGGCAGCCCGCCGCGCTGGCACTTCGTCGGGACGCTGCAGCGCAACAAGGCCGCCCTGGTCGCGTCGTTCGCCGACGTCGTCCACTCGGTCGACCGGGCCGGGCTGGTGACCGCGCTCGACCGCGCGGCGCCCCGGCCGCTCGACGTACTCCTGCAGGTGTCGCTCGATCACGATCCCGGTCGCGGCGGCGCGCACGCGGTCGACCTGCCTGCGCTCGCCGAGGCGGTCGCCGCGAGCGAGCACCTGACCCTGCGCGGCGTCATGGCGGTCGCGCCGCTGGGCGCCGACCCGGCCGCGGCCTTCGCCCGGCTCGCCGAGGTCGCCGCCGGGCTGCGCGCCGACCATCCCGGGGCGAGCTGGATCTCGGCCGGGATGAGCGGCGACCTCGAGGCCGCGGTGGCGGCGGGCGCGACACACGTCCGCATCGGTACGGCGTTGCTCGGCCGGCGGGAGCCGCCGGTCGGGTAATGTCCCCGCCATGGCGGGTGCGATGCGCAAGATGGCGGTCTACCTCGGACTCGTCGAAGACGAGGAGCACGAGGCGTACGACGACTACGACGACTACGGCGACGCCCCGGCGGGCAACGTCGTACGGCGGGCCGAGCCGGCGGGCGCACCGCCGCTGCGGGTGACCCGGCCGGACGAGACCGCCGTGAGCTACACGCCGCCGCACCGCACCGCCGCGGAGGCCGTCGACGCCTACCGGATCACGACTATGCACCCGCGGACCTACAACGAGGCCCGCACGATCGGCGAGCACTTCCGTGAAGGTGTGCCGGTCATCATGAACCTCACCGACATGGACGACGCGGACGCCAAGCGCCTGGTCGACTTTGCTGCCGGCCTGGTCTTCGGAGTGCACGGCAGCATCGAGCGGGTGACCAACAAGGTCTTCCTGCTCACGCCGGCCAACATCGAGATCACGGCCGAGGACAAGTCGGCCATGGCCGAGGGCGGATTCTTCAACCAGAGCTGACCGTGCACGTTCTCTATACGGTTCTCTTCTACGCGCTGTGGGTCTTCTTCGGCCTGCTGTGGGTGCGCTTCATCGTGGACTGGGTCATGGTGTTCGCCCGGTCGTGGCGGCCGAGCGGCGCCGCCGCGGCGCTGCTCGAAGTGACCTACTCCGCCACCGACCCGCCGTTGCGGGCGTTACGCCGCTTTCTGCCGCCGCTGCGGCTAGGGTCGATGGCGGTCGATATCGCCTTCATCCTGCTGTTCATCGTGACCTACGCCCTGATCCAGGTCGTCGGATCTCAGCTCTGACCCCGAGGTGACCGGATGCCTTTGACTCCCGAGGACGTGCACGCCAAGCGGTTCACCACGGTCCGGTTCAAGGAGGGCTACGACGAGGAAGAGGTCGACGCCTTTCTCGACGAGGTCGAGACCGAACTGCGCCGCCTGCTCGCCGAGAACTCCGACCTGCGTGCCGCTCCGCGCGCGGCCGCTGCGGAGGCACCGGTCGCTGCTCCGGCGCCGGTTGCCGCTCCCGCCGCTCCCGCCGAGGAGCCGAACGAGGCCGCGCTGCGCACCCTGCTCATGGCGCAACGTACGGCGGACGAGGCGATCGCCCAGGCGAAGGCCGAGGCCGAGCAGATCGTGACCGCGGCGAAGAGCCGGGCCGCCTCCATCGAGGCCGAGACACAGCAGCAGCACGCCTCCGCGATGGCCGAGCTGCAGCGCCAGCGCCAGTCGCTGGAAGGCCAGATCGAGGAGCTGCGCGGGTTCGAGCGGGAGTACCGCACCCGCCTCAAGGCCTACCTCGAGAGCCAGCTGCGCGACCTCGACGGCCGCGGCCTCGCGCCCGGCGGTGCTGCCCCTGGCGCACCGGGCGGACCTGGCGCGCCGGGCGCGCCGGGCGCACCAGCCGGGCTCACCGGTGCGGGCGCGCCGCTCGGCGGTGGCGTGCCCGCGCGCACCGTGCCCGGCCCCACCCCGCCGGCCGGCGCCGCACCGGCTCCCGGCCAGCAGCCCGCGCCGGCCTTGGCCCCGCAGGGACCTGCGCACGGCGCCACGCCGGCCTCCGGCGGCCCAGGCGGTCCTGGCGGCGACATTCCTCGGCTGGCGCCCCCGGCGGCACCGGGGCAGCCGGCCAGCCCGTTCAGCGCGGCGCCCCCGTTGGTCGAAGACGTCGACGCCGGCAGCGACGCGCCCGCCGGCCCGCCGGGCGAGGCGGAAACCGCCGACGGCGAGGAGTCGACGCCGTAACTTCGGTCCGCCCCGACGGCGCCCGGGCGAACACTCGCTAGGATTCGCGCCGCACCTTGCATCGCCGCCTGAGGTCTTGGCGGCATACCCGAAACGGAGTCGACGACGTGATCGTCATCAGCGGAGTTCTGCTGCTCGTGGCAGTGGTGTTTCTCATCATCGGCCTGTTCAGCTCGCTGGGGTGGGTCTACGCCTCGATCGGCGTGAGCGTCCTGTCGTTCATCTTCCTGCTCGTCGGCGTACGCCAGCGCCGTGGCGTTCCGGGGCTGCCGGCCACCGGTGGTGGCGCGACCGCGCTGCCGCCGCCCCCGGTCGCGGCCGGGGCCGGCTCCGACACGGACGTCACGGTCGTGACGCCGCGTGCCGAGACCGAGCCGGTCGAGGCGAAGGCGGCCAAGGCGACGGCCGCGAGCCGTACGGCGGCCGGCGAGACCGCGGGCGCCGCGGCCTCCGCGACGACGTCGGCGGCGGCGCCGGCGAAGAAGGCCACGGCCACGGCGGCGAAGACCACCGACGCGGCGGCGAAGAAGACCACTGCGGCGGCGAGCAAGTCGACCGCGGCGGCGAAGAAGGCGGCCCCGGCCACGAAGGCGACGCCGGCGAAGGCGGCCGCGACCAAGACCACGGCGGCGGCGAAGAAGGCGACGCCGGCGAAGGCGGCCGCGACCAAGACCACGACGGCGGCGAAGAAGGCCGCACCGGCTGCCAAGAAAGCGACCCCGGCCGCGAAGAAGGCCACCCCGGCGAAGAAGGCGACGCCGGCCAAGAGCACGGCGAAGAAGGCCGCACCGGCGAAGAGCACCGCGAAGAAGACGGCGCCGCGCAAGTCCACCCGCTGACATAGGCCAATCGCGCGCTGGTTCGGCTCAAGCGAACCAGCGCGCGATTGCGTCGTACGGTCAGGCTTCCTTGCGGCGGAACGGATCGCGTACCGGCGGCGAGGGCAGTGTGACGCGGTTGCCCTCGACCGACAGGCCGGTCAGAGCGAGGACCCGGGCGAGAACGGTGGTGGTGGACTCGCCGCGGGCCACGCCCTCGTGGGTGACCATCGCGCGGTAGATCATCGCCCAGTGCTTCGCGGGCGTGTCATACGTCCAGTCGATGGACCCCAGGTGCACCGCGCTGCCCCGGACGCCGCCGGGACCGTCGAACGGTCCACTCCAGACCTGGATCCCGGCCGGCCCGGCAGCAAAGCAGCCACCCTGGCTCACGTCTTCCTTGCCGGCCGCGTCGAGCAGCGCCCGCGCTTGCCGTTCCGGGAGGACGAGGGCAGGTCGGACCTGGCTGGTCAGCGCCGGTACGGCGATCGCGTCTGTGTTCAGGCGCAGATGCGTCGGCTGGGACAGCAGCGTCAGGGCCACGGGAACCTCCTGGGTGCACCGTCGTTGCGCCGTTCGCAGCAACGCGGTCACGCATAGAGACCATCGGCACCGGCGAGGCCAGGTCTTCGTACGCCGAACGGGTGCTTTCCCAGGAGGCCCTCTGCGTCGACTGCGACGTTGTGTGTCGATCAGACCCCCTGCACTGACACACAACGTCACAGTCGACGCAACCTCCCTTGCTGGCGGGCTCGGGGCAGACGACCATGTCATCGCGGGCTGACAGCCCTCGCCGCCTTCGCGGCCGGACATTGCCATCACATCTCAAGAGGGGGAACTGCCCGTGCGCATCCGCACAAGGCTCAACGCCATGATCGCCGCAGCGATCGCCGTCCTCGGGATCGGTTTCGTCGCCGCGCCGTCAGCCTTCGCCGGCGGGGTGTGCGGCGACGACGAGGTCTGCACGGTCGAGTGGATCGTCAACAACCCGGACGTGGTCGTCCACCAAGTGATCAACAACACGTCGGTCTGCTACATCAACCCGACGCAGCATTCGCCGACGCTGTGTGGCGGCGACGGCGATGTCCAACTGATCTGCGTCATCGAGGTCAGCAATGCGGACTATGACGGTGACGACACGGGAGCCGGAACCGGCCCGTACGACCAGGACGGCGACGAGGACTACTCGTACTACTGCATCGACGTTCACGTCCCCTAGATAGGTACGACGCCGAACGCGCTGAAGGCCCCGTCGGGCTCCTCGTCGGGGCCTTCAGCCGTTACACGGCGGGCGTCAGTGCTCAGCCGATGGCGCGCAGCCAGAAGGTCAGCCCGAGGTCGGCCGCGTCGTGGGCGGCCATCGGGGCGTTCGGGCGGCCCTGCGTCACCGACGTCGCCAGCACCTCGCCCGCGAGCGCGTCCGCGCCCTCGGCCAGCGCCACCTGTGTATCGCCCTCCGCCTGCCACCACAGCTCGATCCGGTCGCTGACGTCGAAGCCCTGCGCCTTGCGCGCCTCCTGCACCAACCGGATGACCTCGCGTACGACGCCCGCCCGGCGCAGCTCGTCGGTCAGCTCGAGGTCGAGCGCCACGGTCTCGCCGCCGGCCGCGGCGACGGCCCAGCCAGCCCGCGGCGTCTCGCTCACGACCACGTCGTCGGCGCCGACCTCGACCGGCTCGCCGTCCACGTCGACGGTCGCCGTACCGCCGGCCCGCAGCGCCGCAGCGAGCACTGCCGGGTCGGCGGCGCCGATCGCCGCCGCCACCAAGGGCGTGCGCTGGCCGAACCGCTTGCCCAGCGCGCGGTAGTTGGCCTTCGCCGTGACGTCGACCAGGTCACCCGCGGCGTCGAGGGTGTCGAGTGCGCGCACGTTCAGCTCGTCCGCAACGTGCTCGCGCAGCGCGGCCGGCAGCCGCGACCAGCCGGCGGCGGACACCATCGCCCTCGCCAGCGGCTGCCGGGTCTTGACCGCGGCGTCCGCACGCGCCGCCCGGCCGAGCTCGACCAGCCGGCGTACCAGCGCCATCTGCTCGCCGAGCTCGCGGTCGACGAGCGACTCGTCGGCCGAAGGCCACGACCGCAGGTGCACCGAGTCCGCCACCTGAGGGTCGGCATCGCGGACGAGCCGGTCGTGCACCTCCTCGGTGACGAACGGCACGAACGGCGCAAGCAGCCGGGTGAGCACTTCGAGACATTCGTGCAGCGTCGACAGCGCCGACGGATCGCCGTCCCAGAACCGCCGCCGCGACCGGCGCACGTACCAGTTCGAGAGGTCGTCGATGTACGCCGCGAGCGCGCGGCCCGCGCGCGCCGAGTCGAAGTCCTCGAGCGCGGCGTCGACCTCGGCCACGAGCCCGTGCAGCTCCGAGAGCGCCCACCGATCGAGCGCGGGCCGGTCGGCGTACGACGGCGCCGAGGATCGCGACGGGTCCCAGTTGTTCGCGTTGGCGTAGAGGACGAGGAAGCTCGCGGTGTTCCAGTAGGTCAGCAGAACTTTGCGCACGACCTCTTCGAGCGCGCGGTCGCCGACCCGCCGCGACGACCACGGCGATCCGCCGCAGAGCATGAACCACCGCAACGCGTCGGCGCCGTGCCGCTCGAACAGCTCGAACGGATCGAGCACGTTGCCGAGATGCTTGCTCATCTTGCGGCCCTGCTCGTCGAGGATGTGGCCGAGGCAGAGCACGGTCTCGTACGAGGACCGGTCGAACACGAGAGTGCCGATCGCCATCAACGTGTAGAACCAGCCGCGGGTCTGGTCGATCGCCTCGCAGATGAACTGCGCGGGATACGCGCGGTCGAACTCCTCGGCGTTGCGGTGCGGCGCGCCCCACTGCGCGAACGGCATCGAGCCCGCGTCGTACCAGCAGTCGATGACCTCGGGAACTCTCGTTGCGGTTGCTGAACATTCCGGGCACGGCAGGGTGACGTCGTCGATGAACGGCCGGTGCGGATCGAGGTGCGTGACGTCGGTGCCGGACAGCGCGGACAGCTCGGCGAGCGAGCCGATGCAGGTGAGGTGATTCGATTCGCAGCGCCAGATCGGCAGCGGTGTGCCCCAGTAGCGGTTGCGCGACAGCGCCCAGTCGATGTTGTTGTTCAGCCAGTCGCCGTAGCGGCCGTGCTTGATCGTCTCGGGGTACCACCGGGTCCGCTCGTTCTCGGCGAGCAGGCGTTCTTTCACCGCGGTCGTGCGGATGTACCACGACGGCAGCGCGTAGTAGATGAGCGCGGTGTCGCAGCGCCAGCAGTGCGGATACGCGTGCGTGTAGTTGTCCCGCCGGAACAGCCGCCCGCGCGCGTCGAGGTCGGCGACGATCGGCTCGTCGGCGGCCTTGAAGAACAGCCCGCCGACCAGTGGCAGCTCGGCGTCGAAGTGGCCGTCGAGCGACACCGGGTTCACGACCGGCAGGCCGTAGCGGCGCGCGACGAGCATGTCCTCCGCGCCGAACGCCGGCGACTGGTGCACGAGCCCGGTGCCGTC
>Ga0157369_10005196_pt1 | contig 15209 bp, 18 predicted proteins | sample C25metaG_FD_113461 | JGI IMG/M metagenome (GOLD analysis project Ga0157369, IMG submission 113461) | Corn rhizosphere microbial communities from Kellogg Biological Station, Michigan, USA - C2-5 metaG | ecosystem: Host-associated > Plants > Roots > Rhizosphere > Soil | place: USA: Michigan... | reverse complement strand
GTCTCGTCGAGTATCCAGGCCGCGGCCCGTGCGTCCACGTCCACCGGCGGTTCCGCACCGATGCTGTCGCGCTCCTCAGCGACCGCCGCGAAGAGAACCGCGAGCGGGAGTCGATCTTCGTCCCGCGCGGGACGTATCGCAAACGGGGCGTCACCCACTAGGAAGCCCGTTCCGTCCCGGAGGCCGTGGCTCGGAGCAGCAGGACGCGCTCGGCCGGGAAGCGCGCCTCGAGCTCGGCGGCGCAGGCGGCGGCGTCGCCCTCCCGTGCCCAGACGATCACCGTCGGCCCGGAGCCCGAGAGCGTCGCGCCGAGCGCCCCGGCCGGCAGCTCCCCGCGGATCGCGCCGAGGAGCGGCACACTCGTCGCGCGGTAGGGCTCGTGCAGGCGGTCCTCGAGTGCGGCCGCGAAGAGCTCCTCCGACCCGCTCGCGAGCGCCGCGCCGAGCAGTGTCGCGCGCCCGGCCGAGAATGCCGCGTCCGCGTGCGGGACGCTCTCCGGGAGCGCCGCCCGCGCGGCGGCCGTCGAGACGGTCGTCTCCGGGACCACCGCGATCGGGACGGCCGGCGGCGCGTCCGCCACGCGGACGATCCTGTCCTCCCAGGTCAGGCAGACCCCACCGGCGAGCGCCGCCGCGAGGTTGTCGCCGTGACCCTCGAGCTCGCGGCCGTGTGCGAAGAGCTCTTCAGGATCGGCGCGGTTCTGCTCGAGAAGCGAGGCCGCCACGAGCCCGAGCGCGATCACCGCCGCACTCGACCCGAGCCCCCGTTCGCGCGGGATCCGGCTGGTCCAGCGGAAGGCAAGGCCTTCGGGTGAAGCGACGCGCGCGAAGGCCCCGACGCCCAGATGGTCAGGGTCGGGCGCGAGGTCGGGCGCCTGCTCGAGGGGGCTCACCTCGAGCTCGTTCCAGAGGTCGAGCGCGACCGCGGCGCAGTCGAAGCCCGCTCCGAGGTTCGCGGTGGTGGCGGGCGCGCGGACCCGCAGCGGCTCACGCGAGCGCGGCGATCGCATCCGGGTCGGGGTCGACTGCGACCGGCGGCGGTGTGAGCCGTGCCGCCGTCTCCGGATCCTTCAGGCCGTGACCCGTGATCACGCAGACGACGCGCGTGCCCGGCGCGAGACCCGCGTGCGCGAGCCCGGCGACACCGGCGGCCGACGCCGGCTCGCAGAAGACGCCCTCGTCCTGCGCGAGGGCGCGCCACGCGTCGAGGATCGCCTCGTCGGACACGGTGACGACACGGCCGCCGCTCCGCTCGATCGCCCCGGCCACCTCGGCGGCGTGTGCGGGGTCGGCGATCCGGATGGCCGAGGCCGCCGTCTCGGCGCGCTTCCGCGCCTCGACCGCGACGATCCGCGGCAACGCCGCGGCCTCCTCGAAGCCCATCGCGTAGGCGCGCGTGTTGCCGCCGCCGCCGTACGGGAGCGCGAGGACGTCCGGCGGGCCGCCGAGCTGCTCGAGGATCTCGAAGGCGGCGGTCTTCTGGCCTTCGAGCCGGTACGGGTTGAGCGAGTTGACGAGCACGTGCGTGCCGCGCTCGGCGAGCTCCCGTGCTGCGGCGAGCGCGTCGTCGAACGAGCCACGCACTTCGAGCACGCGGGCCCCGAGCGCGCGCGCCTGCGCGAGCTTTCCGATCGCGACGGCGCCTGCCGGCTGCAGCACGAGCGCCGGCAGCCCGGCGCGCGCCGCGTATGCCGCAGCCGATGCCGCCGTATTGCCCGTCGACGCGCAGATCACCGCCCGCGCACCTTCCTCGAGGGCCTTCGAGATCGCGACGGTCATCCCCCGGTCCTTGAAGGAGCCGGTCGGATTCTGGCCCTCCCACTTGAGCCACACCTCGAGGCCGAGACTCGCCGAGAGTCGCGGCGCCTCCAGGAGTGGGGTGCCGCCCTCCCCGAGGGTCACGATCGGAGTCGCGGCTGTGAGCGGCAGCCGGTCGCGGTATCGCTCGGCGAGCGACATCTAGACGCCGCGCTCGGTGATCACGCGGAAGCGATCCGGTGGTCCCCGGACCTCGTCCAGCTCCGCGATCGCCTCGAGCGCGGCGTCGACGCTGCCGCTCGGCGCCTCGTGCGTGACGATGTCGAGCGCGGCGCCGTGTGCGAGCTGCCGCTGCGCGAGTCGCGCGACCGAGACGCCGTGCGCGGCAAGTCGTTCGGCGAGCCGGGCGAGGACGCCCGGCCGGTCCTCGACCTCCACGTGCACGTAGAACGGCGAGCGGAGGTCGCCCACGGGCGCTCGAGGCAATGTGCGCCAGCAGGCGTCGTTCTGCAGGAAGCCCGTGCCTGCCGTGCCGACGACGCTGACCATGTCGGCGACGATCGCCGAGGCTGTCTCGAGGCCGCCCGCGCCCGGCCCTTCGAGCGTGATCTCGCGGATCGCGTCCCCCTGGAGCATCACGGCGTTGAACGCTCCGTCCACGGCGGCGAGCGGATGGTGGCGGTCGACGAGCGCCGGCTGCACGCGCACGTCGAAGGCCTCGTCGACGAGCGTCGCCGTCCCGACGAGGCGGACCGCCATGTCGAGCTCGCGCGCCGCCTCGATGTGCTGTGTCCGCATCAACTCGATGCCCTCGCACAGCACGTCGTCCGGGGTGACGCGCGCCCCGAACGCCACGGTGGCGAGGATCGCCATCTTCGCCGCGGCGTCGGCGCCGGAGACGTCCTCGGTCGGGTCGGCCTCGGCGTAGCCGAGACGCTGCGCCTCCGCGAGCGCCTCCCCGTAGCCGGCCCCCGACTCCATGCGCGTCAGGATGAAGTTCGTCGTCCCGTTCACGATGCCGAGCACGCGATGGACGTTCGTGACGACGAGCGACTCGCGCAGCACCTTGATCACCGGGATCGCCGCGCAGACGCTTGCCTCGAAGCGCAGCTGCACGCCCTGCTCGGACGCCGCCGCGAAGATCTCGGCGCCGCGACGCGCGATCAGCTGCTTGTTCGCGGAGACGACGGGCTTGCCGGCGCCGAGCAGGTCGAGCACGTAGCCGGCCGTCGGCTCGATCCCGCCCATCACCTCCGCGACGAGGGCGATCGACGGGTCGTCGCGTATCTCCGCGAAATCGGTGGTGAGCACGCCGGCGCCGGCCGGAAAGCTGCGCGGCCGGCCGGGGTCGCGTACGAGCGCGCGGACCACGCGGAAGCGATGTCCGGTCGCGCGCTCGATCTCGTCGCCGCTCTCGGTCAGCAGGCGGTGGACGGCCTCGCCGACCGTGCCGTAGCCGAGCAGCGCGACCGGAACGTCAACCGCGTCCATTCCCACCCCCGCCGGCGGGATGCTCTTCGACCGACACGGCGTCTTCGGAGAGCTCGAACCGGTCGTGGAGGACGCGCACGGCACGCTCGACCTCGGACGACCGTACGACGCAGGAGATCCGGATCGACGACGTCGAGATGATCTCGATGTTGATGTCGGCTTCCGCGAGCGCGTCGAACATGTCGGCGACGACGCCGGGGTGCGTCTTCATGCCTGCGCCCACCAGGGACACCTTTGCGATCTCCGCGTCGGTCGAGAAGCCCTTGCCGCCGACGTCGGCGGCGATGCGCGCCAGCACGGGCTCGACACGCGGCAGGTCCTCCTTCGGCAGCGTGAACGAGACGTCCGTCCGGCCCTCGGCGGAGACGTTCTGGACGATCATGTCGACGTTCGCGCCCTCGTCGGCGAGCGAGCGGAAGATGCGCGCCGCGATGCCCGGCTGGTCCGGGACGGCCTGGATCGTGACCTTCGCCTGCGAGCCGTCGTGCGCGATGCCCGAGATGATCGCCTGCTCCATCTCACCGACCTCCTCACCGATGAACGTCCCGTCATTGTCGGCGAAAGAGGAGCGAACATGAACCACCACGCCGTGGTTCCGAGCGTACTCGACCGACCGCAGCGCCAGCACTCTCGCTCCCGACGCCGCGAGCTCGAGCATCTCCTCGTAGGAGAGCCGGATGAGCCTTCGCGCCGCGGGGACGATCCGGGGATCGGCGGTGAAGACCCCCTCCACGTCGGTGTAGATCTCGCACACGCTCGCGCCGAGCGCCGCGGCCAGCGCGACGGCCGTCGTGTCGGAGCCGCCGCGCCCGAGCGTCGTCACCTCGAGCTCGGACGACACCCCCTGGAACCCGGCGACGATCGCGACCTTGCCCTGCTCGAGCGCCTCGAGCACGCGTCGCGAGCGGATGTCGACGATCAGCGCCTTGCCGTGACTCGCGTCGGTCATGATCCCGGCCTGCGAGCCGGTGAACGAGATCGCCTCCCGGCCGAGGTCCCTGATCGCCATCGAGAGAAGCGCCATCGAGATCCGCTCGCCCGCGGTCAGGAGCATGTCGAGCTCACGCGGGTGCGGGTCGGGCGAGACCTCGACGGCGAGCCGGAGCAGGTCGTCGGTCGTGTCTCCCATCGCTGAGGCGACGACGCAGACGGAGTCGCCCGTCGCGGCGGCGGCCACGACGCGCTGCGCGACGGCCCGTGTCCGCTCCGCGCTCGCGAGAGACGTGCCGCCGTATTTCTGAACGATCAGGTTCGCCATCGCGCCGACCATTATCGTGAGCGCGGTGCGTGCCGTGGCCCTGACGCTCTTCGCCGTCGCCCTGGCGCTCGGCGCGAGCCGTCCCGCGGCGGCCTATCCCTGGCCGGTGAGGCCGTTCGACAAGCCGCACGCGCTTCGCGGCGCGTTCGACGACCCGCGCTTCCACCTGGGCGCCGAGGGGTCGCTCTCCGCGTTCCACTTCGGGGTCGACATCGCCGTCCGGGACGGGACGCCCGTCTACTCGGTCGCACCCGGCTTCGTGAGACGGAGCAACGCCGACGTCACGGTTCGCCGTCCCAACGGTCACGCGTTCGGCTACTGGCACGTCCACCCCGTCGTTCGGGAGGGCCAGCACGTGCGGGTGCACCAGCTGCTCGGCTACGTGATCGCGGGGTGGGGGCACGTCCACTTCGCCGAGAGCTATCTCGGCTCGTACCGGAATCCGCTCCGGCACGGCGCGCTCACCCCGTACCGCGACCGCACCCGCCCGACCGTCTCGTCGATCGAGCTCCTCTCGCAGGACGGACGGGCGCTCGACCCCGCGCACCTCACCGGGTCGTTCGACGCGGTGGCGCAGGTCTACGACACGCCGCCGATCGCGCCGCGACCGCCGTGGCAGATCGCCCGTCTCACGCCGGCCGTGATCTGGTGGCGGCTCGTGCAGGGCGCCGTGCCCGCCACCGGCTGGACGCTCGTCGCCGACTTCCAGTTCGCGCTCATGCCGGCCGGCCTCTACGGGTTCCTCTACGCGCCCGGCACCTACCAGAACAAGGGCCACCGGCCGGGGAGCTATCTCTTCTGGGTCACGCACGGGTTCGACACGACGACGGTCCCGGACGGCACGTACCGGCTCCAGGTCCTGGCGGAGGACACGCGCTACAACCGCGGGCTCGGAACGCTCGACGTGACGGTCGCGAACGGCGGGCCGCCCGAGCCGCAGCAGCTCGCACCGGGGATGCAGTCGCCGCTCCGGCGGCCGTACTGATCTACGATCGAGCGCCATGGCCCTCGCCGGCTCGGACGAGATCACGCTCGAGGAGCTCCAGCTCGCGGCCCGGAACCACGGGATGCCGCTCGAGGCACTCCGCTATCCGCTGACGCCGGTCGGGCTCCACTACCTGCTGATCCACTACGACATCCCGGCGATCGACGCGGCCGCGTGGCGCCTGCAGGTCGGAGGTCACGTGAGAGGCGAGCTCTCGCTCTCGCTCGACGACCTGCGTGAGCGAGCGACCGTCCGGTTGCCCGTGACCATGGAGTGCGCGGGCAACGGCCGCGCGAAGCTCGCGCCGCGCCCGGTCAGCCAGCCGTGGCTGCTCGAGGCCGTCGGCAACGCCGAGTGGGGCGGGACGCCGCTTCGCCCGCTGCTCGAGGAGGCCGGTCTCCTCGACGGCGCGGTCGAGGTGCTCTTCACCGGGCTCGACCGCGGCCTCGAGGGCGACGTCGACCAGCAGTACGAGCGGAGCCTCACCGTGGCGGACGCGCTCCGTGACGAGGTCCTCCTCGCCTGGGAGATGAACGGTGCGCCGCTGCCGCCCCAGCACGGCTATCCGTTGCGCCTCGTCGTGCCGGGCTGGTACGGGATGACGAGCGTGAAGTGGCTCGGTCGCGTCACCGTCCTCGACCGGCCTTTCGACGGCTATCAGCAGAGCCGCGGATACCGGTTCCGGCAGGCCGAGGACGAGGACGGCGAGCCGGTGACGCGGATCGCGACGCGCGCGCTGATGGTGCCGCCGGGAGTCCCGGACTTCATGACCCGGCGCCGCCTCGTCGACGTCGGGCGCTGCGTTCTCGAGGGCCGGGCCTGGTCGGGTCGCCATCGGGTCACCGCCGTCGAGGTGAGCGCGGACGGCGGCGCGAGCTGGGCGGCCGCCGAGCTCTCGGACCCGGCGGGGCCGTTCGCGTGGAGCGGGTGGCGTTTCCCGTGGGATCCACAGGGGCCGGGCGAGTACACGCTCTGCTGCCGCGCGTCGGACGACGCCGGCGGCACGCAGCCGCTCGAGCCGCCGTGGAATCTCGGCGGGTATGCGAACAACGCCGTGCAGCGCGTGCCGGTGACCGTCAGAGGCTAAGAAGCTCCAACTGAATGAGCACGGGCCGCCGGAACGCGCTGGGCACGCGCGCCGCCGCGTCCTCGGTCGCCTCGATAGCGCTGCTATCGAGGCTCCCTGCGTCCTTGCGTCGCACGCACCCATCGCGCCCCGCCAGCGCGTGGCATTCAGTTGGAGCTTCTAGGCGATAGGGGGGTTCTGGACGTTGTGCTCGGTCGCGTACTCGTCGGTGAGACGGTCCACGACGTCCATCCCGTCGCTGTAGGCGTAGTTGATCTTGACGAACGGCGCCCACTTGTCGGGCAGCGCGTCCTCGGGGAAGATCGCCTCGACGGGGCACTCCGGCTCGCAGGCCCCGCAGTCGATGCACTCCTCCGGATCGATGACGAGGATCCGGTTCGCCTCGTGGATGCAGTCCACCGGACAGACATCGACGCAGGACTTGTCTTTGATGTCGATACACGGCTCGGCGATGATGTACGTCATTCGGGCAACCCTAGCGAAGCGGTCACCCCGAGGGCGTCAGCTCCTCGACGAGCTCTCGGGCGCGCTCCACGAGCGCCGACTTGACGACGACCTGGTCGAAGCCGGCCGAGTGGGCGGCCCGGAGGCCCGCCGTGTCGGTGTGGTTCGTGTAGCCCAGGATCGGGACGTCCGGGTAGGTGTCGGCGACCTCCTGCGCGTCGATGCGAGCGATGTCGGCGATGACGAGGTCCGGGGCATCCGTGTGGTCAACCGTGATGAAGTGATGCTCGGGCAGGAGCGCCTCGAGCTTGCCACGGAAGAAGAGATCGACCCCACACAACAGGATCGTCGACACGCCGCACAGGTTAGAACGCATGGGTGACCCGTACAAGGACGGTCTCGAGCTCATCCGCGCCGGCAGGTTCTTCGAGGCGCACGAGGAGCTGGAGCTCGCCTGGCGCACGGCGGCCGCCGAGGAACGCGATTTCTACCAGGGCCTCGTGCACGTCGCGGTGGCCTGGTACCAGGCGGGCCGGGGGCGGCCGGTCGCGACGGCGAGCCAGCTTGCGAAGGCGGCCCGGAGGCTGGCGCCGTTCGCGCCCTCGCACCGCGGGGTCGACGTCGGCGCCGTGCTCGCCCAGGTCGAGCAGGCCCGGGCGGCCGTGGAGGGCGGGTCGCTCGCGCTCACGCCCCCGTCGGTCTAGGGCGACGTGAGGCCGATCGCGTCGAGCGTGCGGTTGACGGCGACGTGCAGCCACCAGTCGCGATGGAAGAAGAGCAGCAGCCCGAGCGCGACGAGCGTCAGGCCGCTGACCACCCGGATCACCGTGTAGCGGTTCCGGAGCCAGCGGAACGACGACATCGCCCGCGCGAAGGCGATCCCGGCCGCGAGGAAGGCCGCCCCGAGCCCGAGTGCGTACGCGGCGAGAAGCGCGGCCCCTTTCAGGACCGTGCCGGTGTCGCTCGCGAGCACGAGCACGGCGGCGAGCACGGTGCCGATGCACGGCGCCGCGCAGACCGCGAACGCGCCGCCGAGCAGCGCTCCCGAGCCACGCCGGCGTGCGCCCGAGAGCAGGCCGGGTGCGAGCACCCGCTCCGGCACCGGGATCAGCCCGACGAACGCGAGCCCGAGCACCACGAGGACGAAGCCGGCGATCTCCGCCTGCGCCGTCCCCGACACCGTGCCGCCGATCGCCGCCGCGCCCGCCCCGAGCACGACGAACACGAGCGTGAATCCGAGGATGAAGGGGATGCTCGCCCGGACGACCCGACCGACCGTGTCGCGCTCGCCGAGGCGGCCGGCCTCGACGCTCGAGACGGCCGAGAGGTACCCCGGCACGAGCGGCAGCACGCACGGCGTGATCACCGACGCGAATCCTGCGAGGAACGCAATCGGCAGGCGGGCGCCCATCAGTCCAATCGTGCCAGCAGCTCGTCGAGCCGCCGCTCGGTGTCGTCGTCGACCGGCGGCCGCGTCTCCTCGGGCACGCGCGTCCGGCTCCAGCGCCAGACGCCGAACCCGACGAGCAGCGCCCCGAGGATGATCCCGCCGAGCGGCAGCCACCACGCGAGGAGGTCGAAACCCTTGTGCGGGGGCGCGGCGAGGATCCCGGCGCCGAACATGGCCGGCGACGCGAGCTCGGCCTCGATCTGCCCTGCCGTCCAGCACTGGGCGATCCGCTGCGCGATGTGAGCCTTGATCCGCTGTGCGGCCGGCGCGTCCGACTGGTCGAGAGTCGTGTGGCAGGTGGGGCACATGATCTGCCCCTCGAGGTAGGCGAGCGACGTTCGGGGGTGGGCGCATGCCGCGGCAGGACCCGCGAGCACGAGCGCCGCGGCGACAGCTGCGGCGAGTCGCGCGATCACGAGTCGAGCGCTGCTCGGATGCCGTCCCGGAACACGGCGAGCCACTTCGGGTTCGTGATCGGACCGAGAATGTGCTCGCCCACGAGCCGGCCCTGCCGGTTCACGAAGTAGGTCTCCGGGACGCCTGTCAGCCCGTACCGGTCGCCGATCAGCCCGGACCCGTCCCTGACCGTGGGATACGTGACGCCGTGATGCTCGAGGAACGTGCGTGCGTCACTCGTGACGTCGTGGTAGTCCACGCCGAGGAAGACAACTCCCTGCGCGCGGTACTGCCGCGACGCCTGCTCGAGCAGCTTCGCCTCTCCCTTGCACGGTACGCACCACGACGCCCAGAAGTTCAGAACCACGGGCTTCCCCCGAAGCGACGCGAGGCTGACGCTGCCGGTGCCGTCCATGAGCCTCGCCGAGAACGCCGGCGCCGGTGCGCCGATGCGCGGCGGGTGCGACTGGTGCGTGAGCCTCCAGACGAGGAGTGCGAGCAAACCGGCCACCGCCGCCAGAGCGACGATCTGGCCGGTGAGCTTGAACGTGCGCATCAGGAAGAGACGATGTAGACCGTCGTGCCGACGTTCACGTGGTCGAACAGCCACTCCGCCTCCGGGATGTGCATGCGGATGCATCCGTGCGAGAGGGAGTAGCCGATCGAGCCGTCCTGCGGCGTGCCGTGAATGCCCACTCCGGGCGCGCTGAGCCCCATCCAGCGTGTGCCGAGCGGATTGCCGGGGCCCGGCGGAACGGGCTTCTCGCCCTGCGCCCACGGGGAGTTCGGCGGATACCACCACGGGTTCTTCCATTTGACGACGATCTGGAAGCGGCCGAGCGGAGTCGGATAGACGGACTGCCCGGTCGCCACCTGGAACTTCCGCACGGTCTTCATGCCGTTGTAGAGCGTCAGGACGTTCGAGCCCCGGCGGATCACGATCACGGGGCCGATCGTCGCCGGCGTCACCTTCGGCTGCGTGAGCTTCGCCCGCACGAGGATCGCAGTGCGCGTCGCGTGCACGAGCTCGTCCGTGAGCGCCGCGACCGCGGCCGGCTGGTCGACGGTGCGTCCGATCACCGGCTTCGTGACGAACGGCTTCGAGTTCCGCAGGAGGAGCGTCGACGAGACCGGCTTCCGGTTGAACCGGTTCGCGAGCTTCCCGACGAGCGCACGCACGAGCTTCGTGTCGACGCCGGCACGCAGCGCGAGCGTCGTGTCCGGTGCGACGGTCATCGCCTTCGCGACCGCGGCGTCGGCGGGCACGGTGACTCCGAGCAGGGTCGGCGAGACGCTGATCGTCGTCTTCTCGAACCGAAGGGTCACCGGCGCCTCGAACGCCTGGAGCACGGCGGCAGTCGCCGTGTCCGGGGCGAGCCCGCCGATCGGGACGCCCGCGAGCGTCACGCCCGCCGGGACGACGGCCGGCACGGGCGTCGTCGTGGTGGTGGTGGTCGTGGTCGTCGTGGTCGGCGGCGGCGTGTCGGCGAGCACCGTCGCGGCGAAGACGCCTCCGGCAAGCAGCCCGATGAGAAGTAGGACGACGCGCTTCATGATGTGGGCCGGATCTCCCGGCGCAGGAGCCTTGGATCGTCCGTGATGATACCGTCGACGCCGCGTTCCACCAGGGTTTTCGCCAGCACGGGGTCGTTGACGGTCCAGACGTAGACGGCGACGGAGGCGCGGTGGCAGATCTCGACCGTCCGCCGCGTGACGACCCCCGAGTTGAGGGTGACCGCCTGCACGCCGGAAGCACGCAGCAGGCGAGGCAGCCGGACGGTCAGGAGCGCGCGGAGCACCGCGACGCTCGGCCGGACGGCCGGCGCGAGAGCCCGCCGCTCGCTGATCCCGAGCCGGTCCTCCGGATACGTGAGGGAGCGTGGCAAGCGCGGCTCGAGCGCTGCGAAAGCGCGGAGCGACCGGAGCGACGTGGAGCTCACGAAGCTCCGTTCCCGGAGCCCGCTCCGCCGGAGCGCCTCGACGACGCCGGTCTCGACTCCCGCCTCCTTGACGTCGACCAGAACGTCGAGGCCGAGACGGGCGGCGAGGGCGAGACCCTCGCCGAGCGGGGCCGCGCCGGCGGCGACGGACGGGCCGTGGGCGAGCACGAGCGCCCCGCCGGAACCGCGCGCGGCGTCCAGCTCGACCGCGTCGACGCCGTGCGCAGCCGCCGCCTCGATCGCCGCCAGGCTGTTCTCCGGCCCGAGCGCCGCAGCGCCGCGGTGGCCGACCAGGACGACGTCTCGGTCGCCCCGGAACAGCTCCATCAGGAGACGCGGCGGATGACCACGACGGCGAGGTCGTCCGAGAGCTCGCCGCCCGAGTAGCGGCGGGCGTCCTCGGTCACGGCGTGGGCGAGCTCTCGGGCCGGCAGCTGGCGCCGACGGACGAGCAGGGCGTCGAGCCGTTCTGTCCCGTACAGCTCGCCGTCGCGGCGCGCCTCGATCACCCCGTCGGTGTAGAGCACGATCGTCGTCCCGACCGGCAGGTCAGCGTGCACTTCCCGGTATTCCTGCCCCGAGTCGATGCCGAGCACGACACCCGACGCGTCGAGACCGCTCACCGTGCCGTCCGGAAGGATGAGCCGCGGAGCCGGGTGGCCGGCGTTCGCGCAGGCGACCGCGCCCCGCCCCGGATCGATCGCGACGTAGGTCATCGTGATGAACTTGCCGGGCGCGATCTCGTCGACGACGACGTCGTTCGCGAAGGAGAGAAAGTCACCCGGCTCCGGATGCTCGCGGGCGAGCGAGCGGAACACGAACTTCGCCATCGCCATGTCCGCGGTCGCTTCGACGCCGTGACCGGTCACGTCCCCGAGCACGACGGCGAGGCGCCCGTCGTCGAGCTCGAGGAAGTCGTACACGTCGCCGCCCACGTCGACACGAGCCGACGACTCGTACACCTCGCCGACCTCGAGACCCGCGACCGCAGGCGCCTGGCGAGGAAGGAGCGATCGCTGCATCGTGTCGGAGAACTCCTTCAGCTGCTGATAGAGGCGCGCGTTGTCGATCGCGAGCGCGGCCTGGCCGGCGATCGCGACGCCCGAGTCGATCGTCTCCTCGCCGATCGGGCTTCCCGGCCTGAACGAGAGGATGGTGAGGGCGGCGATCGTCTCGGCGGGCGTCGCCACCGGGACCACCGCCCCGGTCCAGCCGCGCGCGAGGAACGGCTCGAGCACTTCGTGCCCGCGTTCGAGCCGGAACGGCTCGGCGCGCCGGAAGAGACGCTGCACGGGGGCTGCACCGAACGGCTGCGGCCGGAACAGGATCGCGCGGGCCGCGTCCGCGAGTTGCTGATCCTTCACGTGGAGGGCTCTGGGCATCAGGAGCTCGCGGCGGCCGTCCGGCAGCGAGATGAGGGCCGCGTCGACGTCGAGCACGTCGACGACCGTGCGCGCGAGCGCGTCGAGCGTCGCCTCGAGGGAGAGGCTCTGTACGAACGAGCGCGAGATCTCGTACAGCGCCCGCATCCGCCGGGACGACTCGCGCTCGGATGCGAGCGCGGCCTCGCGTTGCAGGCTCAGCTCCGATGTGCGCTCGTGCAGCTGCGCGTTCTGCACCGCGACCGCGAGCTGGCGCGCGAGCTCGGCGAGCAGGCGTGCGTCGTTCTCGGCGGTGCCCCGACCGTGCGAGGGATAGACGGCGAGCAGCCCGATCACCTCGTCCCGGACGAGCAGCGCGGCCGCGAGGGCCGCTCCGATGCCGGACTCCGAGCCGGCTTCGTGGACGTCGCGCAGGCGCTCGTCGCTCGTCACGTCTTCGGAGTCGACCGTCGCGTGTCCCCACGGCGAAGCGAGCGCCAGCTCGAGCAGGCGTCCCGCGACCTGGGCGTGCGGTCCCTCGAGCTCCCGCGCCGCGGCCGGAATAAGCGCATGCTCCTCCGTCCGCAGATAGAGGGCGACACGGTCGACGTCGAGCAGCTCCGCGACGCGCTCCACGGCCGTCTCGAGAGTGTGCGCGAGCGAGAGCTCGGACGTGGCCTGGCCGACGACCGCAAGCACCGCACGCTCGCGCTCGAGCTCGACCTCGAGCGCGCGCGTCCGAGAGCCGGAACGAAGCGCATGCGCGGCCCGGACGCCGAAGGTGGTCAACGTGGAGAGCTGTGCCGGGCCCGGCTCGCCGCCCGGTGGAAACAGGAGCTGCAGCACGCCGACCGCCGGCTGGCCGAGCGCCAGCGCCGTCGCCACACCGCAATTCGCGGGCAACTCCCCGCTCGACACCGAGCGCACGGACACGCCCTCCTCGAACGCCACGGCGGCGAGCTCGCGCGCTGTCCCGAGGTCGCTCTCGGTGTCGAGGCCGTACGAGCCTGCGAGGACGAGCCAGCCGTATTCCTGCTCCCAGAGGAGACCGGCGCGCGCTCCGACGAGGTGGGCGGCGACGCGGCTGATCGCGGACGCAGTCTCGAGGCCGTCGGACGCGGCCGCAAGCGACTCGCCGACGAGGTCGAGCAACGACGGCTCGAGAACGTCCGACGTGCCGCCCTCGCCGGCCGCGAAGGCGCGGAGCACGAGGGCGGCGTGGCTTGCCGCGAGCTCGGCCGCGAGGCGCTCCCCTTCCGAGAAGTCGGCCCCGGCACGGTAGGCCTCGAGCGACCCGGTCGTGCCCATCCCACGGATCGGGACGAGCAAGACCGCGTCCGCAGCCGCACGAGACGCGGCGTGCCGCACGGGGCCCGGGGCGTCTGCGAGCGTCGTGAGGATCGCGCGAGGCAGCTCGGCCGCCGGCAGGTGCGTGCCCTCGAGCTCCGCCGCGAGCGCGGGTTGTCCCGCGACTGCGACGGCCTCGAGACGATCGGCGACCGGAATGCGCACGAGGACGAGATCGGCACGCGCGACGACTCTCGCCGCGTTCGCGACGTCCGCGAGGGCGTCCGCGAGCGTCGATCGCTTGGCGGCGGCCGCGATCGCCCGGGCGAGGAAGGCCAGCCCGTCGACCGAGATCCCCCTGACCCGCCGATCCGCCTGAACGACCACCCCGGGGAAGTATCGCGCCCGCGGGCGAGCGGGCATAGAATTTGCGTGTGGCATCGCCCATGCCCGACGAAGACGAAGAAGAGATCCCGGTCGACCCCTCGGCGATCGAGCTCCGCTACCGCTACCACAGGGCGCGCCGTTACGCGCGCGTGCATGCCCGCCAGGAGAGCAGGCTCGCGCGCTATCGCTTCTACATCGTGATGACGGTGCTGCTCGCCCTCGCGACCGCGTTCGTGATCGGCAGCTGGCACGAAGTGCAGCGGCTCTTCGGCCTGTAGCAGACGAGGCACCGCACCGCCGGACCGCCGTCGGGCACGCAGCCTCCCACGCCGCCTCGCGAATTTGCCCATACTGCGCCCCATGCAGACGCCCGAGCCCCTGCCGCCTTCGCGGGCGGCGGCCGACCCGCTCGAGCCCCGTCCCGCCCCGAGAGCACCGGTCCCCGGCTACTGGGGCGAGCGCCTCGCCTGGATCGCCGGGCTCGTGCTCGGAATCTCGGCCTTCACGGACTGGTACTCGGGGAGCCAGGCGGACGGCCTGACGCTGTCCGTGACCGGCTGGCACACCGGGGCGCTCGGCAAGCTCGTCTTCTTCTGCGGGCTCGCGACGCTCATCCTCGAGGCGCTGCGCGAGGCCGGCATCGAGTTGCCCGCGACGGTGCCGGAGAGCCTCGTGCTGATCGCGCTCGGGTCGCTCGCCACGATCTTCGTGCTGATTCGCCTGATCTCGATCCCGGACACGTTCTTCGACACCGCGGGCCGCGGGATCGGGATCTTCATCAGCCTCATCGCCGCAGTCGCACTGATCGTCGCCGGGCTCCTGCGAGCAGCAGAAGAGCTGTAGCGACGCCGAGCGCGGCGCCGCCGACCACGTCGAGCGGCCAGTGCACTCCGACATAGACGCGCGAGTAGCCGATCGCCAGCGCCAGCACGTAGAACGCGGGGGCGGCCCGAGGGACGAACGCCGTGAGCACGGTCGCGCAGGCGAAGCTCGTCGCGGTATGGCCCGAGGGGAACGAGTCGCTGTGAGGGATCGCGATCAATGGTCCGCCGCCGGACGGCCTACGGGTTCCGACCGCCGTCTTCAGGAGTGCGGCGAGCCCATCCGACAACGCGTCGGCGAGCACGACGAGGACGAAGGGAGCCGCACGGCGCCAGGCGAGCGAGAGCGCGACACCGACGCCGAGCCACACGAGCCCGTGGTTGCCGACATTCGAGAGCCACACGAAGACGTCGTTCAGCGGCTGCCACCGGTGGTGGACCACCCAGCGCTCGGCGTGCCTGTCCCAGCCGGTCAGACGGGTGCGATCTGCTTCGTCTGGTCGATCAGCTGCTGGAGGTCGAACGGCTTGCCGACGAACGCCTGC
>Ga0157369_10005195_pt1 | contig 15216 bp, 16 predicted proteins | sample C25metaG_FD_113461 | JGI IMG/M metagenome (GOLD analysis project Ga0157369, IMG submission 113461) | Corn rhizosphere microbial communities from Kellogg Biological Station, Michigan, USA - C2-5 metaG | ecosystem: Host-associated > Plants > Roots > Rhizosphere > Soil | place: USA: Michigan... | reverse complement strand
GCCGCTTCGATGGCGTTGTCGTCGGTCGATGCCGCTACTTGTGACAGTGGTGTGGCTTGCCCCGTGCTGAGGTCGGTGATCGAGCCACCATTGCCCCAGAGCGTGACGACGTCGTCGACGCCTGCCGCACTGAAGCCGGCGTCGTACGGCCACGACTCACCGCCGGTGGCAGGGTTGCCGTCCGCATCGAAGCCGATGCCGACGACGGTCGAGTCGGTCGCCTTGTAGGTATTGAGGCGGATGAGCGCGAACAGTGTGTCGCGGTCAGTCGCGAATCTGACCTGGAAGATGTCGGCCGCATTGTTGCCGTAACGGTTTTCGTCCGTGGGGTAGCGGAAGTCGCCCTTCGGACTCTCGACTTGGCCGTATTGCTGTGAGTGCGCGCCGGTGTCTGCGCCGAGGTCGTCCCAGATGTGGTCCTGATAGATGAACTCCCCGTCGGAAAGCTGCGTCGACCCGCCGATGCCGCTGGACTCGCCCGTCCAGTCCGAGATGTTGCCGTCGACGGTCACCGGCGCCGTGGTGGCACCGGCGGTCATCACTCGCACCACCGCCGGGCCGGCCACTAGCACGCCGCATGCCATCAGGACGGACATGCGGCGCCGCACACTGCCGTTGAACACTCTGGACACCGTCCCCTCCGCGGCCCTGATCGTCGGACCCCGGCACCCGACCCGCCAGTGGGGATGTCCCTACAGTTCGAGCAGGGAACGGCTCAGCTCCGTGACGTCGGCGGCGCCGACGAGCGACATCGTGCGGGTGATGTCGGCCCGGAACCACTCCAGCACGCGGTCTACCCCGCGCTCCCCCGCCGCGGCGAGGCCATAGAGATAGGCGCGGCCGGCCATCGCGGCGTTGGCGCCGGCCGCGACGGCCTTGACGATGTCGCTGCCGCGGCGCACGCCGCCGTCGCAGATGATCTCGGTCCTCCCACCGACAGCATCGGCGACCGGCGCCACCAGGTCGAAGATCGCCGGCGCGCTGTCGAGCTGGCGACCGCCGTGGTTGGACAACGCGATCGCCTCGACGCCGGCGTCGGCGGCGAGCACGGCGTCGTCGACCGTCTGGATGCCTTTGATGACGATCGGGCCGTCCCACACGGACCGCAACCAGTCGACGTCCGCCCACGACAGCGCGGGGTCGAACTGCTGGTTCACGTAGTCGGACAGCGTCACCGGCGAACCGCCGTCACCGACGTCGCGGCCGACGACGTTGGCGAACCTGATCGGCTCACTCCGGAGGAACTGCGACGTCCACGCCGGATGAAGTGCGCCGTCGATGAACGTGCCCGGGCCGATCGACGGCGGCAGCGAGAAGCCACGCCGCACATCGCGCTCGCGACGGCCGAGCACCGCGGTGTCGACGGTCAAGATCAAGGCATCGTAGGACGCCGAGGCGGCGCGCTGGATCATCTCGCCGACCAGACCCCGGTCGCGCCACGCGTAGACCTGGAACCACAACCTGCCGTCGCTGACCGCGCGCACCTCTTCGATCGACCGGGTCGACATGGTGGAAAGCGAGTAAGGCAGTCCGGCGCGCGCCGCCGCCCGCGCCACCGCCAACTCGCCCTGTGGGTCAGCGATGCGCGTGAAGCCGGTCGGCGCCAACACGAGTGGGTAGTCGAGCGGCTGACCGAGCAGCGTCGCCGAGATGTCCACCTTCTCGACACCGCGAAGCACCCGAGGCCGGAACGTCGCGCGCGCGAACGCGAACTCATTGGCGGCAAGAGCGCGCTCGTCCTCAGCCGCACCATCGATGTAGTCGAAGACACCACCGGGCAGCCGGCGCTTGGCGATCCGGCGCAGGTCCGCGACCGACGCAGCCCGCCGCAGCCGGCGCTCGACCAGATCGGTCTCGACGCGCTCGACGCGGACGACCGACTTCAGCGTCCGATAGGGGTTCACAACGCTTCAGGGTGCCAGGTGCCACCGAGTTCGGGGGCAAGTCCGTCGCGGGCTACGTCGAGGAACGCTGACGCGCCGAGCCGCCCCGCGTGCTCCGGCATCGCGCCGAGAAGCAGTGCTTGCGCATAGCGGGGCAGGTCGACCAGGTTGCACTGCTCGGCCAGCCCGGGATCGTCCGGCCATGACCCGATGACCACGCCCCGACAGCCGAGGCCGCGGTGGCGCAGAGCCTCGCAGGTCAAGGCGACGGCGTTGAGCGAACCCAGGCCGGCCGGGGTGACCACGAGGACGTCGGCCACGAGGCCGCGCGCGATGTCAGCAACGGTGCGACCCTCGTCATCCAGCTCGACCAAGAGCCCGCCGGCGCCCTCGACGAGCAGCAGGTCACCGTGCCGCCATTGGGCCATCTCATCGATCAGTTCGACGACAGGCACCGCACTGCGGCCTTGTCGCTTGGCGGCAGTTGCCGGCGCCAGCGGATCGTCGTAGCGAACGAGCTCATGTGCGTCAGCGACACCGGACAGCCGGCGTACGACGTCGATATCCGCTTCCTCGCCTGGCAAGACGCCGGTCTGCGCCGGCTTGACGACAGTCACCTTTTGCCCGTCCGCGAGGGCGAGCGCAGCCACCGCGGCCGTGACAATGGTCTTTCCGACCTCGGTGCCCGTGCCGGTCACAACGAGTGCGGTCATGCCGCCCTCACGAGCGCACGACCGATCGTTGCCGCCGCGTGTTCGAGCTCCGGTTCTCCGAGATTCGCCCGCGCCGCCAGCCGCAGACGGCTTCTGCCGTCAGGCACCGACGGTGGTCGGAAGCATCCGACGCGCACGCCCTCGGCCAAGCAACGACGAGCAGCCGCGACGGCACGAAGCGGGTCGTCGACGAACACCGAAGTGATGGCTGCGTCGGGCACCGTGCCGGCGAGCAGTGCGGCAAGTCGTTCCGCGTTGTCATGCGCCCTCGCGGCTAGCTGTGGGTCGCCTTGCAAGACCTCAAGCGCACCGAGGGCTGCGCCTACCGCGGGCGGCGCCAGAGCTGTGTCGAAGATGAAGGAACGCGCGACGTCAACAAGGTGGTCGACGATGGCAGGCGAGGCGAGCACGGCACCGCCCTGCGCCCCCATCGACTTCGACAGCGTGACGGTGCGGATGACGTTCGGATCCGCAGCCAGACCAAGGGCGTGCACAAGCCCGCGACCCCCATGACCGACGATGCCGAGCGAATGCGCTTCGTCGACGATCAGCGTCGCCTCGTTCGCGTCGCAGACATCGTGCAGCTCCCGCAGTGGTGCTGCCTCACCGTCGACGCTGAACACGGCATCAGTCACCACCAGCGCGCGTTCCTCGCTGCGGCTTCCCAGCACGTCACGGACCGCGTCGATGTCCTTATGAGGCGTCACGACGACACGACCTCGAGCCAGCCGACAGCCGTCGATCAGCGACGCATGGTTGCCCGCGTCGGAAACGATCAACGTGTCCGCGTCGGCGAGTGCAGCGACCACGCCGATGTTCGCGGCGTATCCGGACGAGAAGACGAGCGCCACCGGCGCTTCGGCAAACTCCGCCAGCCCGATCTCGAGCTGCTCATGCAACTTGGTCGTGCCGGTGACGAGTCGCGACCCCGTCGCGCCGCAGCCCCACTGCTTCGCCGCTTCGACCGCTCTCGCCACTACCGACGGGTGCCGGGCGAGACCGAGATAGTCGTTGCTCGCAAGGTCGACGACAGCATCCGACGCCTCGCGCGTCTGCAGCTCGCGATGCAGCCCTCTTGCCTCACGACCGCTCGCCTGTCTTCGCAGCCATCCGTCCAGGAAGGCCGTCATGCCGACGCCGTCGCCTTCACCGCGGCCAGCACGCCGTCGCAGATGACGGCGACGTCGGCCGCACGAGAAATGTACGGCGGCATCGTGTAGATCAGGTCGCGGAACGGGCGCAGCCACACCCCGCGCTCAACCGCCGCTTCGGTCGCCGCTGCAACGTCGACCGGCGCATGCATTTGCACCACGCCGATCGCCCCCAGCACGCGCACGTCGGCGACCTCCGGCAGCTCGCGGGCCGGCGCGAGGCCGGATTGCAGTCCGGCCTCGATCTGACGCACCTCGGCTCGCCAGTCGCGTTGTGCCAGCAGGTCGAGGTTCGCGAGCGCGACCGAGCAAGCGAGCGGGTTCGCCATGTACGTCGGGCCGTGCAGCAGTGCGCCGGCGGGTCCTTCACTCACCACCTCTGCCACTGCCCTCGTGGTCACGGTCGCCGCGAACGACATGTAGCCCGCGGTCAGTGCCTTACCGATGCACATGATGTCCGGACTGATGCCGGCCGCTTCCGCGGCAAACATCGACCCTGTCCGGCCGAACCCGGTCGCGATCTCGTCGAGAATCAGCAAGACGTCGTACTGGTCGCAGAGCTCACGCAGCACCGTCACATAGCCGGGGTCATACATGCGCATTCCGCCGGCGCCTTGCACGACCGGCTCCGCGATGACCGCGGCGAGCTCCCCACCGTGTGCGGCCAGCATCCCCTCGACGGTCGAGAGCCACGTCGCGTCGACCGGTTCACCGACTCCCATCGGCGGAGCGGGGGCGAACATCTGCATCGGTAGTGCATTGCCGAACAGATGGTGCATGCCGTTCACCGGATCGCACAGCGACATCGCCATGAACGTGTCACCGTGATAGCCACCGCGCAAAGCGAGCAGGCGTGTCTTGGTCGGTCGCTGTCGCGCTTGCCAATACTGCAACGCCATCTTCGTGGCAACCTCGACCGACACCGAGCCGGAATCACTGAAGAAGACGCACTCGAGGCCGTCCGGCGCGACCTCGGCGATCCGTTGGGCGAGCAGCGCGGCTGGTTCGTGGGTGAGGCCGCCGAACATGACGTGCGCCATGTGGCCGAGCTGCTTCGTAAGGGCAGCGTCCAATGACGGGTGGTGGTAGCCGTGGATCGCTGCCCACCAGCTCGACATCCCGTCGACCAGCTGGGTTCCGTCGTCCAAGTGAAGGCGCACTCCTTGCGCACCACTGACGACGTACGGCGTCGCCGACGAGAACGGTGCGTACGGATGCCACACGTGTCGGGCGTCAAGCTGTTGGATGGTGTCCGAGCCGTCGGGTCGGGCGACTCGGCCGTGCTGCGAACACGACGCCGTCCACGACGTCGGCATCACTTGCACCACCATGCGCCGAGCGCAGATCGGGCAGTGTCGCGGCGGTTCGAGGTGCAGGCGTCGGTCGCACGCCTCGTGGTCGTCGTCGTCTCGCGGCCGGCCGCAGGCGGCACAGAACCGGGTCGGCCCGATCACGCTCACAAGGACGCGTTCAGCGCTTTGATCGGCATGCGCAGCTCGTCCAGCAACGCGAGGTCCTCCGCGGGCGAGCGGCCGAGGGTCGTCAAGTAGTTGCCCACGATGACTGCGTTGATCCCGCCGAGAAGTCCGTCGCGGGTGCCGAGATCACCGAGGGTCAGTTCGCGCCCACCGGCGAAGCGCAAGATCGTGCGCGGAAGAGCGAGACGAAATGCTGCGATCGCGCGCAATGCATCGCCCGCGAGCATGGTCGGCAGTGGCGCAAATGGGGTGCCGGGTCGGGGGTCGAGGAAGTTGAGCGGCACCTCGTCCGGCGCGAGCTGAGCTGCGAACTCCGCACGCTGCTCGAGCGTCTCACCCATCCCGAGGATGCCGCCGCAACACACTTCCATCCCGGCGTCGCGCACCAGCTGCAGCGTCTCCCATCGTTCGTCCCAGCTGTGCGTCGTCACGACCGATGAGAAGTGTGAGCGAGCGGTCTCGAGATTGTGGTTATAGCGGTGCACACCCATCGCCACGAGCCGGTCGACCTGCGCGGCGGTCAAGATGCCGAGCGAGCAAGGGACCTGAACGTCGTTGCCGTCAGCGCGAATCGCCTCGATCGCGCTCGCGACGTCGTCGAGAAGCTTCTGGTCCGGGCCGCGCACTGCCGCAACGATGCAGAACTCCGTAGCGCCGGTTGCGCGCGTCTCGCGTGCGGCACGCACAAGCGAGTCCACGTCCAGTCGCGCAGCACGCACTGGTGACTCGAACTTCCCCGACTGCGAGCAGAAGTGACAGTCCTCAGGGCAGCCGCCGGTCTTGACCGAGACGATTCCTTCTACCTCGACAGCGTCGCCGCCCCAACGACGCCGCACGTCGTGGGCAAGCGCCAGCAGCGCCGGCAGCTGATCGTCGGCGACGCGCAGGCAGGCGAGGATGCTTGCCTCGTCGAGACCGGCGCCGTGCTCGAGGACGTCGGTCCGCGCAACTTGGAGCACATCCCCCAAAACAGACATAGCGGCGACCTTACCCAGTCGCCACATCCCAGGCCGCTGTGCGGCAGCGCCCGGCCCGCCACCTGCGCTGGGTTGATGCGACGAAACGTCGCCCGCAGGCGAGGGCGGAAGGAACGCCCCGCGGACCTGAGCCTTACACCCCCGGCTTGACGCAGGACGGCGTGCCCGCGACGTACGCCTTGGTCGCGCTGTCGAGGTCTTCCTGCCAACCCCATGCGACGCTGCCGCCGAAACCCGGCACGTTGGTCGGCAGGACTGGGCCATTGACCAGCGCCTGCGACTGCGCCTGGATGCCGGTGAACGCGGCGCCCGGCGTGAACTTGCCGTAGGACTTGATCGCCGAGATCGGCACAGACATCGTGATCGTGTTCTTCTTCATGTCGACCGTGCCCTTAACGGCCGACCCGACGTTGTAGTAGTTGATCGCAAAGAGGCTCGGCCCCACCGTGCCGCCGTCGCCGAAAACGAACTGCGGGCCGTACGCCGCTGACGCCGGGTTGGGGTCGACGGTTGCACCGAGATAGACGGGCGAGCTGTGTCCGGGAGCAGTCCACGACAGCATGTAGAAGTGCGCCTCGGGAAAGGTCGTGTCGGGCGTTGCAAGTGTCTTCACGCGGATGACGCCGGTGACGTACTTCGCGTTGCTCGCGATGTCAGCAGACAGGATGTCGCCGTCGGGATCGTCCGGCGCCTTGTTGACCGCTGTCAGGCCACCCAGGGTCGGGTCGAACGGCGCGTCACCGGTCGTGCCTTGGACGATGTTGCAGACCGGCTTCACCTTGTGGGTCGAGGCGCTGGCCCCGCCCCCGGCAGCGACGACAGCAGCGAGCCCGGCGGCAACGGCGACGCGAGTGCGCATAGCTCCCCCATAAGAGAAAGGCGCTGGGACGCAACAGCTTTCGACGCCGCGCGATGAATTCCTGCCCGCCGCCCGCACCGACCCGCGTCAGGCGATGAGCAATCGCAGCCCTAGGTCTGCGGAGTCGCGAGCGACAAGCTCGCGGTTGCGTTCAGCCCAGCGGCCGGAGGCAAGATCGTCGCCAAGACTGCGGACAGCCCTCTGCTCGATGTCGTGCCCGAGCTTGGCCCACACCGATATCCCGCGCCGGACGTTGTCGTCGAGGTAGGCCTCCGGGCGGCGCCAGTAGGCCTCGAAGAAGCCGTCCTGGCAGTCCCACGGGATGAGCACCGGCTCTATCCGTCCGCCGATCGCCGCCGCCTTCTCCGCCAACGACGGGTAGCCGACGAGGCTGTCGGTCAGCTCGGGAAGGTAGTCGCGGGTGAGCCAGAACTCGTTCAGCCCGGACAGGTCGAAGGTGAACACGACGACGCGTCGTGCCACTCGACGCATCTCGCGCAGGCCGGCGATGGGGTCCTGCCAGTGATGGATGGTGGCCACCGCCATGGCCGCGTCGAAGCTCCGGTCGGCGAACGGCAGATGCTCCGCCGACCCGGCGATGCACGGCGCGGCCTCAGGCGGGCGCTGCGCGCGCATGACCGCCGACGGTTCGACAGCGAGGACCCTACGGTCGGCGGGCTCGTAAGACCCGGTGCCCGCGCCGACATTTACGACGGTCTCGGCCTCGCCGAGCGCCGCCCAGATCTGTGCAGCGATGCGCGGATCCGTACGCCGGGTCCTTGTATAGGTCGCCCCGATCGTGTCGTACAACTGCTCGCCGGCCACTTGGCCTCCGCCGCGCCGGCGTCGGTCACGCCGCCTGTCGAGTGACGCGGGTCTATGGTGCCGGCGGCCTCCCAAGCATCGCACGCTTGATGACGAAAAAGCGGATTTGCTGAGACTCTTGGCCCGTTCCAAACCGACCTGGAGGGCCAGATGACGCGTCGCGCAGCGGTCTACACCATCGTCGCCGCAGCCGGGTTCGACCTGATCGGCGCCGTGTGGTTCGCCGCCGTCGAGCATCTGCCGGTGACGACCGGCATCTACTGGTCGGTGACCACGGCGACGACCGTCGGCTACGGGGACATCACGCCGCATACGCATATCGGGCGGCTCATCGCCGTCCTGGTGATGCTGACCGTGATCCCGTTGTTCGCGGCAACGTTCTCGCTGCTGACGACGTCGCTGACCACGATGCGCGTCTCAAGGCTCCACGACGAGGCCTTGGCACACATTCGGCACATCAAGGAGCACTTGGGTGTGGCCGGCGACCTGCCCGACCACCTCGTTCCGCCTCATATGAAGTAGTCAAAGCCGCCGCTCGGGAATGAGTACGGCGGGCTATTTGGACGGCGCGGCCGATTTCACAAAATCGACACGTGCCCTCGGTTCCCGTCCTGCCGATGCATCCTGCGAACTGCGTCGGCTGCCTTGGGCATGGTGCCTGCTGGGTGTGCCTAGGGCAGGGGCGGCTGCCCAGCCCGCAAGGCCAACCGGAGCTCAGGTGTCCACGATGCCGCGGCGGCGGCCGATGCGTCGAGCAACGCTGAGTTTCAGGTGTTCTGTATCAAGAGGCCGCCGTCCACCGGGATGTTGACTCCGGTGACATAGGACATCGCGGGTAGGCAGAGCGACAACGTCATCTGCGCAACCTCTTCCGGTTCGCCATAGCGGCGCAACGGCACTCGCCGGCGGGCGAACTTCGTCTTGGCTTCTTCCGGGATGCCGGCTGTCATGCCCGTGCGGATCGGCCCGGGCTGCACGCAGTTGACGGTGATGCCGAACTCGCCCAGCTCCATCGCCAGGGCGCGGGTGAGGCCGATCACGCCGTGCTTCGCCGCGACGTATGCGGAGTTGTACTTCGTCGCCCCGGAGCCCTCGGTCGACGCAATGTTGACGATGCGTCCCTCGCCGCTGCTCTTCAGATGCGGCAGCACGGATCTAATGGTGCGCACATGTCCGGCAAGGTCGACGTCGATCGTGCGCTGGAAGTCGTCGACGTACGACGGACCGTCCACCGGCCCGGGCGCGACCATCCCCGCGTTGTTGACGAGGATGTCGAGGGAACCGAACGTCTCGACGATCTCGGCGACCACGCGCTCGATCGCCGACGCGTCGCTCACGTCGAGAACCCACCCGTGCGCAGCGCCGCCGGCGTCGACGATCTCATCGACGACGGCCTGCACCCTGTCGGCGCCAAGGTCGGTGACAGCGACCTTCGCACCCTCGTCGGCGAACAGATGCGCTGTTGCCCTGCCCATGCCACTCGCGGCCCCGGTGACGAGCACCGACTTCCCTGCCACCGACCGGTTTCCTGTTGTCAGCTTCGGCATGGACGGTGCCTATCACGGCCACCGGTTAGCATCCCCGCGCGTGAGCCCTGACCTTTTCGATCTGACCGGCAAAGTCGCCGTGGTGACGGGTGGGAGCCGCGGTCTTGGCCGCGCGATGGCAACCGCATTCGCCCAGCGTGGCGCCGACGTCGTCATCGCGAGCCGCAAGCTCGAGGCCTGCGAGACGACCGCGCGCGACATCGCGACGGCGACCGGTCGCCGCGCACTGCCGGTCGCATTTCACGCCGGCCATTGGGCCGACGCGGACCGACTCGTCGACACCGTCTACGAGGAGTTCGCACGATGTGACGTGCTCGTCAACAACGCCGGAATGTCGCCGCTCTACCCATCGCTGACAGACGTGTCCGAGGAGCTGTGGGACAAGGTCGTAGGGGTCAACTTCAAGGGGCCGTTCCGACTGTCTGCGCTCGTCGGCGAGCGCATGGCCGCGGCCGACGGCGGGTCGATCATCAACGTGTCGTCGATTGCGGCAGTGCAACCCACGCCGACAGAGCTGGTGTACGCCGGCGCGAAGGCAGCGCTCAACGCCATGACTGTGGGCATGGCTCGGGCATTCGCACCGAAGGTGCGGTGCAACGTGATCATGCCGGGACCCTTCCTCACCGACATCAGCAAGGCGTGGGACATGGAGGCGTTCCAGCGTTCGGCTCCGGCCGTGATCCCGCTTCGACGTGGCGGCGAGCCGGACGAGATCGTCGGCGCTGCGCTCTACCTGGCGAGCGCCGCCTCGAGCTACACCACCGGGGCGGTCATCAAGATCGACGGCGGCATCGCCTTCGCGCCCGCATGACCGACGGTGTCGACCTCGGCCGGCTCGCCGACTGGATGGACGGCGAGGGGTTGCCGTCCGGCCCGATCACCGACGTCGAGGCACTCGCCGGCGGCACCCAGAACATCCTGCTGCGCTTCGCCCGCGGCGGCGCGAGTTATGTGCTGCGACGCCCGCCGATCCACAAGCGGGACAACAGCGACGAGACGATGCGACGCGAGGCGCGGGTGCTTGCCGCACTCGCAGGTTCCGACGTGCCACATCCGCGGCTGATCGCCGCCTGCGGTGACGTCGATGTGCTCGGGGCAGCGTTCTACCTGATGGAGCCGATCGATGGCGCAACCCCCTCGCTGGAGTTGCCGCCCGGCTACCGCGACGACCCGACGTGGCGATTCCAGCTGGGTCTGTCGATGGCTGACGGTGCGGCCGCGGTCGGCGCGGTCGATCACGTCGCCGCCGGTCTCAGCGGGCTCGGCCGCCCGGACGGCTACCTGGAGCGCCAGGTCGCGCGCTGGCAGCGGCAGCTCGCGTCGTACGCACAGCTCGACGGCTACGCCGGACCTGACATCCCGGGCGTGGACCGGGTGGGTGAGTGGCTCGATCACAACCGGCCGACATCGTTTCGGCCCGGCCTCATTCATGGCGACTACCACCTCGCCAACGTTCTCGTTGCCTTCGACCGACCCGGGCTGGCCGCCATCGTCGATTGGGAGCTGACGACGATCGGCGACCCGCTCATCGATCTGGGCTGGCTGCTCGCGACATGGGTCGACGACGATGGCGTGACCGCTGGCGCCGCGCCGGTGGCGCGGTGGGACGGCTTCCCCACCGCTGCACAGCTCGTGAGCCGGTACGCCGAGAGGTCCGACCGCGATCTGTCCGCCATCGGCTGGTATGAGGTACTTGCCTGTTACAAGCTCGGAATCATCCTCGAAGGCACCTACGCACGCGCGGCCGCCGGGCTGGCACCGAAGGAGATCGGCGACCGGCTGCACGCGACCACGCTGGGCTTGTTCGCGCGCGCACACGCCCGCATCGATGCGTGGTAGTGCTAAGCAGTGACCGTTTCGGCATATGACTCCGTCGCCGACTGGTACGAGCAATGGGCAACGTGGCCCAGTGGTTTGCTGGACTACGGCCGGCATCTACTGCCGACGCAGCTCACCGGCTTGCGCGTGCTCGATGTCGCCTGCGGTCACGGGCGGCTGTCGCGTGAGTTGGCCGACCAAGGTGTGAATGTCGTCGGCGTCGACGTATCGGGGGAGCTGATCAAGGCAGCGCAGTCGAACGCGCCGGCGGCCGGCTCGCGGATCCGGTACATCAATGCCGACGTCGCCGCAGTGGACGACTGGTGGGACGGACAGCCCTTTGACGGCGCAACGTGCGAGATGGCCTTCATGGACATCGCCGACGTCGACGCTGTGGTCCGGGCCGTAGCGACGGTGCTCAAGCCGGACGGCTGGTTCGCCGCAACGCTCGTGCATCCCTGCTTCCCGGGCATTGGCGCCGGCCTGTCGAGCTGGCCGCCGGACCACGGCTATGCGACTGAGGGCTACTGGACATCTGCCGACCACGATCCTGCCGGCATCCGCATCAGGCTCGGCTCACATCACCGCATGCTCTCGACGTATCTCAACCTGTTGATCGGGCGTGGCTTCACCATCCGCGGGCTGGCCGAACCGCCCACGGCGGTGCCTCAGTTCCTCGCCGTCGCCTGCGCGCGTGACGCCTCGGCCGCCACCAACTCCAGGTAACTGCCAGACACGCGACTCACACGACTCGTCGATTGCCGACACACGTGCCAGCCGGCGTCGTTGAGCATGGCCTCCACCGTGCCGGGATGGAAGTGGCCGAGCCGGCGCTCCCCCAACAGTGCCAGCAAGGCGTCGGCGGCGGCTTGCGCCTTCCCGCCATTCGACCCACGGACCACCAACGTGTTCACGGCGATGACACTCCCGGGAGCCGCGACATCGCGTAGTCGACCGCACAGATCGCGCACCACCGTGTTGGGCAGGTAGGTGAAGAGTCCTTCGCAGATGAACAGCGACGGTTGACGCCCGTCGTGGCCGACCGACTGGAGACCGGCGCGTATGTCGTCATGAAGCAGGTCGACCGGCACATAGCTGATCCGGTCAGCGTCCCCGGCCACCGCTCGCACACGTCGCTGCTTGTCGGGCTGTGTCGCCGGGTGGTCAACCTCGAACCATCGGACGTCGGGCCGGTTGAACCGCAAGGCCCGCCCGTCGTAGCCGGCCCCGACGACAACGAACTGGGTGACGCCCGCAGCAAGGGCACGGAGCACCTCGTCGTCGATGAAGGATGTCCGCAACTCCATTCCCGTGGGCTTCAGTCCTGGAAGCAAGAAACCGCGCCTGAATTCCCGGTAGAGGCGCAACTCGGCGTCCGCGTCGCCGCTGGGAATCGTCGGACGTTGCGAATGGAGGCGAGAACGCTGAGCCGCCACCCACCGAGCGGTCATCGACGGCCGGGCTTGGCGCACCACTTACAGAGTGTTGCGCATGTTGGCTTCGCTAGGGTCGCGCCGATGCGATTTCTGAAGAACGTCCGATGAGACTGCACCGGCGGGGCGGGCAGCGATCGGCGCCGCGTCCTCGCGCCGCTGACGCGATGCTCGGGATCAACACGTACTCGTCCAACCTCTCTGACGAGGACATCGCGAAGGGCAAGCACCGTCAACACGTCGGCGGCGCATGGGACGAGATCGGGCGGCTGCAGGTTGACTTCCTCATCGCGCGGGGCCTTCTCCCGCACCACCGTCTGCTGGACGTCGGCTGCGGCGCCATGCGCGGCGGCGTGCACGCGGCCGCCTACTTGGACGCCGGGCACTACTACGGGATCGACGTCAACGACCGGCTCATCCATGCCGCACTGGAAGTCGAAGTCCCACAAGCTGGACTTCAGACGAAAGTGCCGGCGGCCAACCTGCATGTGACCAACCGCTTCGACGTTCCTTTCGACACGACCTTTGACTACGCCATCGCGATCTCGTTGTTCACACATCTGCCCTTGAACCACGTGCGGCTGTGCCTGTTCAAGGTCGGCCAGGTCATGAAGCCGGGCTCACGACTGTTCGCGACGTTCTTCCCCGTGCCCGAGAATTCGCCGTACGACGTCCGGCAGCGGCAGGTGCATGTGACGACGCAGGCCGAGCGGGACCCCTTCCACTACCGACCGAGCGAGCTGGAGTGGGCCGCCTCTGTCGGCCCGTGGGTCTTCACCTACATCGGCGACTGGCAGCATCCGCGCGGGCAACACATGGTCGAGTTCCGCCGGACCTAGGAAAGTCACTAACCGCGGTTCTGAGCGCGGTTCCACCGCGTCGCCGCCGCGACCTTCACCTCCGACACGTCCACCGGTTCGCCGTTGCGGAACCACTGCTGTCGCTCGCACACGTCACACACCAGCAGCGAGAGCGACTCCCCCTGGGAGACATCGATGGTGATCGCACGTGGCTTTCGACCGCAACACATGTCGGGCGTCATGGACATGTCTGGCATGTGCCCGGGCCACGCCTCTCGTTATCCCCCGCAGGACCTGAACGATCGCTGCTCGCACTGGCCATTTGGCCACCTATCGTCAGGCAAATGCCCGCAGACCCAGCGGTCTTCTCCCGGCGGTCGCTTGCTGGCACGTCTACGCCAAACCTGGTGTCTCGAACCGCGCACGCGTACGAAAGGAGTGCCGGGCGATCTCGCGGTCTACGCGGCGACGGCACGGACGCCTGCCTGACATGACCCATCCCGCCGCTGCGGAGGCCGGCGTGATTCCGGCGACCGAGTCTGACCGCTCGACCGCCATCCGGAGACGGGCGACGAGGCGATCCAGGACTTCACCGGCGACCTGTAGCGACGGCGCGCCGCGGTTTCTCGTCGGTCGGCAACAACCGTCAGCACGGACTTGGTAAGTGACGACCAAGCGCAAACGGCCAGGCATGGCACACCATCGAATGCGTGATTGACGCCGCCGGCGAGGACGGCCGATGACCTCGACTGCCGAGGCGATCGACGCCGCCGGCGAGGCGGTTGACAGGGCATTGCGGCGCAGCGTCATCCGCGTCGCGGAGCTGACCACGCCGGTCCAGTCACATGAGGCCGCCGCGTTGCTCCGCGCCGTCTGGCACGACGACAACTACCCGGTGCCGGCCAACCTGCTCCTCACGATCCAACATGCCGGTGGCTACCTGTTCGGCGCGTACGACGAACGCGGCGAGCTCGTCGGCGTCAGCTTGGGGCTCCTGTCGAACGACGGCCTGCACAGCCACATCACCGGTGTCGTCGAGCCGGCCCGACGGCGCGGCCTGGGCTACGCGCTGAAGCAGCATCAGCGGTTGTGGGCGCTCGACCACGGCATCACATGCATCACCTGGACGTGCGACCCTCTCGTCCGCCGCAATGTCATGTTCAATCTGCACGCGCTCGGCGCGGAGATCGTCGACTACGCCGTTGACCACTACGGCCCCATGACCGACGGCGTCAACCACGGCGACGAGAGCGACCGGTTCATCTTCCACTGGCAGCTGCTCAGCGACGCCGTCGTACGAGCCGGTCGTGAACGGCTGCCCTTCGTGCAAGCCGCAGGGCGGCAACCCGCACTGGTCGCCACCGAGCGCGGACCCACACCGATAGTCGTCGCCGGGGTCGCCCGCTTGGTGGCGACGCCGCCAGACATCGAACTGCTGAGAGCCAGCAACCCCGAGGAGGCGATGGCCTGGCGTCATGCCATGCGCCAAGCCGTTCACCCGGCGTTGGCGGCCGGCGGACGAGTCGCCGGTCTGACCGCCGACGGCGACATCGTCGTCGATTGCCGACGTTCTGAGCCGAGCTCAGGTTCGTGAAGGTCCTCCAGTCGCTCCGAACGCACGGCACTCCGCCGCCGAACGATCGGCTGCTTGCCGTACGGCGTCTGTCGGCAATCGGCCCCTCGCCGAGACATGTAGCGCTCCGTAAGCATCGCGCTACAACCCGTACTCTCG
>Ga0157369_10005194_pt1 | contig 15216 bp, 14 predicted proteins | sample C25metaG_FD_113461 | JGI IMG/M metagenome (GOLD analysis project Ga0157369, IMG submission 113461) | Corn rhizosphere microbial communities from Kellogg Biological Station, Michigan, USA - C2-5 metaG | ecosystem: Host-associated > Plants > Roots > Rhizosphere > Soil | place: USA: Michigan... | reverse complement strand
TCAAGCACAACGGCGGATCGCCCCTGCTCTGGCAGCACTTGTTCTGGTTCTTCGGACACCCCGAGGTCTACATCGCCATCCTGCCGGGCATGGGCGTGGCGTCGCAGCTCCTCTCGACCTTCTCGCGCAAGCCAATCTTCGGATACCGCGCCATGGTGTACGCGATCATGGCCATCGGCTTCCTCGGATTCATGGTCTGGGGACACCACATGTTCATGAGCGGCATGAGCCCGTATTCGGCTTTCGCCTTCTCGCTCATGACCATGGCCATCGGCGTGCCCTCCGCCATCAAGACATTTAACTGGCTCGGCACGATGTACAAAGGACGCATCCGCTTCACCGTGCCGATGCTCTACGCCATCGGCTTCGTCTCGCTGTTCGTCTCGGGCGGACTGAGCGGACCGTTCCTGGCGCAGCCGACGCTCGACATCTACCTGCACGACACGTTCTTCGTCGTCGCCCACTTCCACCTGATCATGGGCGTGGCCGCCATCTTCGGCATCTTCGCCGGAACCTATTACTGGTTCCCCAAGATGTTCGGACGCATGATGAACGACACGCTAGGCCGCATCCACTTCTGGTTCACGTTTATCGGCGCTTACATGATCTTCATGCCGATGCACTACCTCGGCATGGCCGGCCGTCCGCGGCGTTACTCCGACATCCGGCTCTTCACCTACTTGAATCACACGTTGTCGGTGGAGAAGTTCATCACCATCTCGGCGCTGATCGTCGCCGCCGCGCAGTTCATCTTCCTGGTGAACTTCTTCTGGAGCCTGTTCAAGGGCGAGAAGGCCGCCGACAACCCGTGGGATTGCACCACGCTCGAGTGGACCACCTCCACGCCTCCGGCCTTCGACAACTTCGCCGGCAAGACGCCGGTGGTTTATCACGGACCGTACGAATACAGCGTCCCCGGCGCGCCGACGGATTTCGTCATGCAGACCGATCCTGCCGAAGTCCACGGTGGCGACGGGCACGACTAAACGACTTTGTGGCGCGGGCGTTTCGCCCGCGTCGTGTCAGGCACGGCTTGAGCCGTGCCGTAACCAGACAGCAAGTTCAGCGGCTTTAGTCGCTGGGGCATCGAATCTGTTTATGGCGACGTTAGATTCAACTTTGAAAGCTCCGCCCGACGCGCAAATCGGCGGGCACGGAACCGACAACCTCCCTCCGCACTACTGGGGCGGTGACGACGGCTCCGGCGGCGACGACGATTCACCTGGCTTTTACGAGCGCCTGCGCCGCTATCGCATGGGTGTCGCTGTCGGCCTCACGTCGGTGGTGATGATCTTCGTGGCGCTCACCAGCGCGTACGTTGTCCGCCAGGGACTCGGCTCGTGGGACGACCGCACCGCCACTTACGCCAACGACTGGCGTCCGGTGCCGCTCCCCGAAACGCTATTGATCCTGAACACCTCCCTGCTGCTGCTCTCCAGCGTGACGCTGGAGTTCGCTCGCCGCAACATTCATCGTCATGGCGTCGCGGCCGCGCTCGGCCCGATCCCCGGCGTCGCGCTGGATCGCGAATCGTCGGTGCCGTGGCTTGGCATTTCCATCGTGCTCGGCGTCGCATTCCTCGTCGGCCAGATCGCCGCCTGGAATGAATTGCAGAGCGCCGGATACTTTGTCTCCGGCAACCCCAGCACGTCGTTCTTTTATGTGCTCACCGGCGTCCACGGCGTGCACCTGCTGGGCGGGCTGTTGACCCTGTTCTACGCGGCCCTCATGCCGCTGTTCGGCAAGTCGCTTGATTCCCGTCGCATAGCTGTCGACGCGACGGCCTGGTACTGGCACTTCATGGCGGCGCTCTGGCTCTACGTCTACGCGCTGCTGCACTTTGTTCGTTGAGGAGCGTTGATGACCACGGCAACCGACGCGGTTCAGTCGTTCCACGGGGAAGGCTACGAAGCCTCGCTGTTCCGCACCTATTCGAAGAAGATCGGCATGTGGCTGTTCCTGCTCTCCGATTCGCTCACCTTCGGAGCGCTGCTCTTCGCCTACAGCTACGCGCGCATCTCCAATCCGGCGTGGCCGACGCCCTTCCATCGCGAGAGCATCATCCGCGCCAGCATCATGACGTTCTTCCTGCTGACGAGCTCGCTCACCATGGTGCTGGCCGTCGCCGCCGCCAGCCGCAACGACAAGAGCTGGACCAAGAAGTGGCTGTTCGCCACCATGCTCTGCGGCGGAGGGTTCGTCATCCTCCACGGCTGGGAGTGGCAGGGACTGATCTCCGAAGGACTCCGCCTCTCCGCCTTCAGCCCCGCGCCGCACGGCGCCACCTCGGGCGAGTTCTTCGACATCGCCAGGACCGTGCCGCAGTTTGCCGGGACATTCTTCACTCTCACCGGCATGCACATGCTCCACGTCACGATTGGTGTCATCTATCTCGGCGTGGTCGCATTCAAGAAAAAATTCCTGCCGGTGATCCTCGCATTCTGGCTCATGGCCTGGCTGATGACGCCGAGCTGGAGCCCGTTCCACTATGGCGCGCACGTGCTGCTGGTCGCGTTCGTCGTCTGCGCCATCATCCTGTTCCTGAAGCCCAAGGATTACACCGACCACGATGTCGAGGTTGCGGGCCTCTACTGGCACTTCGTAGACCTGGTGTGGATGTTCATCTTCCCCCTCGTCTACCTGATGTCGACGAAGATCACGTAAACGGGAGAACCCATGACTCACGCAGCTGATGACCTCGTATCCGAAGCCCATGCCCACCAATCCAAGGCGATGTTTGCCTGGGTCTGGGTCAGTTTGCTGGTGCTGTCCGCGGTCGAGGTGTTCCTCGCCTACAACCAGGTATTCACGCCGGGCAAGATGCTCGGCGTGCTGATGGCGCTCTCGATCATCAAGTCGGCGCTGATCATCGGCTACTTCATGCACCTCAAGTTCGAGTACGGGCCGATGAAGTTTGTCCTGATGGCCTCGCTCGTCGCCTGCCTGGTGCTGATGTGCGTTTTCTTCCCAGACGCCGTTCGCGTCGCCATGAAGGACGTCGTTCAATGAGACATTCCGCCATGAAGCGCCGGCTCGCCACTTTCGCGCTGCTGCTGGCTACGGCGCTTCCCGCCGTCGGCCAGTGCGCGCTGTGTTACGAATCCGCCTCCGCCGCCGGCAAGAAGGGACAGAACGCCATCTCCCGCGCCATCCTTGTGCTCCTCATGCCAACGCTCGGCATGATGGCCGGACTCGTTACTCTGGCCGTGCGCTACAAAGGCGTCGAAGAGCGCAAACACGACCATGATCGCGTCTCTTAGGCTTTAGCGAACGATTCTCCACAGCACCGCCGTTGTATCCTCGCTCGCCGTCGCCAGCCATTGCCCGTCCGGACTGAACTGCACGCCGTAAACGTCGTTCGCGTGCCCCGCCAGCGTTTGCACCAGCGCGCCATCGCTGACCTGCCAGATGCGCGCCGTCTCCTGGTTCGCTCCGGTGCTGACGCCCAGCTTTTGATCGACCTGCTGCACGAACTCGCCGAAGCCCGACCGGTCCCGACTCCCGGTCGCGAGCCATTTGCCGTCCGGACTGAATGCCACGGCGTAGCTATGACGCGGCGCCGAGGATCTCTCCCAAACCATCTCTCCGGACCCAACGCGCCAGACGCGCACCATCGCGTCGTCGCCCACGCTAGCCAGCAGCTGGCTGTCGGCGCTGAACGCAATCCCGACCACGGCTTCCGAGTGCTTTGTCAGAATCCGTGCCAACTCGCCGGTATCGAGCCGATACAGCCTAACAGTGTGGTCGAAGCTGCTGCTCGCCAGCCACTTCCCGTCCGGACTAAACGCGACGGACCAGACGTTCAGCGTGTGGCCGGTGAAGGTCCGTGCTCGTGAGCCGTCGGCCACATTCCATACCACGACTTCTTTATTCTCGCCCGCGCTTGCGACCTGCCTGCCATCCGGACTGAACGCCACGGTCCAGACGGTCTTGTCACCCGCGTTGAGTGTCCGCAGAAGCGTCGCATCGTTGACGCGCCACAGACGCACTTGCCCGTCGAAACTGCCCGTTACCAGCAACTGGCCGTCGGGACTGAATCCTACCGACGTCGTTCCCGCCGGATGAGGAAACACTCGCACCAGCGAGCCGTCAGTCACCCGCCACAGCTTCACCGATTTCTCCACGCCTGATGTCGCAAACAGTGAGGAATCGGGACTGAATATGGCCCTCCACAACCGTTCGCCGTGGCTCAACCGGTGTGCCGGCTCGACCTTCAATGCCCCAGTCACGGCCGGTGACTTCGCACCGCAGCCGGCCAACCCGGCGAGCGCTGCCGCCATGGTTAGCGCCAGTGCAACGCCGCCCCGAATCCCGCGAAACTCGTGCCTGTAGCCCGTTTTACCCACCCTCGACTCCCGCCAAGCCGATGTGCCGCGTCTTGTCCGTTACGCAGGCTCAGCCGCGAAAGTTCACTCTGCCGCGGCTTTTGCTTCCTCCCGCGCGATTTTTCTCCGCGTCTCGGTCCTCCGTGCTAGTTTTCCGCACCGTAACCTCAATCCCGAATCCGAGTCAGGACCTCATGCCCGTTCTCGCCGATCTCGTTTCCGCCCTCGCCTCCGGCAGGCTGCGTGTCGTCGACCTCACGCAGCCGCTCTCGGCCGATACACCGCTGATCCCGCTGCCGCCGCAGTGGAACAACACGCCGCCGTTCCGCATGTGGGAGCTCTCGCGCTACGACGATCGCGGTCCCGCGTGGTACTGGAACGGCTTCGAGACCGGCGAGCACACCGGCACGCACTTCGACGCGCCCATCCACTGGATCAGCGGCCGCGACGTCCCCGACGGCTCGGTCGACCGCATCGCGCCGAACAAGTTTATCGGACCCGCGTGCGTCATCGATGTCACGAAAGATGTCTCCTCCAACGAGGACTTCCTGCTCGACCTGCCGCATCTCCAGGCGTGGGAGAAGCAGCACGGCCGAATCCCGGCGCAGTCGTGGGTGCTGCTGCGCACCGGATGGTCGCGCCGCAACGATCCGGCGAAATACATCAACCTGCGCGACGACGGCCCGCACACCCCCGGCTGGACGCGCGCCTGCTCCGCATTCCTCGCCCGCGAGCGCGACGTGCTCGGCGTGGGCGTCGAGACCGTCGGCACAGACGCCGGCTGCGCGGCCCGCATGGATCCGCCCTTCCCTAACCACTTCACCATGCACGGCGCGGGCAAATTCGGGCTCGCCGGCCTCACCAATCTCGACCAGCTTCCACCGACGGGAGCAATCGTGATCGCCACACCGCTGAAGATCGTGAACGGTTCGGGAAGTCCGGTACGCGCTATCGCAATCACGCCGTAGCGTTCCGATAAGGAACATGCGCGTCCTAGGCTCCCAACACGCGGCAGAACGCTGGCATCCAACTAACGACATCTGCGGCATGGGAGGTTCCAAATGCCAACGCAACCCAGCGCCACCCTGAAGTTTGCCGATGCGGAAGCGCATTTGACTCTGCGCGCCAAGCGGGTGATCGACGGCGCCCGCGAGATCGACCTGGACCAGATGACCGTGCACCACGACGACGGCCGCGAAGAGAGCGTCTACGTTTACGACCGCGGCGGAGAGCGCAAACTCGGCCGCATCAAGCAGGCCGTTGCCGGCGCGATCTCCAACTACAGCGACGCCGTCGAGCCGCTCGGTCCCGAGGACGAGAAGAGACTCTGGGCGATCTACGAGCAACTGCTGCTGAACGTCGCAGCCTAAGCCCACACCATAACGGTGATCTGCGTCACCGCTGAGCCGATCGCCGCCGGACAGAATGCGGGCATGGATGATGCCAAGCGGCTGCGGTGGGTGAAGCTGGCCCACACGGCGATCTGGGCGGTTATGGCGAGCGCAATTGTGGCGCTGCCCTACTTCGGCTGGACGCGTCGCTTCGGCGTGTCAGTATTCGTGACTGCGCTCGTCGTCGTCGAAGGCGTCATCCTCGCTTTGAATCGCGGCCGCTGCCCGCTCACCGACATCGCCGCCCAATACACCGCCGACCGGCAGGACAACTTCGATATCTACCTGCCGCTGCTCCTGGCCCGCTATAACAAGCAGATCTTCAGCGGGCTGTTCCTGGCGGGTGAGGCGGTGGTGATTGCACGGTGGCTGGCGTAATCCTGCGTCTGTCCGTTTCCGAACGGAGCGTTCCGAATTCGGACTCGCCGCGGCCCGCAACCAACCTGTTTTCCTACACTTAGGACGGAATCTAACTTGCTCGGAATTCCCTGCTAGACTCGGCGGATTCTCTGCCGGCTTTCGAGGGGTGAGCCGAATGCACTCGCTGATCCAGGACGTTCGTTTCGGGCTGCGCGCGCTGCGCCGCAATCGCGGGTTCACGACCATTGCGGTTCTGACGCTGGCGCTCGGCATTGGCGCGAATACGGCGATCTTCAGCTTCGTGAACGCGGTGCTGCTCTCGCCGCTGCCGTTCCCGGATTCAGACCGGCTGATGGTCATGCACGCCCTCGAGCGCGACCGCGTCTTCGGCGGCCCCTCGCCCGCGGACGGCAGGGACTACGCCCGGCGCAACCACACGCTCGAGTACTTCGCCATGTACGACTACTGGCGGAAGAACGTGAGCCTGGGAGAAAACGACAAGCAGCCGCAGGAGATGGCCGTTGGCCTGACGCCGGCGGAGTACTTCGAGGCACTCGGCATTCACCCGATCATGGGACGCCTGTTCACGCCGGAGGAGAACCAGTACGGCAAGCATTATGAGGCCGTCATCGGCGAGCCGTTCTGGCGCCATCGGTTCGACTCGGATCCGAAGATTCTCGGCCGCACGATTCGCATCAACGACGAGTCGTACACGATCGTCGGCGTGATACCGGACGTGATTCCGTTGTGGATGAATACGCCCGGCGCGCAACTGGGATTGAAGCCACAAGTCTGGACGCCGCTGATGCCGCTGCAAAACTGGGATACGGAAACCACGCGAGGCGATCGCGGCTTTTTCACCATTGCAAAGCTCAAGCCGGGCGTGACGATTGAGCAGGCCAACGCGGACCTGGCCATCGTCGCGCAGCAACTGGCGAAGCAGTATCCGGTGGATAAGGACGCGACGGTGAAGCTGTCGCCGCTTGCGGACGAGCGATCGGGGCCGCTCCGTACGCCGCTGTTGCTGTTGCTCGGCGCGGTAGGACTGATCCTGCTGATCGCGTGCTCGAACGTCGCCAACCTGCTGCTGGTACGAAACTCGGCGCGTCGGCGCGAATTCGCCGTGCGCGCGGCGCTGGGCGGCTCGCGCAGCGATGTGATCCGGCAGCTGCTCGTCGAGAGCGGCTTGCTGGCCCTGATCGGCGCAGGAGTGGGAATCGCGCTGGCGTCGATCGCGCGAGACGCGTTCCTGCGCCTTGCACCGGGCAAGCTGCCGCAGCTCGCAACTGCTCCCATGGACGCGCGCGTGCTCCTGTACAGCATTGCCATCGCCATGGTCACGACGGTGCTGTTCGGGCTGTCACCGGCGGTGACATCCACGCGCGTGAACCTGGTCGACGCGCTCAAGGAAGGGGGACGCAGTTCTACCGCCGGCGTTGGACGCCGCCGCCTGCGCTCGCTGCTGGTGGTGGGCGAAGTCGCGCTGACGCTGATGCTGATGATCGGCGCAGGACTGCTGGTGCGAAGCATCGCGCGGCTGCAATCGCAGGAAATCGGGATGCGCACGGATCACCTCATCCGCGCGCACATGTATGTCCCGCCGGCGCGGTACCGGAACTCCGAATTGCTGACGCGCTTCGTCGACACATACGCCGACCGCGTGCGCGCGCTGCCGGGAGTGAAGGAAGCGACGATCACGTCGTTCGTTCCTCCGACGAGCCGGTGGGAGCAGCCGTTCAGCATCGTCGGGCAGCCGGTGAGTGCGAAACAGCCGCTACCCAACGTCTACTTCGGCGTCGCAGACGAGCACTTGCTGGCGACGTATGGCGCGCCCCTGCTGCGAGGCCGGAACTTCGCGCCGTCGGATACGCCGTCGGAGCCGCCGGTGGCGATGGTGAACGCGACTCTGGTGCGCCGATTCTTCGGGAGCGAAGATCCGGTCGGCAGGAAGATTCATCTCGGCGAGCCCGGCTTCATCCCGCTGCCGAAAGACGATTCGCGGGCGTCGCTGGACTTGACGATCGTTGGCGTGTACGGCGATGTGCGGAACAGCGGCCTGGCAAAGCCGGTCGAGCCACAAGTACTGGTGCTCTACCGCCAGGTTCCGGCGTTGAACTTCGGGTTCAAGGACATCGTGGTGCGGACGTCGCAGGAGCCGCACACGATCGTCGGCGCGATGACGGACGAACTGCGGCGCATGGATCCGGAGATGCCGCTCGCCGAAACCGAGACGCTCGACGAACTGATGATGCGGCAGACTTCCGATCGCAGATTCACCACCGCGCTGCTGGGAATCTTCGCCGCGCTGGGAATCGCGCTCTCGGTAATCGGAGTTTACGGCGTGCTGGCCTCGCTGGTCGCCGAACGGGCGCATGAGATCGGAATCCGCCGCGCGCTCGGCGCACCGCACGAGAATATCGTGTGGCTGGTCCTGCATCCGGCGCTTGCGATGGGCGGGATCGGGGCGGTGATCGGGCTTGTTGCCGCGTGGGAACTACGCGAAGTGATGACCAAACTGGTGTTCGGAATCTCCACCGGCGACCCGCTCACATTCGCGGCCGGGGCGGCGCTGCTGCTGGTCGCGGTGATCGCCGCGACGGTGATACCGGCACGGCGCGCCACGCGCGTCGATCCGATGGTCGCGCTGCGGTACGAATGACCTTCAGAGATGCTTGAGGAAGCGCTTCGCTTCCTCAAGGTGCGGGAACGACTTCTCCTCCGCCTGGAAGTCCTTGCCGTGGACACAGCGCCGGCTGCCGCGCAGCTTGACGGGATGCTTCAAGTGGAGCATCTCGTGGAAGACGATGTACTCGACCACGTAGCGCGGCACCTGAGCGCGATCGAAGACACGGCTGATGACAATCGTGTTGTGCGCGGGATCGAAGTGTCCGAGCATGGCGCGCGCGTGGGCGCCGCTCCAAGTCATCTGTGGGCGTCCGAGCAGGCCGTGGAAGAAGCGCGTGTTCAGGTCGTCGAAGATGGTATCGAGGTCGTAGACCTGTCCTTGCGCGCCGGAGATGCGCTTGCGCCCGCGGGCCTGGCGGATGATGTGCACCTTGCGCTGGAGGTCGTGGCCGCCGACGTAACGGCGATAGCGCGCCGAGTGATACGGCTCCACCGGCTTGCGGTAAAGCTTGGCGAGCAGGATGTGGGCGATGGACCGCAACACCGCTTCCGGCGCGCCTTCCAGAAGATCCGAGAGACGAGCGCGAATCTTCCCGTCGCGCAGCCGGATGGTGTTGTTCACGTTCACGAAGCGGAAGAATTCCACCGCGAACGCCGGCATCTCGGCGCGCGGACGCAGCTCGCGGTACTCCTCCTGGAAGATTTCGGTGAGAGAAGGCACTGCGTTCAGTTTAGCCGAAAAGATTCGCCGCAAAGACGCGGAGAGCGCAGAGAACAGAAAGAGCTACTTCTTCTTTTCCTTCTCCTTGCCCTTCTTGGAGAACTCTTCGTTCTGTTCCTGGAGCGTGTCGCGAGTGTTGGCGGCGCTCTGGTTGACGCTTTCGAGGGCGTTTTGGAGGACGAATTTGTACTCGGGGAGTTCTTTCTGCGACGGAGGATCGGTGGCTTCCTGGATGGCGCGGAGCTTGAGCTGCAGATCCGATTCCATCTCGACGACCTCCTTCAGCGCTTTGCGGACGTCCTGCTTCTGGCGGGAATACTGGTCGATGTTGTCGTCGAGTTCGTCGATCATGCCTGCGAAGTCCTCGAGCATGTCGTGCGTGCGCTTGGCGCGCTCGGCGGCAAACTTGGGATCGGAGCGGATTTGGTCGAGTGCTGCGATACGCGCGCGCAGGAACTTGACCCAGAGTTTCACGCGCGCCTCGGGCTGGTCCGCGACTTCACGCAACTGATCGGTTTCGGCGTCGGTGAGCGGATCGCGACGACGCTGCGCGCCGAGCGGGAGCGACACGAGAAGCAACAGGATGGGAACGAGGAATCCGCGAAGCGTCATCATTTGTCCTTCTTCCTGCCGCCGAACATGCGGTCGAGGATGGTCTCGCGCATCAGTTCGATGCGCTTCACGATCTCTTCGATCGGCGGGCGGTCCTCGAAGGCGAGGCTCTGTGCGATGTCGCGGGTACGCATCTGCAGACGGCGAAGGTCGATTTCGGTGTCCTTGAGGCGCTTGCCCGAATCGACGGCTGCTTTCCCGCTCTCATCGGCGTCTTTGCCGGCAGCGGCGGCGAGCTTGTGCCCGAGATCGGGATTGCCGTCGGTAAAAGCCTTGTCGGCAGCTTCCATCTCGGAGTGCGCCAGGTCCACGAAGAGCTTGGCGCGATGACCGCCGTTCGCGGCTTCGGCTTCAGTGCGCCTTGCTGCGAAAGGATCGGTTTGTGCTGCAGCCGGCTGCCGACCCCACGCTAGGGCGCATAGCAAAGCCACAACAACCAGGCGCTCTGACGCGGAGACACAGAGACGCAGAGTTCTTCGGGTCTTATTCCTCCTCTGCGTCTCTGCGACTCTGCGTCGAAGCCCGGGTTGTGTTTGCGAACACATTATTTCTTCGCCTTGGGATCGATGGCGATCAGGCGATGGCGAGCCTGCCACTCCTGGTCGGGAAACTTGCCGTTCGCAGTGTCGAGAAAACGATGGTAGTTCTCGACCGCATTCTTGACGTCGTGCAGGCTGTCGAAGCTTGTGGCGCGGAGGAAATAGGTCGCGGGCGTCTCGGGCGCGTATTGCGCGCGCGTGTCGAGCGCCTTCAGCGCGAGCGGATAGTTCTTATTCTCGGCGGCGACGACAGCGAGATTCCCGTAAGCCTCGGGGAAATCGCGTTTCGCATTCACTGCCGCGATGAACTCCTGTTGCGCGCCCGGCATGTCTTTTCGGTTCATCAACACTGTGCCGAGAGCATAGTGCAGATCGGCATTATTAGGCGAGACCTTCAGCAGCTCGCGGTACTCGGCGGCGGCCTGGTCGTACTGCTTGTTGAGCGCGTGCAGTCCGGCAAGTTCCCGCAGGGCCACCGCATCGTTCTGCTGCTTGAGCGCGTTTTCGAGCAATGGGAGAGCGTCTTCGGTTTTGCCTTCCGCGACCAGCACGCGGCCGAGCTGCACCTGTGCGTTGTTGTTCTGCGGATCGAGCTTGAGGAACTGTCGCAAGGCGGTCTCGGCTTCGGGGAGACGTCGCGTCTCCATATAGATGTTTACGAGTCCAGCCATGGCTTCGGATGAGTGCGGATCGAGCGTGGCAGCCTGCTTGAACTCGCGCTCGGCGTCCGGATAGCTCTTCTGCTGCTCCAGGAGGATGGCAGAGCGCAGGTGCGGTTCGGCATTCTGCGGATCGAGACGCGCGCCCTGGCCGAATGCAGCGAGAGCCTCGGCGGGCTTTGTGGACGTCAATACGCGTCCAAGGGCGAGCCATGCGCGCGCGAGATTGTGATTCGCGTTCGACTCCGGCTTGAGCGTCGTCGCCTTGCTCAGGAACGTGGTCGCGTCGGCGCTTCCCTGCTCTTCCAGCAAGAGCCCGAGATTCAGATTCGATTCGAAGACGTCCGGCTTGAGTTCGACCGACTTGCGCAGCGCCGCGATAGCGTCGGCAGGACGCCTCAACGCGCGGTAGACGTAGCCGAGGTCGTACCAAGCGCGAAAGTCCTTGGGATTCGCCGTGGTGACTGCCGTGAGCAGAGGTTCGGCTCCCGCGTAGTCGCCCTTGGCGATGAGGTCTTCGGCCTTGTCGAGTTGGGGATTGGACTGGGGCTGCGCGGGGCGAGAGGCACTCTGCTTCTTGGCTGCGGAGCTTCGCTCCGCCTGACCGGACGAGGGCGTCCGGTCCCACGTGATTGTGGCTGCACAGCCGAGGGCGGCTGTGCCGCACAACACGATCAGCAGCGCGATCAAGAAACGTCTATTTGCGCCCATTGGCATGCGAGGTTACGGCCGAGCGTCCGCGTCCCGATTTTACATTCGACTGGACGGCGGCACGTCCGGTGCCGTTACCGTTGAGAACGCGCGAAAGCCACTTTCCTGTATGGGATTTTGCGTTTTTCACGATGACTTCGGGCGGCCCGGCGGCGACCACGTAGCCACCGCGCTCGCCGCCTTCGGGTCCGAGGTCGATGACCCAGTCGGCAGTCTTGATGACATCGAGGTTGTGCTCGATGCAGAGCACCGAGCCGCCGGTCTCGATGAGCTTGCGGAAGGCGGTGAGGAGCTTGGAGACGTCGTCGAAATGCAGTCCGGTGGTCGGCTCGTCGAAAATGTAGAGCACGTGCGGACGGCGGCGCGACTCTTCTTCGTCCTTCGGCCGCAGGAGGTCGCGCGAGGGTTGGAGGTGGGCGGCCAGTTTCATGCGCTGGGCTTCGCCGCCGGAGAGCGTGGTGGCGGACTGTCCGAGACGCAGATATCCGAGCCCCACCTCGTCGAGGACGCGGATCTTGTCGGTAATCTTCGGTGTGCCCGCGAAGAACTGGAGCCCTTCTTTGACGGTCAGCTTGAGGACGTCGTGAATGTTGCGTCCCTTGTAGCGGATCTCGAGGATCTCCGGCTTGTAGCGCGTGCCTTTGCACTCCTCGCAGACGAGTTCGACGTCGGCAAGGAACTGCATCTCGACCGTAACCGTGCCATCGCCCTGGCAAGCTTCGCAGCGGCCGCCAGGAATGTTGAAGGAGAAGTGCCCAGCGGAGAAGCCGCGCTTCTGCGCTTCCGGCAGCGACGCGAAGAGTTCGCGGATCGAATCGAACGCCTTGATGTACGTGACCGGGTTGGAGCGCGGCGTGCGCCCAATGGGCGACTGGTCGACGAGGATGACGTCGCTCAGGTATCCCGTGCCTTCGAGCTTGTCGTAACAGCCTTCGGGACGCGCGACCGTGCCCGGCTCTTTTTTCTCGGAACCGATCGCGCCGTAGAGCACGTCGTGAACCAGGCTCGACTTGCCGGAGCCTGAGACGCCGGTCACGCAAACCAGCATATCGAGCGGAATACTGACGTCAACGCGCTTGAGGTTGTGAATGCGCGCTCCAGTGAGTTTGAGCTGGCGCTGCGTCGGCTTGCGGCGCATTTGTGGGAGCTGAATGCGAATCTCTTCGGCGAGGTAGCGGCCGGTGAGCGACGACGGTTTCTTCGTAAATTCCTCGTACGTGCCCACAGCGACGACCTTGCCGCCGTTCTCGCCCGCGCCGGGACCGAGATCGACGATACGGTCCGACGACTTCATGATCTCGGCGTCGTGCTCGACCACCAGGATCGTGTTGCCGAGGTCGCGCAGGTCCTGGAGGATCTTGATCAGGCGCGCCGTGTCTCGGCTGTGCAAGCCGATCGAGGGCTCGTCGAGCACATAGAGCGTGCCGACCAGCCGCGAGCCGAGCGACGTCGCCAGCTGGATGCGCTGCGCTTCTCCGCCGGAGAGCGTGGACGACAGGCGATCGAGCGTGAGGTACTCGAGCCCAACTTCGTTGAGGAAGCGCAGCCGGTCACGGATTTCCTGGAGCAGCTTGTCGGCGATCTGGCTTTCGATGGCCGTGAGAGGCAGCGTCTCGAAGAACGCGGCAGCGCCTTCCACCGTCATCGAGCAGACGTCACAAATGTTCTTGCCGGCGATGCGCACCTGTCGAGCTTCGGGACGAAGGCGCGCGCCACGGCAGTCGGAACACAGCGAGTAGCCGCGATAGCGACTGAGGAAGACGCGCACGTGCAGCTTGTACTTCTTGCGCTCGAGATGCTGGAAGAAGCCGCGAATGCCGCCGAAGTTCGCGTCACCGTGGAAGATTGCCTCGCGCTGCCCGGCATCGAGATCCGCCCAGGGAACGTCGAGCGGGATGCCGGCGCCTCGGGCGTAACGCTTGAGCTCAGTGAAAAGCGGCCGGTACTTGGGCTTGGTCCACGGCTCAATCGCTCCCTCGTTGAGCGTCCTGGTGGGATCGGGAATGACCAGGTTCGGATCGAAGTCGATGGTGTTGCCGAAGCCCTGGCAACGTGGACAGGCGCCGTAAGGATTGTTGAAGCTGAACAGCCGCGGCTCAGGCTCCTCATACTTCAGCCGGCACTGCTTGCATTCGAAGCGCTGATTGAAGCGGAAGGTCTTTGGCTCTTCGCCTTCGCGGGGCGCGGTTTCAAAAATCACTTCGCCGGCTTCGTGGTAGGCGATCTCGGTGGCGTCGGAGATGCGCGTGCGCGCCTCCGGCCCAATGGCGATGCGGTCGACGAGGAGGAAGACTGGCTTGCTGAAGTCGATGTCGAGCAGCGACTCGGGCGTGGAGAACTCGAAAAGCTGCCCGTTCTGAAAGAGCCGGTTGAAGCCGCGCTTGCGGAGTTCGAAAAGCTTGTCCTTGGTCGCATCGCCGGCTGCGGCGGCGGCTTTCTTACGTCCGCGCTTCTGTTCCGGTTCGGCCGCAGTGAGACGAACCGACGCCAGCGGAAATAGAACGTTCAGGCGCGTTCCTTCCGGCAGAGGAAGCAGCGCTTCGGCAACGTCGTCAACCGTGTCGCGGCGGATGGGTTCGCCGCACTGCGCGCAGTAGGTCACGCCGATACGCGCGAACAGCAACCGCAGGTAGTCGTAGATCTCGGTGGCGGTGGCGACCGTGGAGCGCGGATTGCGCGTGGAATTCTTCTGCCGGATGGCGACGGCCGGAGCAATGCCGTCAATCAGGTCGGCGTCGGGCTTCTCAATGCGCTCCAGGAACTGCCGCGCGTAGGCCGACAGCGATTCCACGTAGCGGCGCTGGCCCTCCGCATAGATCGTGTCGAAGGCGAGCGACGACTTGCCGGAGCCGGAGACACCGGTGATGACCGTGAGCGTGTTGTGGGGGATCTCGAAGTCGATGTTCTTGAGGTTATGAACCCGAGCCCCGCGAACGACAATGGCTTCCGACGACATGAGCTGAATTTGGTCCGCGGGGCGTGAACGGCCGCGCGACGGCCGCTACAGGGAGCCTCCGGAACTGAAGCAAAGCTCTCTATTTTAACACTCACAGCGGAGACGCGGAGGCACCGAGAAGGACAGGTGTCGTCGCAGATTTCCGCAGACGACGCGCGGGTGTGGAGTCAGGCAGCGGCTTCGGCGGTGCCGGCGCGCGCTCCGGCGAGCTCGGCGACCTGGGCGGCTGAGAGATCGACGCGGTAGAGCGGCGTCGCGCGTGTGGCCAAACGCGACTTGTGAAACTGCTCGCCGGTCTGGAGGTCGACATCGAGTCC
>Ga0157369_10005193_pt1 | contig 15219 bp, 11 predicted proteins | sample C25metaG_FD_113461 | JGI IMG/M metagenome (GOLD analysis project Ga0157369, IMG submission 113461) | Corn rhizosphere microbial communities from Kellogg Biological Station, Michigan, USA - C2-5 metaG | ecosystem: Host-associated > Plants > Roots > Rhizosphere > Soil | place: USA: Michigan... | reverse complement strand
TGGGCCTCGTCCATGTACTGGTAGTCGATCCAGCGGTAGCCGTGGCTGCAGATCTCGTGGCCGGCTTCGACCATGGCGCGGATCACATCCGGGTGGCGCTGGGCGGCCATGGCCACGGCGAAGATGGTCAGCGGAATGTCGAACGCCTTGAACAGCTTGAGGATGCGCCACACGCCGGCACGGCTGCCGTATTCGTACAGCGACTCCATGCTCATGTTGCGCTCGCCCTGCAGCGGCTGGGCCGAGACCATTTCCGAGAGGAAGGCTTCTGACTCTTTGTCGCCATGCAAGATGTTGCGCTCGCCGCCTTCTTCGTAGTTGAGTACGAAAGACAACGCAATGCGTGCCTTGCCCGGCCAGTGGGGGTGAGGAGGGTTACTGCCGTAACCGATCAGGTCGCGTGGGTAGTCAGCGCTCACTGCAGTCTTCCTTCTTGTTCGTGGTAGCAATAGGTGTGGCGGCCGGGCAGTGAAAAGACTGGGTGGCGTCACAGCGATGAGTGATTGTATACAACTTATTGCCAACTTTGTAAGCCTGCATTTCTGCATTTTTTCCGCATCGCTCTCCTTCAAGGGTGTAGCAAGAAACTTGCCTGACTGGTCAGCTAATGGACAAAAGGTCGTTTAAAAGCAAGGATTACTGACAAATCGACTCGTCGAGCAATCTCGGCGGGGGGATCAAAAGCGTTGTGATATTTATTGTGTACAATTTTTTTAAAAAGTGTCTTAATCAGCCACCGCCGACTTTTTTGATGCCCTGAAAAAGTGCGGTTTCCTCTTCTACTGACTTCGGGAGGCGCACAAACGCCATGGGACGCTTGACCACACACGTTTTGGACGCCGCACATGGCTGCCCCGGCAGCGCAATCAAGGTTGAGCTGTACCGCGTCGAGGGCGAGAAGCTTGAACGGCTCGCCACCGCCCTGACCAACAGCGACGGTCGTTGCGACGCGCCGCTGCTGCAAGGTGATGACTACCGCAGCGGCGTGTACCAGCTGCAATTCAGTGCCGGCGATTATTACCGCGCCCGGGGCGTGCAACTGCCGGAGCCGGCTTTCCTCGACGTGGTGGTGTTGCGCTTCGGCATCAACGCCGAACAGGATCACTACCATGTGCCCTTGTTGATTTCGCCTTACAGCTACTCCACCTATCGCGGTAGCTGAGCGTCACCTCGCCTAACGCTCTTCGTTGGTTTTTCGCCCGCCCACACTGCGGGCTTTTTTTTGCGTGTCGTGCGTTCAACTATCTAGCGCCAGGGGCACCTCGGCGATACCTAGGATGGGTGTTTTCCTCCTAGAAAAGAAAACACCATGACCTCGTCCATCGATCACCCAAGCGCTGCGCCCGCTTCCAGTTCCCCATCCGTTGCAGACGACAGCGATGCGCCACAGGCCATTCGCGAGCGGTTAACGCGGCGGATCAACGCCCATCCCCATCCAAGCCGCCTGATCAATCAGATCGGCCTTGTAGATCGGCGTTGTACAGAGTCGACGCAGGAACTTGCACGCTTGATAGGACGCTCTCCCAAAGTCTTGACGGTTATCCGTGCCGAGCTGCGCAAAGCATTCGGCATGGACCCCGACTGCTTGTTGTTCACCGAATCCAAGCCGCCAAGCGAAGCCGGCAAAGTCGACAGTTTGACCGATCGGGCGTTGATGTTGCTGGCGTTGCCCGTGGTAATGGCCAACGTTAACCAGTTCACCGCGCTGAGCGTCAAGGGAGATCCGGGTTGCCGCTTACCGTATACGCCGCTGGAAGCGTTGCAGCGTGTCAATGCGCTGAGGCTCTTTGAGCGATTGGATCACGCGGTTTCTGAATACTGGGGCACGCTGGCGCAGGGCTCCTGGCTCACCCGCCAGGAACGTTGGGTCGAGTTGCAAAAGACGCTCTTCGCTGACCGTGCGTTCATGGCGCGGCAACTTGAGGAGCTATCGAGCGCGGGCATGGCCCTGGTTCAAGCCCTGATCGACGCCCCTGCCGCAGAAGCACGCGAGCGGGCAGGCGGGGAGTGGGCCAGCGTCAAAGTGAGCCAATTGATGTGGCCGGGCACTCCTGCCGTCGCGATGCCCGGGGCCTTGCATCTTTACCGTGAGGGGGAGGCCAGTGATACGCCTCATGTGATTTACCTGCCGGGCGCCGCCCGCAATTTCTACGAGGCCCCATCCTTCCTTGCCCTTCAGTGCGACCTGCTGGCGTTGAACCGGTCGCTGTTCCACGACCTCTGGCATTGCTTGCCGTTAAGTCGCCGCAAAACCTTGTACCGGCCGGCGGACCTGTCGCCGGCCACCGGCTTCACGCGTGGCTTGGAGGTGAGGGACGATGCGCTGGCGCATGGCGCCCAGGCGTTGCTGGCCGGGCAATGGAGCAATGAGCTGGGGTGTGCGGTGAAGGTGTATTTTGCCCATGTGTTTTCTGACGTGCGGTCTCAGCCGCCACCGCTGGATGCCGTGCTTTTTTTCGCGCAGGTGGAGAGCGCCAGGCGCCAACTGGTCGGCGCTGCCCGGCTCGGGGTCATTGGCGATCAATTGCTCAAATGGGACCAGCAACGACGACGCGAAGAAATCATGTTCACCGGTGTGGCGCCGGGTTTGCCCATGCGTACCGTAGAACAGCAGGTCAAACGCTATGAAAAGGGCCTGGTCGCCTTATTGGCCGCGGATGACCCCTGCGCAGAGACTCCAGCCTATCTGGAGATCATGTCCCAGGTGGGGCGACTCAACGTCCATACCCATGTGCTGAAAACCTTGATGCAAAGCGCGCGGCATCGGCTGCTTGAGTTGGCATTCTGGGCAGAGCGCCCCCATGGGAAGGGAACGGCCAGACGTGTTTCCCTGTTTATGCAAGCCCAGACCGAAGCCTTGCGTTGCGAAGCGCAGTTGCTGCACGGGCTCAAGTTGATCAGTGCGGCCCATCGAGACCTGGTGGTCGAAGTGGTGGCCCAGCCCCTGGCAGCCAAACGCCCGGGCAGCGATACCCGGGTGCTGTCGATCGCGGTGGGCAGCGAACCGGACGCCTTCTACCCACTCCATAATGTCTGGGTGATGACCACGGCGGCAGCGGTGCGGGTTCCGGCCCGCCAGCATCCGGTGGTGCTGTACGCGTTCGGCGTGGAGGGGGGGATTCAGGCGTTTGCCGGTTTGGACGCCTTGACCCGAAGCCTCAAGACGAGCCTGAGCAGCCCGGATGGCTCTGTGCTGTGGGGCACCGTCGAGCGGGATAAACGCTCCGATCTGCGGGGGCATGCGGCACGTGAAACGCTCGCTGTTCGCTACCTTGAGATCCCGGGCAAGCCAGCGCTGGCCTCGCTCAAGAAACTGCTGGGTAGTTACTCTCGCTTGCACAACAGCAACGAGGACATCACGCGTATTTTCAGTGAGGTGACGGATCCCGGGCTGAGCCGCTCGCTGTTGATGGTCGAGCTGGAAGATCAACTGAGTATTCCCCTCAATAACCTCCTGAGCCGGGCTCTGGCCAATGTCGAGCTGCTGCGCAAAGCGGTATCCGAAGCGAAGAAACTGCCCACGTGGTTGGCGCGCGCAAGCCGTGCCCAGCGTAAAAAATTCCAACACTTGGAGCGTGTGTACCTGGGCAGTACCTTTGCCTTTCATGATCGGATCGAGCACTACCTGCCTGACCTGAACACGTTCGCCCGCCAAGCCTTGATCGACCGTTTACGCCAGGATGGTTTTTCCCCGCTGCCGGATATCGACGAGCCTTTGATTGAGCTGCCCGATGATGTGCGCGGCTCTTTCTGTGGCTGGAGCAGCACCTGTACCGTGGGTGATCGCAACATAGTGTTGACGCCAACCACGACGCGCACGACGTTCAGTCTGCTGCAATTGGCGCTGCATAACCTGGACCCACTGGCGCCCTGGACGCAGTGGCGACTCGATCGCGCCCGCTATCTGCAAGCTGACTGGAAGCAACAGCTCAATGCCGGTTACCTGATCCGCCTGGTGTCTTCACTGGATATCGGTGGGCAATACGACGCGTTGATCAACCGGGCTTTTTACCCACTCATTGGTCCTGGCCGGACGCTCAGCGAAGGACGTATCCCCGCGTTGCTGAATCGCGCCCTGCGTGCGGGCGTTGAACATCATCTGTTCTCGGCGATTCAACGGGGTCTGACAGCCAATGCACAAAACCTGTTCATCGCCGCGATGGCGGCGATAACCCCGCAAGACTTGTGGAAGAGCCCGTACCAGTTGCAATTGCATGTGGTGCATGTGGTGGGGCACACCCTGCAGCATGATCGCTATATCGCGGGGATAGTGGTCGTGCAGGACAAGCTTTCCGGGCTCTGCGTGGTCTACTGGCCCGATGCGCCCCACGGCTTGGCGCTCACTGAGTACAGCAGCCTGCAAGTGGCCCAGGATGAACTCAATCGCATCGGTGCCTTGCCCGATAACGTCAAGGCACTCTCGCGGCAGGTCGCCCCCGGTTGGGCATTCGAGGCGATCACCCATTATCCGGAGGCGGTTGGCGAGCGCGCTGTGGGGGCCGCGCACTTGATTGTCGCGCCGGCTTTTTTCTTCATGAAAGGGATCTGGAAAGGTATCGGTTTTGTTCGCTCATTCAAGGTCAAGCACTTGGAGCCGACGCCGTTGCCGGAAGAAATTGAAAAACTGATCCTCGAGCAGATCGCTTGCGAGCCGCGGGAATGGTTGGCGATCGTCGGAACATCCCACAGCAACGCCCAGGCATTGCTCTACCGTGCCAGCCTGCTTGACCTGCAGCGCCGGACGCAGGCGGCGAGTCAATCCGGCAACGCGCTGCAAGACTATCGAATTCGGCGCCTTGGTGAGCAGGGCGATACCCGTGCGCGGGCGTTGGTGGCGTTTTTCTCTCCGGCCTTCGGGGTGTTGAACGAAGCCTATGAGTTGTTGCTTTCGGCACGGCGTTATCACCGTTCTGGCGACCCTCGGGATGCCGTCGAAGTCGGTTTCAGGAGCGCCTATCTGGCGATTGACCTGTTGATGAGCTTTATCCCCGGCCCCAAGAGCACCGGCATGGCGCGCCCCGCGCTGGGTAATGGGCTGAGAAAAATACACCGCTTGCGCATGACACCGTATGACGGGCTTTCACGCCCGGAACCGCCCAAGGTGACCCAACTCAAAGCCCTGGAACGCTTCAAAGCCAAGGGTGTGCCCAAGGGCGCGGTGGCGCTTAAAGGGCCTGGGGCGTCCGGCGTCTACGTGAAAAACGGCGAGCTCTTCGTGGCGGATGAAACCCACCATTACCCACTTTACCGGCGCGACAACGAACGGGTATTGCGCCTGAAAAACCAGCAGGCGCCGGGGCAGGACGAACTGATTATCAACGTCCACCAACCTGGGGAGTGGTTACTGGGCGCTGATGCGCCCCAGCCGGTGGCGGGGACGAGTACCGCTGGGCTTGACCCCTGGCGTGCGCCAATGCCGGTAGTGTCGGATTGGCGGCCAACCAGTGTGCGCGCAGCGACAGAACATCGTATTTACCAGTCACCCGCCACAGCCAACGAATGGTTCGATTGGAGGGTTCAGGTTCCTCTCGAGCAGATGTCTGCCGCCACGGAGTTCGGGACGTTTCATGTGAGCCAGGACGCCCGAGGGTTTTCCTACGACGCTATCTACATCGGGGCGCAATATGACACGCCGACCGTGTCGGGGATCGGGTATTACCGGTTGCTTCATGAGGGTAGCAATGCGCCAAGGAGCGGTATTGCGTTTATTGTCCCGGACGAGCCGCTGGTTTCACGCGCCTACGTGGATATCGAACGTTGGACAAGCACTGCGCCAGGCGAACAGCCGATACCGGTATCGCGCAATGCGACGGGTGACTGGCAAGTGCATACGCGTTTGTTCGACCGGCCGTTGGAGCACTATGTCGGCACGGCCTTCCCCACCATGACCCTGCACAGCCAGAGAATGGCAGCCAGAAGGCTGATCGAGTTGGCCGACACTGCCTACTCGGTCTCGACCACTCACCTGCTCAATATCCGGGCGACGCTGGACAATTGGCTGGCCTCCAATGCCAGGGGCTCGAGCCAGACCGATGACTTGCTGAGAATGTTACGCCGCACCGAACGAGCGCACGGATCAATCCGCATCGGTAACGAGAGTAACGCGCCGGGCTTCACTCGCGTCGACTTCCGGGCTCCCCACTTGGATCCTGCGTTGCGATATAGCGGGCCAGGGAGAACGGCTCAGCGCAACACTGCACAACGCGCCGCCATCCGGAACGTCCTGGAGCAGCAGGGCTTCAACGTGTATGACGTCGAGGTAAGAAGAAACAGGTACCTGAGCAATGAATTTATCGCGACGCACCGTTCTTCCGCGTCAGGCAATGTGTACTACATCAGCGCCCTGTGGGTTGAGCGAGCCAGTGTTCAGTTGAAAGAAAGGCTGACCGATCACTGGTTGAATGTCGCTATCAGAGCCAACGCGGGTTCGCTTCCCGTTGTGAGTGTCCAGCGCGCCATGCAGGAAAATCGATTGGTCCGGATCGTGGCAGGTATTCAATGGCCTGTCTTTCAGGCGGATCCACCCAGTGTTTATTTTGTGAAGGTGTGAGCGCCTCGCCGCGATCGACTCGACAGTGTGCAGGCTGAAGGGTCTGCCAGTGACTTCATCGACTCAACAGAGACGCTGCGCCGGCCCCGCTGAATAATACGGCGCTGACGCGGTTGAACCCGACCTGGCCCTTGCCGCTGCGCAGGTAGCGTGCCGCTCCCTGTGCGCCGAGCCCGTAGGTCAACTTGCACAGCAGGTCGAGCACCGTCCAGGTGGCGATCATGACCAGCAGTTGCGGCAGGAAGGATTGCCCGCTGTCGAGAAACTGTGGCAGGAAGGCGGCAAAGAACAGAATGTCCTTGGGGTTGCTGGCGCCCAGTACAAACGCGCGGCCAAACAAGTTGCGAAAACGCGGCGTGGCGATGGCCTGTGGTACGTGCACGGCGAGGCTCGGCTGGCGCGATTGCTGCCAGCTTTGCCAGGCGAGGTAGAACAGGTACAGCGCGCCGAGCAGTTTCAATGCGCCGAACAGTTGCTCACTGGCCAGCAGCAGGGCGCCCAGCCCCAGTGCCGATGCACTCAAAAGGCAGACCGAGGCAAACACGCCACCCAGGAATGCGGGGTACGAACCGCGCAGACCATAGTTGAGGCTGTTACTGATCATCAGCAAGGACAGTGGGCCGGGGATCAGGATCACGATCAATGCAGCGCCGCTGAACAGCAGCCAGGTTTCCAGGGTCATGCCTTACTCCTTTTTATAGAAATATGAATTTAGCGATGAAAATCGCGCACAGTACCCACAGGCTGAGGGAAATTTCGCGGTACTTGCCGGTACCTGCTTTCAGCGCCACATAGGTGATAAAGCCCAGGGCGATACCGTCGGCGACCGAGAAGGTCAGCGGCATCATGATCGCGGTCACGATTGCCGGGATGCTGTCGGTGGCTTCATCCCAATGGATATGGGCCATGCTCGCCATCATCAGCATCGCCACATAAATCAGTGCACCGGCCGTCGCATAGGCCGGGATCATGCCGGCCAGCGGTGCGAAAAACATCGCCGCCACAAACAGCACGCCCACGGTCACGGCGGTCAGCCCGGTGCGACCACCGGCCGCGACGCCGGCAGCGCTTTCCACATAACTGGTCACCGGCGGCACGCCGACCATGGCGCCAAACACGCTGGAGGCACTGTCGGCCTTCAGCGCCCTGGACAGGTTATGGATCTTGCCATCGTCGCCCACCAGCCCGGCGCGTTGTGCCACGCCCATCAGTGTACCTGCGGTGTCGAACATGTGCACAAAAAGGAAGGCAAATACCACGCTGATCATGCTGACATTGAATACACCTTTGATGTCCATGGCCATCCAGGTCGGTGCCAGGCTCGGTGGGGTGGAGAGAATGCCGTTGTAGTGCACCAGGCCCAGGCCCCAGCCGGCCAGGGTCACGGTGATGATGCTGATCAGGATCGCGCCAAACACGCGGTGATAGCTGAGGATCGCGATCAATAGAAAACAGATGGCCGCCAGCAGCGGGGCGGGTTCGTGCAGGGAACCGAGTTTGATCAGGGTGGCGGGGCTATCGACGATGATGCCCGCGGTTTTCAGGCCGATCACCCCGAGAAACAGCCCGACACCGGCGCCCATGGCATGGCGCAGGCTGACCGGGATGCTGTTGAGCAGCCATTCACGCACGCGCGACAGTGTCAGGAGCATGAACAGCACGCCAGAGATGAATACCGCACCCAGTGCAGTCTGCCAGGTGTAGCCCATGGTGCCGACCACGGTGTAGGTGAAAAACGCATTCAAGCCCATGCCCGGCGCCAGGCCCACCGGCCAGTTGGCATACAGGCCCATCAACAGGCACCCCAGGGCGGCGGCGATGCAGGTGGCGACGAACGCCGCACCGTGGTCGATACCGGCGTCGGCCATGATGTTCGGGTTGACGAAGATGATGTAGGCCATGGTGATGAAGGTGGTGAGGCCGGCGATCAGCTCGGTCTTCACTGTGGTGCCATGCAAGCGCAGTTTGAACAGGCGTTCGAGCCAGCCGTGGTTCGTGTGGGTGAGGTTCGGCGGGGCGAGGTCCAGCGGGGCTTCGGATTTGCGGCTATCCACAGCGAGTACTCCTCAAGCATTTTATTGTTATGTCCAGCGCGCACGCGCTGTGAGGTACTGGCGGGTTTGTTGACCAATAGGTCAGGAACTCGCACGAAGCGAATTATGCTTTTGTATACAAAGAAAGCAAATAATGTTTTCTATTTCTTGTGCGAAATAGATGAAAGGCACATCCCGGTGGGGGTTGTGGCGAGCGGGCTGGCCTGTGGCGAGCGGGCGTGTTGTGGCGAGCGGGCTTGCCCCGCGTTGGGGCGCGAAGCGGCCCCATGGCAGGCGTGTGTTTTTAACTGACACACCGAGGTGTCTGGTTTTGGGGCCGCTTCGCAGCCCAACGCGGGGCAAGCCCGCTCGCCACAACAAGCCCGCTCGCCACAGTAATTCCGCTTGCCACAGCGATCACGGCGGCCCTGCAAGGGCCTGGTTCACCGCCAACCAGCCGGTTACCGCTTCTTCGCCTGCTTCGGCGAAGGCGCGCTGCAGCAATTTCACCTGTTCGCGGCGCAGTGACTGCTCGAAACGCCGGCCGTCCTCGGTCAACGCCAGCAAGCGTTTACGCTTGTCGGCCTCGGACGCGACACTGTCCACCAAGTGCATTTCCTGCAATTGGCGCAACGGCATGTTCAGCGCCTGCTTGCTCACGCCCAGCAATTCCAGGAGTTCCTTCACGCTCAGGCCCGGGTAGCGCGCGATAAAAAACACGATGCGTTGGTGCACCCGGCTCAGGCCGCGGCGCTCGAGCATTTCGTCGGCCTTGGCGGTAAACGCCTGGTAGCCGAAGAAGAACGCTTCCATGGCGGCTTGCTGACTGTTCTGGTTTTTAAGGTCAAGCATATTGACGTATCTACTCAAGTCGTCGTAATTTCGGTCAACTAGTTTGACGTATTTCCCACAGGCTTCGCTAGCGGTGACCTTATGGCCTTCTCTGAACGTGTTACGCGCCTCAAAAGCTCCTTGATTCGTGAAATCCTCGCGGCGGCCCAGCGCCCGGAAGTGATGTCGTTCGCCGGAGGCTTGCCCGCCGAAGCGATGTTGCCGGCGTTGAACTGGGATGGCATGCCGCTGAATATCGGCCAGTACGGCATGAGCGAAGGCGAGCCGCAACTGCGTGAATTGCTCGCTGCCCAGGCCCGCGCCCTTGGCGTGCCGTGCCAGGCCAGCCAAGTGCTGGTGGTCAGCGGCTCCCAGCAGGCCCTGGACCTGGCGGCCAAGCTGTATATCGATAAAGGCACCCAGATCCTACTGGAAGGCCCGACCTACCTGGCCGCCTTGCAGATCTTCCAACTGTTCGGCGCCGAATGCCTCACCGTGCAACTGGAAACCGACGGCCCGAACCTGGCCGCCCTGCGTGCCAGCCTTGAACGCCATCGTCCGGCGTTCATTTACCTGATCCCGACGTTCCAGAACCCGTCGGCGGTGCGTTACAGCGAAGCCAAGCGCGAGGCTGTCGCGGCTTTGCTCGACGAGTTCGGCGTGACCCTGATCGAGGACGAACCCTACCGCGAGCTGACCTTCGATGGCGGCAGCGCGCAGCCCATTGCCGGCCGCCTGAAAAAGGCCAGCTGGATCTACACTGGAACGGTGTCCAAGACCTTGTTGCCCGGCCTGCGCGTCGGCTACCTGATCGCCAGCCCCGACCTGTTCCCGCATTTGCTCAAGCTCAAGCAATCGGCTGACCTGCACACCAACCGCGTCGGCCAGTGGCAAGCGATGCAGTGGTTGGGTACCGACAACTATCAACAGCACCTGGTCGAGCTGCGCGGTTTTTATCGCGAGCGACGCGATGCTTTTCAGGCTGCATTGGCGCGTCACTTCAGCGAGTTGGCCGACTGGCAAGTGCCCCAGGGCGGATTATTCTTCTGGCTGACCTTGAAACAGCCGCTCGATACCCGCACCTTGTTGGCTCCTGCACTCGATCAGGACGTCGCGTTCATGCCCGGTGAACCGTTCTTTTCCGAGCCGGACCAGCACCTGGGTTCACTGCGGCTCAATTTCAGCCATATCGACCCGTCCCGCCTGGACGAAGGTCTCAAGCGCCTGGCCGCAGTGGTCCGTCAAGCACAGCACGCGCAAGCGGCATAAGGGGAGCCCCATGTATAAGGTTTATGGCGATTACAAATCGGGCAACTGCTACAAGGTCAAATTGATGCTCAACCTGTTGGGCATCCCGTACCAGTGGGTGGATGTCGACATCCTCAACGGCGACACCGAGACCCCGGAATTCCTGGCCAAGAACCCCAACGGCAAGATCCCGGTGCTGGAACTCGAAGACGGCACCTGCCTATGGGAATCCAACGCGATCCTCAACTTCCTGGCCGATGGCAGCCAGTTCCTGCCCACCGAGCCGCGCCTGCGCACGCAAGTGCTGCAATGGCAGTTCTTCGAACAGTACAGCCATGAGCCGTACATTGCGGTGGCGCGGTTTATCCAGCTTTACCTGGGGCTGCCGGAAGATCGCCAGGAGGAATACAAGAAGCTGCACAAGGGTGGCTACAAGGCGCTCAAGGTCATGGAGCGCCAGTTGCAACTCACGCCCTACCTGGTCGGCGACCAGTTCTCCATTGCCGACGTGGCGTTGTATGCCTACACCCATGTGGCCGAGGAAGGCGGTTTTGATCTGGCGCCGTACCCGGCCGTGCGGGCTTGGTTGGAGCGTGTGGCCAGCCATCCCAGACATATCGCGATGCTCGACTGACTGACGCGGTCAAAAACTCTGGGAGGGTGTGTCGGACAGTTCCTCATTCAGCAGGTCGAAACAACGTTGTGCCGCCGGGCTCAGCCCCATCCCGCTACGACTGATCAACCCGATCTCCCGGTTCACGCCGGGATGATCGATGTGGATACGTTTCAACCCCTCCAGGCTGTCCGCCGCCGACTCCGGCAGCACACTGATTCCCAGGCCCTGGCGCACCAGCGCCAACACCGTCGACATGTAGTTGGCTTCCATGCCGGCGTGCATCGTCAGCCGCATCTCATCGAACAGCCCATCCACTTGCTCACGCACGCTGCTGTCGCGGCCGGTGAGGATGATCGGCTGGTCGGCCAGTTGTTGCAGCGTCAACTGGCGATGGTGGGCGAGGGGGTGATCCAGCGGTACGAACGCGCACAAACGATCATTAAGCACCGGTACGAATTCCAGGCCATGGCTCAACCGCGCGCGTACGCCGATACCAAAATCCACCTCGCCTGCGCGCACCTGGGCGTGAATGCGGTGGGCCACCAGGTCCTGCAAGCGCACTTCGATCCCGGCAAAACGCTCGCGAAACAGGCGCAACGCCGGGGGCAGGGCGCCTGCGCAGACCGAGGGCAGGGCGGCGATGGTGACCACGCCCCGGCGCAGGGCGGCCAGGTCGCGGGAGCCAGTGACGATGTTGTCCAGGTCCAGCAGCAGCTTTTCCATCGGCCCACGGGCTTCCTGGCCGGCGGCGGTGATGCTCACATGGCGCGGGCTACGGTCCAGCAGGGTGACGCCGAGCCAGTCCTCCAGTTGTTGCACCTGGACTGTCAGTGCCGAAGGAGACAGGTGCAGTTCATTGGCGGCCTTGGTGAAACTTCCGGTACGGGCCACCGCGAGAAACGCTTGAATATGCTGGATTGAGTTCTTCATTTTGTTTTTCCGAACATACGGGGCTGAATATTCCAATTTACAAAGACTAACCCGCTTCCAATACTCCAGGGAAAACAATAACCGGCCACCAAGGCCGCTCTGGAGTAACCCATGCTCGCTACCCTGGGTGTCATCACCATCCTGTGCCTGCTCGCTGCCGTCATGAGCAAACGCCTTTCGCCGCTGGTGGCCCTGATTGCCTTGCCGATCATCGCCGCGCTGCTCGGCGGTTTCGGCCTGCAGACCAGCGCTTTCATCATTACCGGTATCAAGAACGTCGCCCCCGTGGTGGGTATGTTTGTGTTCGCGATCCTGTTTTTCGGGATCATGACCGATGCCGGCATGCTTGATCCCATCATTGATCGCATCCTGCGTACGGTAGGGACGCGTCCTACACGAATTGTGGTGGGTACCGCGACCCTGGCCTTGCTGGTCCACCTGGACGGTTCCGGCGCGGTGACCTTTCTGGTGACGGTGCCGGCGATGCTGCCGCTGTATACACGGCTGGGCATCGACAAGCGCATCCTTGCCTGTGTCTGCGCGATGGCCGCCGGGGTCAACTTCCTGCCTTGGACCGGCCCGGTGTTGCGCTCGTCGGCAGCCTTGCACGTGCCAGTGGCGGACTTGTTCCAGCCGCTGATCCCGGTGCAGATCGTCGGCCTGATCTTCGTTTTCGCCTGCGCCTGGTGGCTTGGTCGTCGCGAGGAAAAACGCCTGGGCCTGGGCGCCGGTTCCACAGTGGATGCCGTGCCGCAACGGGTGCTCAGCGATGATGACATCCGGCTGCGCCGCCCACGCCTGTTCTGGGTCAACCTGATCCTGACGGTGCTGGTGATGGTGGTGATGATTGCCGGCTGGGTCGATCCCGTGGTGATGTTCATGCTCGGCACTGTGGTCGCGCTGTGCATCAATTACCCGAATGTCGATGCCCAGCGTGCGCGCATCGATGCCCACGCCAAAACCGCCCTGACCATGGCCAGTATCCTGCTCGCCGCCGGGGTGTTCACCGGCATCATGCAAGGCACCGGCATGCTCAAGGCCATTGCCGAAGTGGCGGTCGCGCAGATTCCGGCGGGCCACGGCAAGCTGATCCCCGCGGTGGTGGGCTTCATTTCCATGCCCCTGAGCATGCTGTTCGACCCCGATTCCTACTATTTCGGCGTCATGCCGGTGATCGCCGAAGTCGGCAAGGCCCTGGGCGTCGACCCGCTGCAAGTGGCCCAGGCCTCGCTGCTCGGCGTACACACCACCGGCTTCCCGGTCAGCCCGCTGACCCCCGCGACATTCCTGTTGGTGGGCCTGTGCAAGATCGAATTGGCCGATCACCAGCGCTTTACCATCCCTTTTCTGTTTGCTGCGTCGGTGTTGATGACCCTGACGGCGTTGCTCCTGGGAGTGATTTGAGATGAACACCTTGCGCATCGGTTCCGGTGCCGGCTATTCCGGCGACCGCATCGAACCTGCCGTAGAACTGGCCGAACACGGCGACCTGGATTACCTGGTCTTCGAATGCCTGGCCGAACGCACCATCGCCCTGGCGCAACAGGCGCGCATCAGCGATCCGCAGGGCGGGTATGACCCGCTGCTGAGCGAGCGCGTGCGCCGCGTGCTGCCGTTTGTCGGCCGCCGCGCGGGGCGCCGACGTTTGCGAGTGATCACCAATATGGGCGCGGCCAATCCGGTGGCGGCGGCTATTGAAGTGCGCCGCATCGCCAATGAGTTGGGCCTGGGCCTCAAGGTGGTGGCGGTGCTGGGTGACGATGTGCTCGACATCCTGCGTCCCGAGCAGGTGCTGGATAACGGCCAGACCTTGGGCTCACTGGGCGCGCGGTTGATTTCTGCGAACGCCTACCTGGGGGTCGACGGCATTCTCGAGGCCCTGCGTGCCGAGGCTGATGTGGTGATCACCGGGCGCGTGGCCGATCCGTCGCTGTTCCTGGCGCCGCAGATGTTTGAGTTTGGCTGGGCGATGGACGATTGGCCGCGTCTGGGGCGCGGCACACTGGTGGGGCATTTGCTCGAATGCGCGGGGCAGGTCAGCGGTGGGTATTTCGCCGATCCCGGCTTCAAGGACGTGAATGACCTGGCGCGCCTGGGGTTTCCGTTGGCCGAGATCAATGCCGACGGTGATGCGGTGATTACCAAGGTCGCGGGTTCCGGTGGGCGGGTCAGTCGAGCGACCTGTACCGAGCAATTGATCTATGAAGTGCATGACCCTGCGGCGTACCTGACCCCTGATGTCACCGCCGATTTTTCCCAGGTGACCTTTGTCGAGGACGCTACTGACCGGGTGCGGGCCCAGGGCGCCAACGGCCGAGCACGGCCGGAACAGTTGAAGGTCAGCGTGGGTTACCTGGACGGTTGGATCGGCGAGGGGCAGATGTCCTACGGTGGCCCGGGTGCGGTCGCACGGGCGCAACTGGCGCGAGATGTCGTGCTCAAGCGCCTGGAGTTGATGGGGGTGAAGATGCAGGAGGTGCGCGCCGAGTTGATCGGCATGGACTCATTGCACGGCCCACGCAGCAGTGTCGAGCCTTGGGAAGTGCGTCTGCGCGTGGCTGCGCGCTGTGAAGAGCGCAGCGAGGCGGTACGTGTCGGCAATGAAGTGGAAACCCTCTACACCAACGGCCCGTCTGGCGGTGGCGGCGCCAGCAAGAGTGTGCGGCAGGTGGTGGCGGTGGCGTCGTTGCTGCTGCCGCGTAACGCGGTCAACCCGCGGATCGAAGCATGAAGCTGCACACCCTGGCCCATTCCCGCACCGGGGATAAGGGCGACACCTCGAATATTTCGATCATTGCCTATCGCGCCGAGGACTATCCCTCGCTTTGCGAACAGCTCACGGCCGAGCGCGTGAGCGAATTTTTTGCGGGCCTTCTGGAACCGGGTGCTGCGCCGATACGGCGTTATGAGTTGCCCAACGTGCAGGCGCTGAACTTCGTGCTGCCTGGGATCCTGCGCGGCGGGGTGACCCGTTCGCTGGCGCTGGATGCCCATGGCAAATGCCTGGGCTC
>Ga0157369_10005192_pt1 | contig 15221 bp, 10 predicted proteins | sample C25metaG_FD_113461 | JGI IMG/M metagenome (GOLD analysis project Ga0157369, IMG submission 113461) | Corn rhizosphere microbial communities from Kellogg Biological Station, Michigan, USA - C2-5 metaG | ecosystem: Host-associated > Plants > Roots > Rhizosphere > Soil | place: USA: Michigan... | reverse complement strand
CGCTGCAGGCGGACACCGGCCAGGAGCTGTGGCGGCATCCGGTCAAGGGCCTGGTCCGCCGCGCCGTCAGCTGGTGGCCGGGCGACGGCAAGCTCGGCCCGCGCATCTTCTATTCGACGGGCTCGGAAATCACCGCGCTCGATCCGAAGACCGGCGAAATCGACCCGACCTACGGCGACAACGGCGTCTCGAAGATCGACGGCACGCCTTATCCCTATCCACCCTCGGTGTTCCACAACATCCTCGTCGTCGGCGCCAGCACCGCGGAGATGCCCCGCGGCCCGAGCGGCGACAGCCGCGCCTACGACGCGCGCACCGGCAAGAAGCTGTGGCAGTTCCACACTGTGCCGCAGCCGGGCGAGGTCGGCCATGAGACCTGGCTCGACGACGGCTGGAAGGGCCGCTCCGGCACCAACATGTGGATTTGGTACACCACCGCCGATCCGAAGACCGATACGCTCTACATGACCATCGGTGGCCCCTCGCCGAACTACTACGGCGGCGACCGGCCGGGCGCGAACCTGTTCGGCAACTCGATCGTCGCGGTCGATGCCGAGACCGGCAAGTACAAGTGGCACTTCCAGACCATCCACCACGACTTGTGGGACTGGGACCTGCCCGCGCCGCCGGTCCTGTTCGACATCCACAAGGACGGCAGGACGATCCCCGCGCTCGCCGAAACGGGCAAGCCGGGCTTCATGTACATCCTCAACCGCGAGACGGGCAAACCCGTGTTCGGGGTCGTCGAGCGGCCGGTCGCGAAGGGTGACGTGCCGGGCGAGTGGTATTCGCCGACCCAGCCGGTGCCGGTGAAGCCGGTCCAGCTCAATCGCGGGAGCTGGACGAAAGCCGACATCGTCACCGCCAGCGACACGACGAAAGAGCATGTCGCCGCCTGCCACGCGCTGCTCGACAGCTACGGCGGCAGCTTCTTCAACCACGGCAGCTTCACGCCGTTCTTCATGAAGAAGATCGTCAATGGAAAGCCATTCAGCTCGATCAACATGCCGCACAACGGCGGCGTCGTGTGGGGCGGCGAGGCAGCCGATCCGACGAAGGGCATCGTCTACGTCAACACCAGCGAGGGCGGCAGCATCGGCTGGATCGAGAAGCGCGACCCCAAGGGGAGCTATGGCCGCGGCACCGAAGGCTCCGACCAGCTCTACGACCGCGGCAGCCTGATCGGCCCGGGCGCCTATTCCGGCTTCAACGCGAGCTTCACCGCGCCGGACGGCAGGAAAGTCACCCTGCCGTGCATCAAGCCGCCGTGGGGGCGCCTCATTGCCGTCAACGCCAACACCGGAGACATTGTCTGGGCGAGCCGGCTCGGCATCACCGAGGACCTGCCCAAAGGCAAGCAGGATACCGGCGCCAACAACGGCTCGGGCGGGCCGATCGTCACCGCCGGAGGCCTGGTGTTCATCGGCGCCACCTCGGACCGCTATTTCCGCGCATTCGACGCGAAGACGGGCAAGATTCTCTGGCAGCAGCAACTCGACTATGCGCCGCTGACCATCCCGATCAGCTACAAGGGCAAGGACGGGCGGCAGTACATCGCCGTGATGGCCACCGGATCGAGCCTTGCGCCGTCGAGCCGGACGCCCGAGGGTAAGCCGGCCAACAACGAATCGCTGATCGCCTTCGCGCTGCCTAAGTGATGGGAGAGTTTGAGATGGGACGCATGGCCCTGGGCCTGCTCGGTGCCGCCGCAATCACCGCCTGTGCCAGCGCGCAGACGTCGCCGCCGGGCCGGATCACCACGCCCGAGGGGGCAGTGATGAACAGCGCTGACGACCTCGCGTACAAGCCCGGCCAGCTCACCCAGGAACAGCTGATGAGCTCGACGGGGGACCTGTTCACCGGGCCGGCCGCGAACGTGTTCCGCCGCTTTCCACGCGACAAAACGGAGGCGATGGTCAAGTTCTACACCGGGGCGCTGGCGCTAAAGTCGTTGAGCCCGATCCAACTCACCGCGACCCAGCAGATGATCCTGACGGGCGTCGGCCACGGCCAGGTCAAGCTCTCCGCAGGACAGCAAGGCAATCGCAAGTACGACCTCGAAGGCGGCTACGCCGGCGGGACCGGCATCCGCTTCTTCGCCTTCCATTATCCGGACGAGGCGGTCGTCAAACAGCGCTTTCGCGAGGCCGGGTTCGCCGAGCCGGTGTTCAAGAAGGGCGACGACGGCCGGACCGTCGCGCTGGTGAAAGATCCCGGCGGGTTCGATATTCTCATCCTGATCAGCAAGGACGCCAAGGACCACTCCGACGACGGCGTCGGAGTGGGAATCAATGTCTCCGACCTCGAACGGAGCCGCGCGTTCTATCGCGAATTCGTCGGCCTCAAGGAACTGCCGCCGATCAAGTCGTCGCTCCTCGGCACGACGCTTTACCCTTACGATCGCGGCGAGACGACGCTGCTGCTTTATCACCTCGGCGACAACGATCACCCCGACAACGGCAGCGCCGGGATCCAGTACGTCGTCAGCGACTCACCGTTGGTCGACGCCAAGGCCAAGGCGCGGCATATCGCGGTCGAGACCCCGCTCAACAAGCTCAAGGGCTTCGACCTCATCACGGTGTGGCTGAACGATCCTGACGGGGTGACCAACTATTACGCGCAGGTCGGCCCGAACAGCCGCACGGCGCGGGCGCAGGCGGCCAGCAACTGACGCAAACGAAAAAGCCCTCCCGCCTTGCAGCGGAAGGGCCTTCAAGAGATCCGGTTCGGACGCTTACTGGTTCGACTTGCCGGCGGTCGCCGCGGCCACAGCCGTGCCCTTGTGATTGACCGCGACGATGTAGTCGGCGAGCTTGCCGATGTCGGCATCAGAAATCTGCCCGGCGAAGCTCGGCATCGGCCCTCCGCCCATGTTGATGCGCGTGACGATGGCCTCGCGCGTCAGGTTGGGATTGTCGAGATCCGGGCCGACCGAGCCGGAGGCGCCCGCGTCCGACAGCGTGTGGCAGGCGCTGCACGAATAGGTGTTGAACAGCTCGCGCCCGGCCGAGACGACGTCGCTGGCCTTGGCGTCCTCGGCGTGTGCCCGGCCGGTCAGGCCGCCGACGCCGGTCGCCAGGCCCGCGGCGAGCGCTAGCGCGCCGAACGCCGACGTGAAGATCGTCCGAGAAGATTTTCCCTGGCTCACCCGTTTCGCTCCATTCGTTGATTCTGTCCAGATTTGCCGAGCCGCCTAGCTTTCAATGGCGGCCAAAGTCAATCGCACACTAACGACAAAGCGATGAAGCCCAGTTGAATGTCGCTGTCAGGATGACCCGCTCGGCCGGACAATGTCACGCTCCGCCGCCTCGTCGGGCCAGCCCGATGTCGAGTGAAACGGCTTCATCCCGGGCAAATTCAATTGTCGCCTTGGCTGCGTCTGCGACTCACGTCGCGGCCAACTCGGCGATTTTTTCGGATTTTGTCAATCTAACGCGTTTTCGGCCCTTGTTGTCGCGCCCGATTCTAAGCTAGGCGTGCGGGCTTCGGGAGAACGGGTGTGAAAAGACAATCCAGGTCAACCATCGTCAATCGTGCGTCCGCGCGCCGCGCGCCGTGGCTTGCGGCAGCTGCGCTGGTCGTCGCCACCGCGGGCGTTTCACCGGGTTTTGCCAAGACGGCGTCGACCGCGACCAGCTTCGACTACAAGGGCTGGGACGCCTATGCGGGCGGGGCCGATTCCTCGCAGTATTCTTCGCTCGACCAGGTCAACACCGGCAACGTCGCCCAGCTGCAGCCGGCCTGGACGTATGAAACCGGCCCCGGCGGGTCGCCGCACTTCAACCCGCTCAAGGTCGGCGACACGCTCTACCTGATCAACGGCAGCAAGCTCGTCGCGCTCGATCCGGCGACCGGCAAGGAGAAGTGGGTCCACGATTACGCATCCGCACCGGCGCCGACCGCTGGCGGCGCTCCGGACGCCCGGCCCGCAGGCAGGGGCCCCGGCGGAACCCGCATCGGCGACCGCGGCATGAACTACTGGCAGAGCGCCGACGGGAAGGACCGCCGCCTCTACTTCCTCAAGAACGGCATGCTGACCGCGGTCAACGCCGACAACGGCGACGTCATCACCAGCTTCGGCAACAACGGCGAGGTCGACATCCGCACCGGTCTCGAGCCGAACAAGATGCCCGACCGACCGCTGATGACCAGCAACCCCGGGCGCATCTACAAGAACACCGTCATCGTCTCGCTGCCGGCCGCGGCCTACGATTACACGTCTGCTCCGGCGGACGTCCACGCCTACGACGTCCTCACGGGCAAGCTGAAATGGGTATTCCACACCGTGCCCGAGAAGGGTGAGCCGGGCTATGACACGTGGCCCGCCAGGGACCACGACAAGTTCGGCGGCGTGCACAACTGGTCGGAGTTCACCGTCGATAGCAACGCCGGCGTCGCCTACATCCCGACAGGCACCGCGCGTTACGATTTCTACGGCGGCAACCGGCCGGGAATGAACCTCCACGCCAACTCGATCAACGCGATCGATATTGCCACTGGCAAGCTGCTGTGGAGCTACCAGGTCGTCCACCACGACTTGTGGGACTTCGACATCCCGCAGTCGCCCAAGCTGATGACCATCCACAAGGACGGCAAGGACATCCCGGTCGTCATCCAGGGGACCAAGTTCGGCTTCATCTACGTGCTCGACCGGCGGACCGGAAAGCCGGTGTGGCCGGTGAAGGAAGTGCCTGTGCCCAAGTCCGACGTGCCGGGCGAAAAGGCCTGGCCGACGCAGCCCCGGCCGACCTGGCCCGAGCCGTTTGCGCGCCAGGGCGTGTTCACCCCCGACATGATCAACCCGTACATTTCTGACGAGGATAAGGCCAAGCTGCGCGACCTGCTGAAGACCGCGCGCAATGAAGGCCTCAACACCCCGCCGAGCCTGCAGGGATCGATCTCGCTGCCCGGCCACAACGGCGGGGCCAACTGGGGCAGCTCGGCGGTCGACCCGATCAAGCACATGTACTTCGTCGTCTCGAAGCAGATGCCGACGTTCGACAAGCTGTTTCTCGAATCCGATCCCGCCAAGGAGGCCAAGGCCGAGGCGGACATGCCCAACGGCGGCGGCGACGTGAAGCCCTACAAGTCCAACGTCGACTTCATGCTGCAGTCGAACGGTCTGCCGGCCATCAACCCGCCCTGGTCGCTGATTACCGGCTACGACATGGACACCGGCAAGAAGCTCTGGTCGCTGCCCAACGGCGAGGTGATGATGCTGGCGCAAAAAGGCATCCGCGACACCGGCAGCACCGCGCCGCGCGGCGGCCCGGTGGCGACCGGCGGCGGCCTCGTCTTCGTCGGCACTTCGTCCGACCGCATGGTCCGCGCCCGCGACGAGATGACGGGCAAGGTGCTTTGGCAGTACCAGCTCGACGCAGCGAGCGAGGGCGTGCCGGCGGTCTACGAGGCGAACGGCAAGGAATACATCGTCTTCGCCGTCGGTGGTGACGGGCTGTTCCCGCCCAAGCTCGGCCAGCCCAAGCCGGGGCCGAACCGCTACATGGCGTTCGCCCTGCCAGACGGAAAATGATCCGCCCGGGGGGTCTCGCCCGGCAGCTGACGACCGCCTGCATCTTCGCGGGCGGCACGCCGGTGAGCGCGGTCGTGCAACAGAAAGCGCATCGGTCATGAGGTTCCGCAAGTATTGCTTGTTCGCGGCGGCTGCGATGCTCGCCCTGCCCGTGGTGTCGCCGGCGCAAACCCCAGCTGTGGCGAAGGGCTCTCAGGACCTGACGACGCTGCCGCCGGTGCCGGCCACCTACCGGCCGAAGAAGACCGAGTGGGGCGATCCCGACCTGCGCGGCGGCTGGCCGATCGATTCGCTCAATGGCCGCACGCCGCTGCAGCGCGATCCCAAGTACGGCAACCGCCAGCAGCTGACCGATGCCGAGTTCGCCGAGCGCAACAAGATGGTCGAGCAGCTGCACAACCGCTACGAGAACGAAGCCAGCCAGAACAAGATCGGCATCGGCCACTGGGCCGAGGTGGGCGGCGCCAACCGCCGGACGAGCTGGATCACCAGCCCGGCCAACGGGCGGCTTCCCGCCTACACGGACGAAGGCAAGCGTCTCTCCGATGCGATGCATTCGACCTGGCGCCGCAACCAGGACTTCGACTGGACGAGCGACTTCGACAGCTGGGACCGCTGCATCACCCGCGGCCTGCCGGCCTCGATGTTCCCGTTCATGTACAACAACGGCATCCGCATCTGGCAGGCGCCGGGCCTCGTCGCGATCCAGCTCGAGATGATCCACGAGACGCGGATCATCCCGGTCGACGGCCAGCCGCCGATCCCGCTCCAGATCCACAACTGGCTCGGCGAGAGCCGCGGCCACTGGGAGAACGGCAACACCCTGGTGGTCGAGACCACCAACTTCCATCCCGGCCCGTCGGCCACCAACATCGGAACCACGGGCTCACCGCCGGAGAACGACACGCCGGTGAGCGCGCAGGCGCGGATGATCGAGCGCTTCACGATGACCGGCCCGAATTCGATCGACTACCAGATGACCTGGACCGACCCGGTGGTGTTCACCGCCCCGTGGTCGGCCCGGCTCGATTGGCAGCGCGACGACAAGTACGGAATTTTCGAGTACGCATGCACCGAAGGCGACGTACAGGTGCGCAACTACATTTCAGCATCTCGCGCCCAGCGCGCGAAAGAAAGGGAGGGTTCCCAATGAATTTCCGAAAGTCCACCCTTCGCCTGGCGGCGGCCTCGCTGCTCGTCGCCGGCGCCATCGGCGCTTCGGCCGTGCTGGCACAGGACAAGGCTCCCGCCGACGAGGCGCCGTTCGGCGCCGCCCCCGTTGCGGTGAAGGACCCGACCAAGCTGCTGCCGGTCCCGAGGGATTATCACCCGAAGAAGACTTCGTGGGGCGAGCCGGACTTCACCGGCATGTGGCCGATCGACAGCATCGCCAGCATCCCGTTTGCGCGCGGCCCGCAATACGGCAACCGCTTCTACCTCAACCAGAGCGAGCTCAACGCGCGCGAGAAGCAGCGCCAGGGCTCGCTGGAGCGCTACGAGGAGGAAGCCAAGCAGGGCAAGATCGGCATGGGCCACTGGGTCGAATCCGACGCCGCGGGCAGCCAGACGTCGCTGCTCGTCGATCCGGCCGACGGCAAACTGCCGGCCATGACCCCGTGGGCGCAGGCGCTGTACAAGAACGGCCGTTCGAGCTGGGTCAACGGCCAGCCCTATGATTGGGTGAGCGATTTCGACACCTGGGACCGCTGCGTGACCCGCGGCTTCCCGGCCTCGATGCTGCCGTTCCGCTACAACAACGGAATCCGCGTCAAGCAGAGCCCGGGTTACGTCGTCATCGACCTCGAGATGATCCACGATTCGCGGGTCATCCCGGTGGCGCCGAACAAGGCCGCGTTCGCGCAGCTGCTGAAGACCCGCTGGCCGGCCAACGTGCGCACCTGGTTCGGCCAGTCGCTCGGCTACTGGGACGGCGACAACACGCTGGTGATCGAGACGACCAACATCAAGACCGGCGACAGCGTGACCGGCGACAACATTGCCCGCGGCCCATCGCCGCTCAACATGGCGACGATCGGCGTGCCGCCGAACAACACCATTCCGACGAGCCCCGAGGCCAAGGTCATCGAGCGGATCACGATGGTCGGACCCAATGCCATCGTCTACGAAATGACCTACTCAGACCCCAAGGTGTTCACCGCTCCGTTCACCGTGCGTGAGCCGTGGTTCCGCAACGAAAAGTACGCGTTCTACGAGTACGCCTGCTTCGAAGGTGACGTGCAGGTGCGCAACTACATCAACTCCTCGCGCACCCAGCGTGGGCTGACAACGAGCGAGATCGGTGACCCCAACCGGGTGGGCGAGGAATAACCGTGGCGGGGGGTCGTAGCCTCAGGGCGATCGCAACCGCTTCAACGGCGCTGGTCCTTGCCGCCGGCGCCCTCGCCCTCGGCGTCACTCCGGCCGTGGCCGCAGGCGGCGGCCTGAGCGGGCCGGTGAGGACGCAGCAGGGGCCGGTCCAGGGCACCGCCGCTGAAGCGCCGGGGGTCATGGTGTTCAAGGGCATCCCCTTTGCCGCAGCGCCGGTCGGTCCGCTTCGGTTCGAGCCGGCGCAGCCGCCCAAGCCCTGGCAGGGCGTGCGCGACGCCAGCAAATGGGGCGACACCTGCATCCAGCCGTCCGGCAAGAGCCGCCCGATCGGCATGAACCAGGCGGTCGACATGCCGGACTCGCCGAAGATGAGCGAGGACTGCCTCAACCTCAACGTGTGGACCCCGGCCAAGAGCGCGAGCGCCAGGCTGCCGGTGATGGTGTGGTTCTACGGCGGCGCCTATGCCGAGGGCGGCGGCTCGATGCCGTTCGCCAACGGCAGCCATCTCGCCCAGAAGGGCGTGATCGTCGTCTCGCTGAACTACCGTGTCGGGCCGTTCGGCTTCCTGTCCTCGCCCGAGCTCGACGCGAAGTCGCCGCATCACGCCTCGGGCAACCAGGCGCTGTCGGACTCGATCGCCGCGCTGAAGTGGGTCAAGGCGAACATCGCTGCCTTCGGCGGCGATCCCAACAACGTGACGATCTTCGGCCAGTCGGCCGGCGCGTGCATTTCCGCCGCGCTGGTCGGCTCGCCGGTCGCCAGGGGACTATTCCAGAAGGCGATCAGCGAAAGCGGCGCCTGGGCCGGCCTGACCGCGACCAAGATGGTCACCCGCGAAGAGGCCGAGAAGCGCACCGCCGAGGCGATGGCGAAGGCAGGCCTCAAGAGCCTCGCCGACCTGCAGGCGCTCCCGGCGGACCAGGTCGCGGCCAAGCTCGGCCGCGCGCAGGGGATCATCGTCGACGGATGGATCGTGCCGGAGGACCAGTCGATCACCTTCGCGCAAGGCAGACAGAACAAGGTCGCCGTGCTGCTCGGCTCCAACGGCGGCGAGGGCGCGAGCTTCTCGTTCGGCCGCGGTCCGGCGGTGACGGCGGAGAGCTGGAAGGCGGGCGCGGCGCAGCGCTGGAAGGACCTCGCCGCACAGGGAATCGCCGCCTACCCCGCCGCGACCGACGCGGAGGCGGTGGCGTTCTCGACCCGGCCGTTCACCGACGGCATCGCCTGGTTCATGAGCCACTACGCCCACGAGCAGGCGAAGCTCGGCAAGGCGGCCTACCTCTACCAGTTCGTGCACAATCCGCCGGCCGCGCCGGGCAAGCCGAGCGGCGGCCCGACGCACGCGTCGGAGCTCGCCTATGTGTTCAACAACCTCGACAAGCCGCGCGAAGTGCCGGACCCGAGCTCGCCCGAAGTCGCCAGCAAGAGCGAGGACGACATCAAGCTCGCCGACCAGATGTCGAGCTACTGGACCAATTTCGCCAAGACCGGGAACCCCAACGGCCCCGGCCTGCCGCAGTGGCCGCAAGTGACGCAGCTGAAGGAAAACCAGGCGTTCCTGCTCGACGTGAACTCGCATCCGGGCGATACGATGACGCCGGCGCAGCACGAGCTCTACGAAGCGCTGTTCAACCGCGACGTGGCGCAGCCGCTCGGGATCAAGCCGGTCAAGTGAGCTGACAGGGACAGGAGGGGAGGCAAAGTATGGCGCTGTCGAACAAGGGGCGGCGCTGGCCGCTCCTCCTTTCTGTTGCCGGTCTCGCCGGCATCGGCGCCGCCGCGCTGGCCCAGGGATCGGGCGGCGCCGCGCCAGGAGCCGCCGTTTACGCGCAGCATTGCGCGATGTGCCACGGGGCGAACCTCGAGGGACAGCTTGCCCCGGCGCTGAACGACGCGGCGTTCAGGCAGAAGTGGGACGGCAAGGCCCAGGCTCTCGCCGAATATATCCGCACCTCGATGCCCCCCGGCGCCGGCGGCAGCCTGGCGCCGCAGGAATACGCGGCGGTCACGCAGACGATCCTCGCGAAAAACGGCATCGCGGAGCCGGTTTCGGCCGAGGCGGGGGGCGCCACGCAGTCCGCGTCCGCCGCGCAACGGCGCGCGCAGGACGAGCCCGGCGTCGGCGGTCTCTCGACCCGCGTCTATCCGCTGCCGCCCGGCCCGAAGATTCCCGACCGGTTCGCCAGCTTCAAGCCGGTCAGCGAAGCCGAGCTCGACAATCCCGCGCCCGAAGACTGGCCGGCCTGGCGGCGCAGCCATCTCGGCCTCGGCTACTCGCCGCTCAAGCAGATCAACATCGGCAACGTCGGCCGGCTGACCATCGCCTGGGCCCAGGCCCTGCCGGCGGGCGTCGACATGAACGAGCCGCTGGTGCGCGACGGGGTGCTCTACGTATTCGGCTACGGCGACAACGTGTTCGCGTTCGACGCCGCCAGCGGGCGACAGCTGTGGCGCTACCAGCGCCAGCTTCCGCCGGGCGTCGGGCTCAATTCGCGCAAGACGATCGCGCTCTATGGCGACAAGCTCTACACCGCGACGTCCGACAACCACATGGTCGCGCTCGACGCCCGGACGGGCAAGCCCGTGTGGGATGTTGCCCTGACCGACCGGCCCGGCATGCGCATCCCCGGCGGCCCGCTCGCCGCGGACGGGGTGATCATGCAGGGCTTCGCCAACAACACGCCCGGCGGCGGGCTTATCGTCGCGGTCGACGCCGAGACCGGCAGGAAGCTGTGGGAGTTCGACACCGTCGCCAAGCCCGGCAAGCTTGGCGGCGATACCTGGAACGGTGAGCCGGGCGACCAGCGCAAGGGCGGCTCGGTGTGGACCTCGGGCGCGTACGACCCGGTCAACCACCTCGCGCTGTGGGGAGTCGGCAATACCTACGATACGGGCCCGCTGCGCGACCTCAAGCCAGGCATGAACAACGACGCGCTGTTCACCGAGAGCACGCTCGCCTTCGAGCCGCGCACCGGCAAGCTCGTGTGGTACTACCAGCACAACAGGAACGACCAGTACGACCTCGACTGGGTGTTCGACCGGGTGATCGGCACGCTCGACGTCGCCGGCAAACCCACCCGCGTGGTGATCACCGGCGGCAAGAGCGGCCTGTTCGACGCGCTCGACGCGAAGACCGGCAAGTACCTCAAGACCTACGACATGGGCTTGCAGGACTACATCGACCGCATCGATCCGGTGACCGGCGACAAGCACGTGAAGCCCGAGAAGATCCCCGGCCGCGACAAGGGCCCGGTGTTCATGTGCCCCCATGGCGGCGGCGGGCGCAACTGGATCCCGACCTCGTGGAACCCCGAGACGCGCACGTTCTTCGTCAACGCGCGCGACGTGTGCACCGACCTGACGCCGGCCAAGGGCGCGGGCTTCCTCTCCACCGGGGTGAACGCGGTCTACGCACCGCCGCCCAACGGCGACGGCAATTATGGCGTGCTGCAGGCGATCGATTTCCAGAGCGGCAAGAAGCTGTGGGAAGTGCGCACGCGCCAGACGCCCGACATGGGCATCCTGACGACCGCCGGGGGGCTGCTGTTCACCGGCTGGATGGACCGCCAGTTCGTCGCCTACGACCAGAAGACCGGCAAGGAGCTGTGGCGCACGGGCGTGACCGGCGTGCCGAACGCTTCGGCGATCACCTACTCGGTCGACGGCAAGCAATACATCGCGATGGTCACCGGCGTCGGCAATCCCCTGTCGCTCGGCATTCCCGACGTGATTCCCGAAACGCAGCTGCCGAGCGTCAGCAGTTCCTCGGTCTACGTCTTCGCGCTGCCTGGCAGATGACGGATCGGCCTGACTGGTGTTGCCGCCTTTCGGCCGGGACGGATCATCCTCGGCTTGCTCGCCGGTAGCGTCTCAGCTTGAATTCCGGCGCATCGCCGCCCGGCAAACGAAAAGGCCGCCCCTGAGGGGCGGCCTTTGCCTGACCGGTACCGAGCGGTTCAGCTGCCGAACACGCCCAGCGTGAAGCCGATCGCGCGCCCGAAGAACGTGACGCACAGCCAGAAGACGATCGACAGCGCCGCGGCGACTTTCACCGCCGCCGGCATCGTCGCGTCCTTGTCCCAGTGCTCGACCGTGCGCCAGGTGATGAAGTGGAAGTACATCATGTTGAGCCCCGCAAGGGCCATCGCCACCATCTTCCTGATGAACCACGGGTTGTTCATGTAATCGTGCGCCTTGCTCACCCACAGCAGGCTGCCGGTGATCGCCGCGAGGACGAACGCGCCCCAGGTCCACGGGAGGGTGTCCTTGGCGACCTTGGTGAGCGCGAACTTGTTCGACGTCCAGCCGAGCATGCGCAGGTCGACGATGAACACCGTCCCGAGCACGGTCACCAGGGCGATGACGTGAATCGATTCGAGCGTCGGAAACATCCAGGTCGATTCGGCGATGGTGGTGCCGAGGCTCGAGCCCTCGATTTTATCCCAAATGCTGGTTGATGCAGGATTCATGTGAATGCGTCCCCCTACGTCGGCGCGTATGCGATCCAGCGACCGCAGAACATGATGAAAATCCACAGCAGGACGACGAACACGGCGCCCAGCTTGATCCCCGGCCCGGCTGTTCCGCCCGCAGCCAGCTGGCGCATCACGCGGTTGTGGAACCACAGGCTGACGAGCACGGCGAAGATCACCGTCGGAATCTTGATCCAGAAGATCGGGTTGATGAGCTCGCGCGGCGGCTCGGCGACCGTCATGCCGACGCCGGTGATGAGCAGCACCAGCAGCGACCACCAGATCCAGCGGACGTAACGACGCTCCGTCTCGGCGAAAGTGCGGTCCGTCCCGGCGAGGTTGAAAACCCTGAGGTCGATCATCAGGACCGCCCCGAACCCGGTGCCGAGCGCGAGGATATGGATCACCTGCATGATCGGGATCGCCCAGAAGTGGGTGTCCAGCCACTGGCTGACAGCGGTGTCGTTGAGGTTCAGCGCAAATGGCGAGATCCACGTGGAGCTCAGCCACTGCGAAAAGTGGTACAGCATGTCTTGCATCAGCAACCTCTTCCCCAATGTCCCTTCCGGCGCCGGCCGGTCAGCAAGGACCTGTCCAAATCCGGCCGTCTTGCCGAGTTAATTACCGTAACCTTGGCCGTTACACCGGTAACAAGCTTGTCTTTGCCCGGCCCGCTAGCGCGCGAAACGACGTTCGCCAAGCCCTTTAATTGACAAAGTCCGGATAGCAAGCCCGGTTGCGCTCACCGTGCAACGCGCGAGACGGCGAAAAGTCGCCTCGCGCCCGCCGGGCCGGCGGGCAAGCGCTCTCTTGCGAGGTGACGGCCGCGTCACGCCGGCGGCCGGGCGATTCGTGATTTGTGCCGGCTTTTCCCCTCCCCCGGCACCCGGGTAACGTCATCGAAATGAAAATGGCCGGCGCCCAACGCACGGGTTTGCGCGCCGGAGCCCGTTATCGCGACGAGACATTTTTTGCAGGCGACAAACCGTTGTCAAAGCCGACGATCCTGCGTAAACGGGACAAAGTCAATCGGCAGCGGCAGCACGCCGCAGCCTGTCTTGGAGCGAACAGAGGGGATCGGGATGCGCGGCGCTAAATGCCTCGGAATGGCGGCCATCTTGGCGTTTGCGGCCCCCGGGGCAACCCTCGCACAGGGCGCGGCGACATCCGGTGACTGGCGCACCATCAACGGCGATCTTGCGGCGACTCGCTTTTCTCCGCTGGACCAGATCAACAAGTCCAACGTCACCCAGCTGGCGCCCAAATGGACTTACGCGATGAAGGCCTCGAACACCGCGTCGCCCGTGGTGATCGATGGCATCATGTACTTCCCGGCCGGCAACCGCATCGTCGCGCTGGACGCGGACAGCGGCCAGGAAGTGTGGTCGTACCAGCCCGCCGCGCCCGTCGGCCCGGCGCCCGGCACCAGCGGGCGCGGCAGCGGGTTCTCGGCGCGCGGCCTCGGCTACTGGCCGGGCGACGGCAAGCTCGGCCCGCGGCTGCTGGTGATTGCCGGCGACAAGCTGGTCGCGCTCGAGGCGAGGACCGGAAAGCCCGCGGCGGGCTTCGGTGACGACGGCTCGGTGGCGATCAATCCTTCCTACGGCGGCGCGCCGACGATCTACAAGAATGTCGCGATCATCGGCGCGGCGACGCTGGAGAACCCGATCGGCGTGTCGGGCGACCCGCGCGCCTACGACGTGCGCACCGGCAAGATGCTGTGGAAGTTCCAGACCGTGCCGCACCCGGGCGAGCTCGGCGGCGATACCTGGGGCAACGAAGGCTGGAAGGGCCGTTCGGGCACCAACCTGTGGGCCCCCTCTGTGCCGGTCGACGCCCAGCGCGGCATCGCCTACCTGCCGATCGGCAACCCGGCGGCCAACTACTATGGCGGCGACCGGCCGGGCGACAACCTGTTCGGCAACTCGATCGTCGCGGTCGATGCGCTGACCGGCAAGTACTTGTGGCACTTCCAGACGGTCCATCACGACTTGTGGGACACCGATATGCCGAACGGCGGGCTGCTGTTCAACGCAAGGCGCAACGGCAAGCTCGAGCCGGTCATCGCGCAAGTGCCGAAGTCGGGCCTGTTCTACGAACTCGACCGGGTGACCGGCAAGCCCGCGCTGCCGATCGATGAACGCGCCGTGCCCAAGGGCGACGTGCCGGGCGAATGGTACAGCCCGACCCAGCCGTTCCCGCGCATCACCCCGCCGCTCGCGCGCAATTCGTTCACGCTCGACGACATGGTCACGGCCGAAGACACGACGCCCGAGCACGCCGCGGCCTGCCGGGCGATGTGGGACAAGGCCGGCGGCTACCTGAACTTCGGCGCGTTCACGCCGTTCTTCTTCCACCGCGAAGGCACCCCGCCGCGCTCGACGATCCAGCTGCCGGGCGGCACCGGCGGGGTCAACTGGGGCGGCATGGCGGTCAACCCCAACACCGGCATCGTCTATTCCAACATGTCGAACACCTCGCTGGTCGGCTGGGTCGAGCGCAAGAACACGACCAAGAGCTACAGCTTCGACGCCAACGACACCAACCAGCCCTACGACCGCGCGAGCGTGGACGGGAAGGGTCCGTTCTTCTCGTTCTCGGCGCCGATCTCGGGCAAGTATGACGAGAAGACCGGGCGGCCGATCGGCCCGCAGGCACCGTGCTACAAGCCGCCGTGGAACACGCTGACGGCGGTCGATGCCAACACCGGCAAGGTCAAGTGGCAGGTTCCGCTGGGGCTGAACGAAGCCCTGCCCGAGGGCAAGCAGCTGGTCGGCAATGCCGGCAACGCCGGCCCGACCGTGACCGCCGGCGGCCTCATCTTCGTCGGCGCGACCAACGACAAGCGCTTCCGCGCTTTCGACGCCGATACCGGCAAGCAGTTGTG
>Ga0157369_10005189_pt1 | contig 15225 bp, 4 predicted proteins | sample C25metaG_FD_113461 | JGI IMG/M metagenome (GOLD analysis project Ga0157369, IMG submission 113461) | Corn rhizosphere microbial communities from Kellogg Biological Station, Michigan, USA - C2-5 metaG | ecosystem: Host-associated > Plants > Roots > Rhizosphere > Soil | place: USA: Michigan... | reverse complement strand
TCTCGGAAACCGATCGTGCCGCGATCTTTGGCGGAAATGCCGCGCGGCTATTGGGCCGGGGACCCTCCCACCACTAAAGTGCCGCGCCAAAGCGGGAAAGGCCCTCCGAAAAGACCCTTGTCTACTTGTTACTCCGCTTGACACCTGTTCGGGCGTGGGATACCGTTCGCTCCAAATTCCGCCGGGGATTCCTTCAGGAGGGGTGAGGATGACTTGGGCCTATCGTGTCGTGTCTCTACGCGCATGTCTATGCGCGCTTCTTTGCGTCGGTGTAGTTCTTAGCCTGACGCCAGCCTTTGCACAAACAACCGCTACAGTTTCGGGTCAGGTTAACGATCCTTCGGGTGCCGTCGTGCCTGGAGCCAACGTTACGCTGACTGACACTCAAACGCGCACTACCCGCACCACGACGACGAACGAGTCCGGCCGCTACATTTTCGTCAACGTCACGCCGGGCGTGTACAACGTCGACTTCGAGGCCAAGGGCTTTTCGAAGGGCAAGGTCGCGGGACAGAAAGTGACTGTCGGCGACGTATCCAGCATCAACATTGTCCTCCAGGTCGGCACGCAGAACGAAACCGTTGAAGTGCAGGCCACGGGCACACAACTGCAGACCACGACAGCGACCGTCGGCACCAGCATGACGTTCGACATGACGCAGGCTTTGCCTAGTCTGTCGCGCGACGTCTCCGGTCTCGCGCTGCTCCAGCCCGCCACGGCGCCGAACCTCGGTTCGTCCGGCCTGAGCGGTTCGGTCGCAGGCTCCAACGCCGATCAGAACATGTTCCAGCTCGACGGCGGAAACAACTCCAGCGATATGGACGGCACCGGCACGGTGTACACGGCCGGCTTTGCCGCCAACCCGATCACGGGAACCGGCAGCACCATCCCCAGCGGTGTAATGCCCACCCCGATCGAGAGCGTGGAAGAATTCAAGGTAGGCGTGGTCGGCCAGGGTGGAGACTTCAACTCCGCCGCCGGCAACCAGGTCTCGATGGTCACCAAGCGCGGCACCGACCAGTGGCACGGCGCGGCTTACGAGTACTACTACGGTACGAATTTCTCCGCCAACAACTGGTCGAACGGCCACGCGCCGTCCAAAGATCCCGCCACCGGAGCGCTGCGCTCCTTCACGCCCCTGACCAAGCGCCATGAGAACCGCTTTGGCGCGTCGGCCGGCGGCCCGATCCTGCCCTGGAATTTCCTCGGCGGAAAAACGTACCTGTTCGGCTTCTACCAGGGCGTGCGTTATCCGAACGCAACGCTGGTGGAAAAACCGATGCCGTCGGACCTGCTCCGCGCCGGCGTCGTCCAGATCAATACTTCGGGATCCACGTGGACCCCGTACAACTTGAACGCGGTTCCGGTCACCGTGAACGGCGTCACCTATCAGCCGGCAAATTGCGGGAGCTCCACCTTTGCTCCCTGCGATCCGCGGAAGATCGGCTTGAACCCGATCGTGAACCAGATCTGGTCGCAGTGGATGCCCACCGCGAACGATCCGGCCTGCTCCATCAGCTCCACCAACTGCGATCAGCACAACACATTTGGGTACAAGGGCACTCTGCCCCTTCCCTACAAGGACAACAACTGGGTCTTCCGTCTCGATCATGACTTCGGGCAGAAGAACAAGTTCATGGGTAGCTACCGCTACTACAAGATCATCGGCAACCCGGACACGAGCCAACTCGACGTCGGCGGCGTGCTGCCCGGCGACACCAAGGGTCAGTTCGCGGCCAAGCGCCTCTATCCGCAGTACCCGGGAATCCTGAATTTCGACTGGACCTCGATCGTCACCACGCACCTGACGAACGACCTCCACTACAACTACACCTACAACTGGTGGGCATGGGACGGACCGGGATCGGTCACGCAGCCTATCAACGGCCTGGGCGGCGCGGTTGAAATCGGCGGCGAAAGCGCCAGCGCGCTCATTCCGTACAACGTCAATACCCAGAGCACTCGTACCCGCTTCTGGGATGGACAGGATCACCTGTTCAAGGACGATGTCACGCTGCTCCACGGAAACCACCTGTTCCAGTTCGGTGGCGCATACCAGCGCAACTTCAACTGGCACGACCGCAACGACAACGGCCAGGGCATCGACGCGGCCAATGTCTACCAGGTTGCCGACAACACCGGCATCAACTGGGCGGGCTTCTACCCGCAAGGGCTGCCGTCCGGTCAGCAGACGGCCTACCAAGGTTGGGCTGCTCAGGTGCTGGGCCTCGTCGGCCAGCCGCAGACGCTGTACACCCGCGTAGGACAGGACCTGCACTTGCTGCCTCTGGGCACGCACGCGCAGGACAAGAGCGTGATCCCGTTCTACAACTTCTACTTCAGCGACACGTGGCACATGAAGCCCAACTTCACGCTGACCTACGGTATGTCTTATGCCCTGGAACTGCCGCCGTTCGAGCAAGCCGGCAAGCAGGTCATGCTGACGGACTCGGCCGGCAACGCGGTTTACTTCAACAGCTATCAGAAGGCTCGCCAGCAAGCCGCGCTGAACGGCCAGGTGTATGACCCGGTGCTGGGCTTCGCGACGGTCGGCAACCTTGCCGGTGGCCGCAAGTACCCATACGACACCTTCTACAAGGGCTTCAGCCCTCGCATTGCGATGGCGTGGAACCCGCACTTCAGCGATGGACTCGGCAAGACGATCCTCGGTGACGGCAACACCGTCATCCGCGGCGGCTACAGCCGCATTTACGGCCGCTTGAACGGCGTCGACCTGGTTCTGGTCCCGCTGCTCGGAACCGGACTGATGCAGGCTGTTTCCTGTCAGGGTGCCACCACCCAGGGCGCGTGCCTTGGCGCGAGCGGCGCTACGCCGGCTACAGCGTTCCGCATCGGAACCGATGGCTTAACAGCGCCTCTCGGCGGCACGCCGAGTCCCACGCTGCCACAGCCATACTTCCCGGGAACGCTGATCGGCAGCACCAACGGCAAGCTGAATCTGGCGGCGGCCGACGGCTCCGCTCTTGATCCCGGCTTCCGTCCCAACTCCAACGACACCTTCACGCTTTCGGTCCAGCGCGAAATCAACTCCAAGGTCTTCGCTGAGGTCGGCTACATCGGTAAGCTGATCCACAACGAATTCCAGGAAATCGATATCGACGCTGTCCCGTACATGACGACGCTCGGCGGCCAGACCTTCGCCGATGCGTTCGGCAAAACCTATGTCGCGCTCTGCACACTGAACGTTCAAACGTGCACTCCGAACACAGCGGCTTCCCTGACGGCGCAGCCGTTCTGGGAGAACGCTCTGGGCGGATCCAACTCCGCGTTCTGCAAGGCGGCGGGAAGCTGCACCGCGGCGCTGCTGGCCAACAGCACGTTCCGCACCCTGGTCGCCTCGAACCGCGTTTGGGAACTGTGGAACTCTCTGACCACCACAACCCCGTTCGCCAGTTCGTGGACGTTGAAGGATCCGACCAGCGGCGGAACCGCCATCGGCATGAACCCCGTGGGTGGCTGCCCAACGACGCTGGTTTCCTCCACCGTCTGCAAGCAGATGTCCTCGGTGCAGTTCAACGTCAGCAACGGCTACGGCAACTACCACGCCATCTACAACCGCGTTACGCTGCGTGACTGGAAGGGCCTCACGGCTCTCTCTACGTTCACGTGGGGACGCGCGCTCGGCACGGGATCGGAAGTGCAGGCGCGCAGCACCCGCAGCGTGCTCGATCCGTTTAACCAGCGCAACAACTACGGCTCGCAGGGCTTCGACGTGAAGTTCGTCTACACCCTGGCCGTGAGCTACAAGGTGCCGTTCTACAAGTCGCAGCAGGGCGTGCTTGGGCACATCCTGGGCGGCTGGCAGATCGCGCCGTTGTTCAGCGCGCAGAGCGGCGCTCCGCTCCAGGTTACGGAGAGCGAGAACGGCACGTTGACGCAGGCGTTCGGACAATCGAACCCGGCTTCGACGAGCTCGATCTACAACGCAGTCGCTATCAATCCCGGCAACAAACCGAGCAACTCACTCAACTACTTGTTCAACGCTCCGACGGGCGCGGGCACGACCGCCACGTCCAGCAACACCGGTGGCGTGGGCACGGAGTGGCTCAACTACTTCTCCGATCCGGGTTCGGCGTACCAGCAGTTCCGCCGCCTCGTCCTCGGAGTCGACACTCGCGGTGGCGCTTTCGGCATCCTGCGCGGCTTCCCGCGTTGGAACCTGGACGCCAGCGTGATCAAGCAGATCAAGGCGACTGAGCGCGTGGGCTTCCAGTTCACCACCCAGTTCACCAACGTCTTCAACCACATGCAGCCGTCGGATCCGGCGATGAACATCAATACGCCGGCTACCTTCGGTCGCGTGTCGAGCGTTGCGTTCGACTCCCGCCAGATCGAATTTGGTCTGCGGTTGAACTGGTAACGCTTGCCGTTCTGAAACCGGGAGGGCCTTCGGGCCCTCCCAAATTTTTGCGCGATGCGCGACGCGCGCCCGCGGTTGCCGGGCTGATCACGACCCTCTTACCTCGCTAACCTGAGACAAACGCTCCCTTAACTTCCTCATCTATTCAGACGAAAGCTGCGGCTGGTCGCCAGCACGCAGCGAGTTCCACCAAGTAGGCCTATGCCATCCCTGGTTGCTTCCTTCGTCTTCCGTCGTGCTGTCTTTGCCGTTCACGTGATTCTTTTCGCCGCGGCCGCTTTGGCGCAGGTGTCGCCGACGCAGCATCCGAGCCAGGCGCCGCAAACCGCGCCGCAGGTTCAGCGCACGCTGCCGTCGTACGAAGGTCAGAACGTGACCTCGGTCGAGCTTGCCGGCCAGCCCGCGCTCGACGCCCGCACCTTCCAGCCGCTGATCGCACTACAGCCGGGACAGAAGTTCTCGCAGGCGAAGATCGACCAGACGATCGCGGCGCTGAAGCGCGCGGGACACTACCAGACCGTCGAGGTCGAGGTGCGTCCCGATCCCGAGGGCATCCGCGTTCTGTTTGTGCTGCAGCCCGCGTTCTATTTCGGCGTCTACGAGTTCCCGGGCCTGGTTACGCACTTCGCGTATTCGCGGCTTCTGCAGGTCTCGGACTATCCGCCGCGCGGCCCCTACACATCGGTTGACGTCAGGATCGCGCAGAGTTCCCTGGAAGCCTTCCTCCAGCGGAACGGCTACTTCCAGGCGAAGGTCATTCCGCAACTGCGCACCGACTTCGTCCACAAACTGGTGAACGTGGACTTCGTCGTCAAGATGGGACGCAAAGCAAAGTTCGGTGACGTGAAGATCCAGGGCGCGACGCCGGAGGAAACCGCCAAGCTGACCTCCAAGCTGCACTCATTCATGGCGCGGCTGCACTCGTCGGCCATCCGTCCCGGCAAGCCCTACAACCTGAAGACCATTCAGAACGCCACGCAATATCTCGAAGACACGTTGGTGAAGGAGAAGTTCCTCGGCGGACAGGTGAAGCTGATCGGCGCCGATTACGATCCCGAGAAGAACCGCGCCGATATTTCTTTCAACGTGCGCACCGGCCCGCCGGTCGACGCCAGCGTGAAGGGCGTCCATCTGTGGGGATTCCAGAAGCGCAGACTGCTTCCTATTTATCAGGAGAACGGTCTCGATCCCGAACTGATCCAGGAAGGCCGTCAGAACCTCGTCTCTTATCTCCAGCAGAAGGGCTACTTCGACACCAAGGTCACGGTGAATACGCAGGAGCAGCCGAACCGCGAGACGATTGTTTACGAGGTGACCAAAGGTCCAAGGCACAAAGTCGTCGACGTCGACATCGCCGGCAATCGCCATGAAGCGGAAAAAGATCTCATGCCGCACGTGACAGTCGAGAAGAAGGGCTTCCTCCCCTGGTCGCACGGTAAGTTCTCCGAAAAGGACTTGCGCGCCAGCGTCAAGAACCTGACGAACTTCTACAAGGCGAACGGCTTCAGCACGGCGAAAGTGACACCGCAGGTCACAACCAAGGGCAGCGACCTGGTGGTCACCTTCCGCGTCGACGAAGGTCCGCAGGACGTGGTCGAGGCACTCACACTGCGCGGCAACAGCACACTGACCGAATTTCAGCTCGCGCCGCGCGGCCTGAACGTGGAGACGGGCAAACCATATTCCACCAAGCGCGTGGACGACGATCGCAACCAGATCATGGCGCGCTATCTCGAGTCGGGATTCCTGACTGCCACCTTCCGCGCCACCGCCGTTCCGGTGGACGGCGACAAGCACCGCCTCAACGTCACCTACGACATCTATGAAGGACCACGCGTCCAGACCGCGCAGGTGGTCACGTTGGGACGCAAAGGCACGGAGCAGTGGCTGATCAGCAAGGCGGCTGATTTCGTTCCCGGCGAAGTCCTGCGCGCGGACCGGATGATGGCCTCGGAGAACCGCCTCTACACGCTCGGCATCTTCGATTGGGCAGAGATCGATCCTCGCCGCACCGTCACCACGCAGTCGCAGGAAGACGTACTGGTCAAAGTCCACGAAGCGAAGAAGAACGAGATCACCTACGGATTCGGCTTCGAAGTCGTGAACCGCGGCGGCAGCTTGCCGGGTGGCACCGTGGCGCTGCCGGGACTACCGCCGGTCGGCCTGCCCGCGAAGTTCAAGACCAGCGAAAAACGCTTTTGGGGACCGCGGGGCTCGTTCCAATACACGCGTAAGGATCTGTTCGGACGCGCCGAAACCTTGAACCTCAGCATGCTCGGCGCGCGCCTCGACCAGCGAGCCGATGCCACCTGGAGCAATCCGCACTTCCGCGGCACGGATTGGCAATCCAACGTCACCATATCGGGCGAGAACTACCTGGAGAATCCGATCTTCAGCTCGCGGCAGGCGACCGGAGGATTCGAGTTTCAGCATCCGCTCAACCTTGACAGGACTCAGAACGTTTTCCTTCGCTACAACCTGAAGGAGACCCGGCTCTCGAATTTGCTGATCCCTGACCTTCTTCCGACGAGCGCCGATCGTCACGTGCGCTTGTCGACTCCGTCGATCAACTGGGTGCGCGACACACGCGACAACGTGCTCGACGCGCACAAAGGCATCTACGAAACTGTCGAACTCGACCTGAATCCGACATTCCTTGGATCGAACTTCGGATTCACGAAGATGATGTCGCAAGCCGCGTACTACAAGGGATTGCGGAAGAAGATTGTTTGGGCCAACAGCATTCGCCTGGGCATGGAGCAGCCGATGGGCAGCTCGCATATTCCGCTCAGCGAGCGGTTCTTCTCCGGCGGCGGTTCCACGTTGCGCGGCTTCCCCTTGAACGGCGCCGGCACGCAGCGAACGCTCCTGATTCAAACCGTCAGTAACGTGCCTTGCAACCAGGCGACCGGAGCAGGCTGCTCGAAGATCAATGTGCCGGTCGGCGGGAATCAGCTCTTTATTCTGAATTCCGAGTTCCGCATTCCCGTGGACAAGATCAAAAAGAACCTCGGCATCGCCGCCTTCTACGACGGCGGTAACGTGTTCGATCGCATAGGGTTTGGCAACAATTTCTGGTCGCAGTACAGCAATACCGTCGGCATCGGATTGCGATATGCCACGCCGGTTGGCCCGGTCCGAATCGATATCGGTCACAACTTGAACCCGGTAACCGGCGTCAAATCTACACAGTTCTTCTTAACGCTAGGACAGGCTTTCTAGGGGACCCCGTGGCTGCCCAACCGATTCCACCACTTGGCGATTATTACGAGCCGGAGGAGCCTACTCCTCCACCACCACCGCGGCGCCCACGCTGGGGCCGCATCATCGGCTGGATCTTCGGCGGCCTCGGCATCCTGATTGTCTTGATCGCGGTCGGGATTGTCGTGCTGCTGCACAACGCCAGCTTCCACCGGTACATGCTGAAGACGGCGGTGCAGGACACGAGCGAGGCTCTCGGCACCAAGGTCACCGTTCGTGACTACACGCTGACGTGGTCGGGAATCAGCCCGACGGTGGATCTCTACGACGTGGTCGTGGACGGAGCGCCGCCGCACGCCACGCCTCCGTTGCTGGAGATGAAGCACGCCCACCTGGCGGTGCGCGTCACTTCCCTGCTGCACAAGTCGTTCTACATCGACGACATCACCCTCGACTCGCCGATCGTTCGTGTCTACGTCGACGCGAACGGCGGAAACAATCTTCCGCAGACGAAGAGCACCGGAAAGAGCAACACCGACATCTTCGATCTCGGCGTCCGTCATGCCGTGCTGAACCACGGTGAAACCGTTTACAACGACGTGAAAAGCGCGCTGGACGCCGATTTGCGCGATGTCGACCTCCGTGCCGGCTTCGACGCTCCCGCAATGAAGTACGCCGGTACGCTGGAATACCACGACGGCATCGTCAAGATGTCGAATTACGCGCCGCTGCATAGCGACCTGAAAGCGAAGTTCTCGCTCACGCGCGACGAGTTCGTGCTGGAGAATGCGCTGCTCACCAGCGGGAACTCGCACCTGACGCTGACCGCGACAGTCAAGAATTATGCCAAGGAGCCGCAGGTCCAGGGCCAGTACGACGCTGTTGCGGACAGCGGCCAGTTCCGCGCCATCCTGAAGAATGCGTCGCTGCCCTCCGGCATGCTGCACGCTCAGGGCACCATCGACTACACCGTCCGCCCGAACGAGACGTTCTTGAACGCGGCCGTCGTCAAAGGCACGCTCACGAGCGCGAACCTGGCAGTGAACACGCCCAGCTTCCGCGGAGACGTGCGCAACCTCGCCGCGCAGTACGCCCTCGTCAACGGCAACCTCGCTGTCACCAACCTGCACGCCAACACGCTCGGCGGGACCATCACCGGCACGGCGACGATGCGCGACCTCGCGGGCAACACGCACTCGCAACTTGATCTCAACGTGCGCAACATCTCGATTGCCGCCGCGAAGCAGCAGATGGCCGCGCCGTCTCTGAAGAACATGCAGGCGACCGGCGCCATCAACGGTGACGTCCACGCGACTTGGGGCAAGACCATGGACGACTTGGTCGCGAATGCGAATATCGGAATCAAGGGCGCAGCCGCCCCTGCCGGCCAGCAGATGATGCCCGTCACCGGCGAGATTCACGCGCAGTATCGCGCCGCCAACAAGTCCATCACGCTCAACAATTCCTCGCTGCAAACGCCGATGGGCACGCTCGCTATGAACGGCACGTTGAGCAACAGCTCGGCGATGACGCTCAATCTCCAGAACGTAAACCTGGCGACACTCGGCCAGATCGCCGGCATTCCGGCGCTGCGCGACATGGCTTTGGGCGGAGTCGCCTCGTTTAACGGTTCCGTGCGGGGCTCAACCGCCTCACCAGAGCTGATCGGACTCCTGACTGTCGTCAATCTGCGCGTAAAGGGCACCCAATGGCCGATGTTCCGCACGAACATTGACGCCAAGCCTTCCGGGGCCACGCTGACGAACGCGCTGCTCACCGCGCCCAACGGCGGCCACATGAACTTCGATCTGACGGCGGCGTTGCACAACTGGTCGTTCACTAACGAGAGTCCGTTCCGCGTGAAGTTCGCGGCGACGAACATCGACGCCGCCAGCCTGACGAAAGCCGCCGGTCTGACGACGCCTGTCACCGGCGTCTTGAACGCCAACCTCGACGCCTCCGGCACCGAGCTCGCTCCCACCGGACAAGGCAATCTTGCGCTGACGCGCGCCAGCATCTCGGGCCAACCCGTATCTTCCGCAACGGTGAAATTCAATGGCACGGCATCGCAGGTGACCGCGAACCTCGCCGTCCAGCTTCCGCGAGCGGGCGGCGCGACCGGCACCGTGACCTACGATCCCAAAGCGCAGACCTATGACGCGCAGCTCCGCGCCACCGGCATCCAGCTCGATCAACTCCAGGCGGTCCAGGAAAAGAACCTCGACCTGCACGGCGTGCTGAACCTGGTCGCCAACGGACGCGGCAGCATTCACAATCCCGAACTCCAGGCGGCACTCACCATCCCGCAACTCCAAATGAAGAACCAGGTGATGAAGGGAATCACGCTGAATGCGGGCATGGCCAATCACATCGCCACCTTCGATCTGGATTCTCAGGTGCTCAGTACTTCCGCCCGCGCGCACGGCACCATCGCGCTGACCGGTGACTACAACACCGACGCGACGCTCGACACGCAAGCCATCCCGCTCGCGCCGCTCGTCGCCGCCTACGCTCCGGCGCAGGCCGGCAGCCTCAATGGCCAGACCGAGCTCCACGCCACTGTGCGTGGCCCGCTGAAGAACAAGGACCTGCTCGAGGCGCACGTCACGATTCCGCAGCTCGCCGTCAACTACAAGAACCTGGTGCAGATCGGCGCCGCCGCTCCCATCAAGGCCGATTACGTTCACGGCGTGCTCAACATCGCGCGTTCGACGCTGCGCGGCACCGACACCAACATCCAGTTCCAGGGATCGATCCCGATGACCAGCGACGCGCCCGCTTCGCTGTTGCTGCAAGGCAACATCGACTTGCGGCTCGCACAACTTGTCGACCCGGACATCACGAGTTCGGGACAGGTCCAACTAGACGTCAACTCCTACGGCGCTCGTAGCAATCCGAACGTGCAGGGACAAATCCGGCTCGTCAACGCCACCTTCGCCACCATCGACGCGCCTCTCGGACTTTCCAACGGCAACGGTGTCCTCACGCTCACCCGCGACCGCCTCGACATCACGAAGTTCCAAGGCAACGTCGGCGGAGGCGCGGTTACGGCGTCGGGAGGCGTGATCTACCGGCCCGCGCTTCAGTTCGACGTGGCGCTGGCGGCCAACGGAATTCGTCTTCTCTATCCGGACGGCGTGCGCACGCGCATGTCGAGCAACCTTGCGCTCTCCGGCACGCCCGACTCGTCGCTGCTCCACGGCGACGTCCGCATCGACCAGCTCAACTTCACGCCTGACTTCGACATGATGAGCTTCTTCGGCCAGTTCGGAGGCGTCGAAACCCCGCCTCCGGCGCAGGGTTTCAGCACCAACATGAAGCTCGACATCGGCGTGCATTCCACCACCGGCATCAACCTCGTCAGCCGCACGCTCAGCCTCGCCGGCGCCGCTAACCTGCGCGCCACCGGAACCGCAGCCGAGCCGGTCCTCCTCGGCCGCGTCAACCTCAGCGGCGGCGACTTGATCTTCAACGGCAACCGCTACATTCTCCAGGGCGGGACGATTGACTTCGTCAACCCGTCGCGCACCGATCCGGTTGTCAACGTCGGTGTCAGCACCACCGTGGACCAGTACAACATCCAGATGCATTTCTGGGGACCGGCCGACAAGCTGCACACCACGTACGTTTCCGATCCCGCGCTTCCGCCGGCCGACATCATCAATCTCATCGCATTCGGCAAAACGAACGAAGCGGCGGCTGCGAATCCCACACCTCCAGGCGCGCTCGGCGCGGAATCTTTGGTCGCGTCGCAAGTCTCCAGTCAGATCACCAGCCGGATCGAAAAAGTCGCCGGCATCTCGCAACTCAGCATCGACCCCGAACTCGGCGGCAACGGCAGCTCGCCCGGCGCGAAGATCGCCATCCAGCAGCGCGTCACCAGCAAGATCTTCGTGACTTTCTCGACCGACACGACCGGCACGCAAAAGGAAGCGATCAAGCTCGAGTACCAGAAGTCGCCGCGCGTCTCCTACAACGTCGTGCGCGACCAGAACGGCGGATTCTCCGTCTCCGCGCGCATCCACAAAACTTGGTGACCCACACGAACGGAAAATGGCGAGGCGCGGAGCAATCCGCGCCTTTTTCCATTTTGGGATCAAGAAGTCATGATTGCCCCGGAAGCGGGGCATTCCGTTTTTGGTAGGCATTACCGCCTGGCTGCAACTTGACTCTGAGAGGCCCGGATTTCAAGGGTTTTCGAGGGCTCGCGCCTTCCACTTCCAATAGCCCCTAAATCCAGAAAAATGTAGAACTTGGGACGGTTTTTTTACCGTTTCTTCACTGGAATCGCCGAAATTTCCATGCTCTAATCGTCTCGCCTGTCCCCAAGTAGACCTGAATATCTCGAAGGAGAGTTGGTATGAGTTCTCGCCTGTGCGGGCGTTTGATTCCCGTGTTCCTGCTCGTTCTTACCCTTTGCGCCGGTGCGTTCGCGCAATCCAACACTGCCGGCGGCATTAGCGGCACGGTATATGACCAACATGGCGCAGTCGTTCCCAACGCCACGGTCGTCGTTCGCAATAACGGGACCAACGCCGAGCAGACGGTTGTGAGCGACGGCTCGGGCTTCTTCCGCGTTGCCGGACTTCAGCCTGCGACCTACACCGTGAGCGTCACTGCTTCCGGCTTCGCCGCCTACAAAGCGCCGAACGTCATCGTCAACGTCGGGTCGCTTACCGATATCTCTCCCCGGCTTGCAATCGGAAGCACGGCCGAGACCGTGGACGTGACCGCCGAAGCGCCGCAGATCAACACCACGTCCGCCGAGTTCGCGCCCACCGTCACCCAGAGCCAGATTTCGAACCTTCCAATCAACGGCGGCCGCTGGTCCAATTTCGTTCTTTTAACGCCCGGCGCTGTATCCGTCAGCAGCGGGTTCGGCCTCATCAGCTTCCGCGGACAGAGCGAACTGCTCAACAACAACACCGTCGACGGCTCGGACAACAACCAGGCGTTCTTCTCCGAAGAGCGCGGCCGCACCCGCGGTGCGTACGCGTACCCGAAGGAATCCATCCAGGAGTTCCAGGTCAACGTTTCGAACTACTCGGCTGAGTACGGACGCTCCGCCGGCGGCGTCATCAACAGCGTCACCAAGAGCGGCACCAACTCGCTGCACGGGGAAGCGTACTTCTACGATCGCGACAACGACTGGGGCGCCTTCAACCCGTACACCACTATCACCACGCAGGATTCACCGGGCGTATTCAACCAGCACGCGTTCAAGCCCAAGGATTGGCGCAAGAAGGCGGGCATCGCGCTCGGCGGACCGATCGTGAAAGACAAGCTCTTCTTCTTCTTCAATTACGATTGGAACTACCGCAACTTCCCTGGCGTCGCCATCGCGAGCAGCCCGAAGACATTCTTCGCGGCGCCGACATCGGCGACCATCAGCACGCTGGCGCAGCGCGTCTACGGCACGAGCAACACAACCACCCAGGCGCAGGCGACCACCCTGTACAACAACGACCTCAACGCCATGCTGTCGACTCTGGGACCGGCGCCGCGCACCGGTGAGAACTTGATCTGGTTCCCCAAGATCGATTGGCAGGTCAACCAGAAGAACCGCCTGTCATTCGAAGTGGAACGCCAGCGCTGGACTTCGCCGTCCGGTATTCAGACCCAGGCGACGAACACCTTCGGCAACCGCAGCTTCGGCAACGATTACGTGAAAGTCACAACGGGTATTGCGAAGCTTTCCACCTCGATCACCAACAACATGGTCAACGAGTTCCGTGCGTCTTACGGACGCGATTTCGAGTTTGAACATCCCTCGACGCCGACCAGCGCTTACGAGCAGTCCAACCTGCTGACCTCGGCGATCTTCCCCGGATACACGGACCCGCTTCCGTATCCGGCGCAACTCTCGATCACCAACGGATGGACGCTCGGCACGCCGACGTTCCTCGATCGCCCGAAGTACCCCAGCGAGTATCGCCAGGAGTACGCCGACAGCGCGACCTGGACGCACGGCAAGCACACCTTCAAGTTCGGCATCGATTACACGCACGTCTACGACGACACCATCAATCTGTTCGACCAGTACGGCTCGTTCTCGTACAGCAGCCTGTTGAACTACTTCTCTGACCTGAACAAGCCCAACACCTGCTCGATCACGATCAGCGGCAAGGCGAATGCTGTCCCTTGCTACACCTCGTTCGCGCAGGGCTTCGGCACGCCGGGGATCAAGTTCACCACCAACGATTACGGGTTGTTCGTGCAGGACGACTGGAGAATCTTCCCGCGCCTGACCCTCAATCTCGGCGTTCGTTGGGAATACGAGAAGCTGCCCGATCCGCAGCTCGTCAACCCGGCGGTCCCGCAGACGTCGAACGTGCCGAGCGACAAGAACAACTTCGGCCCGCGCCTCGGCTTCGCGTACGACGTCTTCGGTAACGGAAAGACTTCGTTACGCGGCGGCTACGGCATTTACTACGGCCGTATCATCAACGGCAACATCTACCAGGCCCTGCTCACCACTGGGAATACCGCCGGCCAGATCAACTACAGCATGAGCACGACCTCGACGTCGACCGCGCTGTGCGCGCCGGCGTTCCCCAAGGTGCTCTCCGCGCCGCCGAACTGCCCCGGCGCTGGCAGCATCAACTTCTTCGATCATCACTTCCAGAACCCGCAGATCCACCAGGCGGACCTCAGCATCGAGCAGGACCTCGGCTGGAACACCGTCGTGAGCTTCAGTTACCTGGGCGCATTCGGGCGTGAGCTGGCTTATGCGGCCGACACGAACCTCGCCCCGGCGACCAAGACCGTCACCTACACCGTGGTGGATCCGACCGCCGCGGGCCCCATCAAGGCCCCGACGGTTACGGTGCCGCTCTATACGGCGCGCCTGAATTCCGCGTTTGGCTCGCTGAATGGCTTCTACAGCGAGGCGACGTCGGATTACAACGCGATCGTCTTCCAATTGAACCACCGCATGTCGAAGCACGTGCAGTTCGGAACGAACTTCACGTGGTCGCACGCAATCGACTACGGAACCAGCAACGGCACGACGGGCGGTCCGAGCAGCACCTTCGACCCGAACAACATCGCGGCCGAGAAGGGCAATTCGAACAACAACGTTCCGTTGCGCTTCGTCTTCAATGCCGTGGCCGAGTCGCCGTGGCACATCAAGAACACCTTCCTCGGGTTGCTCGCGAATAACTGGCTGCTCGCCCCGATTTACGCATGGCAGAATGGTCTTCCCTACTCTGCCAACGTTTCCGGTTCGGCGCCCGGCGGCATCGCAAGCAACATGATCGGGTCCGGTGGAACCGGACGCCTGTACGGGTCTCGCAATCAGTTCCGCCAGCCCAACACCCAGAACATGGACATGAAGCTCTCGAAGAACATCAGGTTCCACGAGCGCTACGGCGTCGAAATCTCGGGTGAAATGTTCAACGTCTTCAACCACCAGAACGTCACCAGCGTGAACACGACCGCCTACACCATCAGCGGTACGAACCTCACGTATAACGCCGGAGCCTTCGGCGCCGTGCAAAACGCGAATAGCAACTTCGCCTACTCACAGCGCCAGATCCAACTCGGCGTCCGCGTCCAGTTCTAAGCGGATTCGGAACGGCGTTCCAGAACACGAAGGCCCGATGCGCGAGCATCGGGCCTTGTACTTTTGTACCGCCGGCGTC
>Ga0157369_10005188_pt1 | contig 15228 bp, 12 predicted proteins | sample C25metaG_FD_113461 | JGI IMG/M metagenome (GOLD analysis project Ga0157369, IMG submission 113461) | Corn rhizosphere microbial communities from Kellogg Biological Station, Michigan, USA - C2-5 metaG | ecosystem: Host-associated > Plants > Roots > Rhizosphere > Soil | place: USA: Michigan... | reverse complement strand
CGATCACCTTCTGGCGCGACATCACGACCGCGCCCTTGGCCAGCGTGGCGGTCACGATCATCGGCAGCATCTCGGGCGTGAGGCCGACCGCGATCGACAGCGCGAACAGCGCGGCCTCCCACCAGTCGCCCTTGGCCACGCCGTTGATCACCAGCACCAGCGGCGCCATCACCAGCATGAAGCGGATCAGCACCCAGCTCACGCGGTTGATGCCGGCCTGGAAGGCACTGGTGCCGCGGTCGGTGGCGGTCACGCGCTGGGCGAGGGCGCCGAAGAAGGTGCGGTCGCCCGTGTGCACGATCAACGCGGTGGCGGTACCGCTGATCACGTTGGTGCCCATGAAGAGCAGGTTCTCGCGTTCGAGCACGCCGGCGTCGTGCGCGCCGCGGTCGGCGACGAACTTCTCGACCGGCATGGCCTCGCCCGTGAGCGCGGACTGGCTGATGAACAGGTCCTTGGCGGTGAGCAGACGGCAGTCGGCCGGGATCATGTCGCCGGCCGACAGCGCAATCACGTCGCCCGGCACCAGGTCGCGCATCGGCACCTCGACGCGCAGCGTGCCAGCGTGCGTGGCATCGAAGCCTTCGTCGCCGGCCGATCCTGCCTTCTGGCCCGGTGCGGGCCGCAGCACCGTCGCGGTGTTGCTCACCATCGCCTTGAGCCGCTCGGCCGCCTTGTTGGAGCGCGACTCCTGCAGGAAGCGCAGCACCGTCGACAGGACCACCATGCTGCTGATGACGAGCGCGGCCTTCATGTCGTCGGTGGCGTAGGAGATCAGCGCCAGCACCGTCAACAGCAGGTTGAACGGATTGCGGTAGCACTGCCACAGGTGCTGCCACCAGGGCAGCGGCTGCTCGTGGCGGACCTCGTTGCTGCCCAGGCGCTTGCGCAGCACCTGCGCATGGCCTTCACTGAGGCCGCGCGGCGAACTGTGGAGCCTGACCAGCATTTCGCCGGCGTCGGTGCGCGAGGCGGCGCTCAGCGCCTTGGCGATGTCGGCCGGCATGCTGGCCGAGCCGGCGGCGGCGGGTTTCGAGCCCAGCAGCGTCTGCCAGCGCTCGAAGTGATGCAGCATGTGGCGGCTGCGCAGGAAGCTCTCGAAAAAGGACTTCAGGACGTTTTTCATTTTTTCTCTCCTTCACGGCGGCAGCGCGGGCCGTGAAGGAAAGAAAAGCGCGCACGCCTCGGTCAATCAGGCGTGACTATTCCTTCGCAGCACGGCACGCTGCGCTCTCTCTGGCTGGCAATCGATCGGACCAATGGACGGGGCGCGCAGGGGCGCAAATGAGGGGCTGGGTCCATGGGGGCCTCCTTTGTCTGCGTGCGTGAATGGGGCGGGGTGCGCGCGGGCTTCAGCGGTGCGCCGGGCGAGCGGATGGATCGAGCAGCACCAGGCAGCTGCGGATGCGGCGGGTGGTCCAGAGCGCGGCGGCCTGGTCCAGCGTGTCGTCGATGCGAGGCGCGTTGGCACTCGCAGGCGTGCCGCCGCTGTGCTGCGTCCGCGGATGCGCCTGCTGCTGTTGCAACGGCTGCTGACGAGTTTCTAGATGACGCATGACAAGGCTCCTTCGCGTTGAAGGGCCTCGCGCACGGACGCACGCAAGCTGACTGAAAAAGCCAGTGACGAGAGGGGCGGGTATCGGGAGGAGAGAACCGCTTGCCGCGAGGGCAAGGGGGTCACGCTGCGTGCACGGCGGCCACAGCGCGGGAAGCCTGCGCTAGAGAGCCTGGAGTGTCACGCCTGCCGAGGCACGCGTCTTGTCACTGATCCAACTGGCACTGTCCACGCACGGGGCTCCGAAATGAATATTTCACGATTGTTGCACCGCGGCATCGGTGCGTCAACCTTTGGGATGGTGTTCCGCGATGCGAAAGAGGGCTACCTTGCCGCGCGTCTGCCGCCAGCGAAGAGGGATCGCCACGCATAGCTTCTGGCGCAAGACTTTTCAGCAGCACCCAAAGTCAGCCTTGAATGGCAGGAGTGCTGAAAAGATGCCACTCGATAAATCGGAGGGCATTTGCACAGCAATGGCATCGATCGTGGCATTGCTCCAGCTGCGCGGGCCGTGTGAATTACTAACAATTAATTGACGTATAAAAACCGAGAGAGGCGCAAACAGTGCAATTGTTAGCTAATTGCAAATGTCTCGGAATTCTGACAATCGTGGATTCGAGATATCAATTTTTCCTAATTGCTGATGCAAATGGATGTCTGGATATTACGATTCGACTATCTCATCAGTTGATCCGATACCGACTACAGCTGGCCCTTGGCGCTCAATGAAGAAACTGGTTTTGTCATCACAGGAGCAGAACGGATTCACGCTCGTCGAGGTGCTGGTCGTAGTCGCGCTGATATCTATCTTGGCCGCGCTGGCGATCCCGTCTTTCTCGGCAACGATCGCCAATCAGCGAGTGAATTCCGCGGCGCAGGACTTGCAAATGCTGCTCCATTTCGCTCGTGCGGAGGGGGTCTACAAACGTACGCAAAGTACCGTCACCGCGACGGGGCAGACGTGGCAAGCCAAGGTGGGGACTCAGGTGCTGCGCGAGGCTGCGCTGTCCGATGCCGTCAGCGTCGAGCCCGCCTCTTCCGGCGGCGTGGTCTTCGATGTGACGGGACAAGCCCGCCCTGCTTCTGGCGGAGGTACGTCGTACGTGGTGTCGGTCTCAGGGGCCAATGCGTCCCGCGTGCAATGCCTCACCGTGACCGGCGCAGGCCTGGTCCGGATGAGAAGTGCGGCAACCAAGCAAGCCTGCTCATGAGGCTCGCATCTGTTCATCTCTGTCACGGTTCTTCCATGAACGTCCTACGCTCCAGATCGCCATCCCGGCAAACGGGCGTGAGCCTCGTCGAGGTTCTCATCGCTGTTCTGATGGTGAGCATCGGCCTGCTCGGCGCCGCGGGCATGCATGTACGCGCCATCCAGTTCACCACCGATACCGAGCGGCGCCAGATGGCATCAATGGTCGCCTCCGAATTGATGGAGACCATGCGCGGCGACACACTCACCGTCCTGCAAGCCAACGGCACGCCCAAGGCAGACTTGGGCGGCTACGCGAAAGCCTCTGGGACCGAACTGGAGGTCGTCACGGGGGAGGATTGCCAACCCCTGGCTGCAGCTCCCGCCAAGCGCCTGGGCTGCTGGGGCGCACGCGCCAAGCAACTGATGCCCGAGTTGGGAGATGGCCTTATCAAGAGCAGCTTCGTCGTTGGCCTGGATGCCACAGCAGGGGTGATCTCGGTCACCGTGGCCTGGCCGGTCATGAAGGGTCAATGTCTGGACGGAGCAGAAAATGATCATTGCTCCTACAAGCTGCAATCGAGGCTCTGAGCCTGTGTCGCGCACATGTTCGCGGACGCATGGCAGCGTCATCCGCCACTCTCTTGCCTCCGAGCAAGGCCTCTCGCTGGTAGAGCTCATGGTGGCAATGGCCGTGGGCCTGGTAGTCGTCCTGATCGCCACCACGATCTACATGGAAGGCTTGCGCAACTTCGGTTTCCGCATCAGTCAGAGCGAGAACCTCGGCAACAGCCGCTATGCGTTGGGAACGCTGGAGAACGAGTTCACGAAAGCCGGCTATCGGCGCGATCCGACGCAGGCAATGGAAAAGGCCTTTCCCGCGGACGACGCCGCGCATCCCAACGGCTGCCGGTTCACCGCGGGCCAGGCCATCTACGCAATTGACACGAGCACCTTGTGCATCCGCTACCAGCCGCGAGACAACAACGAAAAAGACTGCGCCGGTTCGTCGGCCGGCGTCGCCGGCCTGAAGGCTTATGAAGCGCCGCCCGCGCCAGCGCTGGGTGCGGGCCTGTTCGTGGAAAAGTACTTCCTCAGCCAGGGCGCGCTGGCCTGCCAAGCCGGAAGCCAGGCCACGGCGAAGAAAGAAGTAGCCGACGGTGTGCGCGGCGTGTTCTTCGAGTTCGGAGTCGGCAAGGGCACAGACTCGTTGGCCGAGCGGCGTGTAGAAGAGTTCAAGACCGGCACGCCAGCGGCGGACGACGCCATCAGGTCGTTGCGCTATGCCATCTTGCTCGCGAGTTCGACAGAAAGGGTCACCGGGGGCATGAGCTCCTCTGCATGCACCCGCTGGGAAGCCGTCGGCGGTGCCCGCACCAGTTGCGACACCAGCAAAGGCCAGCTCTACCAACTGGCGAGCGGCTCCCTCACCCTGAGAAACCTGATGCCATGAGCGCCCGCCACACCTCGTCTTCTGCCGGATGGGTGCGCCAGCGCGGCGCAGCGCTGTTCGTCGCCATGATCATGATGCTGCTGGTGCTGGTCTTGGCCGTGGTTGGAATGCGCACCATCACGCTTGAGTCGCGCATCGCCGGCAATGTGCTCGAAAGCCAGAAACTGCATGAAACGGCGGACGGCGCGTTGCGAGAGGGCGAGCGAGCCATCCAGATGTACGGCTTGTCGCTCGCCAAATGTGCCGAGAGCGCGACCAGCCCTGTGGACAGTGCCAGTAAGCCTTGCTATGTCTCGGATGCACGCACCGATACGCTCGGCTTGAACACTTCGTTCACCGTCAATACCAAGGCGACCGGCTTCAAGAACCCTTACGGCTTCTGGTATCCCCGCTACATCTCCACCGTATGCCCCGAGGGTTCGAGCGCCACATCGGCACTCGAAGCCGCAAGCACCGGTTGCACCGAGTTCTACGAACTCAACGCCCAGGCAACCGCGGAAGGCACCGTGCAAACCTGCGGTCCGGATGCGTTCTGCCTGCGCTCCACGGTCAATCTGTTCATCAAATAGTCGAGGAGGGCTGCGATGGCTCGCTCCACACGTTCAACCCGCTCACCTTTTCGTCTCTTCCACACGGTCGGCTTGCTGGCAGCCGCGGCGGCGATGCTGCTCGGCCAGCATCTTGCGACTGCGCAGGACAGTGGAGACACGGCTCTGGCACAGACGCCGCTGTTCGTGAGCGAAGGCAATCCGCCGCTGAACATGCTGGTGATGGGGCGCGACCACAAGCTCTACTACGAGGCCTACAACGACGCCTCCGACCTGAACGGCGACGGCGTGATCGACGTGGGCTACAAGCCAAACCAGATCGACTACTACGGCTACTTCAACAACAACGCCTGCTATGAGTACGCCAACGACAAGTTTTCGCCCGTCGCTGCCGCCACCGGTGCCAGGAAAAAGATCTGTGCCGGCGGAACCCGCTGGAGCGGCGACTTCCTCAACTATCTCGCCACGTCGCGCATGGATGCCATCCGCCGGGTGCTCTATGGCGGAATGCGGGTGACCGACACCATCAGCAGCACTGTCCTGCAGGCGGCTTATGTGCCTCGTGACGCCCACGCCTGGGGCAAGGCCTACGACCCCGTGCGCGACGGCGCCGTCTACAACATCAGCGACTACGCGCCGCTGACGCAGCCGGCGAGCGGCACCCGCCATCTCTTCGCGGTGACCACGTTGGGCGAAAGCGGCGACAACGCGATTCCCCGTCTGCGAGTCCTCAACGACTCGAAGTTCCAGATCTGGGACTGGGTGTCCAAGGAAGGGACCGCCGGGCAGGACCTTTGTTTGGGAGGGGCGGCGTGCGAGACCGGCAATGGGAGGGAGGCCTTCGAGATGTTGCCCGGCAATGCCTATCGCGGTCTGACCATCACGACGTGGAAGAAGACGAACTACGCGTGGATACCGAGGAACGGGTCGGATATGGATAGTTTCTTCACCGCGAACGGGACCAACGCCAACAGGTGCGGTTCGAGCGCGATCAGCGTGATCGACACCACCGGTGCAGGCAACAACCCTTTCAGCGGTAGCAATGGTTGCTCCGATGAGAACTACCTGACGCAGATCGATGGTGAGATCTACATTTCGACTGCAGGGACCTATACCTTCGCAGTCGATGGGGACGACGCCGTGGAGGCCACCATCGACGGCACACGCTGGGGCAGGTATGGCAGCAACAGCGCCGACCGCAGCCAGAAAGGCCTGAAGAGCCGCCAGGACATCACCTTCGCGACGACAGGCTGGAAGACGGTGAGATTCCGCCACGTCGAGGCAACCGGCGACGACAGCTGGGGGCTGGCGCTGAAGCTCACGCGGCCCGCCAGCACCATCGCGACCCACAAGATCCGTGTGGAGGCATGCGCCAGCACCAACGCAGCGCTGCGTGAAACCAGCTGCAAGTCCTATCCGAACAGCGGCGGCACCGCCATCCACAAGCCGACCGGCTTGCTGCATGACTTCGGCGAGAACAACACGATGTACTTCGGGCTGCTCTCGGGCTCGTACCAGAAGAACATTGCGGGCGGCATCCTGCGGCGCAACATGAGCAGCTTTGCTGATGAGGTCGATCCGCAGACGGGCGTGTTCCGAACCAACGTTGCCGGCGTCGTCGCCAACATCGACCGGCTGCGTTTGATCGGCTTCAACGGCATCGGGTACGACGAGTGCGACTGGATCACCGACGGCCCCATCAGCGGCAAGACCGATCCATCTATGTGCGCGATGTGGGGCAACCCGGTGGGCGAGATGATGTACGAGACGATGCGCTATTTCGGCGGTGCACCCGGTGCGCACAGCCAGTATGACTACGGCAGCGGCGCCAAGGACGGCGCGAATTCCCTGAATCTCTCGAAGCCCGACTGGGTGTCGCCCTATGCGGCAAAGACTGCCGGTGGCGGCGGCTACCAGCATTGCGCACGGCCCGTGATGACAGTGCTCAGCGACATCAATCCCTCGTACGACACGAAGATGCCGGGCAGCCGTTTCCAGTCCATTGCAGTCAATGCGGATGCCCTGGGCGGGTTCAATGTGGCCAGCGAGGTGCAGGCCATCGGCGCGGCCGAGGGCATCCACGGCAAGAATTTCTTCATCGGCCAGTCGAACTCGACCAACGCCAACGGCGCGCCGTCGGTGAAAACGGTCGACGATCTTTCCTGGGTGCGTGGCCTGTCGCCTCAAGAGCCCAGCAAGGAAGGCAGTTTCTACTCCGCCGGGGTCTCGCGCTTCGCCGCCAACAATGCGGTTTTCGGCAATGCCAAAGGCAAGAACCGGCTGATGACCTATTCGGTCGCCATTGCGTCTCCGCTGCCGGAGATTCGTTTCCCTGTGCCCGGGGGCCGGTTCGTGACGATCTCCCCCTTTGCCAAGTCCGTGACTGGCTTCGACATCGATCCCACGCGCTTTGCACCTACCAACCAGATCTTGGACTACTACGTGGACCGGATCGCCAACACCGGCACGGCCGACAAGAACGCCAGCATCAACGAAGGGCGTCCCTATGCCGAGTTCCGCATCAACTACGAGGACGTGGAGCAGGGCGCCGACCACGACATGGATGCCATTTCGAGCTACACCGTTTCGCTGCAGGCGAACGGTACCGTCAAGGTCGACATGCAGTCCGAATATGGGGCCGGCACCATCGGCCAGCACATGGGCTATGTGATCTCGGGCACCACCCAGGACGGCATGTATCTGGAGGTGCGTGACAAGGACACGGCATCGGTGTATTACGCGCTGAATACGCCTCCCGGCCGCAGTCCTGGCTATTGCGTGGGACGACCCTACGCCCTGGAGTGCATCGGCCTGCCACTCTCGGCCAGCCGCACTTTCACTCCCAGTACGGCCAACTCTTCAGGCAGTTTCCTCAAGGACCCGTTGTGGTACGCCGCCAAGTACGGCATGCCGGGGCGCAATCCTGCCTCCGTCAAGGGCGATCCGGACAATTATTTCCTGGTCACCAACGCGACCACGCTGAAGGCGCAGATGACCAAAGCCTTCAATGACATCCTGCAGAACAACAACTCGGTGACGGCAGTGTCCGTGGACATGCCCGGCGGCACGATCGCTGCGGGGGCCGACATCTATCGCACGCACTTCGAGGCCGATGGCTGGATCGGCGATGTGATCCGCGAGAAGCTCACCGAAAGCGCTACCAACGGCTTGAATTACGAGCGGCAGTGGAGCGCGGCGGACCAGTTATCCAGCCGCGGGACACCCCGGAACATCCTGTATGCCGGCGCCGGAGGCGCCACGCCGACCTTGCGTCCCTTCACCTTTGCGGGCATCAACGGGCAGCCGGCCGATGCTGCCTGGCTCACGGCGCTCAACAGGAACCCGGCGAGCAACCAGGCGGATGCAAAGGCCGAGGAGCGCATCGGCTTTCTGCGCGGTGAGAACAGTTTGTTCCGTACCCGCAAGAGCCTGGCCAACGGAAGGCCCAACATACTGGGTGACATCGTCAATTCCTCGCCGTTGCGCGTGAGGGGCGCGCTCTACCGAGCGGGCGCGGCGGACGCTCTGGAAGGCAAAGGCAGCAACTATGCGGCTTTCGTTTCCGACCAGGCGGGAAAGCCCGAGATGATCTATGTGGGCGCGAACGACGGCATGTTCCACGCCTTCCGCGCCGAGAACGGCGTGGAGGAGTTCGCCTTCATTCCCACGGCGATGCGCAACAAGTTGAACACGCTCACCATGTTCGATTACGGCAAGAAGGACGGCACGCCCCACCGCTACTACGTGGATGGCACGCCGGTCGCCTCGGACGTGTATTTCGGCAATGCGTGGCATAAGGTGTTGATCGGCAGCCTGGGCGCCGGCGGCAGGCAGGTGTTCGCGCTGGACGTCACCGATCCCGCTTCGCCGCGACTGCTGTGGGAGTTCGGCTCCGATCAGAATTCCAGCATGGGCAATTCGCTGCCGCAGCCGACCATTGCTCGCCTCAACGATCCTGCGCTTGGCAAGGGTAAATGGGTCGCACTGGTTCCTGGCGGCTATCAGGGGGGAAACAGCACGGCGAGTGGTGGCGGTGCCAGCCTGTTTGTGCTTGACATAGCCAACGGCGATGTGCTGCGGCGCTTTGATCTGGATGGCGGCATGACTGCCGCCGAGCTGACGGCTTCGATGCCGCTGGGCAATGGACTGTCGCGCGTGTCCGCCGTCGACCACACCCGGGACGGCAAGGTGGACGTGGCCTATGCAGGGGACCTGGCGGGCAATGTGTGGCGCTTCGACATGAGCAGCGGCGATATCTCGGCGTGGACGGTGAAGAAGCTCTTCACCGCGAAGGATGCGGACGTGGACGGCAAGCGCCAGGCCATCACTGCGGCGCCCTACGTAGTGCCCCACCCGACGGGAAAGGGCAAGCTGGTGATCTTCGGTACAGGCCGCCTGTTGACGAGCAGCGACAAGAGCAGCACGCAAAAGCAGACCGTCTATGGAATTTGGGATCGCTACGCAGACCCGGGGGCGACGGCGCCCACCTCGTTGCCGACCGCGTCCAAGTTGCGCGCCGATCTGCAAAGCCAGTCCTTCGCTGAGCTGGTGGCGGGCTCGGGCAGCTTCTCCCTGACGAACAACGCGGTTCGTTGGTACAGGGCCAACGCCACCGGCAAGCTGGACACCGATGTCGAGAAGTGGGGCTGGGTCGTGGACCTGCCGCGCAACGGGGAGAAGGTGGTCTACGAGATGACGCTGTACGGCAAGGGGCTGTTCCTTTCTTCGGTGCGGACTGCAGAGGACCCTTGCGCGGCAGGCATGAGCGGCACGATCTACGGCATTGACCCCAACGGTGGCGGCCGCACGAACTACGTCGTGTTCGACATGAATGGCGACGGGGTCTTCAATGCCGCTGATGCGTTGGGGGCGGGGCATGGCCAGGTCAATGGCACGGGAACGGGAGCAGGCAAGCAGACCATTCGCGCGGAGCGGGTGTTCGACCCCAGCCGGAACGCCGAACGGCGAGTCAACCATGGATTGCAATTCGGTCGTCAGAGTTGGCGCAAGCAGCCGCCCAACCCGCCCAAATGACAAAAAAGATGTCTGTGAAGGAGAAACCAGTGCGCAATGCTGAAAGGGGCTTCACCCTGATCGAGCTGATGATCACAGTGGCCATCGTCGGCATCCTCGCTGCGATTGCGTACCCGTCATACACCGAGTATGTGCTGCGGTCTCGACGAGTGGAGGCGCAGAACCTGCTCAACGACGCAGCTGCACGCCAGGAGCGGTGGAGGGCTCAGAACGGCGGATATACCGATACCGTGAGCAAGCTCAACCTGCCAAACGGTGCTTTATCGCAAAACAGTTACTACACGCTGACCGTAAGCATGGCCAAAGATGGCAGTGATGGAGGCTACGTACTCAAAGCGGAGCGCGCGAAGTCGGATCCGAAATGTGGTGACTTCACCTTGGATGCCAGGGGCAAGAAGGGCATGGCTGCCAATACTCCCGGGACTGTGGCGATTTGCTGGCGCTAGGTGATTGTGGTGTGATGAAGAAATGTCAGTTTTACTAGTGTGCACAGGCAATATCTGCCGCTCCCCCACGGCCCACGTGCTCCTCATGCACAAGGCCCGCGCGGCCGGCTTCGAGATCGAGGTCGACAGCGCCGCCATCTCCGACGAGGAGCGCGGCAACCCGCCCGACCCGCGTTCGGTGGCCGAGGCCAGGCGCCGCGGCATCGAGATGCATGCGCACCGCGCGCGTCAGGTGCGCACAGCCGACTTCGAGCGCTTCGACCTGATCATTGGCATGACGGCCCAGCATTGCGCCGCGCTGCGCAGGCTCGCGCCTGCTGGCACGGAGGGCAAGATCCACCTGTTCACGGAGTTCGCTGACGGCGTCGACGGCGACGTGCCCGACCCCTGGTACGGCGGCCAGCAAGACTTCGTCGAAGTCTTCGACCTGATCGACCATGGCGTCGATGGCCTGCTCGCAAAGCTGCGGGCCGAAGTGCCAGCTCGCTCACCTGCCGTCGGCTAGGAAACGTCTCCGAGACCCAGCAACGCGCTCATGCAAACAACCTCGCTAGTCCATAAGCGTCGTATTCCTCCTCGGCATATTCCATCTCTTGGTGGCCTCCAGCATTGATGGTGAAGATGATCTTGGAATGTGGCGCCTTATGGACCCATGCGCCAGTCATGGGATCCCTGGTCTCCTTGCGGCCTGCTGCATTGATCGTGAAAGTGAAAGTGCGGGCGTGGACCCTGCATCGCAATCCGCGCTTTTGGAAAAGCGCTCGTTGAAAGCGCTGTGCATAGGAACCCGCCCCGACAGCTGCGGCGGTGTTTGCATGCACCGCAGTGTCGGCAACATTCGGCCCGCGGGCGAGGCTACAGCCCGTCATGTCGATTGTTATATCTTTGTTCAAACCCATGTCGATAAGAAAATCGGCGAAGCATTCAGGCCCCATGGTTCCATAGGACTTCAATCCCCCGTGCCCTCGAGTGATGAGCTTTCCATCTTCGTCCGCCATCAGTATTGGTATGTACAGCTTGAGCCAATACAAATCGTCTCTTTTACCGATCATGGGCTTATAGAGGTCATAGCGATGGCTTAGCATGAGCTCGAGAAATCCCCCGGTAATGTTGACACGGCATTCATAGTTGACATGCGTTACCGCACGATGCTTGACCATCAGGCGAACTTGGTTGTCCCAAATCGCTGTGTCATGTTGTTCAATGAGAACCAGGTAAAGACGCGTTGACATGAATTACCTCTCAAAGGACAAAGGTCCTGCTTCAGATCGCTGGATTGCTCTGTATTTTTTGGAGCTTACGTATGGCCGAGCGCTGGTAAATAACCGAAAACAAGTAGACCCAACGCGCAAGTACAAGTTTTCGCTTTGCCTGAGGAGCCGATCAGTCAGGCTTTGTCCTTGATCATTGGCGTCGTGCTGCCGGTTGCAAGCCGGATGCGCGTGCGCTTGAGCAGGTGGCTTGCGGGCGCATTGCCATCACTGCCTCAAAGGCTGCTGGCGTGACGGTAAACGCTTCCAGCGGCGTGCCCGTCGTAGGGTCCGGCAGGTCACGGATCGCGCCGCACTGGAAGGCGGGCAGGTCGCCCGTGATCGCCACCACGTCGGCATCAGGCCCACTGTGGCCTGAGTACCCTCTTTGTGGTGTGGCGCATCCGCACACCAATGCCGCCGTCGCGGTCGGTAGAGAACGGTTTTGATCGACATGTGTCCTCGCTCCATTGGGGAGCCCCAAAGTTTCACTGGTTTTCGCCAGCTTCCCTCTGCGGCTCTATCAGGCGAGGCCTATTCGCAGAGCACCCGGATCGACGGCGGAATCTGCACCGCCCGGATCCCGCCGCCCTCTCGCTTCGCCGCGAAGATGCGTACCTCCTCGCACTCGAGGATCAGGTCGTCACCGCGCGTGACGCGATAGGTCTGCACGAAGCTCTTCTCGCGCCATTCCTTGATGCGCACCGCGATCTGCAGCGTGTCGCCGTAGCTTGCGGCCTTGACGAAGCGCGTGTGCGTGTCGACCAGCGGCGTGCCGATCACGCCCAGCGTCTGCGTGGTTTCTTCCCAGCGCGGCACGCCGCACTCGGCGAAGAAGTGCCGCGAGGCCGCGTCGATCCAGCGGAAGAAGTTGGGAAACCAGACGATGCCGGCGGGGTCGCAGTCGCCGAACTCGACGCGCGCGGTGTAGACGACTTCCTTGGCGTTGTTGCTGTTGCTCATCAGCCCATTCTCGTCGGCAGCCACAAGGCAATGATCGGGAACGCGATCAGGATCACCAGGCGCACGATGTCGGTCACGATGAACGGCAGCACGCCCTTGAAGATGGTGGTGAAGCTCACGTCCTTCACCACGCTCTTGATGACGAACACGTTCATGCCCACCGGTGGATGGATCAGCCCCAGCTCCACCGTCATCACGATGATCACGCCGAACCAGATGGGGTCGAAGCCCAGGTGCACGATCACCGGGTAGATGATGGGCACGGTCAGGATGATCATCGCCATCGCGTCCATCAGGCAGCCGAGCACCAGGTACATCAGCATGATGAGCGCGAGCACGCCGTAGCGGCCGATGCCCAGGCCGGTGAGGAACTCGGTGAGCTTCTGCGGGCTTTGCGTGATGGTGAGGAAGTAGCCGAACAGCAGCGCGCCGATCAGCACCGTGAACACCGCCGCAGCCGTGCGCGTGGCCGACAGCAGCGCCTCGCGGATCTTCGGGCCGTCGAGCTTGCGCCGCACCAGCCCGAGGATGAACGCACCGCTCGCACCCACGCCGCCCGCCTCTGTCGGCGTGAAGAAGCCGCCGTACAGGCCGCCGATCACGAACACGAACAGCACCAGCGGCGCCCACACATTCTTCAGGTCCTTCACGCGTTCCGACCACGGCTTGACCTCGCCGCCGGGCAGCCAGTCGGGCCGCAGCTTGACGATGATCGCGATGGTCAGCACGTACATCGCCATCGCCAGGATGCCGGGCACGATGCCCGCCATGAACAGCTTGCCGATGTCCTGCTTCGTGAGGATGGCGTACACGGCCAGCACGGTCGATGGCGGCAGGATCGCGCCCAGCGTGCCGCCCGCGGCAATCACGCCGGTGGAGAACGACTGCGGGTAGTTGAAGCGCCGCATCTCCGGATACGCCACCGCGGAGAAGGTGGCGGCCGTGGCCACCGACGAGCCGCAGATCGCAGCGAAGCCGCCGCACGCAACCACGGTGGCCACGCCGAGGCCGCCGCGCAGGTGGCCGATCATCGAGTTGGCGGCCTTGAAGAGCTCGCGGCTCACGCCCGACACCGACACCAGCGCGCCCATCAGCATGAACATCGGGATCACGCCGAAGGTGTAGTCGGTCACGGTGCGCATCGAGGTCTGGCCGACCAGCTTCAGCGCCGGCCCGGGGCCCACGAGGTAGCTGTAGCCGGTCACGCCCACCAGGCCCATCGCCATGCCCACCGGCACGCGCAACAACATCAATACGAACAGGGCGACGAAGCCCAGCACTGCCACTGCATCGGGGCTCATTCGTCCGCCTTCTGTTCTGCGTGAACTTCTTCGAGTTGCTCGGGGTGAAAGATCAGCCGGTAGGTGCGGATCGCGATCAGCAGCACCGCGCACACGTCGCCGGCCCAGGCCACGGCATAGAACGGCCAGGTCGGGATGTTCAGGTCATAGGTCTGCACGTTGTCGACGTAGGTGCCGCGCACCTTGTCGAACAGCATGGCGGTCTGCACCGCCACCACGAACAGCAGCACCAGCGTGGCGAACACGTCGATCGCGCGCTTCATGCGCGGGCCCGCCGCCGTCCACACGAGGTCGACCGTGATATGGCCGCCGCGGTAGCTGGTGGCCGCGATGCCCCAGAAGATCAGGATCCCCAGCAGCATGCGGCCGAAGTCGTAGGCGTCGGGGATCGAGGTGTCGAAGAACTTGCGCAGCACCACGGCCACGAAGATGTTGAGCGCGACGATCCCTACAAAAACGGCGGCGAGCCATTCAATCGTATTGATCGCGAGGTCCATGTAGCTGGCGGACCGGGTAGCCATCGCTCAGAGCGCCGACTTGTACTTGGCGAGGCTGGCCTTCAACGCATCCATCACCGCCTTCGGGTCTTCGCCGACCTTCTTCACGCTCTCGGCCCACTGCGCTTCCGAGGGCGCCGCGGCCTTGCGCCATGCGTCGAGCTGCTCCGGCGTGAGCTTGTAGATCTCGTGGCCCGAAAGCGCCGCCATCTTGGCGTGGCCGGCGAACTCGAAGTCGGCCCACGGCCCGGCCACCTTCTGCGCCCATTCGCTGGTGCAGTGGTCGTCGATCACCTTCTTCTGCGCGGTGGACATGGCGTCGTACTTGCTCTTGTTCATGACCCACACGAAGGGCGTGACGTACAGCGGCGCATCCATGTGGTACTTCACCACCTTGTCGATGCCGAACAGGCCGATGGAGCCCCACGGGAAGGTGATGGCGTCGGCCACGCCGCGCTCCAGCATGTCGCGCGATTCGGGCGCCGAGGCCTGCACGTTGGTGCCGCCCAGCGAGGTGATGAGCTGGCCCACGGTGCTGGTGGCCGGGCGCACCTTCAGGCCCTTGACGTCGCCGGGCACGGTGATCTTCTTGCGCGAATGGAAGGTGCCGGGGTCATGCACGAAGGCGAAGCAGTACTTCACGTCCTTCATTTCCTTGGCCGCGTAGTTGCGGTACCAGGCGTCGATGGCGGCCGAGCCTTCCTTGCCGTTGGCGAACAGGAAGGGCAGCGACGCGCCGGCCATCACCGGAAACCGGCCGGGCTGGTAGCCGGGGTTCACGTAGGAGAAGTCGGCGATGCCGTCGCGCGCCATGTCGTAGTGGTCGAAGGCCTTGCCGAGCTGCTCCGACGGAAACAGGATCGCGGTGATGGTGCCGCCGGACTCCTTCTTGATGTCATCGGCCCACGCCTGCAGCGCGGGGTTGAGCGGATGCTGCGCGGGCACCCAGCTCGACAGCTTGAGCTGCACGGGCTTGTCCTGTGCATACGCGG
>Ga0157369_10005186_pt1 | contig 15230 bp, 12 predicted proteins | sample C25metaG_FD_113461 | JGI IMG/M metagenome (GOLD analysis project Ga0157369, IMG submission 113461) | Corn rhizosphere microbial communities from Kellogg Biological Station, Michigan, USA - C2-5 metaG | ecosystem: Host-associated > Plants > Roots > Rhizosphere > Soil | place: USA: Michigan... | reverse complement strand
TTGATCGATTCCATAGTCACCGTACTTCCCGTCAGCTTGCCCTTGACGATGACGTTTGCGCCCGCGAATTTGTCTATCGCGGTCTTGTTCCCCTTGAGGGTATAGACCTTATCTCCGACCACAAGGGCATAGTCAGACCCCGACTTTACGCACTCGCGCGTGCATTGCGCCGCGCTCTCACCCTTCATCATGTGTGTCTTTCCGCACATAGCATCACTAACGGTTCCGGTTAGGGATTTGCTCGTTTGGGCGAAAGCAAGGGACGCCGTCAGTATGAGTCCGGACGTTATAAAAGCCAGTGCGTTGAAACGCATGAGTATTCTCCTTAGGTTTGATTACAGCAGTTGAGGTTGAGTTTCGGATTGTGCCTCGGTATCAGTCTGAGTGACCGGTTGAAGTGTTCCGTTGCGGAGAGCCCGCTCCTTCATCATGACGAAGAAGACGGGCACGAGGATCAGGACGTGAATGGTTGAGGTAATCATTCCGCCGACAATAGGAGCTGCAATCGGCTTCATGACGTCGGAGCCAATCCCCGACTCCCACAGGATCGGCACCAGGCTCGCGAGGACGGCAAAGACGGTCATGAGCTTTGGCCGCAAACGTTGTACGGCACCTTCAATGGCTGCGGCCTCCACATCGGCGTTCGTCAGTGTCTTACCGGATTTCAGCTTGTGTTCGAGCGCCTCGTGGAGATAAACCACCATCACTACACCCGTTTCGACCGCAATTCCGAAGAGCGCAATATATCCAACCGCCACTGCGACGCTGAAGTTGTATTTAAGAAGCCATTGAAGGAGCAGGCCTCCACTCATGGCGTAGATGGTCGGGAAGATCAACACCAGCGCTTCCGCAACCGAGTGGAAGACCAAGTAGAGCAACAAGAAAATCACGAAGAAGACCACTGGAAGAATCAGCTGCAACCGCTGCTTGGCCCGCATCTCGAGTTCGTATTCTCCCGACCACTGAAACGTGTAATTAGCCGGCAGCGCGAGCTTCTCGTGAAGCAGCTTGTTGGCTTTGGCAACGAAGCCGCCGTAGTTGGTGTTCGAGAGATCGATGTAGATGTAGCCCGTCAGCGCGCCATCCTCGTCGCGGATCATCGAAGGTCCATGCGAAAACGAGATGCGCGCCACTTGTCCCAGGGGGATTTGTGCGCCGGATGGCGTGCCAATCAGCACACCGCGCATCTGATCGACACTGTCTCGAAAGTCTCTCTGATAGCGAACATTGATGGGATACCGTTCATGCCCCTCGATGTTCTGGGTAATATTCTGGCCACCGATTCCGGACTCCACGGCTGTTTGGATGTCTGCAACGGTTAGCCCGTAGCGGGCGGCCTCCGGCCGATTGACCTCGACGTTGAGATAGAAACCTTGTGCAACCTTCTCTGCGAAGATCGACCTCATTTCCGGGAGCCCTGAAAGGACATTCTGAATTTGGGAAGCGAGTTGCTGAATCCCGTCAACGTTCGGCCCCTGCACCTTCATGCCCAGTGGCGTTTTGATGCCGGTTAGTTCCATATCCAGACGGTTTTCGACGGGCATGGTCCATGTATTCGAGAGACCTGGGAACTGAAGCTTACTATCCATTTGCTGGATAAGTGTTTCGTAGGTCATTCCGGCAGGCCATCGCTCACGCGGTTTCAGCATGACGGTTGTGTCATACATATCGAGTGGCGCGTTGTCGGTTGCACTGTCGGAGCGGCCAACGGCGCCGAAGACGCTCGCAACTTCTGGGAAGCCGCGAAGGATGCGGTCCTGCTCCTGCAGCAGCACCTTCGCCTGCTCAATAGATATGCCGGGGAGAGCTGTTGGCATGTATAGAGTGGAACTTTCAAAGAGAGGCGGCATGAACTGACTGCCCAAGCGGGTTGCGAGCGGAAACGTCACAATTAGAAAGATCAGATTCACACCAATCGTGAGCCAACGAAACCGCATGCAGAACTTCAGAACCGGGAGGTAGATAGCCTGTGTGATGCGCGAGATCGGATTTGCACGCTCCGGGCGGAGCCGTCCGCGGATCAACATTACCATGAGGACCGGCACAAGGGTGATAGCCAGGATGGAGGACGAACCGACTGCCAGGGTTTTGGTCCAGGCCAGCGGTTTGAACATCCGTCCCTCCTGCGCTTCGAGAAGGAAGACCGGCAGGAAGGAAACAACAATAATCAGCAGCGAGAAGAACAGCGCAGGACCAACTTGTTTTGCTGCGTTGATAAGAATCGTCCGGCGTTCTGGCTCCGAAACCGGCTTGGAATCGTGCTCTTGCCGATCGGACAGATGCCGGTAGCCATTTTCGACCATCACAATAGACGCGTCAACGAGCACTCCAATTGCCAATGCGATGCCGCCTAACGACATGATGTTCGAGGTCACGCCCAGCCAGTACATCGGGATGAAAGACATAAGAACCGCAATGGGCAAGGCAAGGATTGCAATCAGCGCAGATCGCAAGTGGAAAAGGAAGATGATGATCACCAGGCTGACGATGATCGCTTCTTCCAGAAGATCGCGCTGCAAGGTTTTGATGGAGGCATCGATCAAATCGGAGCGATCGTATCCGGGCATGATCTGGACACCAGGCGGAAGTGACGGGGCGATCTCATGCAGCTTTTGCTTGACTCCATTGATGACGTTGAGCGCGTTCATGCCCTGGCGCATGACGATGATTCCGCCAACCGTTTCGCCCTCTCCGTTCCATTCCGCCACTCCCTCGCGGATGTCGGGACCGAAGCTAACGGTTCCCAGGTCACGTAGAAGCACGGGCGTTCCGTTCTTGCTGCCGACGGCGACGGTTGCGAGATCGTCCAGAGAATGCAGATAGCCGAGGCCACGGATCATGTACTCGGCACCACTGAGGTCGAGCAACCGTCCGCCAACTTCATTCGTACTTGCCTTGACTCTATTGAGCACCATTGAGAGCGGAATGCCGTAGGCAAGTAGCTTGTTGGGATCGAGTTGCACTTGATTCTGCCGCACGAACCCGCCGATGCTGGCGACCTCGGCGACCCCCGGCACGGTCTCGAGAGCGTATCGCAGATGCCAATCCTGTAAGCTGCGCAGGTCGGCAAGGCTGCTCTTTCCGCTTTTATCGACGATGGCATACTCATAGACCCATCCAGCGCCTGTTGCGTCGGGGCCGATCGAAGGATGCACGTTTTCGGGGAGACGCCCGCTGATCTGCTGCAGGTATTCGATGACTCGCGAGCGCGCCCAATAGAGGTCAGTACCGTCCTGGAAGACCACATAGACATAGGAATCCCCGAACATCGTTTGCGCTCGCACAGCTTTTACATGAGGCGCAGCTAGGAGACTTGTCACAATCGGGTAGGTCACCTGATCTTCGATGACATCGGGCGGCTCTCCTTCCCAAGCCGTGTGGACGATGACTTGTACATCGGATATATCCGGCAATGCGTCCAGCGGTACATGCTGCAACGACCAGATCCCCGCAAGGGTGAGCAGTAAGACCGTGGTAATGACCAGGAAGCGATTACGCGCGCAGACTTCAATGATTCGAGAGAGCATTACATGCCTCCCGTCGCGTTTACGCTCAACTGTTTCGTGGCGATCACCTGACCGTTCTTTTGGGCGGAGATGGTTACCTGCCATGTGCCTCCGGAACCAAGGGAGCAATTTCCCTCATGGAGGCCATTGCCTTTCTCATTGAGTTTCGCCGTGGTGTTCATGGCGGCCATTCCCATCGCCGGCATCGCGGCCATATAGAACGTGACCGTGACTTGAGCACCTGTCGCGGGAGCGCCATTTGCCTCTGTCAATTTCACCCGAAAAACGTTGTTGCCCTTCTGCGGTGGACTGGGATCGGTCGTAAAATCGATGTTCGCCTGCGCAGCGGCGGGCGCATTGCTCTGCGGGGCATTAGCCCCAGTGCCTGGCGGCGGCGGAACAAACGACCCAGCAGCAAACTGCAATTGGCTCTCTGAATCGATCAGGAAATTGGCCGAAGTAACGATGGATTGATGAGCCTCCAATCCCTTGAGAACGACGAAATCATCGCCGACGCGAGGGCCGACTGTAATCTCCTTCGGCGCCAGGCTGCCATTGCCGCGGTTGAGAAAGACCAGTTGTCGTGTGCCGGATTGAAAGACTGCCGACGCAGGCACGACGAGCTGGCGTCCTAGGCTGGTCTTTAGATCAACATTGACGAACATGCCCGGCTTGAGCTTCAGTCCGGGATTTGCAATCGCCAGCCGCACGCGAACGGTTCGCGTCGCTAAGTCCACTTGCGGCAGTATGTCTTCAATGCGGCCGGTGAACGTGTGTCCCGGATACGAATCGGCGGTAATTTGCGCGGTATCCCCGGGCTTTATCCGGCTAACGTCGTTCTGGAAAACCTGTGCGTACACCCACACACTCGACAGATCGGCGATGGTGTAGAGCTTGGTCGATGGCTCAACGTACATGTTGGGCAGAGCATTGCGCTCCGTGATATATCCCGAAGTCGGTGAGTTAATCGTGAGATCGGTAATCGCCTTGCCGGATTCCTTGAGCTTTTCAATCTCACTCGGAGGCACATCCCACTGCTCCAACCTCCGCTCCGCCGCAGTCGTTAAGGAATCGGCCCCTGAGGCGACGCCGTCGATGCTGCTGGCGCTCATCGCCTTTTGATTCTGCCGGGCCAGCAGATAATCCTGCTGGGTTGCAACAAGGTCTGGGCTGTAAACGGTGAAGAGCGGTTCTCCCTTGCGGATGTACTGGTAAGTGGCATTGGCAAACACCTTCCGGATATATCCGGGAAAGCGCACCTGTACATAGGAAAGAAGGCGCTCATTGATATCCACTGTGCCGGTTGCGCGAATGTCGTCACTCAGTCGCTTGTATTCGGCCGTGCCCAACATCACTCCGATGCGCTGCATCCGCTCCGGCGTGAGTTGCACTGGAGCGAGCGGAGTCTCCGTTTTCTGTTCCGGCATCGAGGAATCTGCCGCTTTCGTTCCCGATGACGGTCCAGAAGCCGCGGGCTGGACATCCCCGGACATCGCCATGTTTGCAGTCATCGACGGTTTCGTTCGCTGGGAGCGATAGACCCAAATCTCGGTGAGGATTGCGAGCACGGCAATCCAGACGAGAGAGGTTCTCAAGACATATTTGTTCATCGCAGTGTCGCTCCTGTCAGGGATTCAAGATGGGCCAGGGCAGCTTCGTGATCTTGAAGCGTCTGTGCGTATTCGAGCTTCAAGTTGAGAACGTCAGCGAAATAGGTAAGCACACGAATAAACTGCTCACGATTCGATCCGTATGCGTTCAGAGTGGCGCGGTACGCTGCGTCGGATTGAGGGATAAGCCCCTCGCGATATTCCTTCAAAAGCTCTTCATCGCTCGTTGCCTTGACGTACCCCTGCTGGATCTCCGCGAGTTGCTGCTGCAAATGGGTGTCGAGTGTCAGCACGGATACTGCACGGTTCTCCGCGGCTTCTGCGATTTCCGCATTGACGCGCTTCTTGCGCGGAAACCGCACATCGAAGGTAAGCATGTAGTAGTCGCGGTACTTGCGGTTGGTGTTCTGGTACATGTAACCGAGTTCAAAGTCCGGCTTCCCCTCGCGCTTTGCTGACTCAAGCTGCGCGTCCTGCTTTCGAATCGAGTTTGCATCGACTTGGATCTGCGGATTGCCCTTCCGTACCATCGCAAGGAGTTCTGCGGAGGTGCGTTTCAATGAGCTTTCCGTCAGATCTTCTGTCACGATGTCCGCTGATCCCTGGTCGCGATGGAGCAGGCTTTTGAGATGTGCCTGCACTTGCCACATCTGCTGGTGGTGCATCGTGATTTCGCGCACGATCTTCGTTCGCTCTACCTCCGCTTGCAGAACGTCTTGCTGCATTCCTTGTCCAACCTGGTAGTGCGCGGTTGCACTTTGAATGAGTTGGTCGAGAACGCCTTCGTTTTGCTGTAAAATCCCGAGCGTTTGCTGCAGATAGGCCAGTTGGAGATAGTCAGCCTTCACCGCGTCGGCAATCCCCGTCTTTGTAACTTCAATCTCCGCCTGCTTTGTGTCGGCCTCTCGCTCGGCCACCTGTCCTCGCAACCGCAGCTTTCCTGGGTAGGGCAACTCCTGCGACGCACCGACGCCGATGTAGGCGAAGTCGCTATTCGTGTACCCGGCGAACGGTTTCGGACTGCCAACGCTGAATTGCTGGTAGGTGAACTTTGGGTCAGGAAGAGTGGTCACCTGTGGCGCCATCTGTCTCGCTGCGCGAGCAGTGTGATCCGCGGCAGAGATTTGGGGACTGTTGGCCTCGGCCTCAGCGAGAAGCTGAGACAGGGGCGTGAAACTACTCGCCATCGGCTCCTGCCCATGGGCGAGAAGCGTAGTCGCAAGCACAAATGCAGCGGTCAGAAACGAGACCACCTTCATACGGAAACTCCATTCTCATATGCAGTTCAAGACAATGGCCGATGCACAGACGTGCGTCTGCGCTCGGCAAGAGTTGAGTGCGAGATTGGAGCGCTTAGATTCTTAGGATAGAAATTGTGGAAGGCGGAGATTTCGGCGGGGAGTAGTCTCTGTGCTCACCCCAAACAGCAAAAGAAGAATCCGGATTCACGAACTGTGAAGCAGCCAACCAGGTAACGAGCACTACAGGAGGGTGGAACGTAATAGCTTTTGTATCCAGGGCGTTATCGTAGGCATTCGATGAAGCCTTCTGGCAGCAGCCACTCGAGTTCGACATCTGCATCTGCCCGCACTCGTAGTTCATCATTCGGCAACAGGCGCGCTCTTCCGTTGTCATTTGCGCGTCGGGGGTCATACAGGCCATCGCGGGAGACAGGCCGGACGTCAGCAGCAAGACGAAGACTCCGAATTGGCGCAATGCTCTCATTCGTATGTAGAGCATACCTGAATGCCGAGACCCATTACCAATCGACGCTTAGCGCCGAGATAACCGGCACTTGCACTCCTCCGTGATCATCGCGCGCCCTCAATAGCCCGGCAACGCCATTGATGGGACGCATTCAACCGCTACAGCAGCGACCTTGCGACTGGATCAGTGGACACTTTGTGGAACCATACAAGCAAAAAACGCAACAATCGCCGGCTTTTGGCCGAATCAGACCTTTGCATTGAACGCACTGATAAAAGAAGAGACACGAATCCGAAGGCATCGTCTCCATCGTTTCGTGGCCACAATGTGGGCAGGTCAGTACCGATTGAAGGACAACGTCGGAAGGCTTCACTTTTGCGTCCCATTGCGCCAGCTTTCGAAGGGAAGCCGGCATTCGTCGTCGCTTTCACGAATGCTGCCGGGCTCGCCTTTTCCGGATTGTATTTCACGGTTGCAGTCCTGTGATCGTAATCAACCTTGGCATCAATCACACCAGGTACTTTTTCCAGAGCCTTGCGGAGACTGCTCTGGATTTTCGAAGACATTGCACTTCGCTCATCTCCTGTCATTAAGGCGTCTAAAGAAAGTAGATCCCTAATGTTGGATAGATCGCAAATATGCGACGACTTGCCAGCGTTGCGCTTGCGGCAGACTCGACCATGACGGCATACCGCCTCTCAAGTCGCCCTGCCGTAGGAACCACTCCAGGTCACCATCAGTCGCGTTCTTGATCTCAGCCGACTCCAACGCCGGCTTCTTCTTGCCGTCACCCATCGCATCCGCGCCATGGCACTGCGCGCAGTGGTCCTTATAGATAGCCGCGCCACCTTCTAGAGCCTTGGGATTTCCGGCCAATGGATTTGTCCGAGCGTGGTCCTTTGCGGGTACTTTATCCCAGCGCATGCCCTCCGTCGCACCCGCGGTAAGAGTGACTGCCAGAGCCAGTCCGCTCAGCACCATCGATACACCTCTCATCGTGCATCTCCGCGCCGCCGACCAAATTGCGGAATCTCCACCGCGAAACCTACGCGGTAAACGCGGTTGAGGCTGCTACGCGTCAAGCCAAAACCGGGCGAAAACGTCAGCCGCGAACGTCCGGGTAGGTTCCAGCCCACTACCGGCGCAATGTAGTGCGACGTGTCGTGCAGGCTCAGATTCGAGGTGTCGCCGAAGCCCCCATATACCTCGGCGCCAACGGTTAGCTTTTCAGCACAGAAGGTGCAATTGCGATAGGTCGTTCCCAGAGGTCGCGAAGCTGCGACTGCATAGCCGAACTCCCACGGCTCATGTCCCAGATTCTTCTCCGCAATGAAGTTCTCGGAGAAATTCCAATCGCGCACATTTGACGAAAGAATCAGCTTCAACTCGCCTTCGTGCTTGTGCTCCTGTCGGGTATCAGCGTTGTCTTCCGCGAGGTCGGCCTGACCGTCATGTCCCACCACCTCAAGCATTGTCTTGTCCGCACCGGTGATGTTCTCGAACTCTACATACAGCACCGGGTTCACAATGTGTTCTTTCATCAGGACGCGGAACCGGTTCTCCCACCGAACTCCCGTCGGAATCGTCGATTCACGCGCCGTGGCCTGCCCATCCAGGTATAACTCGGTCGTCCACCACGCCGTGGCCCCGTACTCCAACTCGGTCGACAACGCGCCGTAGCGGTTACCGCCCGGCGGCCTGCCAATGGCGGACTTGGTCTCGATCTCAAGATTGCCAGGCTCCTCCAAATCCTGGGAATAGGTAACAAAGTATGGCTTGTCCTGAGCTTGGGAAAAATGAGGAGCTGTACATACGAGGAGGAAGGGCAAGAAGGTCGAGAGCCGAAGAACTCGAGAAAGCAGAGTGAGATACAAAGGTCTTCTCCGAACAGCGCAGGAATACGACTAAATCGGTCGTATATGAATCCAGACTAAATTAGTCCTAGTTTTAGCGCAACATCTCACTTGCGAAGATGTTGGCTCCAGACTTGACCAGCACGATCGGAGTATCGTCAATCGATTTCCGCCGAGCCGCGCAGCCGCAGTCGCGATCAAGAATCCGAGGAGGCCCAAACCTGTTCCACTGTTACGCTTTCGTGACGGCGCATCAGCAAAGAACCACCGTCAATGCCGCCGCATTCAGATTGAGCAAGCCGTGAACTAACCCGACGCGCCGCGCCGGACGATCGACCATCCTGCCAATCGGTCAAGCCCGTGAGGTCCGCAAGGATAGTGCCTGCCGAACCCGCGCCAATACAAGTATCAGCGGCAGAGTCCATCGACTCGGTATCGGAGATAGCCGCGACAGCATCGAAAAGCTGCTCATGGTCACTGTCCGACTCTCCTTGCGTCGCGAAGTCCGGGCAGCAGCAATGCTGTCCCGCGTAGGCCATGTAGTTCCGCTTGACGCCGTTCCGCTTCGGCGGTACTCAAGCAGGGAAAACGGCAAAAACCTGCGCCACGGCCTACGAGGTACCCTGGTTGGATGCACCTAGTCAGAGCGGCAAAGATTAATGTCCGAAAACCATGGTGCCTCCCAGACTGCCCTGGTAGACCAACGCCATGAATCCGACAAAGCTAAACACCAAATACGTCCAGCTGGGCGGGATAGCGTGCGCATGAAATCTCCAGCGCCACAGCGCGAGAAGAATGAATAACAGCGCCGCTACCGTGCCGAGCCACTGGTGGACTGTGATGAGCCCAGCAGGCAGTTGATTCGCCTCGGTGCTCTTCCACCACCATCCAGCCAATACTGTCAGCGGAGTGATGGCTGCTTCATAGACCATCATCCACAACCCTGCAGCGTGCAGCGCTTGCCGACGAAAGATTCGACCGAGCAGATCGCTCAACAGCGCCAAAGGCAGCAGAGCAGCCGTGAAATTCACCAGGATCGGATGGATCTCCTCAGCTCTGTTTGGTGGGGACCAACGCAAACTCGCCCGCCCCTGTTTGCCATTGGCCGTCCCATGCGCGTGCTGTCCCTGGCCACCGGGCGGCTCAATGGTGAGTTCCGCAGTCATGTTGGGATGGGGCCCGCAGTGATAGGCGATAGTACCGGTCTTGCTGATCGTCGTCTGCCAGGAGGCCCCCGGCGCAATTGCACCCGAATCGAAGCTGCCGTCGTTCGCGGTGACGGTGTGAGTGAAGATATCCTCGTTCTTCCACTCCACTGTCTCACCCGCTTTCACATTCAGTTTGGCAGGGTCGAAATGCATTTGCTTGATGACGACAAGCTGGTTCGGGGGCTGGGCCGGGTTTTGGGCCGCAAGCCGATACGGCAGCAACATCAAGCAGGCAGCAGTCACCACGAGGCCGCGTCGCAACAGTTCTGCAGGTGAAGCGATCATCGCCGACCGATTCGCCTGCTTCATCTTGATGTTCATCGCTTCGCGGCACATATTACTGACCGCTACTGCTGCCGCCCTGTAGTGACTGCTGCAACTGCTGCGCGTGTTGCAGATGGCCTTGCAATAGGGGCGCTGCGCCCTGAAGCGCCGACTTGAGTTCGGCGTTCTTGGCATTCGGGATTAACGTGTTAGTAGCAGCATCAATCACCGCCTGGTGATAGGCGATTTCATGCGTGGCGTATTCACGATCGAAGTCTTTGCCTTTTAGTCCGTTGAGTTTCTTGCTTTCCTCAGCCGCCTGCTGCTTCAGTTGCTTAGCCGTATCGCTCGTCTCCTCTTTCACGCCCAGTTTGGTCGCCAGATCGCTGACAGATTTCTCCAGGTTGGTGTGGTCGGAGATCATCTGGTTCGCGAACTCCTTCACCTGAGGGTTGCTGGATTTCCTGAGCGCGAGCCGCGCCTGGGAAATGTCGATCCGGTTGGCCGTCTGCACGATCCCCACGATTTGCGGATCAGTTGGTGCCTGGGCCTGCGCCATCGCCACCACCGCAAAGGTGGACAGTAATCCGAGAACTGCGCTCTCTAGTTTCTTCATCGGTTTGCTCCTCGCTTGAGTGAAATAGGATTGTTGTCGTGCTCGCCTTGCGGAACTCGGTCGTAGGTCAAATCTGTGGTCCGTCCTCTTGGTCTGCAATTTTGCTGAATACTGCTGCAACGATCCGATCACACCGTGGTGCCTCGAATACGAAGGCGCGGCGGGCTTCCGGACCAACCAAGTCGAAGAGTTGATCTCGGAATGCTGCCCTGGCGCGGTGAAGCGTACTTTAAGGTTTTCTTCACTGATCTCGAGAACCTCGGCAGCCTCGGACGTGCTCATCTCTTCCACGTCGCGAAGCATGATCACCGTTAAATGTTGAGCTGGCAACCGCAACAACGTCTCGCGGATCAAGCGGCTCGTCTCGCCACTTGCTGCAATCTTTTCAGGATCAGGCACACTGCTGGGCATGTTTAGCTCTCCATCCAAGCTGGTAATGTCATCGAGTGAATCGGAGCGCTGAATTCGTCGTGCTCGGGCGAGCGCCTCATTCACTGCAATGCGTGTCAGCCAGGTAGAGAATTTAGAGCGGCCAGCGAACTGGGACAAGTGCTCGAAGGCGCGGACGTAGGCTTCCTGCGTCACGTCTTCTGATTCCGCTTCGTCTTTGAGTATGCTCATCGCGACGCGATACAGCCTCTGGTTGTACCGACGCATGATGATTTCATAAGCGCCTGTTTCACCAGACAACACACGCTTGACAACGTCCTCGTCGCTCCAGCCTTCGTTTATTGCGCGGCTCACAATTGATGACGTCGCCATAGCCGTCTCCGGGTCAGACTGCCGGGCGCAAATTCTTGCCCTATAACAGAGAGTTCGCTCCTCTGAATGGGTTACAAACACGTTGGGCAAGCCGGAACGCCGGACCCAATTCCATCGGCGAGGTAGGGCTCATTCCGACCGTTCCCTATGCTGATACATGTTCGGAAACCATTCTGCATCAACAACATGGACTTCCGACGGGAGTGCGCTGAAGAGCACGCTACCGCGCGCGAACCCCATACTTCAGCCATCACTTATCTGATGGCTGCATGATTCTCAGTAGCGTGCGTCCGGCACGATTCTCCAGTGGAAAACACATGAGATGCGACTTTGGATCCACGGACACCGTGTGGGTGTGCGGCATATGAATTGTCCGAGTTGCCGAACATCCCTGTTGCTCTCCTGAAGTGCGGTGACGGAAGTACGGTGACGGTGCCCGAGTCAGCGGAACATAAAGGCGACACAGTCCTGGGCGGAGGCGAGGACATCGGGGTCATCACCGACCTGATGAGCCGCGAGAAGCTTGTTTGAATTCAAGTCGAATACGCACGGGTCTTCGACCTGTTCTCCTAGCGCCGTTGAGGCCTCCATTAGTATTGCATTCCTTTGTTGGGGTACCCTGTTGATGTGATGCACGAGGGGAGGCACGATGAAAGCCACACTGGCGCTTCATAACCTTGGACAGAGTCTATGGCTCGACAATATCACCCGTGACCTGCTCGATAAGGGCACATTGAAGCGATACGTCGATGAGTTTTCGATCACTGGCCTGACTTCGAATCCGACGATCTTTGAACATGCCATCTCAAAGAGCAACTCCTACGATGCGGAGATCAGCCGGTTGCTGAAGGCCGGGCTTTCGACCGAAGACATATTTTTCGAACTGGCAGTACAGGACCTGTCCCGAGCTGCCGATTTGTTCGCCGCCGTTCATAAAAAAACCGCCGGCATCGATGGCTTCGTTTCGCTGGAACTGTCGCCACTCATGGCCTATGACACCACCAAATCCGTAGCCGCGGCCAGGCTACTTCACGAAAAAGGAAACAGGCCTAACCTTTACATTAAGATTCCAGGCACGCGTGAGGGCGTTCCGGCTATTGAGGAATCGATTGCAAACGGCGTCGCGATCAACGTCACGCTTCTCTTCTCTCTGGATCAATACCTCGCGTCGGCAGAAGCATATATGCGCGGCCTCGAACGCCGCATCGCCGCAGGACTCAGCCCGGATATTCGATCCGTCGCATCAGTCTTCCTGAGCCGCTGGGACGGTGCAACTATGGAAAAAGTGCCGAACGCCTTGCGCAATAAGCTGGGCATCGCAATCGGGCAACAGGTTTACAAAGCATATAGGGACACTCTGGAGTCTGATCGTTGGCAACGCCTGGCCAATTTCGGTGCCCGTCCACAACGTCTGCTCTTTGCCAGCACAGGCACCAAGGATCCCAACGCGCCGGATGTTCTCTATATCAATGCGCTCGCGGCGCCGAACACCATCAACACCATGCCGGAAAAGACATTGCTTGCTTTCGCCGAACACGGTGAAGTGACCGGGACGCTCCCGCGGAATGGGGGAGACTGCGAATCTGTTCTCGCACATTTTCGAAAAGCGGGAATCGATCTCGACAAGCTCGCAGCGGACCTCCAGGCGCAAGGGGCCGAATCCTTTGACGAATCGTGGAAGAAACTGCTTAGCGCGATCGAGACCAAGGGCAAAGCCCTGCATGACGGCAGCACCGAATCATCTCATGCGGCTTGAGATGGTGGCCACACTAGTTTCCGCGAAAGTCTTTCATGCATCGAAGAATGGATACGGCTGACTGATACGGAGGGCGCGACATATGGCCGATTCGGACAAGCCTGACCTGAAAAATGGAGTTCCCCTTGAGAGCGTCCCGGACGGTGGAAAGCTGACCGGAGTCGTGGATGGAGAAGAGGTTTTGCTGGTACGGCGCGGAAACCAATTCTTCGCAGTGGGCGCTTACTGTACGCATTATCACGGGCCGCTGGCGGATGGGCTGCTGGTCGAAGATGAAGTGCGGTGTCCCTGGCACCATGCATGTTTCAGTCTTCGTACAGGCGAAGCATTGCGCGCTCCGGCATTAGATCCGATCCAGTGCTGGCAGGTTGAGCAAGCCGGAGAGAAGCTCTTCGTAGGGAACAAACTCGCACCGCGCACATCGAAAGGTGGGTCACCGAATGCGCAGCCCTCTTCCATCGTCATCATCGGCGGTGGGGCCGCAGGGCTGGCCGCAGCGGATATGCTTCGGCGTAAGGGCTATAGCGGCCCATTGACAATGATGAGCGCTGATAGCGCCCCTCCCTGTGACCGGCCCAACCTTTCCAAGGATTTTCTCGCCGGAACTGCGTCCGCCGACTGGATCCCGCTGCGCCCCCCCGAGTGGTATTTGGAGCGGAAGATCGACCTGGTCCTCAACTCACGCGCGATATCTCTCGACACCAAGCGGAAAACTATCGGCACAGAGGATGGCAAGACGTATGAATATGGAGCGCTGCTGCTCGCCACTGGAGCTGAGCCGGTAAAACTGCCGCTCGAAGGCAACGCCACTGTGCCGATTTTTTATCTCCGGACATTTGCAGATAGCCAGGCCATCGTGGCGAAAGCGACCGCGGGCGCGCACGCGGTTGTGGTCGGAGCCAGCTTCATTGGCCTGGAGGTGGCCGCTTCCCTGCGCACCAGAAATGTCAATGTACACGTCATTGCGCCGGACAATGTGCCAATGGAGAAGGTACTCGGAAGCCAGATCGGAACCTTCATTCGAAGTCTTCACGAGTCGCATGGCGTCATCTTTCATTTGGCTGACACCGTGAGCCAGGTCGACGGAAATAAGGTGCTCTTGGCCGGAGGGCAAACCATCAGGGCCGATTTCATCATCCTCGGGGTCGGCGTGCGCCCATCGATCAGACTAGCCGAAGACGCGGGCCTAAAGATGGACCGGGGTATTGTCGTGAATAAATACCTCGAAACAAGCGCGCCGGGAGTCTTCGCCGCCGGCGATGCAGCCCGCTGGCCTGACCCGCACACGGGCGAACAGATCCGAGTAGAACATTGGGTCGTAGCAGAACGTCAGGGACAAACGGCTGCAAAAAATATGCTGGGCCTCAGCGAGCGGTTTGAAGCAGTGCCATTCTTCTGGAGTCAACACTACGACGTGCAGATCAACTATGTGGGCCATGCGGAACACTGGGAAACGATCGAGGTGGATGGAGAAATTGAAAAGCGAGATTGCTCCGTCCGATATAAACGGGACGGACGCACACTCGCGATGGCGACGATCTTGCGCGACTTTGAAAGCTTGTCAACAGAACTGGAGATGGAAACGGCTCATCAAGACTTCGGGGAGCAAAAATAATCAGCGCGGCATGATGTGCTGGCTGCCGTTCTTCCATGTCCCAAACCACAACAGCGCCAGATGCACATGATGTTGCCGGGCCTGCGCCAGCAGCAGATCCACCTCCGAGTAGTCAAACTTCCCCTGTTTTGGCTCGAACTGCTCCCAGTAAATGGGGGTCTCCAGCGTGTTGGCATGCAGGTACTCGATCGCTGGCCAAACCTCAGGCAAGGTCGCGGGCCAGTCGCTCGAATTGCCCGACTGCGCACCCAGCATCAGATAGGGCGCCCCTTCCACCATCAGCGCGTAGCGCCCATCCTGCTGAACAAGACGCGGAATCGGATGACCCGTCTC
>Ga0157369_10005182_pt1 | contig 15245 bp, 12 predicted proteins | sample C25metaG_FD_113461 | JGI IMG/M metagenome (GOLD analysis project Ga0157369, IMG submission 113461) | Corn rhizosphere microbial communities from Kellogg Biological Station, Michigan, USA - C2-5 metaG | ecosystem: Host-associated > Plants > Roots > Rhizosphere > Soil | place: USA: Michigan... | reverse complement strand
GCTGATGATCGGGCCGCCCGGCGCCGGCAAGTCGATGCTGGCCGCGCGGCTGCCGGGCCTCCTGCCGCCGCTGACCGACGACGAGGCGCTGACGTCGGCCGCGCTCCTTTCGGCGAGCCGCCTCGGCTTCTCGCCCGCGCAGTGGCGGCGGCGGCCGTTTCGCTCGCCGCATCATTCGTCGAGCGCCGCTGCATTGGTTGGCGGCCGCAACCCACCGCAGCCGGGCGAGATCACGCTCGCGCACCTCGGCGTGCTGTTTCTCGTTATAGCCGCAACCGACTCAATTAGATGGACGGGCCAAGCATTCGTACTTTCAAAGCCATCAGCGGTGGGAAGTCATGTAGCGAAGTGCCAGTATGGCACTCGTCCAAGTGGCACAAGGACAACGGAAGGAAGTTGGCACTTGCACACTACAGGCCAGCCACACTCAACAACTCGGAAGGCTTGCAGTCCAAGGCTCCGGCGATTTTGACAAGATTGAGAAGAGTTACATTGCGCTCACCGCGCTCAATCTTCCCCATGTGACTCCGGTCGATATGGGCAAGATGTGCCAATGCCTCTTGGGAGATAGCAAGGAATTCCCGGCGCGCACGAATTGAGCGGCCCAACGCTTTAAGCCGCTCTTCCGCATCGTTTCGTCCGGATACCCTTTCCATCCGGGTATCGTCCGGTTATCATCTCATGTTGGCCACGGCATTTACGACCCACTTGAGGATGTTGTGCCTCAATCTAGCTCCAAGAGCTGTTGTCCTCGGGAGCTACCTCATTCTTGTTTGGCTTTATGAAAGACATCGCACATCTGGTGCGCGGCAGCGCAACATCCCCGACCCAACGCACTCGCGCTTCGGAATCCTCAAAAGTATGGATTGCGATTGAACGCGTCCTCACTTCTCCCCAAGGAGATCGTGATCTAAGCTCACCGGATCCAGCCACTGCGTATCGATCTCGTGAGAGAGTCAAGGGGAAGGCATTGAATGGCAAGCGCTATACCGAAGAATTCAAAGCAACCGCAGTGAGGCAGGTAATCGAACTCGGAAGTACTGTGAAGAGCGTCGCATCCGAACTTGGGATTTCTCGATGGACTTTGCATCGCTGGCTTCGAATGCAGCCCCCGTCCCCACCCAATTCACTCGATAACCCCAAGCAGTCAGCAGAGATTCACCGTCTGAGGGAGGAACTGCGCAGAGTCACAGAAGAGCGCGATATGCTCAAAAAAGCAGCTGCATACTTCGCCAAGCAGGCGATGTAATTCATGATTCGCAGCACTACCGACAACGTGATGTGAGGTCGCAAGCTAAGCGATTGTGGTACAGACCGCAGCGACTGGCAGCATGATCTGCTCGACCTACTTATCATGTGCCGCACACCGACCTCATACAGGCAGTCCATAGAAGAGGTTCCACAAGAGTTCTTCGACCCTACGCGCACCCAACTCCCCTCAACCGACTTCCAGCGGCATGCACTCGTTAAGCAGCATGTGAGGGGTTGTAAGAAACTGCCGAGTATCGGGCAAATTCCCCCATATGTGATATGCAGAGGCAAGAACGCGCGCGAGGCGTTTGGTCTCGCCTGACTCGCCACGGGTGAGTCGCATACTGCGCCGCCCGCGGATCCCCGGAGAAGCAATGTGCGCAAGCAACGCACGTCGCTCGTCGGCATTGCCAGTTGCAAACTCAACGCTTGCAAGGAGCGAAGAAAGAGGTAGGCCCTCACGAACCCGCCCCTCCAATTCGGCCAAGCTGTGTGGCACGGGGTCTAACGCCATCACCGCTGCGATCGTTCGGGGGATACGAGTAGCGTAATTTGTCGTGGAGATCCTGCATGTCGACATGCACAACATCCTAGCTCACTAGCGTACCGGACCCTATAGATTTGATCATCTTCGACTTGGCGCAACCCGTCACCTTCTGCTATCAATCTCTAGGTATTCCTCATCAGTTCGTGCACGGTGCCTTGTGGGAACCGAAATACCGCCGACCGTGGGGTACACGGTCTACTACAGCGCCCCCCAAATCACTACCAAGGCAGGCTTTGGCAGGGTGAGTCATTTGCCTTGCATTTTTGATAGCCGTCCGGGCTATCATCGATTGGCAAGTCGCTATCTGATCGACCGAGGTTTGGGAATCTGGCCCCCTCGTCGAGGAAAATCGACCTGGCAAGTACTCGTGCCTAGCGATCAGACTATGCGCAACTACGCGCACTGGCTCGCCAATTTCCTTGAATGGGCTGAACGGCGAAACGTCAATCTCTCGACGTGCACCTACCAAGTGGATCTGCTTGAACGTTATCAGCGCGAGATGCTGACCGGCACTTGGTCACGCGATCATCGCCCATTGAGCACGCAAACGATCAACCCACGCATGCAGTTGGCCTGTGACTATGACGTGGATGGCCGAAAAAGGACATCGCCGGCCTTTCGAAGCACCCCAAGCCATTCAGCCGGTACGGTACGTTGCCGGCGTTGGACAAACCGATGTACGTCGGGCCTATCGTCTCGGCATCGTGCGTCGAAATAAGCGCCATATTCGCCTACCCACGGACGACACCGTGCGAACATGGTTACAACAGGTCTATAAGAAGTTCGGCGATACGCTTGGGTTGATGTGCGAGACTGTCCTGCTAACCGCGGTCCGCCGCGAGGAAGTCGCGTGCTGGCGTATCGATACCCTGCCGGAGAATCCCGGAGATTGGCACGTCAGTCGCCTGGATGCGCCCGAATCAGCACAACGTGTCCTAATCGATATTCGCTTCGGCACGAAAGGAGCAAGCTACGGCCACGATCACGGCGACAAGATCGGCCCGACCCGCTCTATCTGGATTCCGCTAGATCTGGCTGAACGGCTGCACGGCTACCGTCAGCGCGGGCGAAACCAAGCGCTTCGCCATTGGGTCTTCGCAACGCCCGACACTCACGAACAGCGACAGCGAGTCCGCGATACTCCGCATCTATTTCTCGATGAAGTTACCGGCAAACGCATTTCGGCTCGCCAACTGTATCGCGCTTGGACCGGCGTGACATGCCCCGTAAGCGGTTGGTCACCGCACCGCGGGCGCGATTGGTGGGCCTGCACGGTTCTCTGGCGGGAGTTGCAGCGCCACGAGCAACTCGCTCGCGCCGAGCCGGGCGTCACAATGCATTTGCTCGAATCGTGTGCCATGAGCGTCATTCGGTTGTTGATCCAACCTCAGCTCGGTCATGCACATGACAGCACCACTTTGATCTATTTGCAGTGGGTCATGGATGCGGTCGGACACGACTTACCGATGCGTTATGAGCTCGCGTGTGATCCCACCTCATCATTCGATCTAGGATCCGTCGCATGAAGTCTATCCGTCCCTATTCAAAGGATCACCCCAACACGCACGTTGCGGCGACTGACGGCTCGCTAGGCAGCGCTGTAGTCGAGGCGCCCCCGCTCGAAACTGACCCACTGCAATTCTGGACAGCACATCCCACCCATCCAACGCACGTCGATCTGCGCATATTTAGAGATGGCAAACTAGTGCCCCAAAAGCACCGTTGTGCACGATGGAACGGCCCTTTTCAAGGACGGCCACAACTGATTGCCCAACTTGCTCCCACTCTTGCCATACTCCTGCAACATGCGGCGCCACCAACCGTACGACAACGCCTCCAAGGACTGCGTGCTTGGTGGCGCCTTTTCGATGCGGTCGAACGTGATGCGCAACGCGCAGGAACGCCAATTAGGTCGGTGAATAACGTTGCCGGCATCACGAATCTGCATCGACAACGTGCCGTCGACGATCACATGGCAAGCCGTGCGTTTAGCAATTTTGTCCAGCTGCTAAACCTCGTCCGGCAGGCCGAACACCTGCCGCCCCTACATTGGCAAGGACCGATCGATGCGACACCGATACGCACGCTTCCGCCGTTGGAGCAAATCCGACAAGTGCGCATTGCACTCAAACACGCTTGGTTCGCCACCTTGAATCGATGGGAACGTGCAGACCAGTTGCTGAATGGTGATCCTCCCATCAGCGAGGCAGAGCGGGAGCTTCTCAATAACTATCAACGTTTTCGACACTATGTTCTCCAAAGTCGCCATCCACTGCCGAGTGCACCGACAGTACGCGGAGAGTTGTCGAAGTTCCAATTCAGTCGACGGGGACTCAACCGCGTAGACATGTTGCGCGGCTTCTATCCAGATTCGAATGATGTTCGCATCGCATTTCATTTGTGCCTTGCCTATACCGGATGGAACCCCAGTGTCTTGCTAAGCCTCGACGTTGACAGCTCCATTATCGAACCGCACCCCAAGGATCCATCCCGCTATCTGATGGTCGCTAATAAGAGCCGCGGACAACGCACTGTCGTCTCCGAGGGGCTCTACAAATCTCGTAGCTCCGCCGGAATGATCATCCGGGCTCTGATCGAACGCACCGCCCCGCTACGCGACCACCTTCGCCGAGAAGTGGTGCTGGCTGAGCAACGCTGTGCTGACTTGCTAACACGCGGCGCTACACCACAGGACAGAAATACGGCATATCGACAGTGGGTCAGACTCAAGCAAGCGGTACGCACGCCGTGGCTCTGTACGGCCCCTAAACGTCAGGAAATCGCCTGGTTGACGCAATTGAACTACGCGTTCTCGAACACCATTCGAGCTCCGTATAGTTTCCTCGGCCAATTGATCCATGACCTGAACACCAAACTTCCACCTGATCGGCAGATTGCACCATTCACGGCTAGCGACTTCCGTGACGCGTTTGCCGCCTATGCGTATGACGTCAGTGGCGGAATGGCGCTGTATGTGATGAGGATGCTCGGTCACGCCCGCCCGGACACAACTCAGCGCTACCTGGATAACTCGCTACTCAATGCGCGACGCAACTGGCAGTATCTAACCTTCTCCAGCGCGCTGTGGCGCGAAGTTAAACACCACGGCGCAGTTGATCCAACAGTCATCGCCAAATGGACGCGCGATGGACAGGTCACCGACACTGAACGTCTACGCTTACAGACCTACCGTGCGCTCCAACGTAGCCGCATCGGAGTGGGCTGCCGCGATCCATCACATCCGCCCAAGTCCATTGCACCCGATTTCGTACACGACGGCATCGCGCTCTGCCCTGTCCAGCGATGCACCTTGTGTGTCGAACACGCTGTTATTTTCCCTGATAGCTTGCCTGGCCTCGCGATGCGGATGGCCGAGTTGTCCTTCATTCGCACACACATGTCGATGACAGCTTTTATGGAATCGACCTTTGGGCAAGAAATTTCCAACACTCAACTAGCCCTGTCCTACTTCGAAAAGGACAAAGTCGAGAGCCATCTGCGCTATTGGGAACAGCAAATCGCCAACGGAACGCATCGTGTAATCGATCACGACGGTAGCGCGTCAACTTAGACATGAGTTCAGCCCGTCACATCCGTTCAACGACGACACCCAGCGATGGTAATACGTCGTCCGCCGCCATCACAACGCAATCGTCTGAGCGCACGGTGCGTCGCGAAGCCAATGCGACGATTAACCACGCGCTGCAGTTGCATGCTATCGAGGACGTCCAACATCTCGATACGCCAGAATTGCAAACGCTCCAATTAATACTTCAGCATGGCACTCGAGTCGGACATTGGCAAACACCACCTCACTGGCACCCCGTCGCACGCAGCAAGGCCCTTCTGGATATTGATCTGAATCGACAGCTTGCACATTTTCTGCCGGATACAATGCGTCGGGCGGTCGAGTCACGTTCTGTCATAAACCAGACTCATGATCAGACTCCAGCTATTGAGAGCCTGCTACAGCAGGCCGTTTTGATCATGACACGCTATCTGGTGCTGCTACGTATCGCGCCCGCCGGCATGGGTGACCGTGGTACCAGGCGCCCACTCTCCCCTTCATCGGTACAAGCCATCGCCTACTACTACCTTCCGAAGTTGGTAGCGCTGGCTGTCTCGAACTGGTTGCGTAGCGGGCTCACCGATATTCCGAACCGCTTTGCCCTCGACTCACCTGCTACATCTAACAACCTTCTGCGTCTTGTTCGCCCCGCCGATGTCGACGGCCTAGCTAGCCATATGCGCGAAGGGCTTCATATCGAAATTCAGCGCATGACTATGTTCGCCGATCAGGGTTGGTGGCATGACGTGCCGGATTTCTCATCGCCAAGTTCGGTGCCGACATCCGTGCGCGGCCGGATGCAAATCAATCGACCGCCGCGCGTCCGTGACGTACACCTGCCACTCCCTGACAACTATGTCGCAGAGATGGGACAAAAGAGTTTGTGGTTGATCCAGACTCTCGGACCCAACCTCCTAACCGTCGGAAAACAAGTACAAGCACTGTGGGAGACCAGCACGACACCGGAAGTGACACCGCACGCCGAGCGCTACCGACGCCACCAAAACCTCCGTAAATTCCTTGACGTGTACGAATGGCACGATTCAACCGGCAATCCCATTGCAAAACCACCGTTTGTCATTCGCTTCGCACAAAAAGGCAAACACGGTCGCACCCATCCATCCGCGACTGTCGACGTCAATGAATGGCCACCGAAAACGTTTATCGACATCATGGGCTTGATGCAGTGCCTACAATTGGCCCATCTATTTGTTGTCGCTTTGTCCATGGGGGGACGTCGCTCAGAATTGCTCAGTCTGACTCGCTCTTGTCTGCAAGGTGCGCAAAACGGGCGCCCAAATGTCCGTGGTCGAACGTTCAAACAAGCTCAAGCCCACGAGGGCGACATCCGGAACTGGGTACTCCCCGATTTGGCCATCACGGCGATTGATCAGCAGGCACGCCTCATCGCGCTAGCCGAGACCATCGGCCCCATTATTCCGCGCTCCGAGTCGACAGCCCGCTCAGACCTCAGAAGTCAACCAACGCATCTCTGGACACAGATCCACGGCAACAGTTTCAGCGATCGTACTGCCCCCTTGACCGGCGTGGGTGCAGCCCTCGAGCGCTACGCCAAGACACTCGGTATGAGCAGCCGGCCAGGTGGGCAGCGATTTCGGTCGCATCGATTTCGCAAGACCATTGCGAGATTAGCAGCGCTTGCCATGACGCAGGCTCCCAAGGTACTCATGCACGTTTTCGGTCATCGATCGATCGAAATGACATTGCACTACATCCTGACCGATACTGACCTCCAGGCCGATATCGAAAAAGTCAGCCGCGAATTGCGCATCATGCGAGCCACTCAAGTTGTCGAGACCATGCTGGACCAGGATCAGCGACAAACATCGGCACCGTGGCCCGACAGCTTCGGCGGCCTCGCAACCGATACCATTCATCATGCATTGCGAGCACACCAAGCTCGTCTTCACCAACGCGGCGAGCAATGGGGGGCACATAGCGCTGTTGAACTGGCAGAGATCCTCACGCTGCAGGGCAAAGCTTGGAATCTCGTACGCCCCGGTATCATCTGCACCAAACTGCCCGGCACCGAAACCGGTCCGTGCAACAAGAGTCGTGGGCATCCGGAGCCATCCCGCTGTCAAACGCACTGTCGACATCGTCTTGAAGAGGCCTTTCTGCACGACGACGTCGATAGAGCCATTCGTGACGCGCTAGATGCCTATCGCAGCGCCAAGCATAACGGGGAAGGCCTGATGCAAGCCATGTGGGCGGGTCAGATTCGCACTCACCTGAGTCGTTTCGAAGACCTGCACCAAAAGTGGATGGCTAATTCTCTCGTATGCGAAATTATGCAACCGTGATCCACGGAGGTGACTTACCGTGACCGAAATCCCGCTCTCACATCCCTCACATTCCGATCCGTCTCGCTCACCCCCACTCCGTCAACCACGCTCAACCGCCATCGCGCAGCGCGTGCACGATGCCATGGCTCTCATCGAAAAAGAAATGCGTAACAACGGCGGACTCTACCCCTATAACCACCACCGTCTCTCCGCGGCAGAAGTCGCAAGACGAGCACAGGTCCATCCCACGACGTTGCACACGTCCGCTCAGCGCTCCCTCCATCGCGAAATTCGCGAGTGGCTCGCCAAGTTTTCTCCCCCTACCACCGTGGCTCGCGCTCCTTTGCGGCGAGGCCTGGCCCAACGTGTCGCGGATTGGCGCTCCTTATACGAACGTCTCGCGCAAGCTCACCGTGATACGGAACTCACGCTTCAGCAGCGTGAAGCTGAGCTCGTCGATGCAAAAGCTGAAATCGCCAATCTTACACGGGCACTCGCCAGCCTAAAGCGAACCCAGAAGGCGTCGATCACGTCGATGTCGCTCACGCACGGACCGCGTACCCCATCATCAACCTAAACCACGCAATTCGAGCGGAGAATACATCGAGGAGATGTTCGACTTCGCTAGGTGAATTCCAGTGCAATAAGCACCGTCAATAAGCCTATTGAGGAACTAGTTCCGGGGTCTCGGAGCAGATGACCAGCCGCGCCGATCCACGCGTCATGGCCACGTACAAGTGCCGGGAGTCCATGGTCTCTGGATTAGGAATGATCGCTACCTCAGCCTCCAGCCCCTTCAGCAACAAGGTACTCCCGACCGCGCGCCGGGGCAGGGGCCTGCTCTCGTGCCGATTCCGCTCGCGCTCTCGCACCGTGGCCTCTGCAAAAGTGCATCGGCCAGCCGCCGCCTCTTGCATGGCACGCAAGCAGCCGTACAAAACATCAGGCCGATACACGCGCGCGTTTTCCCGATGGGACAGAGCGCGCAGCGCCTCCGCTGCCAATAAATAGTTCGGCGTCGCCGCGAAGGCGACCAATGCTGCTTCGGCAGGTGTTGCTGGCATACGTGCCCTACCATGGCGAAGGCTTTCCAGCCGCGGCAACAAGGCAGCTGTGCCGACCTGCGTCATCGTGTCAGCAGCAAAATGGACCAATCGGGTCAACGCATCTGCCGCTTGCAAGTTGAACAACTGCCCAAAGGTAGTAAGGTCAGCCAAATCCACTGGCTCGACAGCCGTCGCTCCAGGTGTTTGACTCGCCATCTGCCTGCGTCCTCGGGGATTGCGGCTGTCACCAATCACCAGGACCTGCCCCTCCGGGGTCGCGGCCGCCGTTAATGCTGCAGCCAAACGCTGCCGCTCAGCTGTTTCCGGTCGCAGTTGAATCCAGACGACCTCGGCGGGCGCCTGTCGCAAATCGACATTGCCACCCCCATGCAACACCCTACGGCAATCAAGAAGCCACTGGCCCAATCTTGGCGTACCAGCATTGATCCAACGCCAGGGCTGGACGAGTTCACCGATCGGAGGGAACTGCACCAGCACATGAGCATCCCAGTCGACCAGTTGATTCCCTCGAAACCCAAAGATAGCCTGCATCGGATCACCAAGCACACAAGTAGGCAGTACCGCGGCAAGCGCCGTCACTAAGGCGTGTTGAACCAGATTACAGTCCTGGTATTCGTCGACGATGAGATGGGCGTAGGTCGCGGCAAGGGTGTCGTTCAGATGGCTGTCTTGCACAAGTCTGCAGGCAGACTGACGGATGACCGGATAATCGACATTGGGGTTTCGCAATTCGAGAACCGCAGCCGGGATACCGCTACGCTCCGGAAAGGTGCCAACCAATCGCATGGCAAAGCCATCAATGGTGGCCACGCGATATGCCGAAGGTGGCACGCTGCCTCGTTGCATGCGGAGCCGCAAGGTGGCCACACCGGCGTTTGTGTGAGTAAGAATGAGGACGGGCTTGGATCCCGCATGCTGCTTTAGGGTATCGGCAATGATCTGCGTCTTGCCACAGCCAGCCGGCGCCGTCACCGTGCCACGTCGAAACGTTAGGAGATCGTACTCAGGCGGCATGGGCCCAACGAAAGATGTGTTTGATCAGTTCAACGAATCCAGCCTCTGAGTGCTCGAGATTGGGTCCGACGATCTCGCGCGCCAAGCGTTCGAACTTGGTGATCGATTTGTACCAACTGTTCTTTCTGTTTCTTGATGCCAGGGCCAGTGACAAACGAACATCTGGCGGGTACGGATGCTGTTGCTGCCGATGCCGCCGAATGCCATCAAGCGTTATCCTTCCTTGTGACTGCGTGGCTATATGCGCTGCCACAAGTTCCTCATCCAGAAACTCAATAGCGTATTCGAGTAAGGTATCTATCGCTGCATCCGGAAGGCTAAGAAAGAGTTCATCCTCCGAGGCGCGCGCAGGCCTCCACGTGGTCAACGCCCCGCCTGCCGCGAGATAGGCGTCGACAAGTTCCTGGGGCGGCGGTTTGTCAGCGTCGACCAGCACCATGACGCGATAGCCCAATTTCAACATGGCCAAGCCGCGAACGAAACATCGGTCCGGTTCTCCTCCCCCTACATTCACGTAGGCCGCCCCTGCCGCCAAAAGCGAACGGAAGCCTACGTCCGTCCAGTATTGATCCAGACCACGAATAAGGCCAACCTCACTTGCCCCCTCGCAGACGATCACGCTACGCGCGAGGAAGGCCTCCGGATCCAGTCGGATCGTACTCTGCACGTCGTCTGCAATACCCACAAGGCGTACCTGATGAATACCATCGGGGTCTTTTCGCATCACGAAGATCTGGTTGCCGTTGATCTCTCGGACAGCCACGGGCGAATGAGTGGTCAGGAAGACCTGAAGTGGCGGAGGATTCTCCTTAGCCCCTAGGGAATCAAGCAATCGCACGAGCCGGTGCGGTTCCAGACCATACTCAACCTCGTCCACCAACGCGATGGAAGCGCGCCCGGCCGCCGCACGCTGCAAACCCGCGACCAGTAACCGAGAGGACCCCGTACCCAGCGACCGCAAGGGCACCCCTTGCTCATCATGCAAGGCAATAGCACCATCGCCAATGGAGACAGAGTGCGCGTCCAGTAGCGCTTGAGCCTGCGCACCCACCGGAACCCCCAATTGGCCGGCGGTCGTAGTGACGATTTGCAACGTTTCCAGCAGTTGAGCACCAGCCTGGCCTCCGAATCTAGCCCGAGCCTCACGAGCCGCATCGGCTAGTTCAGCCCCCAGGTTAGGACGCTCTTCGGATACGCGATTCAGTACGGATCCGCGGGTCCACGACAGATTGGAGTTCGCGTAGGTGCCGAGGCGAGCGGGTGCCAGCATGAGTCGATCTTTCCGGGCGATGCTACGCTCCTGCCCCAGTGCTTGCGCGCGTTGAGACACCAGCGACCATACCGGCTCCAGTTCGCTGTCCACCGTTAGGCGCAGTACGAGGACACTTTCCACCCCCTGTCGGGGTTCTTCCTCGATCAGCCCCGTGACGGCGTTGAAGGCCTGTAGATAGTGGCCATATGTATCTAGGTCTTTAAGCGAATCGGGTAGCGCGCCCAGCGTCAATGTAATCTGGATGGGTTGCGTGACATTCAAGCCAAAAAAATCGGTATCACTAAACGAAACATTTCGCCGCGCACCTAGGCAGAGGTCGATGGCGTCGAGGACAGTGGATTTGCCGCTATCGCCCGCACCAATCAGACAGTTCAACCCAGGCGCCGGACGCCAACTCAGGGATTGAATGGATCTGAAATGTTGGATGTCAATCTTGAATATTCGCGCCACGCTTCTCACCCGTGTATTGGTATCGGCTTCACCGCTAGCCGCAATTATTCGTTCTTTCTTTGTCCCCACTCCACCGCTGATACGCGAACATGGTCGCGTGCCACCATAGCAAATGAACGTGTCCGAGCTTCAATTGCGTCCCGGTGAACCCAGATACATCTTCTGAATGGCTCCTGCATATTGCGGCAGCCATTCACGATCGCCGTCGCGAATCGAATGCCGATACTCCGACGCTGAAATCAAAACTTGACCACGATGCTCACGACAGACTACATCCAGTTCGTCCAGGTACCGCTTTAGATCTTCGCTATTCAGTTCCTGTTGCTTTGGTGTATCAAGTATCAGAAAGCGCAACGGGCGCCCAGCGTCCTCAAGATAGTGCTCGAAGATCGCCGCATGAATGGCTAGAATCAGCCGACTCTTAGTACTTCCTCCAATGATATCCACCGGTTCGCCACCGAACCGGAAGCGAAAATCCAAATCAATGTCAACGTCACGTGATGCGTTTGGTGTGTGCAGGATGTCCATCCACTTCACGGTTAGCTCCCTGATCCGCAAGCGCAATCGATTGAAGCCAAGATCGGACTGACCGCCCCCACTCAACGTATCAATGCGGTCCAGCAAACGCGAGCGCTCCTCATCAAGCCTCACTTGCTTCCACCGCTCATCGTTTATTTGATCAAGCGTAGCGCGCTGTTGCTCAGCGTCAAGTAACTGACGAGTCAGTGCCTGAACCGCAAAGACAATCTGGCTCGTCGGCGTTCTTTGCTCTGGCGCCTTGAGTTTTGAAAGAATCGCTTTCCGTTCCGAATCTTGATCTGCAATCCGCGCCTCTAGCACGGTAAGCTGGGTCTCTGTTCGAGTCGTGTTTGCTTCGATATCCTTGATCTGATCTTTTAGATATAGAAGATTTTTTCCATAGGATTCCTTGCTTGTTGAAAACAAGCCACATTCGGAGTTCCCACAGATGTCAAAGAACGTCTCAAACGCTCGCTTAGACTCCTCATTGAGCGAGAGCGTCCTGATTTCACCTTCAATCTCCGCACGAATTGATTCGATCCCCGCAAGCCTCGCGCGAAGCTCACCGTGCTCACGACGCAACTTTCTGAGCTGCTCCTCCTTCTCCTGGAGCAGTTCCGTCAGTGCCTCTGCAGCCGCACCTTGGGCATCAACTGATTCACGAAGATCGTCGATCTGCTCTGTGAGTGTCGTGGCTCTAGCGACAAGTGCCTCATACGCTTCCGTTGAGTCATCTCGGTCCGCGCTTAGATTTGCGACCAACTTCTGTTGATGAACAATTCGCTTCTGAATGGCCTCCAGCTGCTCCTTGGCTTCCAGCAGATCCCGCTTCGCGTCATACGAGTGTCGCTGGCTCAACCCAAAGGCAAAGCGAACCATCTCTACAAACTGGTTCTGAATGAAGGTATCGGGAGCTCGATATGGCTCGATGTAGCCACCGTCCTGCCGAACATAGAAGATTGGTAGCAGCGTCGATACGTATGGCTGCGTCCTTTGCTTGTTTGTCCCAACGAGGTCTGGAACTGGCATTCCCAGCGTGTCAAAGAGCTGCCGCGAAAACCCGCCTTCGTCGAAAAACTCAAAGGCCTGCTCACCAGCTTCGAGAACCGCGTGAAACTCCGATTGAATATCGCGTCTTACAACGACCTCGATGTCATCGTGCCGGAAGGTTAGGACTGCGGCTTCGCAATGCTCATAGATGTCGTCTCGGAATTTCGTTTTGAACCCGAGACAAAACGCAATCGCCTGTACGATCGGTGTTTTACCGCTACCGTTAGGGGCGAACAACGACGTCAGTGGATCGCCGAATTCCAGCGTTGCACTTTCCCACCCGTTTGCACCGCGCGGTAGAATCTTGAGCGTGGTCAACTGCATTTATACTTCGGCGCCGATGCGCCGCTCCGCTCGAATGTTGTGGTAACTTCTTTCAATGATCAGCATGGCCTCGGCTAACATCGAGCTTTCCTCTTTGAACACATGCTGAATCACCTCTCGCCCGCGCGATGTCGCATTGACGACCGAAGCCCGTGGGTCAACTTCGACGAGACCGGTTCTCTCGAGAAAAGTAAGCGCCTTAACCGTTCGGATCCTCAAGTTTGCCGACCATCCTATGTCTTGAGACGACCCTTTAAAACCTGCAACCGTCCTCTCAAGGCACTCCCCGACCAGTTGCCCGAGCTGTGCCGCCGCCGGCTTGCTACGCCCTTTAGAAAGAACCAGGATCACCATCGCCAGCAACGGGAGCTGAAACAAAGCTTCGTTACTCAGGGACGGATGGTATGTTATCGTCCGGCGCTCTATCGATAAGCGGACGCCACGTCGTGAGGCTTCATGGAAGAAGTCGTCGTAGTTCATGGTCATCGCTGCTTCACCCCGACGGAACACACTGCTCCCAACAACAATTCTCGATCCACCGCTTCAAACTTCTTGCAGATAGGATCGGCTATCAGATCATTCAGGAGCGTATACAGCGTGGAAAAATCGCCAGAACCCTTCATCCATTGAGCGTACAGCGCATTGATCTTGTCCATCAAGAAGGTTAGATCAAACGGCGTATAGATGTGTCGAGCTCGCCGATGCCAGATATCCCAGTTCACCTTGCATCGCGAAGCGAACTCGATCATGTCGTCCGTTGCCCCCGACGTCTTCAGCCAGCGCTGAAGAATGGATGCGGTCTTCAAGACCTTTTTGTCTTCGCCAGCACGAAGCGCGTCGTAGACGGCCCGTGAGATGCTAAGTACCTCAAGAAGGTCATCGAGTGCGACGCCAACCTGAACGGCAAGGTCGTGCGGCTTTACGCCTTCAAGCGTAGCTTTCGACTTCCGGAAGACCAAATCCAGCAGGCTATTCGCAATTTCGTTGGTCTCCTGATAGGTCAGGTCGACTTCACTGTAGTTGTAGATCGCCGTTCGAGCGGCAGAAGAAAACACATCTCTGTCGTGGGCGATATATGAGACAGCTGGTCGGAGCGAGAGTTTGCTTAATACCTCATCCGCCTTCACGGCATCACTACCTGCATCAATTGCGAAGATCGCATCGAAGTGCTTCGACAGGAAGGTTGCACACTTTGACTTCGGCAGCTTCCCGCGGCACTCGTCGACGACGGTAATCACGTCGTCTGTAAAATGAACGTTTGAGAGCAGGGTCACCTCAGCACATGCGTCGTCAAACAGAATTCCGTGCGTCAGTAGTTTCCCCGCGAAGCTGTCTTTGATCTTCTTCAAACTTTCAGCATCGACGCCCTGCCGGTTTTTCTTGAACGCGAAGACATCAAGAAGACTCCACTGATGATTCGCCTTCTTCTTCGTTTTCACTTGAAAGAAGTGGAAGGTTGTGTTTCCATCGACAACCCGACGAACAACAAAATCGTCGTGGTAGTCACAATAGATGCACTCAACTCCATTGCCCTCAAGGATCTCAAGTGCCGCAAAGGCAGCCGCCTGAAACTGCATGTCGAAACGCGACAGCGTTTCACGTCCGACGTCTTCCCCGGGAGCGACGACTTCTATAGTTTTCATAGATCGCCCATTTATGTTTTCTGCGACGTCATCGCAGCACACCGCATTTTATCCGGGAACTTGTCGCTTGGCATCCACAAAGCAACCCCATTTAGAGCGCCTGCCGCTGATTGCAACCACGTAGGCGCAGCGATGATCGCCGCCATTGGCCGGAAAGTACATCGACGGCACGCCACTGTATGCCAGCGCCTGGTTGCACAGTGGCGTGCCGTCGATGTACTTTCCGGCCAATG
>Ga0157369_10005181_pt1 | contig 15245 bp, 16 predicted proteins | sample C25metaG_FD_113461 | JGI IMG/M metagenome (GOLD analysis project Ga0157369, IMG submission 113461) | Corn rhizosphere microbial communities from Kellogg Biological Station, Michigan, USA - C2-5 metaG | ecosystem: Host-associated > Plants > Roots > Rhizosphere > Soil | place: USA: Michigan... | reverse complement strand
TGCAAGGCGCCTATCGAACCACGAGGACCGGGACGGTCGTCTTCACCAGCACCTCTGAAGTTTGACTGCCGAGCAAAACCTTCTGTATGCCCCGTCGACCATGGGACGACATGACTATGAGATCGCAGCCTTTCAGCTTGACTGCTCTGGTAATGGCCTCAGCAGGAAATTCGTCGATTTCATGCTGCAGGTCCACCGTGATGCCATATTGAGCGGCCCTTTGCTCAATCGACTTATACTGCTCCTTCATGTCCCGATCGATTTGCCGGTCGTATCGGCCGAAGGGGTCGTCAACGCCGCCGGCAATGGCCGCCTGCGCAACTGCCGCTTTGAGCGGCTCGGTAACGGTCAGAACCGTCACCTTAGCACCGAGTGGTTTGGCAAGTGCCAAGCCATGTTCGAGACCCCTGGTTGCAAGCTCAGAGCCGTCGGTCGCAATCAGAATGTGTTTGTACATTGGCCTCTCCAGTCATTGACGTAGCTCATTCAGAGCCGGTCCCGGACATCTCCGCAGGTGGCCGGCGAACGCGCCGGTGAAAGCTTGGCCGGTGAACTGGGAGCCGGAGCCGCGGCATCCCGGCAGGATGAGGCTAATGAACGACAAGCACCGGGACCGCCGCCGTCACAACGACCTCTGATGTCTGACTGCCAAGCAGAACCTTCTTGATGCCGCGTCGGCCATGAGATGCCATGACAATCAGATTGCACCCCAGCTTTTGCGCGGTTTCGACGATTGCGCTGGCTGGATGGCTGTTGGCAACATGTACGGTTTTGACCTCAAGCCCCATTTTTGCAGCCGACGCCCTGACTATCGACAGTACACCCTCGGCAAGTTTCGCCTGGTCGGCCTCGTAGTCCTTTAAATCCAGTGCCCACGCACCATCGCCCATTGCCAGGACTGGAAGCGGCTCGGTGACGGTGATGATCGTGACCTTGCTGCCAAGCGTCCGGGCAAGTGACAGGCCATGATCGACACCCCGCTGTGCGAGTGCGGAGCCGTCGGTCGAAATGAGGATGTGGGTGTACACGGCGCCCTCCAGTCCTGTTGCAAGTCCATCACGCTAACCCTTGATCTGCTCATCGACAAGGAGGCAACCTGCGGCGTATCGATGACATAATTTTGGATGACTGTTCCCCTCAACCGGATCAGAGCGGTCATGCAAGTCAGCAGGCCGGCTGACGTTAGTGTTTGCGTCAATCAACTCCTCAAGGATGATAGGGGAGCGGAAGGATACGAACATTGGAGCTGCGGTTACTTGCGCGTTCGGACCGACTGACGCTGGCGATAAATTTGAGGAGAGGCGGGGCGACTCGGTGGAGGGTCTTGACGCTCCGTCTGCAGGAGACCTCCTGGCATCGGATCGGCGCAGCATTACGTGCAGAACTCTAGGTGGTGCGAGGGTAATCTTGCGAAGTCTCTCAGGAGAGACCTGATCTCGGCATCCCAACGTCGGGATGCCGACGCGTCGCGCGACATTGTACGTGAGTACGCGCTGGAAGCACTTGGGGATGAGGATACGGTTCTGGTCATCGATGAAACCGACTTTGGTCGAGTAGAGATCGCTTGACGCTCCCTGACGGAAGCGAAAATGCAGCATTCCCGCATCCGGCTGCTCAGACGAGTACTCAGGCCTTGTCCGTACTTGGAGGGCCCATCTCGATCTGTTGGCATTGGCCCGCATTGGTCGAGGCGTTGTTCACCAGGCCCTTCTCGGCAGCGTAACGCTGCGGGTGCCCAAAGAAGTCGCCTGTGATATTCTGATCGCGATCAAGCCGATGATCGAGGAAGCGATTGAAGTTGGCTGCAAGGGAGGTCTTCCAGTGTCATTCAGAAAACTTCTTGTCCCGCTGGCAGGCGTCGATGGCGACTTGGCCGCGATTGACGCCGCCCTGGTGTTAGGTCACGAGTTCCAGGCTCGGATCGAGGCCCTTCATGCCAGAACAGCACTTGGGTATTCCGATCCCATGGAAGCAGGTCGCGTGCGTGCACTGTTTTCGAGTCGCTGCAAATATTACGGGATCGAGGAGTTGGGCAATCAAGCGACCGATAGGATGTCGGCACGTTTTCTGGAGCGTCAGGGGATGGAGGCCGATCTCATCGCGGAGCATGGTCGCCTCTCCGATCTGATCGTATTTGCACATCCGCACTCAACCGACCTCCCGTGGCCCAATATTTCGGTACAGAGCGCGCTTCGAGAGTCAGCTCGGCCCGTCCTTCTGATGCCAAACACGGTCACGCAAGTAGGTAAGCGCAATATAATCGCTTGGAACGGCTCGTTAGAAGCCGTCCGGGCCGTCACGTTTGCGATCCCAATCCTTGCGCGAGGCGAGAATACTCTCGTGGTTACGGTCGGCAAATATGACGTTCAACCGTCCGGCGAAAAAGTTGTAGAGTACCTCAATTGTCATGGAATTGAAGCCGAGAGCAAGATTGTCCCTCTCGAAGAGTCGGAAAGCTCGACATTGCTCTCGGCTTCACTGACCTTCGGGGCGGATCTGATCATTCTCGGCGCATATACCCGTCATCGCACGGGGCGTCCCGTATTTGGTTCAATGAGTATCGAAATGATCAAACAGAACAAGATCCCAATATTTATGGCACATTAGAGCTGACCGCAGCGTCGGTCATGTGGGTGCCACAGAGAGAAGGACGGCAGAAGCGATAAAAGATCGTCTTGTTCTTGCGAGCAGCAGCGACGACTTCGTAGCTCAGCAGACGCCAGCGATCTCCCATGCCGCCTGGATTCAACCGAGTAGCGACGCAACCACCTGTTGGAGTATGTAGATGACCGAGCCCCCTTCAATCTATCTGACCCAGGACGACTGCGATCGACTGAGTAATTTGTTGGAAGCCTATGCAGCCGGCTCGGGCGGTCGTCGCTTTGACGCTCTCGAAAACGAGCTGGCTCGGGCCATCGTCGTTCCTCCGGAGCAGATTCCGAAAGACGTCGTGACGATGAACTCCCGCGTCGTCTTCGAGGACGAAACAACGGGTGAACGGCGCGAGGTTACACTGGTCTATCCCGCACACGCCGACATCGGCGCGGGCAAGATTTCGATCCTGGTTCCGGTCGGCAGCGCGCTGTTGGGACTGCGTATCGGACAGTCGATTGACTGGAACTTGCCGAACGGGCAGCGGCGCCGCTATCGCGTCATCGCGGTGCCGTACCAACCGGAAGCGGCGGGCGACCCGGGTTAACCTCCATCCGCGCTATCAACCGGAAGGGAACAACGAGGTGGTCCGGCTGATGAAGCAGCCCAATCTCCATCGCATTCCCATTACTGAAAACGAACGTCCCGTTGCCCCCTCGAGGCTAATGCGACAATAGTACCGGTATCTCAAGGTTGGCGCGATAGACATCGCGTGTGGCGCTGCCTAGCATGAGTTCCCGCTCGAACCCGTGCGCGAACCCACCCATTACCAGCAGATTCGCGCCTGCCTTTCGTGCATACGTCAGAAGCGCCGTACCGACGGCGAGTTCCTCGCGATTGACGGCCACGAATTTCGAGGCAATGTTCCATTGCCGAAGATGACGGCACAACGCATCGCCCGTACCTGGCGTAGAAATAGTCTTGTCGTCGACTACCGACACGACTGTCACATCGCGCGCCCGCACGAGGAGCGGAAGGGCATCGTGCACTGCGCGGACCGCCGCACGTGTGGCATCCCATGCAATGACAATCCTCTCCCCTGCAAATTCGCCAACACCCTGCGGTACGAGTACGAGCGGCCGGCCGCTCCCGAACAGTACGCCATCGACCAGGTCTTTGCGCGGAGGCTGGAGCGGCCCATACGAGTCGACGATCAAGACGTCTCGCAGTTGCGCCGAATGGATCACGCGCTCCCGCAGCGAGCGAAATTCGTCGTCAGGTGCCACAGTCTCACACGACACGCCCGCAGCCTTAGCTGCGGACAGGACGAACTTTGCCGTTAGCTCCAACCGCTCACTGGCTGATGGTGGCTCGACACTTGCACCGCCGGCCTGCCTGATGTCCGGCTCAGGCGCATAATCGATCGATTCGATTCCTGCAATCAACACCGACAAGCGGGCATCATAGGCGCTCGCCAACCCCAAAGCGTAGCGCGCTGCGGCCGACAGGCGGTCGCCAACGCCTGGCGAGAGCAGAGCAAGCACATCCTTCATGCAAGAAATCCTTTTTTGCGATGATGCCGGCCATCGATCGGCGCGCATTGACGTAGCGCAAACTTTCGGCGCGCATCCTTCACTGCTCTGAACGGAACATGCCGATGACGGACTACATCGTTGCAGGGAGCACAAATGGCGTATCGAACCAGGATACACTCAACAAGGGCGCTCGTTCAGCGAGTTTTGGTGGCCTGCACTATTCGATCACGCACGTCGCCCAAAAAGGAAGATCGCGCCAATCGGAAGGATGAAACCAAGCACGGCTGCCGTAATCAACAGCGGACCAAGCTGGGAGTAGTCGCCACGCTGGACGACGAAAGCCTCGTTCAGATACTTGGTCTGCAGCTGGCCTGCGACAAGCGCCAGATTCATCAGCGAGGCCATGAGGGCGAACCACGTCGCACGGTGACCTTCCGGCGCGTAAAACGCGATCAGCGTAAGCAGAGGGATCATGCTGAGCTGGGTGAAGGGCGAGGCGGCCGCCGCGTCAATCACGGCGATCGCGCGCGCGCCGAACCCAAACGTTTCCTCCGTCCAGTGATGGAGGCCAAAGAACAAGCCGATATTGGGCAACGACAGGATTGCTCCGGCGACGGCAAGCCAGAACAGCACCTTGGTCACGGAATATTCCGTCAGTTGCTTGCTGAAGGTCCACATCGCGACAATGGCGATGATGGCCGCGGTTTGACGAAGGCTGCCATAGAAGGCCTCGTCGAACTTGAGCACGTCGAGCGTCCACCAGAAATAGCCGTCCCCGACGGATGGCGTGGCGCGGAACGCGAAGATGATGATGCTCGCGAATAGAATGGCGCGCCTGGTCTTCGCGTCGAGTTCGCGGGTCACGAAGAACAGCATCGTGCAAATTACCAGCATCGAGAGGACGAAGACAAACTCCTGCGCAAATGGCAGACCACCAAGGGCGACAGCCAGGACGATGAGCCCAAAACCGATGCCGCCGCCGAGGATGCGCCAGTCAAGCGGCCGTCGCTCACCCGATTCCGATCGAATCAGCAGCACGCCTAAAGCCGAGATGGCGGGAATGACGAGGCCGAGAAGAAATACCGTTTCACGGACAAGGAACTGGGCGAGCCATCCGGACAATCCTGCCACGGCGAGGATTCCGATGCCGAGCGCAAGGCGGCCGAGGACCTGAACCATGCCAAGTTCGGCCCGGATCTCGTCCTCCGGGCGAGCATTCCCGGCCGAGTCCACGCGGGATACGACCTCGGTCGACATCGCGTCCGCCACGACGTCCTGGATCACGGTCCCGACCACAATCAGCATCGCACCGAGAATGTAGAGGTGATCGGCCCGGCTGAACGCGATCCAGCCGCCGGCCGCGCCAGCCAGCGTGAGCATGCCGGAGGCAGTGAAAACGGCCCCGATCAGGATGTAGGAACGCCGCTGTGAGCCGAAAATCGGAACGCTGTCGACGAGCTGGCCGAACACCATCTTGATCGTCCACGGCAGGCTGAGCCAGACGGCTATTCCGGCAAGTTCCGCCGGAGTCAGGGTCAGGCGCTCTTTGACCCACATGTCCCGGCTTACGTCGATGATACCCAGCGCGCCGTAGGCAAAATAAACCATGAGCAGCGGCAGATAGGTGCGACGAAAGCCAAGGATAGGTCGCATGAGGCTGGGTGACCATGCCGTGACAGCCTTGAACATTGCTTCCTGCAATGTGTCTTGCGGCGGCGGCCCGTCCGTGGGCTGTCTCATGAGACTGGTTCCTTGATGCGAATCAAATTCATCCGCAAGCAAGAATGTATTGAAAGGATATGCATCGCCACTGGCCGGTCGGGCACGCCCGACTCGTCGTGATACAGAAGGACCGGCGGCTCAACAGCCGCGTACCTGCAGCGCACGCGATACAATCCGGCCATCTTTCGGCATCTTGCCCCGCACTATGGCATACTTCGGCTGCCATCATATGAAGGCAGCCGGCTGGATCGATCGAGGAGAATGCTGAATGTCCGTCCAGTCCGTAGCAGCACGGGACGCGTCACCGCGTCTTGTTCGGTCGCTCACGTTGACACACGCGGTATTGTACGGGCTCGGCGTAACCATCGGAGCCGGCATCTACGTTCTTGTCGGTCTGGCTGCGGGGCGCAGCGGCATGCATGCGCCACTTGCCTTCATGGGGGCGGCACTCGTAATGGCTTTCAGTGCGGCATCGTTTGCCGAATTGGGAACACGCATGCCGGTGAGTGCCAGCGAGGCGGCCTATGTGCAGGCCGCGTTCGGGCTTAATTGGCTCAGTCTCGGTGTCGGGCTTCTTGTGGTCGCGACGGCAATCGTGTCTGCCGCGGCCATCAGCGTTGGTAGCGCAGGCTACATCGCGGTGTTTCTCCCCCTGCCCGCTCCGTGGATCATTTCAAGGGTAGTGCTTGCGATGGGTATCGTAGCATGCCTGGCCACGGTTCAGTCGGTCGCCTTCGCCGGGCTTATGACACTCATTGAGGTAGGAGGCCTCGCCCTGATCATTCTTGCCGGCTTTGGTCACGGCACCGACGTTGTCACCCGCCTTCCAGAGATCTGGCCTTCTGCCGGCGATACGGCGGCCTGGGTCGGAATAGCCGGAACAACTCTTATCGCCGTCTTTGCCTTCATCGGTTTCGAGCATCTCGTAAACATTGCCGAAGAGCTCAAGGATCCGAGTAGAACCCTGCCGCGGGCGCTGTTCCTGACGCTGGGCCTGACCGCGCTCATCTACGGACTGGTTGCGTGGATCGCGGTGACAGCAGTGCCTCCGCAAGAGCTCTCCCGCTCTTCGGCACCCCTTGCGCTGGTCTTCGAGCGGCTCACGGGCCTGCCGCTCGCTATCATGAGCGCAATCGCCATTGTCGCGACGCTTAACGGCGTCATCGTCCACATGATTATGATTGCCCGGGTGATCTATGGGCTAGCCGATCAGGGTAGCCTGCCGAAAGCCCTTACACGACTGAACCCGTTGACGCACACGCCTCTTCTGGCAACGGCGGTCGGCGTTGGGACAATTCTCGTGCTTGCGCTGGCCGCTCCGCTCGCGGGTCTCGCCGATCTAACGGCAGCCTTCCCGTTGGTGATTTTCGCGGTCGTAAACCTCGCGCTGATCCGGATCAAGAGCAGGAATGACGCCTCGTCACCGGGGACGTTCATTTGCCCGCGATGGGTGCCGTTTGCGGGCCTCATTTCCAGTGTCCTGCTTCTCGTGGTCGACCTGATCGTATGATGAACCGCTGTCAGCCGGCGGCTTCGACGTCTGACAGCGCTCGCCAGCGCGCCGCCAATCTCCGGCACAAAGCGGCCGCGCGGTGTGAGACGAAATGTCGTACAATCCTGAACAGGCCGTTCGGACCGCGCTCGGTGATTACCGACGCTATCCACCCGCGGTCGAAGGCATGACACGCAGATTATCGGTAACGGATTCGATTCCGGGCGTCGCCTCGGCAGCGACGCGGATGGCTGCCTTCTCATCCTTGCTGAATACGAAGCCCCAGAGGTCGGCGTGGCGATCCTTGACGATGACGTTGAACGGTCTGCTCGCCCACGGCTGATCCTTGATGCCGTCGACGATGCGCAGACGCAGCACACGGTCGGCTTCCCCCGTTTCACGGTCGTCGGCGACGCTGGCCAGCGCCTGTAGCAGGTTGGCGCGGCTGACGATGCCGACCACCAAGTTGCTGTGGACGATCGGCACCCGCTTGATGCCGTGCTTCTCCATGAGGTTGGCGATTTCGCGCAACGGCGTTTCGGGCGTCGCCGTGATCACGTCGCGGGTCATCACGTCGCTTACGCGCTTGCCATGAGATTTGACAAACTCCTGCGCCAGCGTGTCGGCCGGCGTGAATGGTTCAAGCCGCGACGAGCGCTGCCGGTCGGTGTCGATCTCCGCGCGGCGGATCAGATCGCCTTCCGAGACGATGCCCACAAGCCTCGCGGTAATGTCGATGACAGGGAGCGCACTGACGCCGTTGCGGACCATTGCATTGGCGGCGACCTGAACCGGAATATCAGGACCAACCGAAATGACCCCGCGAACCATCACGTCTTGAGCCTGCATCTGAGCCTCCTCTTCGTACGAGAGCACTCTAGGCCGCGACCAACGGAGATGGTTGAGCTATGTCAAGCGAGCGGACCGGCTTATACTTTCTCACCATCAATCTGGAGAATGACCAGCATGCACGCCTACCAGGCCAATTGCCCTGGCGTGTCATTTGAACCTCTCGTAGGTCGTATTGCTGGCCACCGCCAACATGCTCGCCACAGTCCCGGACCCCTTGCTGGACCAGAGATGTCAGTCTGCCATCGACACCGAGGAAGAGAAACTGGATCGCGCGGCGTTATCTGGTGCGGCGACAGCTCGAGGCCAACGGCTGAAGACCGAGCAGGTCGAGATTGATGCGGACACGCGAAAGCTCACTATCGGAGCCGAAGGAGCTATCGAGATCCGGATCGACTCCTGAGCGCGGCCAGTTGAAGCTCCTGTTTGCGAATTCGATGCCTTGCGATGGCCTGACCATCAGCTCAGTTGAACCATTCTCGGCTCTCGTGAGCACCGAGGTTTTGGCGAGGCGCTGTCATGATAGCGGTCGTGTCACAGCAGCGAGGTTGCTATCGGCAGCGGGTGCTGCGCTCAGAGCAATCAAGTCCTTCTCGTCGAGTGTCTCCTTCTCGAGTAAAAGGCGCGCGGCACGCTCGAGCAGCTCGCGCCGGTCAGTCAGCAGACTGACAGCACGCTCAAAGGCGGCGTCCACAGTAGCGCGCACCTCCGCGTCGATAGCATCGGCGGTAGCATCGCCGTAATCCCGCTCCTGCGCGTAGCCTGCGTAAGGGGTTGGACTCAGGAAGGCGGGCTGATTTTTCTCAAGCGCCACATGGCCGAGCTTCTCCGACATGCCATAGCGTGTTACCATGGCACGCGCAATGTCGGTCACCTTGGCGAGGTCATCAGCCGCCCCCGTAGATAAGTGCCCGAACACGATCTTCTCTGCGCCCCGACCGCCAAGCAAAACAACCATTTTATTTTCCAGTTCCTCGCGTGTCATCAGGAAGCGGTCTTCCGTTGGGCGCTGGATGGTGTAGCCCAGCGCGCCGACCCCGCGTGGGATGATGGAGACCTTGTGCACGGCGTCCATGCCCGGCAGCGCCATGGCAACGAGCGCGTGTCCCATCTCATGATAGGCGACCACCTCACGCTCCCTGGGGTTGAGAAGTCGGTTGCGCTTTTCCAGCCCTGCCACAATGCGCTCGACCGCATTGTTGAAGTCTCCCATCGTTACAGCATCTGCCTTGCGGCGTGTGGCGAGCAACGTGGCTTCGTTGACGAGGTTGGCGAGATCTGCACCAGTGAAGCCGGGTGTGATCGCGGATACCTTCTCCGCGTCGACGTCCGGTGCGAGCTTGGCCTTCTTCATATGAACAAGAAGAATCGCGGTCCGGCCCTGCTTATCCGGCCGGTCGACCAACACCTGGCGGTCAAAGCGACCCGCGCGTAGCAGCGCCGGGTCGAGAATCTCGGGCCGATTGGTGGCAGCCAGCAGCACCACGCCGATGGTCGGATCGAAACCATCAAGTTCCGACAGGAGCTGATTGAGTGTCTGCTCCTTCTCGTCATGCCCTCCCATCAGCGGCCCGATGCCCCGGGCGCGGCCGAGCGCGTCCAGCTCGTCGATGAAGATGATGGCGGGCGCCTTTTCCCGCGCCTGATCGAACAGATCGCGCACGCGCGCCGCGCCCACGCCAACAAACATCTCCACGAATTCCGAGCCGGAGATCGAGAAGAACGGTACCCCAGCCTCGCCAGCGACCGCGCGCGCAATCAGCGTCTTCCCCGTGCCGGGCGGTCCGACCAGCAGCACACCCTTGGGCATACGTCCGCCAAGCCGACCATATTCCTCCGGGTTCCTCAGGAAATCGACGATTTCCTGAAGTTCCACCTTGGCCTCATCGACGCCGGCTACGTCCGCGAAGGTCACTTTGACGTCGGTTTCGACATAGACCTTCGCCTTGCTTTTGCCGATCTGCATCAAGCCGCCGCCAGCGCCGCCTGCCATGCGCCGCATCATGAACACCCATACGCCGATGAAGAGTGCCACCGGCACAATCCACGACAATAGATCGCGCAGGAAGGTACTTTCGATCTGGCCCGTGACGACGACGTTGCTCTGGCGAAGCTGTTCGGCGAAGCTGGGGTCGACGCGGGTCGTGATAAAGCGGAGCTGTCCCCCCTCAAGCGGCTTCCTGAACGTTCCCTGGATGTAGCGATCTGACACTTGCACTTCGGCGATCTGTCCCGCTCGCAGTTGGGCCTCGAACTCGCTGTAAGGAATCTGGGCGACGTGCTGCATCGTCGTGAATAGGTACTGGAACAGCGCCAGACCGGCGAACGCGAGAAGCCAGTACCAAATGTTAAACTGCGTCTTGGTGTTCATCTTGCCGGATTTCATCGCTACTCAACCTCGCTTCGTACCTGAGCGTCGAAGCGCAGAAACCGTGCGCCCGTATCCTCGGTAAGGCCCGTCGTCCCCGCACTTACGCTTGGGAAAACCTGCCAAAGCCTATCGCGATCAGTCGATGAAAGGTTGATCAAGATTAAAGACGCATCGTCCCGGATCACGCCAACAGCCCTTCGCCGTTCTGCAAGCAGAAATCGCACTGACGGCGTTTGCCAGTGCCGCCCGGGGTGAGCGCGCCTGCGATGACGCGATGCCTTTCGCGGAACCCGTGACCGCGGAGCCGAGTTTTCGGATGATGCGACAGGTCAATGGCCGATGGCCAGCGCCTTGGTGAACTGGCGCGGCAGCCATCAAACCCTATCGCGATACCACGAGAAGCATCGCAAAAGGCGACCATCGAGAAGCACTTCAATTCCTTGTGAAGCATTTTCATCATCCGCCTGATCGAGATCAAATCGGTGGGCCGATGCGTCGATAAATGTCTTGTTCTCTGGGTGGCACGATTTGAAGTCGGGTGCATCGATATCAACGTCGAGAGATTCAAGGCAGAAAGACGAATCCTCGCCTATTGAGTTGTGAGCTTTCATGAGCGAGCTGATTCTCGTCATCAATTGTGGTTCAAGCATCAAATTTGCGCTGTTCGACGCCGCTTCCACGATTCCTGATCGCAAGCCGATCTGCAGCAAAAGCGTATCGATCGCAGGACCCGGGAGCTGAACGATCGCCTCGGAACGAACGAGGACGATTTCGGCTGGATCCGTTGGGGAAAGAATTCCCGCTTCGGAAGGGAGTGCCGCGCCGGCGACACGCTCATCCAGATCTTCAATTGGCGGGACCGCAAACGCTCCATAGTGACCCGGCGCGTGCGGGCGCTGCTCAAGGATGCGGAGCCGGACCTCAATCGGTTCTACACCCAAGATCCCGCCGGCGGGTCGAACGCGGTCAGCTGGCCTCCACGGTCGAGACGTCGTCATCACATCCTGCGGGTGGCTTCGCCTGCACCGCAAGAAAATCAATATCTCCACCGTGCTGGCCGGACAAAAGCTCGGCATCAGGGAAGTCGACGAGGGCATTTGGCTCGTCAGCTTCATGCACTATCATCTCGGATATTTCGACCTGGAGCAGAAAACCTTGCAACCACTCGACAACCCGTTCGGCACGAAGTCGTCACCCATGTCTTAGGTACGGTCTGTTACCTATGTGCCCGATCTGGACAGAGGTTAGCTGGCGCCCCCGATACGATTCGAACGTGTGACCTCCACCTTCGGAGGGGGCGCTCTATCCAGCCGAGCTACGGGGGCGCGTACCAATCCGTATTAGCGCACAGCACACGGCGCTGATAGCACGTGACACGCACACGACCTGGGTATGGCGGCACAGAGTCGTACCCTCCCGGCCGTGAAGAAACCGCCGGGTCCACTGGTAGGTACACTGGAAGGTCGCCATTCAAAAAATGATGTATTTTCAGTTCGATAGGCGAGGGTTCGATTCCGCCCCTGGGCACCACCCTTCGTCCTTCGTGGCAGCCGCGCAGACCACGAAGGCAGCAATCAAATGCTGATGTGGAAAGCTTTCAACGGAAGATTCGCGGGGGCGAGCACAATATTGACGCGGCCTGCGCGTGGCACATCTTCTGCCAATCGCCGACGCCGGGCGGCCTTTTTCCTGCCCTGACAGGAACAAACCGTTCAACGAAATCCTAACGGACAGCGCGACGGCAAGCAGGGGAAGCGACGTAAATGTTGTCCAACGAAAGCGCTGTCTATTATCCTGAAGAACTCGCCCTTCTCGGAAAAGTCCTCGATCAGGTGGTGCAGTCATTGCCGGCGAATTTGCGGACGCCCTACAATCGGATGGCGATCGCAAAAAACATCCTGGCTTGTGCCTTCACGGGTGAGCGAGACCCGGACGTCCTTGGACGGGCGGCATTGATGGATTCGACGGTCGCACTGGCGGCGTGACGGACCCTGTCAAGTATCATCACAGGTACCACGATCACATCGTGGCCCAAAGGCTTGAGCTTCCCTTCGGTCAAACCTGGTTGGCGGCCTGCGCCAAGAATTAAGAAGAATCGCCGGGAGAGGTACCCATGTCTTACTCACACAGCACCCTCGCGGAGAAGGAGCGGTGGATGGCCGAACAAGCTTCGTCTGGCAGAACCGCGCGTGATCATCTGCACGATCGATTCGATCACCGCGCAAATATGCAGTCCACGGCGTCGATCCACGCTATTCATTCCTTCGGCCGCAGGGGCGATCTGGTGGCCAGCAACCGGCCGCCGCTTAGACGGCGAATATTCCGTGCCCTCATCCGGTTTGTTGTTACCATTCTCATCGGCGTGGGCGGCACGCTTGCCTGGCAGTCCTATGGTGACGTTGCAAGGCAGATGGCGGTAGCCCGCGTTCCAGCGCTGAACTCGTTGTTATCCGTTTTACCGACGATGTCGCCAGTCGTCGCGGTGTCCCCCAGCCCGGCGCAGCAGTCCGGGTTTCCGGCATCCAGTCTCGATGCCCTGCGACGCAGTATGGAACAGCTCGCTGCCAGGCAAGAGCAGATGGCCCAGAACATCGCGACACTGCAGGCTGTCGAGGAGGACATCAGACAGAAGATGTCGTTTACGCCTCCGTCCGTGCCCGCGGCCCTGATCCAGCCGGCGGCTCCCATCGCGCAGCACAAACCCGCACCCAGGACACAGTCGTCGCCTGCGCTCCCACGCTGATGGTGCATCGTCGGTGTCCCTCGAGAAGTCAGAGGACGCAGGGTACGATTGATTTGTGTTTCGGAAAAAAGAAAATATTCTTGCAGAAGATACTTGACAAGAATTCGGAAAATCAGCCGCCGGGCAAATCACAACCATCGGCGTAAAGATGTCGACGGCAAAACGCGCGGCTGCAGAAATGGTTGTGAATTCCGCCGGTTACAGGCCGAAATAAATCCCCCTCATTGTCGGATTTGAGTCGCATTGTGACCTAGGTCGCGGCCGAGGCTCGGTGCCCGGGCGGGGCGCAACACCGGGAGTTTTCATGTCCTGGCCCTTGCGATTTCGCTTTGCGGCTGTGCTCATGCTCGCAGGTCTGTCGACGTCGCCTGCATCTTCGAATCCCTTCACCGCACTGTTCAATCTCGCTCCCGAGCAAGCCGCTGCGCCCGCTCCGGCCAAAGACGCGCCGGCCAAAGAGGAGTGCTTGCTGCAGCCCGGCAAGCCGGCCGATGGGCAGCACTGGGTCTATCGTCTCGACGGCCATCGCAGATGCTGGTTTCAGGTCCCCGAGGGGGCCGCGGCGGTGAAGAAGACGGTCGCAAAGCGGCGGCTCGCCGCTGCCGAGGAGAACGAGGCCGCGCGGCGCGAGCGGAGCGCGGTAGCGGATGCACGTGCCGAGCTATTGCGACCCGCACCGGTGGAAACGCCGCAGCCGGCGCCGCCAGCGCCCGCCTTCAAGGTGGTTGATGCCGCCGATGCCGCTCCCGTCCCCGCTACGGGGGCCGCGGCGCTCGTGCCACCGCCACCGGTCCTTTCCAGACCCGATCAGCTCAAGCCCGACGATCCCAATCCGCACCAGAGCAACTTGGAGACGCTTTTTGCGGCCACCCCGGCAAACAGCGACACGGTTGCCGTCTCCGTCCCTCCGGCGACCCCTGTCGCCGTTCCCATCGTCGAGACGAGCGACGATGGTCCGTGGTGGACGGCACCGTGGCTCGGCCCGCTGCTGATGGCGCTGGGGCTTGTCATCCTCCTAAGCCCGACCCGGCCTCTTCGAAGGGCTGTGCTGGTCGCTGAAAGTTTGTGGGCCAGCGAACCGGAAGATCGGCCGGGCTTGCTTCATCTGGAATCCGATTCAAAAATACGTCCGCACGACCGCCGCCATCCGCAAGCGACGCATCATCGCTCGCGACAAACAATGGAAGATCGGAGGAAGTCGAGGCCGCCCGGCCAAAGCAATCAGGCTTGCGCGCTGCCGATACATGACCTGGCAGGAGGCCATCACAGCGCCGACTGACTTTGATGCAATTTCGGTAGCGGTCCGTTCTACCATTGCATCGAAGTGTCAATCCGCGACGTTATTCGCGTGCGCCTAGAGGAAGCCGACAAAGACAATTGGTGGGACAAGTTCGTCCCGCAATTCATCCGCGACAACACAACGCGGGCATGGCGGCAATCATGGAGCCCAATCGCTTGCGAACCTAAAACATCCGGCCAACGGTTCGTAGTTACGTAGTTACGGTGACAGTGCATTTAATCATCGCATCAGCCGGTTGGCCGCAGCCCCGCGCCGAATTAAGTGCACTGTTGTAACCTCTGAACGTGCCCGAGGACGATCAGTTCATGACCATCCATGAGCATGACGCCGCGAACTTCCGCACCGGCGATGGCTACGGCGTCGCCCGAAGCGCTGATGTCGTCTACATCCAGATCACCGTGTTCAACACGCGCACCGCCGAACAAAAGCAGGCGCTGTTCCGGCGGATCGCGGAGCTGCTCGGCGAGAATCCTGGCATCCGGCCCGAGGACGTGTTCGTGAACGTTCTCGACGCGGCAAAAGAGAACTGGTCCGTCGGCCACGGCCTCGCGCAATTCGCCTGAGGCGATGGGTGCGAGGTCGCGTCGGGCTCGCGGTCGATGTACAAGCCTTGCCGAGCCATGCTGCAGCCATACGTGTCT